>Ga0131853_10002846_pt1 | contig 30993 bp, 33 predicted proteins | sample TergutLab28metaG_FD_92764 | JGI IMG/M metagenome (GOLD analysis project Ga0131853, IMG submission 92764) | Labiotermes labralis P1 segment gut microbial communities from Petit-Saut dam, French Guiana - Lab288 P1 (version 2) (version 2) | ecosystem: Host-associated > Arthropoda: Insects >... | reverse complement strand
CGCCTCCGTTGCGATTACCTCTGCATTGCCCGCTCGGGTGTTTGCTTGGCTTGCCGAGTTAGCAGAATTTGTTGCTTGGGTGCTTGCCGTGCTGGCACTTGTTTGAGCGGCACTTGCAGAATTGGCGGCGTTAGTGGCAGATGTTTGAGCGTTGCTTGCCGCCGTTTCCGCTGCCGTAGCCCTAGTGTTTGCGTTATTGGCTGCGGTCTCTGCCGCTGTTGCCCGTGTGTTAGCGGACACCGCACTATTAGCCGAGTTGGTCGCTTGACTCTGTGCCGTACTTGCAGAATTTTGCGCCGCCGCTGCCAAGTTAGCAGAATTAGTCGCTTGCGATTGTGCTGTTGCCGCTGATGCCTCAGCATTTTGTGCCGACAATAAAGCCGCCGCCACTTCGTCCTCTACGGACTGAGCCGACCCTGCCGCTGCCGTTGCTGAAGCCGCCGCAGACTCTGCCGCCTGTTTTGCAAGTGCCGCTTTGTCGGTTGCAACTTGAGCCAATCCTACAGCCGCCGTTGCCCGCTCCTCTGCTACGCTTGCGCTAACTGCAGACGCTGTCGACGCCTCTTGAGCCAAAACTGATTGTGCCTTTGCGGTATTTGCTAAATTAGCGGCATTGATTGCCGTACTTTCAGCCACGCTTGCGGAATGTGCAGATAATGCCGCGCTTGCCGCTGATTGACTGACCATGCCCTCGGCTGTTGTTGCTTTTTCTGCGGATAGTGTTGCGGCCGCCTCTGCCCTTATAGCATTTACATTAGATTCAGCGGCAAATGTTTCAGCGGCGTTCGCTCTCGCTCTTGCTTGGTCGCTGCTCTCTGCCGATGCCATCGCTTGAAATTTTGCCGTAGTTACCGCCTCTAATGCGTTAAGGCTTGCTTGCTCCGCTGCTTGTGCCGACTGCTCTGCGTTATCTGCGTTTGTTTGCGATACCTCTACTAACTGCAAACTTTCCGCAACCTTTGCCTCTGCGTCCAAAACAGCTTGCGTTGCGACTGCCGCACTTACCTCTGCAGCCACTGCCCGACCGCTTGCGTTTGCCGAATACCCTTGAGCCAAAACTGCTTGCGCCTCCGCTCCCTGTGCTGCGGCTTGTGCCGCTGCTGCTGATTGTGCAGAATTTTCCGCATGGCTCTCCGCTGAAGCAATCAAAGTCAAAGCCTCGTCCGTTATAGCCGAAGCAATATTTTTGACCTCTAAACTTAAAGCCACCGCTTCGCTTGCTGATTGCGCCGAAGCCGTCGCTTGCCGCTCCGCAGCCGAAGCCGACTCAAATGCCGCCGTCGCTTTTTCCTCTGCTACTCTTGCCGAGTCCGCTGATTGCTCCGCCTGCTCTTTTGCCGCTGCCGCCGCCTCATTTGAAAGCGAGGCTTGTTCTAGTGCCTCAATAGACTTTGCCTCAGCCCTGTCCGCTTGTTCCTGCGCCTCCGTTGCCTTGGCTGCCGAAAGTGCCGCAGACTCCGCGCTGTCTATCGCTTTTTGCTCTGCTACCGCCGCCCGTTCCTGCGCGTCGCTTGATTGCTCTTTTGCTTCTTGCGATATGCCGAGCGCCTTATTTGCCGTTGCGCTTGCCTCGTCCGCGATTCCCTCTGCAACCCTAACATCCGACACGGCTTGCCGCACGGTGTCTACTGCCCAGACCGAATGCTCAAAACTACGGACTAATAAATCAGGGTTTTCCTGCGCCCTGCGTTTGCCGAACATAATTCCGCGCTCGATTACAAAGGTTACAATATCCCAAGGGGTAATTATATGCTCATGCGGTTTGTATGCTAAAAACTGCAAATGAAGCTCCCCATCGGTTGTGACCTCGTTTGGCAGCCTAAATTTTAGATTAAGCCTGTCAAAATCCATGTCGTAGTCCTCAAACTCGGGCGTGTATAAAGCGATCGTCCATTTTTCGCCGCGCTCATTGAGAAAGTCCACCCGCTTTGAATGCTCCAAAAATTCAGTCGGAAAGGTCACGGCGATTGCCGTTGACAAATTTTCGCCCGCTATCAATTTGTGGCGGTTGCTCATATTTAATTGGTGCCGCCTGTTTGATTGTAAATTTATTTTTATTTGTGCCATGTTGTATATTTGCCTCCTTTGCTTATAAAAAGCGATATATCAAAATTGAGTGCAGCGTCACGCTGCTAAACTTCCCAGCCGCCGTTATATGTTACTGTGCCGCTTATATTCCCAAAAACCGCGATGTTTTGTCCCGAGCCGCCAAACATACCCGCTATGGAAATCACTCCCGCTGTGCTGACCGCTCCCGTAACCGCTCCCGATACATTTATCATTTCAGGCCATTGCGCAAATGCTTGACCGCTTAGGCTTGCGTTCGCCCCTATCGATACTGCCGCCCGTGGACGAAAGCCCTCCGGCACGGTTCCTGCTGTTCCTGTGCCGTTTAGAATGACAAAGTTACCTTGCCTGCGCACTGTCCCATTGCCACCAACGATAGAGGCGCTAACTATATTTAGGGCATTTTGCGCCGCTCTGTCCGCGTATGCGGTTGTTGCTATGCGGGTTGAGTTATTATTTGCCGCTTGCGTCACGCCCGTTGCTGCAGTTTCAATAGTTCCGCTTAAATTTACAGCATTTTGCGCTTGGTCAATCCTGTTGAGAATATTCCGCTGATTAGTAATTGTAATTGTGCGGTTGTTGTTTATTTGACATAAAAAAAGCGGTATCTGATGAATACCGCTTGCCGCTATACTTAAATTATCTTGTATCAGCGGAATATTGCTTGATGTGCTTTGGTTGCTTGCTCTAATTTGAAAGCGGTGCGGGGTCACGCTTAGGTTTACCTCCGCAAATACTCTAGCAAACTGCGCGCTGCCGCTCGGGAATGTAAAATTGAGCGGAGTAGGGCTGTCGCTCATTCCAAAATACCCGTTTACAAAACAAAGCCCGGGCGCAACATTGACGCCCCTGTCCGTTGTTGTCGCTGCGAACTGCTGTCCCGTATTGCAGACCCCTGCGGCGTTTTGCGCTAGGTATGCGTAAATCATTGCGTCAAAACTGGGTAATATTTCGTTATGTCCGGTTACCGGGTCGCCCAAGCCTTTAAGAAAAAATGCCATTTATTTATTGCCTCCTTGCGTATTGTCTTTGATTAAATATTTTCATGCGGTCGGTAAAATCTATACGAGCCTTGCCGAAAATACAAATATAGAACGGGTCGTCTTTACGGAATTTTATACCCGTAAAAATGGTATCGTAAGAGCGCCCCTCGTAAATTATCTTTACTTGGTCGCCATAATTAAACCGCCGTGCCGGAACCATCGTTTGTTTTTTGGCAAGCCTTACTTGTACATAATGATTGTATATGTTGCCTTGAAGCTCGGACTTAGCAAGCTCTAGCATTGTGTAGCCCTCGCGGATCGCCTCTATTTCGTCCCATTCTACATAACGGGTTGATACGGGGAAAAGCCTTTGCGCATGGGCTTGGTTTGTTGTTAGGGTATTATTTTGTAATAAGAAAAAACTGCCCTGTATAACGCCCGTATTCTTATTAAATAAAAGCGCCCGATTCTCTCTCGGCAGCTCATTCGAGTCAAATTCGGGCTTACTTAACTTTATATTATCCTTTAGCATCAAGCCCTCGGTATCATTTTTTATAATATCCACGACTATCCGCTTGTTTGCAAAGTCTATGTCGCAGCTGATGTATATATTAAAATGGTCAAAGCACCAGTCTATAAAATACATTAAATCTATGTCGTCGCTGTCGTCTACCCATACGGCGTCTAGGTTTTGACCGAATGTGCGGATTGTAAGCGGCAGCCGCCTTAGCGTATCGGTTGTGTTTATAAAGGCGTATTCTAATAAAACCCGCAAGCCCGCTACTGCGTCAAAGCGTTTGCCTAAAAGCGCCGTCCACTTAAAAACATTGAGAATATTATCGTTAAATAATTCTTTCATGTGCTTAAACTGGATCCTAAGCTCTGTATTGTCTATTGCCGTTATTACCCCAAGAACGATTAGATTCACGCCCTCGCTTATCGCTAAAATATCCCCCTTAAATCCTCGGCTCTCGGCTACTAACCGCATGGTGCTGTTATTGTTTGCTAAATAGTCAAGGTCAATATTATAATCCCGCACCACGCCGCTGTCGGTAAGTTTTAGCGTTAAACGGTTGTATATTTTATATCTTGTCATGCATCCCTCCCTAGTGTAATTCCTTTAATATTGAATAACTTATTGTTACCCTGCCGAAGTTAGCGTTTGTTGCAGAAGCTAAAAACCAACTCACGCCGCTTGGTATGCTTATAAAATTTGCAAAGGTATAATCCGCTTCCCCTGCGTTGTATACATCCTCACGGACTGTGTTGTTGCCGACTCTTGTATAAAGCGTTGCCTCTTGCCTTGCGGGGTCGCTGTCAACGATTAGGTGCTGCGTTGCCCCCACGGTCAAATGATATTTTGCTTGGTTTAGTATTTCGCCGTCCCTAACAATACGAAAAAGCGGCGTGTCTGTTATGCCCTCCACCCGCACCCTTGCGCTTGTCGGCAAATTGCCCGTATTGTCTATCTGCACCGCCATGTTGTTTGACCCGCCGAAAAAATACGGGTATACATACGGAAAGGTAAGCGGCGTTCCCGTCCGCGCTAATTCTAGCGTTATCTCTACATCCCGCTTCCACCTTGATATTGCAGAAAATGTAATCGGTATGCGAAGCGCCGCATATTGAATGTCTATTTCCTCCTTGCGAAGGTCGGTAATTAAAACCTCTTTGTACCATTGCTTGTCGGCGCTTTGGTGGGTGCTGCCGTCCGTGCTGTAATAAAGCCGCAGCGGTATTTCGGTATTTATGTTGCCGACAAAATTTACAAAGCGGGTAAAATGCGGGTAGTCGCTAAATATCAAAACACCTTGTATGTTTTGTGTTTGTGTTGTTATTTGCTCAATAAAATATGTGTTTTCTACCGCAAAGCTACCCACCCGCGTCCTTATTCCTAAGCCTTGAGGCGCATACATAAAGTTAGCGGTTTGGGCGGCTAGGTCATTACTTGTTAAATCCCAAATCGCCCCGCTTTGGTTCTCTAGCCAAAATCTGCGCATTAAATTTTACCTCCAAGCTCTCTATTTATCCGCTCCGCTAAAATGTCCGCCACCTGCTGTGCGTTTTCTTGGCTTATGGGCGTATCGCCGCTTGCCTCAATGCTTACATTTATATTTTGATTGCGGTTGTTGTGGTTTTCGCAAACGCTCCGCATCTGCGTTTCTAACCCTCCGCCCATATCCTCATACGCTCCGCCCAAGCGGTTGAGCGAGTTGCGCTGTTGGTCGAGTGTTCCGCTTAGTCTGCGGCTTTGTCCTGTCAGTATCATAAAAAGCGTTGCAAGTATCAATATAACCGCCGCGACTGCGAGTAATATGGGTTGCAGCGGCATACTTGCCGCACTTAGCATTCCCGCCCCGACCGCCGCTTTTTTCTTTGCGATCGCTATTTTCTTAATACCCACGGCAAGCGCCTTTGTCCCTAAAACAAGCGCTTTTATCATCATAATTAGTTTTGGTAATACCATTACGAGAAAAATAAGGAATATTACAAACGCTTGCTGAAAGGGCGTCATATTAGAAAACCACTCGGCGATCCTAGCCAAAAACGGCAAAATATAATTGCTCAATAATTCCGCAAGTGTTTTTATTAGCGGCAAAAGCGACACCGCTAATTCCGCCCCGACCGCCATAAATTCCTGCCGCACCTCGTCCCATGCCGCCTGTATCTCTAGTGCCGCTTGCGCTTGCTCCTCCGATATTATATTGGCCTCAAGCTGTGCCTCCATAAGCAGTTCGTATTCCTCGATTGTTAATTCGAGTATCTCTATAATGTGGATTGCTTCCTCGCCAAACAATTCATACGCTAGGCGGTTCCTTAGCATTATGTCATCCATTTCGCGCAAAGCGATTATAACCTCGTCGTATACCTCGCCCAAGGAACGGGTGCGTCCTTCTGCATCCCTGCTTGCAACTCCGATATGCGTCAAAATTCTTTCGTATGCGATCCCCGTGCCTAGCGTTATCCGGTTGAGCCTGTTCCTTAGAGTATCAAGGGCACGGGTGTAATTTTCTGCGCTGCCCGTTACCTGCTCAAATACTCCCTTTTTTACCTGCAGCCGCATAATGCACATTTCGTATTCTCGAGCCATGTCCGCTAAAGCCACGGCGTTGCGGGTAAAGGCTGTAATTGCCGCAGCCATTATTCCGACTAAGCCCATCATAAGTCGTGAAAAAGTCCGCGCTACTCTTTGGGCTTGTTGCATAGACCGAGCGACCCTGTCAAACCGCCCCGCCAAAACCTGCACCTGCTGTCGCTTTACATTTTGCAGTTGTGCGTTGAAACGCTGAAGCTCCCGCTCTGCGCTCTCGACTGAGTCCTCTATTTTCTTAAATTCCACCGCCGTGATTTTGCCTTGCTGAAGCTCACGGTTCGCCTCAATCTTGCGCTGCCTAAGTAGTGCGACCTTTTGCGTCGCTTGCCCGATTTGCGTTGATAACGCCCGCATCTGCTGTGCCGCTACCTGCGTATTGCGTGGGTCAAGTTTGAGTGTCCTGTCTAACTCTTTTGTCTTTTTTGTGCTGTCCTTTATGCTTTGACTGAGTTGTTTTACCTTGCTATCTATCTCGTCAAGGCTGCGCCCTACATTTGCCGCCATTGTGTCGCCCTCCTATGTCTTATTTTCAAAACGCGCCGCAATGCGTTTGTCCATGCCTTTTAATTTGCGTATGGCTTTACTTATAAAGCGGGTGCCTTGAATAGTGCTTGACCCAAAATTAAGGATATTAGCAATTTTTTGATAAGGAACGCCTTTATGGTCGCTGCCCTCAAACTCAATACGGAAGCCGTACCATTTGGCACGGGTGGTTATTTCGGCTTTTGTCAGCGATCTAATAAGTCCGCCCGTGTCGCCCCTCGGGGCTGTGCGCGCCAAAACCTCCCGCACCTTTTCCGCCTCAATGTCTACTTGCTCCCGTACCGCCGCCTTTGCTGCGTCGCCGACCTTGGTTAAGGATTCTAAAAACTCCGTCAGTTCTTTCATCCCCGCAGCCTCCCTTTTTTAAGCATTCCCTCAATGCCTAGTTTGGGTGCTTTACCCTTGCCGCCTTTGCCCGATAACGCCTCGCCGTCCACCCTTGCCGTGTATTCTATTAAATCGCATAAAACATTAAGCCCCATGTCGTTTATGCTTACAGCGACCCCGACCTTGATTGAAGCGTATAATAATTGCGTTGTAAAGTCTGCATCGGCGTTTTTATTAGCGGGGACGCCGCTAACCCCTAGCGCTGTTTTTGTTTTATAAACAGGCTCAAAAATTCCACGACCTCTTGTACGACCTCTCGGTCTACTACAAAATGCGGCGGTATACTCATAATAAGTTCGCCTACATCGGGCTTGACCGGATACTGCGCAGTTGCCATAAGCGCCGCTATAAACTGCAAAATAAACTCCGAGTCAAACGAGTAATCCGCCATGCTGTCTAATAACTGCAGCGCCTTGTCGTCCTCTATTTTGTCTAAGTCGCCCATTGCAAGCAATTTTTCCATGACCTCGTGATTGGTGTTTTTCTTTGCAAAATTTACAATATCGTTGAGCAGGTCTTTGCCAAAATAACTTTTATACAATACAAAAGTTAAGGCATTGCCGACGAGTTTTATCTCAATCTCGCCGTCTTTTAATATTTTTACTAATCCGTGTTTTGTCATTTTTTTAGTCCTCCAAATCGGGAATGTATATTGCGTCTTGACTCGCTTCCCAAATATCCGCGTTCATGTTAGAGTTGAGTATTGTGTAAGTGACCCTGTCTTTTAACTGTGCGCCCGCTGTAATTGAATAGGGATAAACCTTTACATTGAGCGTCAAGTCCCGTATTGTCTGCCCGTCAAATGATATGCTTGATAATGCGGGTAATTGAAAAACAGCGCGGTATAATGTAAACATTGCCTCCGATCCGTCGCCAAGCGTTGTATAAAAACCAAACGCCACCTCTTTGCCCTTGCCGCTGCTCTTTATAACAACCGCACCTTTTTTGTCGGTTACTACATCAAAAAATTTACTGTATACGCTAAAAGGCAATACGACAAATTTGACGGTTCCCTCGCCCTCAAGTGGTGAGTTAAGCCTAACAAATGCCGGCTCGTCGTCTGCCGATATGTCGGTTGTTTCGCTTGTAAACTCAAGCTCCACCTCCATGAGTCCCTCGTGGTATTGCTTTGTGCCGAATGTCCCGTTTGCGTTTTTAGATGCTGCAAAAAATTTTTTATTGCCAATCTCATATAATTGGCTTATGTCATTACTCATTTTTATTACCTCCGTAAAGTTTGTAAAGTGTCAACGGGTAGTGGTAAAGCTGCGTGTCGGCCTCGTATAATTCGTCGCTAAACTCTACCTCAAAGCCCGCCGCGTCAAAGGCGGTTTCCAACCTTTCTAGCATTTTGTGGTTTGCCTCACTCTCAAAAGAACGCTTGCTGAATACATCCACCGCAATCGTTATCTCTCTTAAAAATGTTTTATCGTCCGCCCGCTCCGCAGCCGTGCTTGACGGGATATGCCAAGTTACATATATGTCCTTTTGTCGTGCGACGGGGTCTTTTACCACGCCCCGCCAAAAACAAGGACGCTTTTCGTTATGCAACTGCGCCGCTGTGATGGATATACCGTCCAAGAGTCCCGCCGCTTTTAAGGCATCTTTTACCTCGCCACGAGCCTTGGTTCTTGCCTTAATATTTGTCATTGCTCCTCCCATTCCACCTCGTCATAAGTCGGCGGGCTTACTTGCTCCGCCCGCACCTCAAGGTCGGTTTTGTTGTATTCGTAAGGGTCGATTGATACAATCTTATATGTCCGCTCCCCGTACTCCAAATATAGATCCGTCGTAATTTTGGAGTTATAACTAAAGACAAATTGCACCGATTCATTGCTTTGCACCTGCCTTGCTTTGTGCTGTTCGCCTTGGCTTAGGTGCCGAAGGTGCGTCCACCACCCGCCGCTATTCTCGGGGTGCAAGTAATTCTTGACCACCCTCTCAAAACCCCACAGGACGCGAGGGGTCGCCTTAAACGCCCTAACCTTTTTGTCTTTTACTAAGCGCTGCCGCTGTTTCATACTAAAAAACCTCCCGACGCAAACTTAAAAGCATATTGCGAAGCATTTGCTCTAATACCTTTATGTCCGCTTGCTCTCTGCCCGTAAACATATAAGCACAAGCAAAAAGTATTGCTTGTTTTACTGTTGCGGGAACGGGATTTATTTTTGCAATTTGATAACGCAAAATACTTTCTACAAGCTCCCGTGCTGCGTCAAGTTGTGAAAGTAAAAGGGGGTCGCTGTGACCCCCCTCTACTCCTAAATAGTCCTTGACCTCTTGTAAAGTTGGCATAGTGTCCACCCCCTTATGTCGAGTACCTCTCATTAGTCAGTACGACAAAAATTGTACCGATTGTGTCTGCGTCGCTTGCGTTGGGGACTTTAAGAAAAACTGAGCATAATTCTTTATGCGCCAGTTCTCTTGCGGCAAAGACGATTTTGTTTTCGGCGTTGTCCCCAATCTTAATCTCTACTGTGCGGATAAGTTCCTCATCCCCGTCGCCTCTAACTCCGTAAAGCGAAGCGGTCAAAGTCTGCACGGTGCCGCTGCCTGTTGCTACAACAAAATGAGCCGCTTGCCCGTTATCGAGTGCGACCCTGTCTGTTTCTATATCCGCATTAAATATTGCGGACGGATGCTCTAGCACCCTAATGTCTAAATTGCGTATTACTGCCATTTTTTTATTTCCTCCTATCTTTTTGCTAATGCTACAAACGGCGATACTGTTGCGTCGCCCTTGTATGGCTTGAGTGTTTTGTTCCAAATCGGCTGTCCGTCGACTCTGTAAATAAATCTAAAAACAGCCTCATCGTATAGAAAGCGTACATGAATACTGCTTGCCGTGTTTATGCCGCCTTTGTCAATTAAAAGGTATTGCGACAAGTCTGCAAGCACTATGTCCCCAACCTCGCCTAACTCCGAGCATTGCTCTAAGGAAATTACTGGGCGGCCAAGCAGCGTTGCGTATGGTGCGTTTGCCATACTGCCCGCCGGAATATATACGGGCTTGTCGCCGACTGTCAAAGTGTAAAGCTGCGGCTCAATTTCGGGGTTAATAAACCATACGGCATTTGAGCGGCTGCGACTCCACATTCTCGACCACATTTTAACAAGGTTTTCAACTGTGATTTTCTTTGTCTGCCCCGCTTCCTTATCAACTTTAACAAGTGCACCGCTATTAAGAAAGCCTAGCGGCTGTCCCGCTCCGCTGCCTCTTAAAATAACATCATCCATCTTAAAACCAAACTCCTCGGCAAAGCCCTCTTTAATTACTTTTTCGAGCGCGCTTGCGTCCTGCAGCAGTTCGTCCGTTACATAACAAAGCCCCGTCAATTTTTTAAGGCTTAGTTCCATTTGCCTAAATTTAGGTTTTGAAGCTGTAAACTGATCCGCCTCATTTTCCCAGTAGGTCTGTAGCCCGCCCCAACGCGACCCGTTTGCTCTGCTGATTTCGTCAATAGCATTTATTTTTAGGCTGTTTGCGTTTGTGGTCAGCGGAATGCGCTTGCATTTAGACGCTAAAATTCCCGTTTCATAAGTGCGCTTTAATAGGTCTTTTACAAAATCCGTCTGCACCAAAAACCCGCCGTCGCTTGGGTTAGTGGCGTTAAGACCGCTTGCGCTGCGGGTTGATAAACGAGTATCGATTCTCGCGCCGGGTTGACTGGCTCTATATACAGCCATCATTTGTTCCCCAAGGCTTCTAAAGCCCCGCTCGTCTTTTTTGGCGGGGTCGGCTTTGGGCGGTGCGTCGTCCTCATCCTTGGGTTTGTCCTTATCGGCGCCGCCCTCGTCCGAGTTCTGCTCGTCGGCGCCCGTGTCGCCGTCAACGCCTTTTAAGCAATCGAGCAGTTTTTTGTATTTGTCAATCTCTGCCTTGATTTTATCAAGGCAAGCGATGTCCTCGTCGGTCAGCTCTCTTTGCTCCGACTTGTTAAAAATGGCTTGACCACGCATTTTAGCGTCGACAAGCCTTGCTTGTAATTCTTTTTTCTTCATAAATTTTTTAATCCTCCAAAATTGCCTTTTTTAGGCTGTCTATTTTTTGTTGTTTTTTTGCCTCGCTCTCGGCTGTATTTGCCGCATCAAGGTCTAGTTGTTTTTTGCGAGTGTCGTATATGCTTCTTACATCGCACTCGGTTGCGGGGTATGCCGGAAAGGTTACGGGGCTAACATCGTATAATTTTACTTTTATTAGTTCCCTAACATCCGCGCCCTCTGCTGCGTACCATTTATCGAGTATCACGGCAAAGCCGAAGCTCATTGCGTCTACATCGCCGCGCTTTATGCTGCACATTAAATCCTTTGCCCATTGTGCCTTTGGCGGTTTGATTTTTACATAAAGCCCGCGCTCGTCCTCGGTAAGTTCTAGCGTTCCGGCTTTGTTGCGGCCTAAGACATAATTCGGGTCATGATTATATAGCGCCCTTATATCGTCATTTGCGATACTCTCTGTAAAAGCGCCCTTGCAAACCTTTTCTCTAAACGGCAAAATATCCCCGCCGAGTGTTTCGCTCCAACTGTCAAAAACACTTGCATAACCCTCGATATAAGTGTCCTTACCCTCAGACTCTGAGACCCGTAATTCCTTGAGGGTCATTGCGCGCCGCTCTAGCGGTTGCCCTCGTATGTTATTTGTCTTACTCATTTTTGATTTTCAAATCCTCCTTAATTTTTGTTGCTTGCTGCTCCGTGACCATATTGCCGTTGACTAAAAATTCGTCCCCGCCGTTTGGTATTCGGTTCATGTCCTCAAGCGCCCGTATCTCGTTTGCGCTCATCCACCCGTTCTGCCGTGCTGTTGCGTAGCCTTGCATCCGGCTGTTAAAGTCGCCCCTAAGCAATCCCTCAACTTTGAAACGGGCAAAATAAATTGTCCGCTCTGTTGCTGTCAAAAGCGATCGCCTTATTGCCTGCTCCCACCTAACTAGCCACGGGCGTATTGTATGAACGACAAAATCTATGCTTTGATGCTCTATGTTTGAAAATGTCGAACGGCTAAGGTCGCCTATCATGTGGGGCGGTACTCTAAAAATGCGGCATATCTCGGATAACTGAAATTGCCGCGTTTCTAAAAATTGGCTGTCGTCGGGACTCATGCCGATTGGTTTATATGACAAGCCCTCCTCTAATATCGCTATTTTGTGGCTGTTGGCTGTGCCTTGATATACCTTGTTCCACGATTCTCTTAATCGCTCGGGGTCTTTTAGCATCCCCGGGTGTTCTAAAACTCCGCCCGGTCTTGCTCCGCTCCCAAACCACCGCGCTCCAAATTCTTCAGTCGCAAGGCTTAATCCCATTGCCTCCCGTGCGTATGTTATGGGCGATACTCCCACAACTCCGTCAAAGCTGAATGCAGGAATATGCAGTATTTGTCTTGCCCGATATGTCTTGGTCTGCGCCGTCTGCTCGTCCTCGCTTGTATAGCGGTACTGAATGGCACGAGTTGTCGGCTCTCTTACCACCTCCATGTTTTTAGATTTTAGCGGATATAACTCCACGATCTGCCCCTTGCGGTTGCGTCTTATAAGTGCGTATGCGTTGCCCCATAATAAAAGGTTTGTCATTAGCATTTCTCTAAAAGTAAACGCCGACATTTCGTTATTGGGGCAATCGGCAATCAGCGTATATATGGGGTGGTGCCGTGCCTTTGCCATGTCGCCGTTTTCTTCTTCTCTTAATAATTTTAGCGGCAAACTTGCGACTGTTTCGCTGATAACTTTTACACAAGCATAAACTGCAGATATTTTAAGCGCCGTGTCCTCGTCTACATTGACCCCGCTGTGGCTCATGCCGCTTGGGTCAATATCCGCACCGCTTATAAAGTCCTTGAGTTTTTGGCTCTGCGCTCCGCCGTCCGCTTGCCGCTTTTCCCGTCTTTTGAACAGTCCTATAATTACCACCTCCAATGCAAAAACCGCCCTCATAATGAAAGCGGTTTTGTGTGCTGATTTTTTGTTTGTTTTTTTAGTCTATCATCAAAGTGTATGTCTTTTTTGTCATATCAAACTTTATGTCGCGGACTATATATCTTGCGTAGCTGCCAAGCGGTGCGGTTTTTATTTCGCCCACTGTTCCGTTAAACAAAAATGCCTCCCCAAGCGTTTCGGTATGGTGTTCCGATACAACTCTCAATTTTATTTCGTCTTTTAATGTGTTTGCCATTTCGATAATCGTCATTATTTGTCCTCCTGTGGGTAAATTTCAAACTCTAAGTGCCATGCGCCGAGTTCGTCATATCCTTGCAGGTGCGTAAAACTTTTAAGAACGTCCCTTATGGTTTCGTAGGTTTTTTCGCCCTGCTTCATTGTGGCAAGCTCGGTATAGCGTTTTTGTGATATGGGTATCTCAAAGCAAGTTTCCGTGACTGTTTTGCCCTTAATCGTTTTGTAATACGCTAACAGCTTAATTGATATATCGGGGTCAAAATAAATTCCCGTTATGCCGATTTCGCTGCCATCCTCATTTGCGGGGGCTGTAATAATTTTTAATATGAGGTGTTTATTTATTCCCTCAAAATTATAGTTGCCCGTGTGTTTTAATTGGGTTAGCCCTAATGCGGTTTTTAGTCCATCGCCGTCGTTTTTTACTATTAGCCCGATTTTGTCCGTCATTATACTTTGCATTGTGTGCGCCCTCCTTTTGAACGCGGGGGTAGGATACGGAAACGGGGTTATTAAGTCAAGGGGAAAATCGCTAGTTTTACAACTTTTTTTTAGATTTTTTTACCTCTATAAAATAAGCAATCCCCGCCCATCGTAAACGCTGCCTGTCTTGGCTGCGTTGCGTAATGCTCTGTCTAATGCCATAACTAAAGCAACCGCGCCGTCTATGCGTTCCGTACTTTTTTCTTTGTCCGGCTTAATATTGCCCGCCGCATCCGTCTTTACAAAAACATTGTCCATATTCCAACGCAAGACAGGGTGTCCGCCGTGAGCAATCTTTTTCTCTAGGGTTAATTTCATGAGTTCCTTGGTGGGGCTAGATAAACTTGCGAAGCCTTGACCGAATGGAATTACTGTAAAACCCATGCCCTCTAAATTCTGCGACATTTGCACGGCTCCCCATCGGTCATAGGCAATCTCTTGTATATTGTATTTTGTGTTTAACTCCTCAATAAACTTTTCAATATATCCATAATGCACGACATTACCCTCGGTTGTTTTTATATGCCCCTGCCGCTCCCAAATATCATAAGGCACATGGTCACGCCTTACCCTTTGCGGCAGCGTTTCCTCCGGCACCCAAAAATACGGCAGCACCGAGTAATGCTCATCCTGTCCTTGCGGCGGAAATACCAAAACAAAAGCGGTTATGTCCGTACTGCTAGATAAATCCAGCCCTGCATAACAAACCCGTCCTTTTAGTGCGTCCGCATCAACCGCTCCGCTGCAAGCGTCCCATTTATCCATGGGCATCCACCGCGTCGTCTGTTTGACCCATTCGTTGAGTCTTAACTGCCGGAACAAGTTTTCCTCTGCGGGGTTTTCCTGCGCCTCTCTAAAACTCGCCCGCAGCTTTTCTACTGCGACAGTTACCCCCAAACTTGGATTTGCCTTGTACCAGTTTTTTTCCTGCGTCCAGTCATCCGTATCGTCAAGACCAAATATAGTAGGATAAAATGTCGGGTCAATTTTTCGACCGTCTATAATGTCCTTTGCCTTTTGGTGTACCTCCCAACAAATTGAGTTGCGATCCGTTCCCGCTGTTGTGATTAAAAAGTAAAGCGGCTGTTTTCTTGCGTCGCCCGACCCGTGCAGCATAACATCATATAATTTGCGGTCGGGCTGTGCGTGTAATTCGTCAAATATTACTCCGTGAACATTGAGTCCGTGCTTAGAATACGACTCTGCGCTCAACACTTGATAAAACGAGTTTAGCGGTTTATATATAAGCCTCTTTTGAGAAAGTATCGGCTTAAAGCGCGCTTTAAGGCTTGGGTTCTGCTCTACCATTTCGACCGCTACATCAAAAACGATTGAGGCTTGCTGCCTGTCCGCTGCGCACCCGTATACTTCCGCTCCGTACTCGCCGTCGGCGCAAGTTAGATATAACGCTACCGCCGCCGCAAGCTCTGACTTACCCGCTTTTTTCGGCACCTCTATATATGCCGTGTTGTACTGGCGGCTTCCGTCGTCTTTGAGTGTGCCGAATACATCCCTTATAATTTTACTCTGCCACGGCAAAAGGTCAAAATTCTTGCCGTACCACTCGCCCTTTGTATGCTTGAGTTGATTTATAAATAACTCCGCGCGGTCTGCGGCTAACCGCTCCCGATTCCTCTTGTCTTTATTTTTTGCCACATTCTTTTTATTGCCTCCCGTTAAAATTGTTAAATTTGCCCTAGGTTTGCCCTTGGGTGCGTTTTTATGCTCTTTGTCTTATTATCCCGCCCCGTCCTCAAACGCCCGACAGGTCGCGACGGGTGCGTCGGGGTGTCGCTATTGCAGTAATTTTGCAAGCTCATCCGCCTTGTACGTCCGTTCCCATGCAAAATCCTTGCCAAAATGCCCGCCGCTCGCCGTGCCTGTGTATACCGCTTGTTTTAAGTCTAATTGTTTTATTATCTCGGCGGGCATAAAATCAAAGACGAGTTTTACTGCGTTTAATATTCTTTCATCGCTGACTGCGCCCGTGCCGAAGGTGTCTATGCCTATGGCAAGCGGCGCCGCTTTACCTATTGCGTAAGCGATTGATACTTGGCATTTATCCGCTATGCCGCTTGCGACAATATTCTTTGCTACATAGCGGGCATAATATGCCGCTGACCTATCCACCTTGCTTGCATCCTTGCCGCTGAACGCTCCGCCGCCCACGGCTATTCGGGGCCCGTATGCGTCCGCAACAATCTTGCGCCCCGTCAGTCCCGTGTCCGCGTCTATCCCGCCTATAATAAACCGTCCCGACGGATTGATTAAAATTTCGGTGTTTTCTAAATCAAAACCTCTAAAAATAAAGTAAATTACTTTTTTCATTATTTCGATTTTTAGTTTGTTTATATCCTTATCCGCATCGTGCTGCAAGGATACAACTATTTTTGTAAAGCGTTGAAATTTTCCGCCCTCAAACTCTGCCGATACTTGACTTTTACCGTCCGAGCCTATGCCCTTAATTTCGCCCGATTCTCTTAAATAATCAAGCCGCTCTGTTATGCGTCTTGCGTAAGCATACTCTGTCGGCAAATACTCCGGCGTTTCGTTTGAGGCATAACCTATCATAATACCTTGGTCGCCCGCCCCTTGCGACTCTCTGTCTACAGCCTGCGCTATATCGGAGCTTTGGCTGTTGACTGCCGTTATAAGTTCCGCTCCGGCTAAATCATAACCGACCTTACCCGCTGCCGCTTTTACTATTGCTTTATAATCCGGCTTTGCTGTTGTCGTTATTTCGCCGCCAACGACCACCAGTCCCTTTGTAGCGTATGTTTCGCAAGCGACCCGTGCATCTGCGTCCGCTCTCAAACATTCGTCAAGCACCATGTCCGATACTAAATCGCAAAATTTGTCGGGGTGTCCTTTTGTTACCGACTCCGCTGTAAATATTGTTTTGTTATTCATAATTTATTTTGCCTCCATTTTGTAATTCCAGTTGTCGAGTAATTCTTTATACTCAACCCCCAGTAGTTCGCCGAAAATTGCCATAAGCACGGTCACGGTGATGCCGTTACCCGCTTGGCGATACATTTGCGAGTTGCTTACTCCCGCCGCCCGTATTTTGTCTATCTCAATATCCCGCCACCCTTGAAGCCTTAAACATTCAAACGGCGTCAGTTTCCTTATCCTTACCGAGTCAAACTCCGTTTTTAATACGCTTGCGCTACTTGTTGCATGGCCGCATCCTGTTGTAACCGTCGGTGCCTCATCCTTTATTTCGGCTTGATTATAAGGATTAAACATTTCGGGAACATATCCGTTTTTATCAGCGAATGCTTTATATCCGCGTCCGACGAATGAGTCGCCCTCTATAACAAGATTATCTTTTTGCACCGAAGTCAAAGCGTTTGTTGTACCCTCGCTGTTTGGCTCTAAGCGTTGGGCATATTCGCCGTCTTTATCGTGTCGCCCACGCATTGCCGCTATTTTTACATACGATTGCTGCGAAGTTCCCGGGTGTGCTTGCAACGCAGGACATATATTTGACTCACTGCGTTTGCGTGTCGCTATACCGTCGCCCGCTTTATGCCCCCAATTATTCGGTGTCAACATTGTAACTACACAATTTTTTTTGTCGCCTGTAAGTATTGCGTTTGCCAGTTCATCCTTGCGACACTCAAAATATTCCGCCCTTACCTCGCCGTCATTTTTATAATTTCGGTTTACTGGCTGAAATTGCCCCGCCACGACTTCCGTTACATTTGGCATAAAGCCAGTTGTAACAGCCGTTGCGATTCCCTCCGAGTCGTATATCCTGTTTTGAAGCGGTCTTTTTTCGCCGTCGTCTTTATAATAATTTAAGCAAATTGTCTTTGCCACCTTGAGTCCGCTCCTGTCGCTCCTTAGCGTCGGCGCCGTTTCGCCGTAAACTCTCGGATCCCTGCCTTTGTATGTGTCGTCGATTATTACCTGCGGCGGGTTGCCGTGTATCTCCGCCCGTAGGGTGGGGCAAATAGAATGCGCCTTGAGTCCTTTTGTTTGGCATTTGGTTTTGCGTCCCTGCGGGTCAATTATTTTTGGCTCGGTATTGCCGCCGCCAGCACAATGCACCGTCGGGGCTATGCCGTCCGCATCGTATACTCTGCGGCTTATGTCGTGCATTTTTTCATACTTGCCACCAAGCTGCCCCGCTACAATACAAGTAGGCGACTTAAAATCTCTTTCGCATAATGTCCGGTGTACAGAGTCTGCATTTTGTATGCGGCGTTTTTCTTTATCAAAAGTCGCATTTAATATTACGCTGAGTGCCTTATCGCTCAAATAAAACTTTTCCTCCACCTCGGTATCAAGCATATCTTTGAGCCTAAGTCGCAACTCCCTTTTTTCGGGGAATATAAACGGTTTATGGTCGCCCCTTATCGATATACAAAAAACCCGCTCCCTGTTTTGCGGTATGCAATAGTCACGAGTGTTTAAGACTTGCCAGTAATTCGTGTAGTCGAGTCCTTGCAAAAACTCTAACCACTTGTCAAATTCGGGCTTAAATTTACCCGCAAGCGGTTTTACATTTTCTAATAGTAAATATTTAGGCAGCATTCCGTCCTGCTCCGCTACTCTTAAAAGTCTTTCGACCTCAAATAATAGCCCGCTCCGCGTTCCCTCTTTAAGCCCCGCTTGCTTGCCTGCCAAACTTAAATCTTGACAAGGGAAGCTGTAAGTCCATAGATCCGCTGCGGGCAATTTTTCTATTTTTGTTATGTCGCCCATGTTGTTTGTCGCCCCGTGCAATGCCTCATAACTTGTAATTGCAAAGCGATCAATTTCGCTAATCGCCGCCACGCTGTGTTCAATCCTCAAATTTTTGAGCGCTTGCGTTTGACTGCCTATTCCTGCAAATAATTCGATTATCCTCATATTGCCTCCCTGTTTTTTTGTATTAAAAAAGCGGCCTAGCGTTTTTGTCGCTTTGCCGCTGAATGAAAAAAGGCGGTTTGTCTGCCGCCTCTTTTATCCTGTTATTTGATTGTTATATTACCCCGTCAAGGTCGATAAGCTCTACCTCTTGTCTTATCCTTGCGATTGCGTCTTTGTGTGATGCGCTGCTTAAAACATCTTGTGCCATTTTCTCGTAATCGCTTTTAAGTATTTTCTTTTTTGCTAAGCCCAGTATTGCAAAAATATTACCGTCCTCGCTCCTGCTGTTAATTGTGATTGTATTATTACTCATCGTTAAGTCCTCCTAAATCTACTATGCCGCAGCCGTCCTCAAGCGTTATTGCATAATGCGTTCCGCCTCTCTCCGGCTCTTTACAATTTGCATCACGTATTTTTCGCCTAAGCAGCGTTGCCGTTATCACTACCCGCTTTTGTTTTGCGTCCGTATTTGCAAAGGGATATTTTGCCTCAATATAATTTTCGTCAACGCCTACTATTGCAAGCCGTTTGTTTTCTTTGTCTAGCCCTATGGCTATATACTCCGGCTTGCCTAATAATTCCACCGCCGCTTTGTTAAATACAAGCCCGTTAACGACCATGTCATTTGCGGTTTATCGGTCTTGCCTATCCTAAAATTAAAGCCCTTAGGCATTTTGTTTTTGGTGTCATCCATTTTGAGCCGACCTCCTTTGCGGCTAGATTTTTTGCGTGAATTATGGTATACTTTTAATTTTGCAGTTCCTTAAAATTCACGCTGTACTGTAAGCCGTTTTTTAGGGTCATAGTGAATGCCGTTATCTCTAAATCCTTGTCGCCCGAGTAGTTTACTGCTTTGACTTCTTTGATTTCAGTTGCTACTAACTCGCCTATTTTAGTAATAAGTTTTTCGATGTCTGTCATTGTGCGTTGCCTCCTTAATTTATTGTGCCTTGAAGCACAACTCTATTATATGACCACTTGACCTCCGCAGTCAAGCGTTTAGAGTGTGTGGTGGTCATATTTATTTGTCGATTAAATAGGGGGTTTGTCGATTGCAAGCACTGACCAACAGACTTTCTAATGCTGATTTTCGGCGGTGAAGTGGTCATAATAGATAATGATGGAAGAAAAAACTATGGCAACATTTTCCGAGCGTATTACCGAGCTTATACAAGAGAAAGAAATCAGTTCGCAAGCCCTCGCCGATATTGTCGGTGTTAGCAGACCTACTGTTGATAGTTGGAAACGCGGCGCTTATCAAATATATTTGAGCCATGCAATAATACTTGCAGATTTTTTTGAATGCTCTTTAGATTATCTTATGGGGCTGTGCAGCGATGAACGCATAAACAAAAGCACTAAAACTTGCCCGCCGTTTTATTCTCGATTCCTTGCTGTATTGGAAGAACGCGGTTTATCTAAATATCGCCTAAGAGTTGATAGCCCGATTAAAGGCGGCCATCTTAGCAAATGGAGAACAGGCAGTGACCCTCTTGTGCCAACCTTGATTATTGCCGCAAAATATCTTGATGTTTCGCTTGATTATCTTGTCGGTCGCAATCTCTAAAGCAGCACCGCTTTTTGTCCTGTCAATTCCTCCCACCGCTTGACTACTACATCGCAGTAGTGCGGGTCTAGTTCTATTGCATAACATTTGCGGGCTAACTGCTCCGCCGCTATTAGCGTTGAGCCGCTGCCGCAGAAAGGCTCATATACCAAATCGCCCGCTATGCTGCTATTGTTTAGCAACTCAGCGCAAAGTTTAATGGGTTTCATTGTGGGGTGTTCTGCGTTGCGGACTGATTTTTCGCAAAAAATACCCGTTGTTTTTTCTTCACTAAATATCTGCTCTAAAAGCAAGGTCATGTCGGCCTTGCTCATTTTTTTAAAGTCTAGCTTTGCTTGCTCAAAAACTGTTGTCTTGGTGCGGTCGTTTATAAAATAATGATTTACTCCCTCCGCTTGCTTCCATCCAAAAAGTATAGGCTCGGTTATCCATTGGTAGTCCTGCCGCCCTATCGTAAAATGATTTTTGACCCATGTTAAAGTCTGCGACCATTTCAGTCCGCCGTCCGCTAATGCCGTTATAAAATTGACCGCCTCTTTATTGCTGTAAAAAACATAAAAAACTGCGCCGTCCCGCATAATGCCGTAAGCTGTTTTGAATGCATCAATTAAAAATATCTTGAAGTCTGCGTCCCTCATTTTATCATTTATGATTGGTGCGTGTGCTTGCTGCGTATATCCCGCCCGCTGCCGCCTGTCTATTACATCGGCATAGTCTACATTATACGGCGGGTCGGTAAGCATAATGTCCGCCCGCTCCGCCCCAAATAACCGCGCTACATTGTCGGGGTTTGTGCTGTCGCCGCAAAGTAATTTGTGATTGCCTAATTGCCAAATGTCGCCCTCTTTTGTTATGGGGTGTCGCTCTGCCGCTTTGAGTGCCTCGCCCTCTACAAAGTCATCCTCGGCTACATTTTCAATCGCTCCGGTGCCAAACAGCGCCGCCGTTTCGCTTGCGTCAAAACCTGTTATGGATAAGTCGTAGCCGCTTTGCTCTAGGTCTTTTAATAATGCCGTGAGCAATCCCTCATCCCAGTCGCCGCTGATTTTATTAAGCGCTATATTAAGTGCCTTTTCCTGTGCCTCGTCAATATCTACAACCACGCAGTCCGCTTCCGTGTGTCCCAAATGCCGCAGCACCTTTATGCGCTGATGTCCGCCGACAAGGTTGCCCGTGCGCTTATTCCAAATTGCCGGCTCTACATATCCAAATTGTTCAATGCTGCGCTTGAGTTTTTCAAACTCCGCATCGCCCTCTTTTAAGTCCTTACGCGGATTATATTCCGCCGCCTTTAATTTATCAATATCAATTTTCTTTATTTGCATTGTGTCCCTCCGTGATTGGTTTGTATGGTATGCCGACAAACTCCATGACCTGTCTTAGTCCCAAGCCGCCCGCCTCGGTGTCGCGCAAACAATACTCATATAATTTTGGGTGTGTCGCAGCCATTTGCTGAATGCGGTTTGGTTCTTTTTCTAAGTGGCAACCGAATAAACAAAACATACAGCCCGTGCGCTCTAGTCCTGTTGTCTTATAGCCTTTGTCGGTTTTTTCGACTGTGCCGTAAACTTTTGCAAGCGGCAGATTATATTCGTAAATATATCTTAAAATATCTTGCTCACTCCAAAACGAAAGAGGCGCTGACCTAGCGCGTCTGCCCTCAAACAAATTACAGCCGACCTTTAGCCATGCGTCCCTGCGCCTGTTGCTTTCGTTTGCAAGTAGTCCGATGTATGGCACGAGTTGTCCTGCCTTGCCATATCTAGCAAGCGGGGTTTCTTTTATATGAACACAGCAAGCGTCGCTTATCTCAAACGGCGCATCTAATAAAAACCGCCACCGCTTGTATAAATTCTCTCGATACTTATGCGGCGATCCGTCGCGGTTTGTTCCCGTCATGCGCTCTACCGCCCACGCCGCTCCCCGCCTATATCCCGATATCGTAAGCGCTACATCCTTACTGATTACGGGGTAGCCGTATTTTTCTAATACTTGCCTAAAGCTAAGTTTGGGTCTTATGATTGTTACATTGTCAAAACTCTTTACAAATTCCACGACCTCGGGGTACTCTAGCCCCGTATTTACGAATGATGCTACAACATCTGGGAACTGCTGTCTTACCATGTGAAGTAATACTGTGCTGTCCTTGCCTCCGCTGAAGCTGATACAAACCCGCCCGTCGTTGCGGTGATACCATTCCATAATCCGTGTTTGACTGACTAAAACTTTACGCTCCCACGGCATTGATTGAAGCCGCTTTAAATCCTCTAGCGTGTGCTTATTTTCCATGCCGCCTCCCTCTCTTTTGAAAAACAAAAAAATATGTGTGAGTCTTTCTCAAATGTCGTTGCGTTAAATTGCCGTTATATACTTTTGTTTGCGGTATATTAAGTATCGCTAAATCCTTGGCATAAAAGCCGATCGCTGTTGCCCATTCATAAACCCTGCAATGTGTCAGCGTTGTTTTGCTGTCCGTGTAGTCTTGGCACTTAAAAATACAAATGCCCTTATGTGTTAATACTCGATGTGCCTCTGCGAGTATTGCTTTATAATGTCGCTCTAATTCGGCAAAGTCTTTTAATATACCCATTGTACGGCTTGTATAATAGCCCGCAGATTTTCCGTGAATGCCGAATATAAAAAGCGGGTCGAGCATTATGCTGTTTATACTCGCACCCGCTAGTGGCAAGTTCTCTGCGTTTGCCTCTTTACAAAACTCAACCCGTGGGTTTATGTCAAATATGATTTTAGGTACATTGACCCCGTCTTTATAAAACCCGCCCTTAAAAAACATAGGGTCGCAATCTATGTCGCAACCCCCGTTGTGCAATTCGAGCAAGGCTTTTATACACGCCTGTTCATTAGTAAAAAGGCTCATATAATGCTTGCCCATCTCGCACCCTCCGTTTTATTAAATTTTTGATATGAAAAAAGCGGTCTCGTTTTGCCGGAGATCGCTTTGCTCTTTACTTTATTATTTTTATTGCTTAAATTGTGCTTTGATCCAATCCTCAACTAATAATTTTGAACGACAACATATATAGGCAATTTTGGGAACTTCTAAAAATGGTATGCCCTCAAGCCTAAATAAATGTCCCCTTATTGTTGCGTCAGGCACTTTGCCTTTATCAAGCCTAGCACCCATTCGCTCTCTAGCCCTTTCTCCAATGTATATATTCTCTGCAAAGTCAATATGGCTCAATATTACATTACTACAGTTTGTGCCTGCATCAACATTTGAGTCACAATGAATGCAATTCCCCAAGATTATATCTTCATCAAGTTTTACTAATTCTTCGATCATCATGCTAAAATGACCTTCATTATTTCGTTTTGCTATAACTTCAAATTTACGAACTCCATTAAAATAATCTACAGTTTTCCAAGCTCTCTTTTCGAGATCTATTTCGTCATCGTTTGTTTCTGTTAAATCGTAGGCCGCCCCCTCCGCTCCGTATATAGTCATATTTTCCACCCATTTTGGATTTGGTGGTCGTATCAAACTTTCTTGAACGGGTGTTATTCCACGCTTATTTTCGCAAAAATTATGCTCTAATCTCAAAAACAGTTTATGTCCTTTATTTCCATAGTCATGCATCATTGTACTAATTACAGCGTAAGGGTATTGATAAAATCTAAAGTACAAATTGTTTGCCTTGAAATAGCCGCCCGCATCATAATATTTTGATATTTTTGAGTAATCTATCAGTTCTTCTTTGCCTTGTGGTTCTCTAAAAAATCCCGTCAACTTTGGTAGTTGTGAGTAAAGTTTCTGTGCCTTGTGATATGGCTCGTATCTCATTGTATAATATTCTTTTGTTTTTTTCGACTTATCCAAATTTTCAATATCAATTATAATGTGCATTATTAAGTATTGCTCTTGCTCAGAATAATCATTAAATTGCGGTGTTGCTAAAATTAGACCATTTGACTTAATTGCTTCGCTTGGTATATTTTCAAATTTATAATTGATTAAATTTTTGAAAGCCTCTTTGTTTTGCTGCGCCCAAAGATCTAAGTCAACTAGCAAAAATCCCCCTATTCTTGCTATTCCTTTTATTTCGCACAACTTTGAAATATATTGCTGTTTATTCACGGCACCTCCGCACAATACAATTATATCAATTTAATATACAAAAAGCAATTATATTTGCACTAACTCCGCTTTTTGCCCTGTAAATTCTTCAAAGCGTTTTATTGCTACATCGCAGTATTCGGGTGTTATCTCCATTGCCCTGCACCTGCGTCCTGTTTGCTCTGCTGCGATTATGGTTGTGCCGCTCCCGCTGAAAGGCTCTAGCACTATTCCGCCCTTGTCGCTGTGCATTTTTATACAACGCCACGGCAGCTCTATCGGAAACATTGCAGGGTGTGCGTTGTTTGCGTTTACTGTGTTAATTTCCCAAATGCCCGCATAACCCCATTTTTTGCGCTCGTCCTTTGTGAGCCGTTTTACAAATTTATAACTATGTCCCGCAAAAGCCGACACCCATGCGTACTCTTGGTCGTTATATTCCGGCTGTGCGTTAGCACCGAATGCCGTTACATATTCGTATTGTTGAGCGGGTTTATTAGTAACCAAATGATAAGGTCCTATGCCGTAGTTGATGCCTTGTTTTTTCCAAATACGGATCCATATTGGCCTAAAGCCCGCCTCTGCAAAAAGATTTACGCTGTATACGCTTGTCGGCTCTAGAAACTGCGTCCCCGTGCTGTAAAGGTCGCCTAAATTCCAACAGATAATTTCGGCGTGTTTTGTGATGTTTTTTATTACTGGCTTGATTAAATCAAACCATGGCTCTATGCCTTTTTTTTCGTATTCCTTGCCCACTCCGTATGGTGGTGAAGTAACCGCAACCTGCGCCCGCTCTTTACCTAATAACTTTGCCATGTCCTCTTGGCTCGTTGAGTCGCCGCACATTAAAAGGTGGTCGCCGAGCTTCCAAATATCCCCATGCTTTGTGATTGCACCTTTTGCTTTAATCTCTGAGTGAGCCTTGTCAACATCAAAATTATCTTGCACGGCATCCGCGCTATAAAACTGGTTGAGCAGTTCGTCGACCTCCGCCGCGTCAAAGCCCGTCATTGTTACATCAAAACTGCTTGCCTCTAAATCGCTAAGTAATGCGGCGAGTTTGTCCTCGTCCCATGACCCCTGTACTTTGTTAAGCGCAACATTCAAAGCCTTTTCCCTCTGCTCGCCTAAATCTACAACAACGCAAGTAATATCCGTTTCGCCCATGTCGGTTAATACCGTCAGCCGCTGATGCCCGCCGACTACATTGCCCGATTTGCTGTTCCAAATAATCGGCTCTACAAAGCCAAACTCTTTTATGCTGCGTTTTAGTTTCTCATATTCTTTGTCACCCGCCTTAAGTGCGATTCTCGGGTTATACTCCGCCGCCTGTAATTTGCTGATATGAATTTTTTGTATGTTCACTTTTTGCCCTCCGCTTGATATGAAAAAAGCAAGTCTTGCAGCTTGCTCCGTTTCAAAATATTTTATGACTAATGATTTTATTTGTCTTCTCTTAAAGCCTTTTCCCGCATTATCAATTCTTTTTCCGCTTGAATAGTGCGGGCGAGTTCTTCCTCTGTCGGCAAATGCAGCATATATTTTGATGTGAATATTTGCGGATTGCCGCCGTCGGGGAAAGTATATTTTACAACGCTTTCGTTTTTGTCGGCACAAAGGATAATTCCGATTGGCGGGTTGTCGCCCTCGTTCATAAGCTCCCGTGTGTAATAATTTACATACATTTGCATTTGCCCTATGTCTTGGTGCGTCAGTTCGCCCGCCTTGAGGTCTATCAAAACAAACGACTTTGTTTTGTAATTATAAAAAACTAGGTCAATATAAAAATGCTTTCCGTCAAAGCTGATGCGCTTTTGTCGCGCCTCAAAAGCAAAACCGCGTCCAAGTTCTAAAAGGAATTTTTGCAAATGGTCGATTAAGCCTTGCTCGATTTCGCTTTCTAATAAATCCATATTGGATTGCAAGCCCAAAAACTCCAAAACATACGGGTCTTTTACCATATCCAACGGAGTCTTGCCAGGTTCTTTGCTTATAACATCGTTTTTTACTAATTCCCTGTTTTGACTTGCAAGCACCCGCTCAAAACAAAAACTATTTATTTGACGCTCTAGTTGCCGTGTACTCCAGTTGCCCGCTGCGCATTCGTCTAAATAATACTCGCGGGCATGAGGTTTTTCAACGCGCATAATCATGCGGTAATGTGTCCACGACAATTCGCTACGCAGTGCGTAGTGATTTGGAAATAGCGAATAAAACTGCCGCATATTCCTCAAATTGCCTTTATCAAAGCCTTTTCCAAATTCGGCGGTTAGTTGTTTTGACAAGGCTTCAATTAGCCCATCGCCGTATGTGGCACGATCGGCTCCGCCTTGTTTTTCTACTATAAGCCGCCCTACATTCCAGTATGCCTCGACCATTGCAAAATTTACGGCAACAAAAGCCTTATCTCTTGCCGACTCAAGCACCTTGCGTATGCTATCAAAAAGTTCTCGTTCTGCGCCTGTAATTTGTTTATCTTCCGCCGCAGAGGGCAAATTTGATTTTTTCTTAGCCATGTGTTTTATCCTCTTTTGAACTGTCAAGTATTCCTTGACAGTTATCGCTTTTGAACTTGTAAAATATCCTTACAAGTTGCCTTTTGGCAGAAGCCTCTGCACAAATTCCGTTTGTCTAGCGGAATAAATATATTCTAGCATATTTATCCAGTAAAATCAAATAAAATAAAGCCCCTATAATTTACCCGTCAAAATTCTTTCCATGATGTCCTCATTAGGGTTTGCTCCGACTGGGGTTTCGCAGTTTTCTTTTACGATTTGAAAAATGGTTGCCCATAATTGATTTGCCCGCCTTAAAAACTTTTCGCTCATGGCTACATACGGCGAGGCAATCGGCATATTGGTTGTCGGGTGCTTTGCTAAAAGCCCGAATGTCGACAAGCCTTCCTCGCATTGGATATATCTTGCGACGCTTGCGGCGTACTGCTCTATTTGCTCCCGTGTGATTAAATGGCCGCACTTACGCTCTGTTATCCACCGCCATGTGCTTTCGTATATTCCGCCCGCCACGCTGTCGCGCTGTGTGTTTTTTGTTTGGTCTTTGAGCCAGTCGCTTGGCGGCGGTATGTCTGCCCCCTCGATTTCGCTCATTGCCTCGGGCGGTATATGCCTTGCCTCTCTTTGACCTCGCTTAGTCTCTAATTTTTCGGCTAGTGCTTTGCGTTTGCGGCCTGCGCCCTGCCTTTTGCCGCCGTGTACTGTGTTCATTGCTTTATTACCTCCAAAAATTACCGCTCACGCGCTCTGAGTCGGAATGTTGTAGCAAAGTCTAGCGGGAATGCCGCCCTGCACCGCCAAATCCGCCCGTCCGTGCCGCGCTGCCGCCTATAAACTTGAAAAACTTGATTTATTGCCGTTTTAACTTGATTTCGCGCCCATTTTTTCAAGTTTAATCAAGTTCAACTTGATTAAATTGCGCCGCTGCGCCACGAAAACTGCCCAAAACACGCCGTTTCGCCCGCTTTTCGCCCCATTTTGCATATTGCCTATACCCCGTCTTGATTTCCGTCTTTTTTCGTGCGTAACTCCTGCCCGCTCGGCAGCCGCCGATTCGGGAGGATTGAAGCCCCCCTGCCTCTAATGTTTTCTATTGTGGCAAGCCTTACATAAACTTTGCAGATTCTCGGGGTCATATCTCGACCCGCCATCCCGTATGGGCTGTATGTGGTCGGCTAAGGTTGCCGCCGTCATGCGTTCTGCTCTCAAACATTCCGCGCATAACGGCTCCCGCATAAGCTGCCTCTTGCTAGTTTCTCGCCAAGCTCTGCCGCCGTAAAACTTCTTTGAGTCGGCATCACGGCTGTTGCGGTTGTAACTGCTATTGTTTCCCTTGCTGTGCAATTCACAAAACCGCCCCTGTGTTAATTCGGCGCAGCCCGGGTGTCCGCACGGCCGCTTAGGTTTGTATGGCATGACTTGCCCTCCCACTTTTTATTATAACGGACTTATCGTTGTTTTTGGGTTTACACGGGGTTAAATTATTCTAAACTTTTTCTATTGTGTAAACTTAATAAGCCCCTTGTAAACCAAATTATCCACTTTGCGTCAAACAAAAGACAATCCGTGCCAGTATTGTTTCCATGCGTTTATACACCGCTTGCCGTGATATGCACAATTTTTTGGCTATTATCCCGACCTCGTATCTGTCAAAATACCTCATGCGTATAATTACAGCGTCGCACTCGTCTAATGCCTCAATCGCTCTTTCGATTGCGTTTAGTTGTTTTTCTAGTCCGCCTCCGTCCTCGGAAGACGAAGAATACGCTTTGTAAAAATGCCAGTTCTTCAGCCTCTGTTTTATCTCGCTCAGATTCAAATTCACTTTTTACCTCCTTTAAGACATTTTCATATACCGTCTTATTTGTTTCGTTTATAATTTGCCATACTCTTGCCCGCACGACCCAGTCCTGCTCATCTGTTATATCGTCAATTTTGGTTTTAAGCCACGCCCGTATTTGTCCGCTCTCCTCCAGTTCCTCGTCCCAATCCTCCGCCTTGCAAATTCCCGCTAAATCCCAATGCTGCATAAGCCCTAACTTTTCCCGCCTGTATATAAACAATTTGAGTAGTTGCCCGCTACCCTCGTCTAAATAATCGCACCTAAAATATCCCCACCATGGCAGCCGTCTTGCTGCCTCTTGGCGTGTTATATATTCCTCGACCTGCGTCTTTAATTCACGCCTGTCAAGGAGCGGTAAGTTTAGCGATTCCTTTATGTCAAAAACCGCCTCCGCCGTTATGTGCAATTTATGGATTAAATTTGTCATTGCTTATACTCTTTTTTGTTTTAATTCCCTCGTGCGCGCCCGCGCGCGTATACGCCCCGTAAACACCTGTCATCTGTCATAAATACCCTTTATATATAAATGACAGTAATTTCTCTCGCCCCCCGCGCGTGAGTGACGGGTGACGGTTATGACAGGTATATATTAAAGGTGCAAATAACAAGGCTTTTTTGTGACGGGTTGCCTTATGCTTTTTTTCATTAAAGGCAAGGTCCTTTATTCCTCGTTTTTACCAAACATCGACCGCTGCGGCGGCACTCTCTTAAAAAATGTATGCTTGCGTTCCTTGCCCGTCCGCTTGTCGCTATGGTCTATGCCGTCATAGTAAAGTTGATTTTTCCACTTGGTTATCGCTTGCCCGATTGCCTCGGGGCTTTCTGCCGGAGTCTTATTATCCATGTCATGCGCCGCTTTTAGAATATCCGACGCCGTTCCCGTCCATCCGAACGGGTTGCGGCCAATGAGCCACTTAACTGTGCGGACTAAAATACTATTGTCATAATCCGTCTTGCGTTTTTTCCTAAGTTCTTCTTCAGCGTTGCCGACCATGCTCCACGCAAAATTGGTCTTGTCGAGCCTTACGATATATTCCTTGGTTTCAATGCTTCGCCCCGATATGCTCATCAAAGTGTCCTCGTCTGTAAACTTCTTTTTACTGAGCATTATCATTGTGTCAACTGTTCCCCGTATTCCGCTGCTGCCTAAGATAGAGTTAAATATATCATCGTCGTCTTTCATCTTGCGGGTATGGTGAACAAGCAAAATACAAATGTTATTGTCTAAAGCAAACTTCTTTATCTGCCGCAGCTCCTCTACATCGTTTCCGTAAACATCGTTTTTCTTTATCTCTTTTCCCCTTATGGCTTGAAAAGTGTCTATTGCGATAAAGCCTACATCGGGATACATAACAAGCTGCCGCTTGATTTGCTCAAATAAGCCTTGCCCTATTTTATCCGCCGCCAAAACTACATGAGCGTTTCTTGGAAACATATTGCCGCCGACCGCTGTCTTAATTCGCTTTTGAATGCTTGGTGCATTATCCTCTAAAGCATAATAAATACAGCCCATGCGCGTCGCCTTAAAGCCCATGTATTCAATGCCCCGTGCTATTGATAAACACATTGCAAGTACCATCCATGATTTGCCTACTTTTGGTGCCGAGCAAATAATATTGAGTCCCTCACAAAGCAAGCCGTCCAATGCCCACCGCTGCTCGGGTAATTGCAAGCCGCATAACTCAGCAAAGCTCATCGGATCTTTTTCCGTCCTGTATTTTTGCCGCGCCGCTCTTATGGCCGCCGTGATATTGTTCTTTAATTCCTCCGGTGCATGAACAAGTAATTCGTTGGGGTCTTTGCAATCTGAGGCGATGTTATAATCAATAAACTTTGCGTTAATATCAAAGAGGGCGTTGCTTAAGTCCTGCGCCGCTTTGCGTCCTGCCTCGTCATTATCTAAGCACAATACAAAAATGCAATCGGGCTTTTTGCTGCTAATTTCGTTAAGCAGTTTACCGCCGCCCGTCGCTCCGCAAAGTGCCACCGCCGCGCTTCCGCTTTGTAATACGGACAAAGCACAAAACGGACTCTCTACTACAAAAACGCAGCCGCCCCGTATTTTGCTGAGTGCCTCCGCACCCCACAGCGGTTCGGCTCCGGCTTCCTCTGTTTTTGGTTTTCTAAATTTTTTATCCCTTACGCAGCGTGTTTGGTAGTAATTGAGCTTGCTTGAATATGGAATGACTGCGACTTGCTTTGCCTCGTCAAAGCCTAAATAAAAACGCTTCACGGTTTCCGCTGATAAACCGCGCCGAGAATAATAATCGGTGCCGCTCACGGACGCGTGAGAGTCCTCAATGTACTTTTTAACATCGTTTTTGGTGCCTTGGGGTGCGTCTGGGGTCGTTTTAACTCTGCTTTCGTGTCTTTTGTCGACCCTCGCTTTGCCGCCGTGGGTGGTGTCGTCT
>Ga0131853_10002845_pt1 | contig 31005 bp, 18 predicted proteins | sample TergutLab28metaG_FD_92764 | JGI IMG/M metagenome (GOLD analysis project Ga0131853, IMG submission 92764) | Labiotermes labralis P1 segment gut microbial communities from Petit-Saut dam, French Guiana - Lab288 P1 (version 2) (version 2) | ecosystem: Host-associated > Arthropoda: Insects >... | reverse complement strand
GGGGGGAAGGGGGGGAGGGGGGAAATCGGGGGGGGGGGGGGGGGGGGGTTTTGGTTCCCCCCCCCCCCCCGGTACAAGTCTGGAGGGCATTACAGCGCATTTCGCTAGGGAAGGTTGTCACGTGATTATCACTATCAACACTGCGAGCATAATGGTAAGACGACTGGAGGGGGAAGCTAACATTTCTGTACCGCGCAGTAAACACACGCCATCTCAGTTATACAAACCAGTCAGTTAATGTTGTATAGGGAAATAATCGCTGTTTGTTCTCAGATGCACACAAAACACATAAATACACTGTGTGGGCAGAACGTAGAATTGTTGAATGTTAAACTGGCGGCACATATATTGACCAGTGGGACTTACGAGAGTTAAACTGCTGTTCAATACGTTATCGCTCTGTTATCGCTACGTGATGTTACCGTCACTGTATTTGGTTTTGGTGTTGCAGTATGTTTTGAATTTATTACTTACTTTCCTTTTATAAAGGAGCATAATAATAATAATAATAATAATAATAATAGTTTTAGAATTGATTGCGGAATCGTGCCAACACAGGACTGTGATGTGAATTTATGGACAGATTGGCAGTCCATGTAGACAGAACACAGTGTTCCAGTGGGCGCCAACCTACGGTTCGGAAGGACATGCTGCTTCCATCTTCAGGACGGCCGCTCTCCCTTACGATGGACGCAGTGTGTCTGCACGTTGATAACGATCTACATAGTCCCTCTAGCTAACACGTTTCCCCCCCCCCCTCCAATCGTCTAGCCACTCAGTTCACTCGGTGCTGCAGTAAGCAGTTAACCAACATCCAATTACTGACACGAACACAGACCATTCCGTCTGACACAACACTGTTTCCTTCAAGTCCTATGTGTTTCGATCGAAAACGATCATCGTTCATTCTTCTACAAAATTTTAAAAATCAAGGTGCAGTGTTTTTGCTTCAGAAATCCCTCTAACACTACAGCTTATATTTACAATAATATTGTAACTTTTCCTAATGTACCATGTAGATAGCCGGTCGGTTTGTATACACTCCGACGTTCCTTTAAAATTTCTAAGAAACTTTCCTTAGGACTTGGTTCTGACAATAAAGTTAAAATTAAAAATTAAAGATTAAACGTTAAGAGGTGATGGGAAGATGTCCACATATCGATTCCAGTAGGCTAATTGGTTGGCCATTGGTTTTGGTTATCGATATTTTTCCGTTGTACAGCGCAGGTACGTCTTGCGTGTGTCCTGGTGGATTTACTTTGTTGGTGTGCTGTTCACACTGTGTACGTTGTTCGCCTCTGCACAGCGGTGATGGAACCCAGGACCGCAGCGTCGATCAGCCAAGCTGCCGGTGGTAGTTGCATCATTCACACCTGTAGCAGTCCGTACCGACACGATTTCACGGACGGCACAGCGCATTACGTAAGCCGCTGTGTGTTTTGCTCATGTTTCGTGTCTCTCAAAACGACATCAGCACGTTTCTGGGAGGGGGGGGGGGAACTTCCCGGCAATAGAATCCCCACCCCATCATCCATCTTGGCGACTATTGAGGACTGAAACCATCACAGGAGGAGAGTACGAAGGTGAGACGCGCTAGTACGAATACATCATGCGGTCTGCTGTGCCGAGTAGTTCCTCCAGTGCTCCCTGCTTCCCGAACAAGCATTGCGTTGTTTGAAAGGTTGCTGGCCTCGCCCGTTTGTCCTTCTGGTGTGAGTAGTATTGTTGGTGGACAGGAGTGTGGAGTGACACTGGCAGGCAAAACAGAAGTACTCAAAGAGGAACCTGTTCCATTGCCACTGTGTCCACCACTAGTCTGACACGGACTGGTCCGGGATCGAACCCGTGCCTCCTCGGGGCAGTAAGTAGTTGTCACCTGTTAGGAAACACACTGTAGTCGCTGCTTAATGTTCTGTGGCGGCGAAGTAACCGCCGTTTGTCGTGAGGATTACGTACAGAGGACGAGTATGTTGTATGTCGCTGACAGGCCATTTCAGTGACGTTTAACGAGGCGCTACAAAATATACCTTGTGTTGTGTCCACATCGTGCACTTGGGGCGTCCCGTGAACTTGCTGACAAGAAATGACGATCAGATTTTTTTTTTTAATTGTACAAAGAACCGCCGGTACCCACTCAATACAAAGAACCGCTGGTACCCACTCAATGCAGGCCGGATGTGCTCCAGGGCCGGTGTGGACACTGCGTCGCCCAATTGGTGACGTTTAGCCTACGAGTGGTCTTGGAAGGTTCTAGAATTCTAGATTTGCATGAGTTTTCATTTCTCAACCGTAATCGCACCGCGGTCACGGTACAGACAGCGAGGTGTTTCTTTTATCGCTTTTCCAAGCACGGTGACTTTGTCGCATACAAAAGCTACAAATGCCGGCACGTCCCTGACAGGTGCCGTGCTGGGGGAAACAATGACAGGGACACTACAGAAAAGGGAGGCGACACAGTTTCCTCGTCACACACGTGTGGAATATGCAGAAACTGTACTCAGGCTATGGAGAGAGTCCTGTGGGAGGTCGGGATAACGTCCCCACACGACTTCAAACTGTATGCCTGCAGTTTTGTCGGAAGTCAGCCAACCGAAGGCACGCCTTGCTAGCGAAGGTTGTAAACAGAAAGGGGTTGGCTAGACGAACTGAAGGAGACTGGAGTCGGTCCGTCTCTGGCCGTAGCTTAAGTCTGAGGTTCAAATCTACACAGATAATTAGAAGCCGCGAACTGCTGTTCTGGTAGCCATTGTCAGCCTCAGCAAGTTTATCACTCGTGAAATGGTAAACCGAATATTTAATTACATAAAGGAACAACACCTCAAGATATATATTGGTGTTTAATAGCATTAATAAATCTTCACGACTTGTTTCGATCGGCACGGATCGTCATCAGGGATGCGTTTAAAGTCCCAGTGGTACTGACAAGGCTTACGCAGTTTTATACTTTGAGTATACATCTCAGGAAGATAAAATGAATACATATACTTCACATAGAATATAAAAACTATCCTAAGTGTAAGAATAGATATTTTGTATTATATTTATTTCTATCTACTCGTAATTTTGTTTTGGAAATAATGTTGTTAAAATAATTGAAAATTATTAACAAGTGATATGTGGATATTGATGGCATTGCTTCATGTATAATTGTTGCAGTACGCTGCGATACGGTGAATCCGTTTATGAATATTTAACTGTTCAGCTTATGTAGCAATGTACGGTGAGTTAAGAAGGGTATTGGTCAGTGTCAGCATTGTCACTCCGTTGGCACTGACATTTTTGTAATATATCACCGGCAAATTCCCCTCCCCCCCCCCACTATTCTGATCCAAACTTTATTGCGCAGGCCAGTGGCCACCATAAAATGGGCGGCCTGTAGACAAAGACGCCACTACTGACTGTGTGCTTGATCCCTTCCTGCACAATATACGTTATTGCACAGTTCTGAACTGGCGGATTTCCTTCTTTGTTATCCAAGAACATACAGACTAAAAATAAAGCACAATCTATCGAGGTGACATGTCGTAACTACGAATAGCTTAACAGTTGCAGTACTTCATATAGCTTCTGCAACTGCTCTTTGACTTGTTTACAACAAGATTGCAAGCAATTAACACGAGTACCGCAGAAACACAGCGATCTTGGTAGTACCAGTTGCAAGGTCGTACATTTCTTGACATGTGCACACTGTACTGACAGGTGAGAGCTGCCAGCTGTACCAGGTACAGACGTGGCCAGATCGCTATTCTCGAGGTAGAACGCTACGCCGAAACGTCGGTACAGTGTCGCAACTTGGCAGATCATACGTTGACAGTGTAGTCATTCAGTCGTATTGTCGTTTGTCATGTTTGAGTCCTGTATAGCAGAGTGTTTTGTGCTGGATTTCGACCTTCCGTGACTGACTCCGACGTATCGGGATGAGACCACATAGTAGGTGGGTTGGCTTTCCCCACCCTCCTGCTATTGCGCAGATCCTCTCGGTTCAGTCAAGCTCAGTCATGAAGTAAGACGGATTGTTTCGTGCGTCATAGAATGATGCTGTCCTTCAGACAGCTAGTGCAGCGGTTGCAGTCTGTGGCCTTCGACCCATTCTCAAATGGCACGTGGCAGTTTTAGTACCACATGGCATTAATACACTGAACATATTGTCACTTCGTGGAACTTCGCTAAATCAACTCGTGTCGAGTGGCTCGCGGTTAAAAACGGTTGTGTACGGCTGGTCTGATTTTTTTTAGTTTCCAGAAACTGCTTGTATTTTGTTAGAAGGAACCTTTGGTACATGTTATAAATTTTAAGTTTACCTTATAGTCTTATTACTTGTATTTCTTACGTTTTTTAAATCATAGAGGCTTTCCACATTGCACCTGGTTTGCAAAGGTCGTGATACCGATATTCGTGACGGTTTTTCACGAACATCGAGACTCTTTTGTCCATTAAACCTCTACGGGGGTTAGCGGTGCAGGGTGGTGTGGAGAACTGCTGTTAGTTGTAACAGCCAACAAGCCGTCTTTTGCAACAGATCTTGCTAATGTGTATTTGTCTCATTCCTAGCAGGAATTTTCCCCTGGTCGGTGGTCTGTACAGGAATTGTATTCGTAGCGCTACTGCGGCCACTCCGATCAATCCGTCATGGCACTGGCCCTCACTATCAGCAGACTACGGGCTACACACTGGCCCTGCAGTAGCTGGCGGGGCGGGGCGAGGATCGTTATATCGATACGTCTTCCATGGCGTATCCGTCCATAATGAATTGATTGTGTCCCTGGCCGGATGTCAAATTTGATAGCCAAGAACCCAGCTAGCGACTCCCGTGTTCGCAAGGTCGCAGAATCCAGCCCGTCGTGACGCGGTTTGCGTTGTCTTCCTCAGTCCCTATCCCAGTTGTACAGTAAACCTCCGTCGACTGAGATACAGTATCCTGCACAGCACAGTGGCCTGCTGAAATGACAGACCAAGCTGCACACGCATACAAGATACGTAAACCGATGTTTCGGTGTTTTTTTTGGAATTAGTCACGTCATAACCGGCGGGCAGTTTATTCTGCTACGGTTCTGCGGCGTGGTCCATTAAACCAGTGCCAAATACCTGATTACGTCCGTATTTTCCCACAGTGTAAAGGTGAGTCGCGCAGGGGCGAAGGTTTCTGTGAACAGCAACACAGGTTAGGCTGTGTGGTGGCCGATGTTACAGGTTGGTAAATGCTGCATTTGTTGTGGTGCCGGCAGGGCTAAACAAGACGAAGGTAAACTGGAAGCCAAGTAAAGCGCTGGGAAGTGCTGGGAGTTGGACTGTTGGCAGTATGCAGCGAGTGGAGAAGCTGGGCGATTGGGCGGAGGTTGTGTTTGGAGGGCAGCATTGTGACGGAATTTTGGTAAGATTAGGCGGGCTGCGACTGGGCGGTTATTTTGAAGTTAATTTTGGGATGGCTGCATCAGAAGCATAAGTTTGGGTACCAGCTGAGCTCTATATGTGCTCTATGCTCGAGGAAAACCACGGAAAATGTTGATCCAATTGGCCGGTCGCAGGACCTTCCGGATGCAGACTGCCTTCTGACGTTCAAACAGACGAACCATAACGGCAGTCCGCACTATGCAGTTGAGAACCTGCAGACGTTTGGTACAGACATTTTAGTGCCTGGTCGCTGGGATGAGCAACAAATGAAAAATAATCACCGTTTATACAGCTTGCAACCCAACAACAAATAATTTGTCACTTTACAGTGTGCCCTGTACGCGGCGATCCCAACAGGTGGCCAACACCGGAATGCAACAATGGCACATATTGGTACAGCCTGCATGTGCATACGTGGCGTCTAAAATATGTTTTGAAACAAAACTGCTTCAAATACTTGACATATACACTAATTACAAACACTTTTCATGTCAAAGTTTTGCACTTAATGTTAACATGTCATTGCACACAAACATCTCCATGTGCTGTCGGTAGTGCCTGTTGGCTGCCACGGTGGATCACCAAGTGTGCATTTGTTGGGTTACAGTGTATACAATCAGCCTGTTGCACGGATATGGAGCACGTACAGCCGCTGTTTGTTCTGAGAGCCATACAGAACGCACCGTCTTTTGCCCGGAGAGCGACAGGCTCCCTTATAGGCCGCAGTGGGGCCACACTTGGCCGCAACTGAACAACTGACCCCTGAACTACTCACGACCCAACAATCAACCTGTGACGTCATGCCGAATCCCTGTTTCTAATCGTAAACAATGATACTCGCCCGCATGACGCAGCGGATAAACATCGAAACTTGATCTCCTTGGGACGAGGAACTGGGGAAGGGGGGAGGGGTTTTGGTTAGGATCCGGAGACGCTGTGGCAGACACGTAACGATATGGCTGCGTTGTCGGCGATGTGGCGCCGTACGGTTGGGTAGGAAACTACTGTCGTTTCGGATGAGTTTGTTCCTTCTGTCGTCAGGGTGGAAGAGGTGTAGAAGCACAAAGACGGAGGCAGCAATTTCCTTTTACAATACGAATAATGAAGACGTGTGTGAGGCAGTGGAGGTCTGCCTCCACGCATCCTTAACGCTGTTACTTATTGCCAGCGTATTCTGACGCTGTGCTGCAGACGAACGGACCGCCCGACAGCAAGTTGACAGGATGACGAAGCAAGGTCTCTGCCCCAGCCGGGAAATGAACCTAGAATCGCCGGTCGTCCATCCCGCAATCTCGTCATCCTAACTGCTTGGAGCAGAGTCGTGCCTGAGAAGCTGACAGCTGCGTAACTGGTTAAGTGACGTCCGGAATTCTTTGAAACCCGGAGGTTCAGTACCGTGTTCACGACATTTCGCCACTTCTCCCTATTCTGAGCCAGATGAATCCATTCCTCATCATTCCTATGCTTAAGATCCACGCTACTAGTATCCTCCCATCAACGTCTACGTCTTGCAAGTGGCCTCTTTACTGCAGGTTCCCTACCAATATCCTCGTGTATTTCTCTTGCTTCCTATGCGTGCTACGCGCCTCTCTCATCACCTGAGCTATATTTGGAGAGCAGAACACACTTGGAATCTCCGCATTAAGCAGTGTCCAGCCTCCCTTCTGTCACTGCTTTGTCAAGCCGCAATGTCTTTCTCGGCTGCCTCTTCTCGAACATTCAGCCTGTTTTCTTCCCTTCAAGTGAAAAAACAAGTGTCTGCATGAAATTATGTTTGTGTGTTCAGTGTTGCAGGAATACTGATCCTAACAACAGATACGCAATTTGAGAGACGCCATTAAATAAACGAATGCGATATGACACCGATCAAGTAAAACTGGAGTTTTGGCACTTTACAGACTACTTCTGTCGCATTTCTTTGCATCAGCGCCGCTGTTTATTGCGTTGTGCGGCCTTTTCTGCAAACACAAGCCCGACATTCAAAGTCACGGATCTTCAGTGCACGGCATGTGTATGTATGTATGGACGAGTGTGATGATTCAGGCTTTCCAGAATGTGAAGCTGTATCTCTCAGTTACTGCCGTCACACGTAACGACACAATGTCCTATCCCCGAAGAGCAATGCTATTGAATCCTCGAATCTCGTATGGATGGAGTTCGTGACCCAGTAAACACACCTCATGGGGGTCTGATGGTGTAAATAACTACTTTTCATTCCCCCCCTTACCCTCCATTTCTCCAGGCATTTCTTGTCCTAACACTTGTACGAGAATTGCATGTTGTGAAGGCAAAGTGTTATGGAGGGGAAGAGTGTGGAATGGCGGATACTGCATGTACCGTAAGGTTGAGAAACGTAAGCAAACCGGGCCACAGCGATGGTGTTGGGTCTGCTTATTTTTAGGCACAGGAACAGGTTCAACATGGCTACCGCCATTTCGCACGATCATTCAAAGTCTATCACCCTAACATCAGTTTTAATACTTTATTGTTGTGCCCTCAGTCTGTGTCCTGCACAAATGTCGCAGTTCGCCGTGATGTACTTTAATGTAATGCAATGCCCATCTTATGCTCCTCACAGCTAGAGTTGTCTTGTCTTATCGTTGTGAAACTCCTGGTGTATAGGAAATTTGAAAGGGGGATAAGACTGCATACGTAACCAAGGAACGTGGCCCTGTCGATCACGACGTAACAGCTGCTGAACGTACATGACATTTTGAGCGTAGTACGTAGCCTGTTGAGCATAACATGACACCTGTTGACCGTGACAGAACGACACAATTGAGTTTAGAGCTGATGATGAAATCTTCCGTCAGTCTTCAAGGATGTTATACTGTTGCTTCCATCTTCAGGATGCAGCAGTGCAAGAACACCACTCGGACTGCTGCACATGAGTTCTGGCCTAATGAAGGGGACTATTACAGCGTTTTCTGGACTGCTGAGAAAAACCACGAACAGATTGAGTCGGGATAATCGGTGCCCGAGCTGAGATTAGATTCGGCATCTCTTTTTGTCGGAATGTATCCCGCTTAGACATGTGCTCGGTGCTGTTCAGAGTTGCTCACAAGTTCACAAAAGCCTGTCCCTACAGCCAGATGAAGCCAATTGCACGTTTGGAACAGAACTTGATCTTCTTAGCACGATTGTTTATAATTTGTTTTTATTTAATTAACGCTCAGCGAACGCATTCTTCATCTCGGTTATACAGACCAGAAATAATCGCTGTTTGTTCTCAGATCCACACAAAGCACATAAATAAACTCTATGGGCAGAACGTAGAATTGCTGAATGTTAAAGCTGGCGGTACATGTCCACTGGGCTTTAAAGCTCGTAATACACCACTGGAGACTTGCAATACACTGCAATATGTACAAAATGCACCTGCAGTAGACGTATTATAAGGGAGGATATGGACCATACTTACGACAGGGCCAGTGACTGGGTTTTGTAAACACGGAAATGAAACTTCGGTATCCATAAAAGGCCTGAAACGTTCCCATTACCTTCCTGGAGCACTCTCATTCAGCGTCCTTAACTGCAGAAGTTAACAGTAGCCGTATAACGCTGTTTGAATGGAACGTATGCTACATTACGTTACATTTCGTAGTCGGTGAAGCCAAATTAGGTGAGTTTATTTTCTTCTTTTTGGCTGGGCTAGAGCCAACAAGGCAACAAGTCTTTGTTTCCATCTCTATCCCACTATCGGTGCGTCTCACTCTGCAACCGGTTCGCGCTGTATGTATGATCCATTGATAACATGTCCTTTAGATGACATTGGTCTGTCCGCTGTGGGGCTCGGGAGCACAAACCTCGGCCGGTCACGTTCTTACTGAAGTGATGCTCCCCGCCAAACCAGCACCCACAGCAAGGCTCCTCTATACTTACGCGCGGAAACCCCGGTTGCCTACCATACGGATGTTGACCCACGTCCTTCCCTAGAGTCGAATTCGTCTGTCAATTCGTATTGAACCAGTGTGCCACGTTATTTATTTATGGCATATTTGACATTTGTTTCTTTCGAACTGTTTTCTCCGAAACGCCCAGATGGGGTGTGGAGCCCAGCCAGCCTCCAATGCAATGCGCACCGTGGTCTCCTGCGTCGGTGGTACAGCGGCCGTAGCGTGAAGCTGACCACGCATTACCATCTAGTGCCGAGGTTATGGAGTGGAGCTGTATCTGCGTCTCCCCTTGTGCCCCCAAGGCTTGTGCAGGGTCAGTTTGAACCGCGCTTCTATGTAAGGTTATACAGTGTCACTATTCTATCTGACAGCCGCTGGCTGCCATTTCCTGTACAATCGTTTATCGGATTACCGTGGCCCACTCATTCAAAACTCCAGATGCCCGTCGGGACGTGACAAAAGGATGGTTGGTTGTCGCATAAAATAAAGCAGCTTCTGCACAGTGCCACGAAGGCAGGACATTCTGGCGACGGACAGATATTTTCCGGAAACAAGAAGTGCCACCTGAGTACTCTTTATTTCGAACAAAGACCAGACTTGAATTATTGTGTCAATTCTAAACGCATCGAACCGCAGAACTGTTAAGGTGATGGTGGCTGGCAGGTTGGCCAGTCTGCTTTGTGGGTCAGAATGAATGAGTGGATGGATTAATCAATCAGTACATTTGCTGAGTCTCATGTGTGTATACACAATGCTTCAGAAGTCGTGTTAGCCCCTATTATTATTGTTATTATTATTATCATCAGCATCATCATCACCATCATCATCATCGCCACCACATTATTTGTCTAACCGGCAATTTTCTGTTCAGGCACAAAATGACCCAGTTAATAGCGCAGAAGAGCGCCATGCACTGAGCACATGCACTGTGTTTGTACTGTACACAGCTCACTAGAGGAAGGTCAGAATCATCAGAACCAGATCAGTTCAGCACAGTCGCTCCATGCAGACTCACCTTGAAAGTTATTTGTAAAAATAAATCAAGTGATGGGGGGGGGGAGTGAATCCGCGAGGCATGCTGTGCACAAGGGCTGCGGCCGGAATAGCTCAGTCGTTATCAGTCGTATAACGACTGAGCTACAGGCTGAACGGTCCGGGGTTCGAACCCCAGTGGCGGTGAGATTTTCCGTATCGGTCCAGACCGGCCCTGGGGTCCACCCAGCCTACTGTACGATGGGTACCAGGGCCAAAGCGGACGGGGCGTGGTGTCGACCACCGTCCCCATCCAGAGCCGAGGGTAAAGACAGTAGGGGTGTTTTTACTCCCCGTCTGGGCCTGTATGGCCTGTTATCTTTTTTTTTTTTTACTATGAGAGTGAGAGAATCAGGGGAAATGCCGTGAGAGGCAGTACAGACCAAGACAGAAAATTTACTGCTATGACGGGTCCTAATCCGTCCCCGCTCGTCCTTCTGGTAAAGTTAGGCTGGAGGCAAGGTTGAGCAGTGGGAAGTGAAGAAGGTGGGGCAATAAGAAGTGGACTGTTGGGGAGAAATTAAACAATTTGAACTGAATTTTGTGTTTTAAAGGCGGGATTATGACATTTTGATAATTCTGGGAGAGCTGCGTTTGGGCGGAAAGTTTGGATTTAATTTAGGAGGGCTGCATCAGAAACGTGCAGTTTGGGTAGGAACTGAGCAATTGCTTGAAGGCAAAGGGAAATCTTTGTCGAGTTGGCCGGTCGCAGGGCCTTCCGGATGCAGACTGCCTTCCCCAGCAGTCCGACGTCCAAACAGACGAACCCTAACGGCAGTCCGCACTGTGCTTTGTATGCTAAGAACCTACCACGCAGTAAACACATCGTCTCGGTTATAAAACCAGTCAGTAAATGTTGTATAGGGAAATAATCGCTGTTTGTTCTCAGATCCACACAAAACACGTAAATACACTGTGTGGGCAGTACGTGGAAATGCTGAATGCTAAAGCCGGCGGTACACATAGTGACCACAGGGCTTTAGAGGGTTAAAGTTCATTTTCCGCTTCACGTTTCTCCAATCGAAATTTTAAATTTCATCAGCAATAAATGATCATGACAAGGCTGCAGATCGCCTGTTTCTAAGCTGCTACGTTCTGTACCTCGGTAAACAGTCTGCTACCGTTGTGAGATGCTCGAATGTCGCACTGTAAACTGTGTTCGTGTTTGGCAATATGACATGTGATGATGCAGCAGTGCCTGCAGCTGATAGCAGTCATCCTTACCGTTCAGAATCTAACGCAAGCGCGTCCTGTAATCCTCTTCAACTGACTGTCCAGACGTACGGAACGACGCCTCTCACTGGTCCTGGACGGCTGTGGCATTCGGTGCGCGCTGATTTATGATGATTATTGTTGTTCAACATATCGTGAATAAACCATGGGCCGCTCATTAATGATTCATTCCAATGAATATGTCATTGCTCCTGCTGAAACCTCTGTCGCCGCTTGGTTGTTGCTGCCGAACCAAGCTTGCTTGTTGGCTCATGTAGCTGTGAGCGGCAGCAACTGGCACAGCCTGTGATAACAGTGACACCCATGGGGCCTTGCAAACGTGTAGGTGAGGAGGAGGCGCGTGCTTATCACACGAGTGACAGTGCGCACACAGCTGAGGCGCGTTTCCATTTCTACCTGGCGCCAGTTACGTTGGTCCTGTTCGTCCGTCCTTCCGTCAGAAATTGCTGAAGAGGTTTACATAACATCTAATTTTAATGTGTGTAAAAAGTCCAGCTTTTGGTTCTAATCGAACGCGAATAGCAGCAGACAGTTTTCTTGGGGTATGGCATCCTGTTGTGATGTACAGATGACGGCCGAACAAAATATATTTTGACAGCTCAACATGTTGGCGCAGCAGCAGCTCAGCTGACGTATGTGAGCGCACAAAACAGTAGTGATAAAATAATATGAGAGAGATCTCAGTCGTGCATTATTTAAATAGGTGTTGTTTTGTTATTGTTGTTGTTTAGCAAAAGTATTGTTAAAACGTTCTGCCAGTATATATCAAAATAATATGATAAAATATTTTTGTCCATTCGTCTCCATATAGTTTATATAAAAAAGGTAAAGGTAAAGTGATCCCGTCACAGGCCCGGTGTGGCCCAGAGGGTGGGTAGAGGTATAGCTCTACTCTTCCATGACAGCGGCACTAGAAGGGGACGAGTATATGGTATGTATGTATATATATATATATAACAATATAACGCAGGACCGACGTTCGTGTATACAAGGGGTGTCGATTTCTGTAATAAAATCTTTACGTAAATATACGTGTGTTATTAAGAAACTCTGTAAATAATATGGATGGAAATTATGTTTTTGTTGATTTGGAGATGATATTCTTAGCCCAGACGCTTCTATGACTTCTGTAAGTCGATTGTGTTCCGGTCTGTCCGGCTGTTAGCGGTAAGTGATGTAAATTTTGGTTACTAAATGAATATGTGAAATTTTGAACAGCAATTTGGGAACCGAAGAAACATTTCACTTAATGGTATACAGTTGGGAGATGTGTCACTGCTGTTGTTTAGTTTACAGTCTGGATGTGTCACTGCTGTTGTTTTGTTTACAGTCTGGAGATGTGTCACTGCTGTTGTTTCATTTACAGCCTGGAGATGTGTCACGGCTGTTGTTTCATTTACAGTCTGGAGATGTGTCACTGCCGTTGTTTCGTTTACAGCCTGGAGATGTGTCACTGCTGTTTTTTCATTTACAGTCTGGAGATGTGTCACGGCTGTTGTTTCATTTACAGTCTGGAGATGTGTCACTGCCGTTGTTTCGTTTACAGCCTGGAGATGTGTCACTGCTGTTGTTTCGTTTTCAACCAATAAATTCTGCGGCACAACATTAAGAAATCACTGCACTGACGCAGACATTCTGCACTGCACTCGGCTAATGCCTGCTACAGCCGGTTCAGAATGTCATGTGTTCCTGTCTGCTGTCTGACAACGTACAGCGAAGTATACCGACGCTCGATGTTGCCTGTTGTTTCGCACGGGTGCTAGCTAGGATCTCCGTGTTAAAGGAAAGGTATACAGAGGGTGTTGGCGGGCAGAGTTCTGCGCAAGTTATTTTGTGGGCCTTAGTGGAAGTAGCATGCGACTGGAGAAAACTGTGTAAGGAGGAGCCTACCTCACAACACAGTATTAGGGAGATGGGCGAGGCATGTGGCACATGTGAGGGAGAAGAGAAATGCATATGGGGTTTCGGTAGGAACCCATAAAGGAAAGAGACCACTTTGAAGACCTAGGCATAGATGGGAGCATACAATTTAAATGGACTATAAAGACATGGAATGGAAGGCGTGGACCTGACTCATCTGGCACACGATAGGTATCAGTGGCGGGCTGTTGTGAACACGGTAATGAACCTGCGTCTTCAGGACAAGCGGGTGAAGCCTGGGAACCTGCCGACAGCAAGTGGCACAGTATTCACTTTTTACAAACAGTCTGTCGAGGGTCACAGAAGCTACAACAGCTGCAACAGCATTTACAGCATCAGTTCAGCTAATACCTTTCCTGTAACATTATGCCACTTCATTCTCTGCGAGCCACAGGAGTTCCCTCAAACTTCTCCAGCACAAAAAGTTTGTCTCTCTTCACAAGTGCAGATCCACCCTCATTCCGTTATATATACCACTACAAGCGTCTGCTTTATGAGAGCCGAGCGTAGTCAAGTGTTCATGAGTTAGTTTGGTTCTGGTATAAGTGTTTACTCACGAGACCATCTATGACCTTGGCCGCGATGATGTAAGAGGGGTCAGATCCTTTGAGATGTTTATGAACAGTAAGCGAGGTAGTGAAGTTTAAAATGGTTTCAGCTGACGTGCAGTTGTACAGACACAATGCTGGACCTCACTTGGGTAGCTCACCCTCCAATAAGACAGCTACACTATGTAGGACACGCCGGCTATGCAGCCTATCTGACAGAATAGCCATTTTGCTCATCACTGCCAGTTGGACACCAAGAAAGACCAAACACTTGATTACACTGCAGTTCGGTGCCACATGCAGCGGACGTACACGTGTCTGTGTGGAGCACCACAGCACGAAGGTTTATTGGGGACTGGAGGTGTAGCTCCACACATTTGTAACCTCGGCATTAGATAGGAGTGAGTGGTCAGCTGCATGTCCAACCGCTTTGACCCCAGAGAGGGAACCCATGGCACCCATATCAAGCATTCTGAGTGCTGTGGACAATACAAATTTCTCTGCCTTCACCGTGAACTGAACCCCGGTCCCTCGGTCGTGCAGCCCGTAACGTCTACTCACACGGTGAATTTTTAGGAAATTTTTGTATGGTGGGGAATTCCATTGCTGCTTCCAAACGACGGTACCTGCCTACCAGGTGACACGGCGTCACATCCTCATCAGTAGTCCCCGTAAGAACCTCAAATTTCACGCCATATTGGCCGATCACAGACACACACGTGTCGGCCGCGTGTTGTCCACGCCATTCGGTATGATGCCTGTGCAGTAACAGCACTGAAACAAATTACATTATTTGGTATAACCATCCAAGACAGCTGCAGTAGGTTGGTACATCTATGTTCGGGTTAAGCAGTGAAATGTTTCCACCGGCATGCAACATCTGTCAGGCTGTAACTGTTTACTGACATACAGACATCGTTGGTGGTGGAGATTTCACACTTTACATGCGATTCTTTTTCGAAACTTGTCAGTTACAAAATTTTGATTCAAAGAGTTACGACAGTAAGAGGTGACAAATCCCAAAGACCAGTTCCTTGGTAACAGTGCGTGTTTACTGCATGGCGTTTGGTAACGTCTGCAGAAGGCCGACGGAGCTACTGCTCCTTAAATCTGGAACTATATGTGTATTGGAATTAGATTGTGCGAACAGAAATACCATGAAGGGAATGTGGCCGAAGGCGTGGATATTGCGTGTACTTGCCGTGTGTCTGCCGAATGGGGGTGGAGGGGAGATATTTTTCGGTCTCTTGGCTGGAGTGACCGGCTGTTGCTGTATGTCACCGTGCTGTTTGCTGTGAGTGACCGGCTGTTGCTGTATGTCACCGTACTGTTGGCTGTGAGTGACTGGCTGTTGCTGTGTGTCAATGGACTGTTGCTGAATCGGCACAACGCGCTTTGGAACGTGTGATTTGTGCTTTGAAGCCTAATACACGACATAAGTAAGATTCAGTTCGTAACTCACAGAGAACAGCTTACTAACATTCGAAGGACCAGTCGGTGATGGATGCAACTGACAGAGAAACACACGCAACTGCTGCTCTACCATGCCATAAAACGCGCGTTCTTTTTCGGCTGTGTCCGCTGTGCATATCTTTGCTTTGTCTTCACTTTGTATCACGAATCTGTGCAGTAAGGGAAGTAAAAAATAACGTCCGTCCGTTTGTCCGTCTTTTTGTGATCCTGTATCAACGACTAAACCGTTTGTTAGATTTTCATGCAACTCTGCATAGGTGCTCGTTACAGAAAATAGTGAAGCAAGAATGGCCTTCGTCAGAATGGGCTCACTTTACATAAGGGCGTAAATTAACTTCTACAAACAATTATCATATTATTGACCGATTTGGGTGAAATGCGGTAGTGGTCATCTCCAGTTAATTCTGTTGTGCATTGGTGAGTCTCGTGACAGTCGCCGAACTTTTCGTTTGGATGTCAATGAAATTTGGTCTGCGCATCTACTGTCAGCTGCTGACATTCTGACAGTATAGCAGGCCTTAGTACAGTCTGTGCACTATGTCACGGGGTCTTGTTGCGTTCTGGCGTTAGTCTCCTCCCTACGACTAAAGACCGCACTCTCGACCCCAGTGCAATGTACCCTGTGCACGAAGTGTTCGTATGTCGCTGTGGATGGCCAGTCCTCGCAACTCGTATCGATATCACTAGAAGAACGCACAACAGAGATGCAGGTGACAGTGAGAATGATTAACGACGTCTCCTGCATGGATTGTCTTATGCACACCGACTGGGTGTGCGACATGCAAATGGCGTACAGTCACCTACAGAACTTAGTAACGTGTAAAAACCACCGTCAGGAATATCTCAAATGTACACTGAGTTGTCAGACTAGGATTTTTCAGTTGTAGAAACAGACGGGCCGGGATAGCTCAGTCGGCGTAGCGATTCGCTACGGGCTGGACGGTCCGGAGATCGAATCCCGGTGGGGGGTGAGATTTTCCACACCCTTCCAGACTGGCCCTGGGGTCCACCTAGCCTCCTCTACAATGGGTACCTGGTCTTTGCCGGGGGTGCAGCGTTCGGGGTGTTGCGTGGACTACCCATGCCCGCGAGGTTAAAGAAAGAGTGGAGTTATAACTCTACGCCCCCTCTTTGCCTTCGTGGCCTATCTAGGGTGAACTCTGCCTTTTACAGACAGTAGAGCTGTGGTGCTGTCGATGATTATCATTCATTTAATCACTTAAAGCACCGTGGTAGGGTATATGTATACGTAACTAACCAACTAAAGAACCAACTCAATGGAGAACAGTTCTATTGCAGAAGCCGCAGACAGCATCACCCGGTCGGTAGGGCTATCTTCACTGTGAGGTACGAACTGTTTTTTTTTGTGCCTGGTGCCTTCCCAAGGCTTAGGCCGTTAGTCGCCGGCCTATCACCATGGAGGCCCAGCTTCAGTCCCAGGCCAGTCAATGTGAGATTTGTGGTAAACAAAGTGGCAGTGAGACAGGTTCTTCTGCTAGTCCTGCAGCTTTCTTTTGTCATTACGATTCCAACACGGTCCCTTATTCATTCACTCATTCATTCATTCATCACCGACGTTGTGTTCCCCAGCGGTTGGTAGCGTCGTGAAATAACACACTAGAACCAAGTTTCATCCCTAAACGGAACGGCTAAGTAGCCTATGTCTCCACCACACGCCCCATGAAGGTAAAAGTTCACAAAATTCGCTTCTGGTAGTACCGAAACACGCGATGTTCCAGTGGGAGCCCCACTTCCGATGTAGATGACGCATACGTAGAAACCTGGCTCGCCGAGCGATAAGTGGGGCGACAGGAAGTGATAAATGATATTTGCCAGAGAAAAGAAGGACGTAGTAGTTCTGCGTTTCATGGACTAGTGACACGTGTCTGTCGTAGTTCTGTCGGTCCAATATCCACATGAGAAATTTAAAGCAAAATTCTAATTAGTTTAATCCGAAGACTGCCATACATTGGTCAAGAATTGTCACTTATTTAAACAGGTCACTTCTTTGTCAGTCCCCTAAATTTGTATATTGTGTTGCCACGCGGTAAATTCACTCCGTCTCTGTTATACATACCAGCCAGTTAATGTATAGGGAAATAATCGCTGTTTGTTCTCAGATCCACACAAAACACGTTAATACTCTGTGTGGGCCGAATGCAGCCAATTGCAGCATGTCGCACTTAAACGTTACTGGTTCCTACAGTAACCACGGAGCTTTAAAGAGTGAAGTGCTGACTTAACGCAATTGCTGTAATTTCAGCGGACCAAACAGCAGTGTGCTCGTTACACAGTACGTGAGTTGTGCGACCGCCGCCTACCCGGTGCTAGTGGTAGTGTTCCACTTGCGAATTGTCAGTCTGGGGTCGTAGCTGCGCTGTCAGTAGGCCAACGTTAACGTGACGGTAGCGGCGCTGCATGACTATGGGGGTCTGGTGTCGCAGCAGCGCTGTCAGTAGGCCAACGTCAACGCGACGGTAGCGTCGCTGCATGACTGTGGTGATAGGAGGCGCGGTAGCCGCTATCAAGAAGCGTAACTGCAGGCAGGTGATTTTGTTAGCGATTTCCGGCCGTGGTAGAAATGACTTGGCTCAGACCTGTATTTCCCCCCAGCGAATGTATGTTCAAAAATGCTTTTCGGTACTGAAGTTTATCATTAGAACATTCTGACAACAGTAGTTAGGTGACTGGTAGGTGAGGGAGAGGTAGAGGATGTGACAGCCAGAGGGAGGCGGCAGTACGGCTGTCTTTAGAGGGTCATCAGCAGCGACGTCTCGGACCGATTACTTGCCGTCGAGACGTCGAAAACCACCTACCGAGCGACACAATGTCAGCTGCACCGCTGTGAGAAGCTCGTATTTCGGATGCATGTCACGTGACGTGGCAGTGAGCAGTTCGCGCGCCTCGAGTTACTGGAGGCGGTACAGAGACACAGCATCTGATTACCGACTGTTTGCACCAGTCCTGGCTGACACCAAATACAGCCGATCAATATTATTGTCCAGTATTTTTGCATTGAATGAACACTGTGCTGCAACATGTGTCTCCCTAGACTACCAAGTACCACTGTGCATTGTTTCATTTTGATCGTGGGTCAGGGCGAGTAGATATGTTTAACTGACTATATGCTGATGGTGTTGCCGTTGCTTCAGTCGTGTGTTTATTTAACAGGAAAAGGAACCACCGCTGGACCAAAAAAATGGTACAGACGAAGACCACAAAACACAACACACACACACACACACACACACACACACTCACGAACAGTTTATTACAGATTTAGCGTTGTGTGAGCCAAACAACTTTGAGAGTGTCTGTGGTTGGATGATCCATCATTTGATGAAGTACTGCAGACATCCGTACAGCTGCTACACGACGTACTGCGGTCCGATACGCGAGAAGCAGTTACTTACAGTCAAAATTTGTCCATAATGTTAGGCTATTTGGCCTCTGGAAATGTTTTTGAAGACCCGCAATAAAGGAAAGCTGTATTTTTTCAGTCCACTGGAATTACTGTGGGGGAGACGTGCTGTTGCTGCTCGGTAGACAGACGGTCTGCAGACTGTTCATTATGTCTTGCAGTTCCCACACCATTACAGGCAGACGGTCAATAATGTTGGGCAACATTAACTACTTCACACCATTATTGACCGTCTAGCGATTCCATAACTAACTTCATGTGCCAATTGGCTGTGTCCTTCGTGCTGCTTCTGTCTGCATCTGCTGCCTTACGATCTCACTTCTGTGCTGTTCTGTTGCTGCATTACATATCAACTGTAAGTCTGACAATTAACATTCCTACCTGCGGTTTCCTGTCCAGCGATCCAATCTGGTACATGCAGCCCTTCAGAGATATTTTGATAACGGAATTTTGTGAATCTTCAGGCCAGAAGAACTGATTTGTGGAAAGACAGGTCGATAGAGTGACGTGTCCTGCTATACGGAGCTAAATTTTCGAGGAATGTCAAGACTGCAATACTGACTGACGGATATTACTAACATATTGTGGCCCTGACGTAACTGCTGCCACCTGTGATTTCTAACAAACTTGAGTTGCGTAGCGACAGCATGGGGGGACCTTGGCCTTTTATCTAGATCCAAGGTTAGGTTTGCTTGGAGATACAGGTGTATCTGGACTGCCACAGCACAGGGACAACTTCACATTGTCTTCTGGAATGTTATGCTGTCGTGGGGTGTTTCATTCACTCAACGATACGGTGCCACTTACCGTACGACTTGAATCTTCAACAAGACCGCTATGATAGCCTCAAATGTCGCAGGGACAAATTTGCCTGTATGTCAAAATGGAATGCTTAGTGTCAATAGCCACCCGCTTCTTGAAGTGACTGTCTCGTGTCAGGATTCTGCGCAACGGACAGGCGCCCGGTTATGGGCGAAACAAGGCATGAAATGGGATAATAATATTTTGTTCTAATGAGTCCTCGTGGAATACAGTGCAAATGGTCTCACTGTAAGATCGCACACCGGCCGTGACAGGGTTCGAGCGGTTAGTCGCCGGCCTGTCACCGCGGAGTCCCAGGTTAAATCCCAGGTCAGCGGAACTGCGACAGCTCTGTCATCCTGTATTTGGTTGCGCGCTGTCAATGTCACTCCTAAAGGCAGTAAATACAGTAGAAGCGTCACAGCCAGCAGTCAAGCACTTTCTTGTGTACATCACTTTCATTGGCACGCTGTGTTACCAACATTATAGTAACGATTGTACAGTTCTTCTCTCTTCTTCTGGTCGTCCTTGGAAGCAACATTAGACCCCTTCCACTTATTCTGCCCCTCCCCAAGTCTACTTCACTAACTAATTCCCCTGTTGTCCTCATCATATATTGGAGGGCCTGGCATGGATTCAAGGTTGTGTCTCTGCAAGACAAAGACGGAAAACGTTTACTGCCCCCCCCCCACACACACATATATGTATATGTATATGTTTATTTATTTATTTATTCGTGTAGTGTATTAAGGAAGGAAATTATGAAACGCCGACAGCGAAATTTTTATAGGGTTCTGTCTATTAAACTGTATTTCCTTTTAAAGGCACCTCGATTCTGTCTGCTGTTCAGAGTTCTTAGAAAGCAAAAAGTACGAACTCCAAAAACTGAGTGGTTTTGACTGTGTTGCACCGTCGGCAGAAACTGACAGTTCCTCAGCTAGTCAACCCAGTGGTTTACTGTATTTTTTACAAAAGCGCGCCACTTGTCCCCATCTTGGGGCAAATCAGTCCAGTCCACGTCCGTCTATGCTACTTAAGATCCATTTTAATATTATCCTTCGAACCCAGACCAAGGTCTTCAATCTGGTCTCCTTGATTCAGGTTTCCCCACCAAGGTCTTGTAGGTACGTCTCCCACGTGCCTCATGGCCAGCCCCTTTCATTCTCATTAAACTGTTCACGCCAATAGTATCTGATCAGCAGTGAAAGTCTTGACGCTCCACAGTTACCAATTTTTTTCAATTCTCTTGTTACTTTCTGCCCCGTAGGCCCAAACGTCTCCCTCAGCACCGACCCTCGAACGCCCGCAGCCTCTGTTTCTCCCTTATGTGACAGACAATGCCTTCGCCATGAAGGCGTATAGGGACAATAGAGGTATAGCTCCCCTCATTCTTAACCTCGGCACTGGATGGAGGTGAATGGTCAGCTTCACGACCCGGTAAATGTGGACGTTCTGGAGGAGAGAAACATTTCTTGCCTGTGTCGGGATTCGAGCCGCAGATACCCCAGCCACTATGCAAGTCACTGTACCGACTGCCCGTACCGGTATCATACATACTTAAATTTACGGTTCTGCACTGCACACCGGTGTTGGAATCGTTCATTCTTGGACAGGAGAGAAGAAGACACAGGTGCTGAGTGGCATCAGGCATTCCCAGAAGTTAATCTTGGGGTGACTGCATCAGAAGCGTGCAGTGCGGTGTGGATTTTGGGTACCATCTGGCTGAGCATTATGCTCAGGGTTGCAAAATTTGGCCGGTCGTACGACCTTCTGAATGCTTACCGACTCTAGCCAGCAGTCCGGATTTGTCCGGGTGCCCGACCGCTTGTGGCCTGGACCCCTACTGTTGCTGTCAGATACCTGGTACCGACACGAAACCTTAAATATTTGCTCGGTGATGGAGACTAGAGATGTATGAGCGGACGTTGCGTAGGTGATGATGCTCTGTGTCTGAGAACTTACCTGGAATGTGAAGTTTCAGTCAATACCGCGCAGTAAACACATTCCGTCTCGGTTATACAAACCAGTCAGTTAATGTTGTATAGGGAAATAATCGCTGTTTGTTCTGAGAGCCACACAAAACACATAAATACACTGTGTGGGCAGAACGTGGAATTGTTGCATGGTAAACCTGGCGGTAAATATAGTAACCACTGGGCTTCAGAGGGTTAATTTGAATTTTAATCTGTGAACTGTCGTATTACCTCGTTTAATTGTGTTCTCAAATTCAACCCATACGTCGCACTACTGCTCCTACGCCTACATTCCAGCGTGGCGCCGTAAGGAAACTTCTGTCAAACGACCGGAAAGTCCCAGCCAGTTGTTTGTGACAGCGACTGGATAACGAAGATTGGCAAAGAATTGGTATGAGGAAAACCACAAACGAATATGTAATTGAAGTCTTTAGAGTCATGTGGTTGCCGATTGCTCGCTTAAGTTCAGCAGTCAGATATTGCACGTTCTGCCCACACAGTGTGTTTATGTATTTTGTTGGATCTGAGAACAAACAGCGGTTATTTCCTTACACAGCATTAGGTGGTTGGCTTGTATAACCGAGACGGAGTGTGTTTACTGCGCGGTACGGACTGTTTCTTTATAGATAATTTAGTTGAATCTCAGAGTGATGCCCCCCCCCGGTAAGTGCCACTCCTCCCTGGCCTTTTTTTCCTTTCTGCTGCACCTCATCTACGTCTTGCGTCTCTCTCTCGTTCTCAGCCCCCCAAAGCTATCTTGCCGTCACATGCTGCCCTACATACACAAACTCAGACCAAACCGCCAGCTCGTTCCTTCTACTGCACAATACCAGCAGCCCACTTACCAGCACACTACCCTCTTCACTTCTCAGCGCTCTACCTCTTCTCCTGCGTACCTTTACCAGGAGAGCAGGTTTGGGCCCGCTGAAAATGTTTTTTGGCCCCTCCCCCTCCCAGCAAGGGCGGACCGGCTAAAAATCTTTACACTGAATCGGAAAGATTGTCAGTTGCGTAGTGACTTGGACTTGGTCTGGCAGCGTTAATTTGTGCAGTCGACAAACAAAGATACTCGGGCCCGGGGCCCCGGTAATTTGTACCGGCTTATCCCACTTCTTGTCGGCACTGACGAGAATGTCGAGCGGGCAGTGCCTGGGAACATTGAGAACAGTGAATTTACTGTATTGTTATTATTATTATTATTATTATGAAATGTAGTGCCTCTCGCTGCACACCCCTCCGGTCTCTCTCTCTCTCTCTCTTCATTTTTAAAGTGTTACAAGACAGTACGTATAACGTAACAATGAGGTGCGTTTGTGCACCATTGTAACAGTGGAAAAGCAATAAGTATTACATATTGTGAGTGTGTGTTTATAGCCTTAGTACCCAGCATGCAGTACATATGCGTCACTTTGTCATTGTGGCCAGACGGCTCTAAATGTTTTTCCGCATTATTTCATAAACGGCACGATTTTCGAAAAATGAGTTTTTGAACATAAAATATGTGTTTTGATTTTCTTTACAAATTTTGTCTGAAACATTCATCATTCGAAGAAGAAATGAGTGAGATATGATAAGAACTGCATATCGGTCTTCATGTACAGTACCGGTTACTGTTGTCAGATTTTAATGAAAATCGAATTTTCAAGATAAATTTTCAAAAAATACGCAAATGTAATATTTCATAAAAATCCGTGCCATGGGGACAGACGGACAGACAGATGTGACGAAGCTAATACTCGCTTTTCGCAATTTTGCGAACGCGCCTAAACACGGTACAGAGTAATGTGCACGTGTGATTTAACCTTTTAAAGCCTAGCAGTTTCTTTACGTACCACCAGGTTTAACATTCGAAAATTCTACATGGTGCTTGCTTTGCGTTGAGTGTTTTGTGCGGATCTCAGAATAGAGAGCGACGTTTGCTTTATACATCATGAATTGAGTGGGATTTTATAACAGTGTTGGAAAGTGTTCAGAGCGCAGTGCGGAATGATTCTTTGTATAAAGCAGATTACGTTTAGTTTTCGAAAGGTTAAATATGAAATAAAATGAACAGCCAGACGATCTAAATACGGAATTATGTGAATGTGTTATGAATTGTGGCTGTCGTGTTAAGTGTGGGGTAACATGAATATTGTATGGAAATGTGCAGCAGTGTTCTAAAGTCACGTGGTATGGAAGACTGAGTTTTTGAAACTTAGAAGATAACGTCATTAAATGCTGACTTTCCTTTGTCTGATGATGAGCCTTAATTTATCCGGCAATCCTAAGGTGTGACATCCCCATTGTGTTTGTACATACGCAATAATACTGGCGTCATCCGTCGATACACGATTTTTGTCGCAGAAAATCCCAAGCAGCTACATGTTTCGACTGCAGCAGCCACACACATGACTGTAAGATGTCGCCCTTACGTGACATAATGTGAACGTCACACGTGCACACAATTTTTACAATACATAAAAAGTATTGTAGAAACCATTAATTTCTAAGCTGTATAATTTCAAACATTAAAAAATTAATGATGAAATAAAAAGTCCATAAAAGTCCACGTTTTAAGCCGATGAATGGCAGCAGGCCACGTGTGGTTGGCTGGAAGTATAGAAGTGGGTGGCCGCTCGTCTTTCGGGTATTTAATGGCACTGGTAGTGTCTGAGGTGAAGATAGTACAGCGCAGTTCACATGACATTTGTACGGAGATATAAAATTGTGTGGCTGCCTTTCTCAGGGCGGAAGATGGAGGCAACAGGTTCATTCGAAACGTCGGTACCAAATTACGCGGCGTAATATTTTAGACGAACGTAAAGTTCATACTCTCCGACTACAAGTCATTGCTTAATTAAGCACCTCGCCACGGAGACGTAGGGGAGTGGAGTTAAAACTCCACTTATTCTTGACCTAGACACTGCGAACCTCAAATCCATCAGAATCCTGCGCACGACAATCTGAACATAATAGCTGCAGCAGGAAATATCTAGAACACGTGAACCTGAAACCGGTTGCACTGGGCACTGCGCTCAACAGCGGCACAGGGTCTCGTAACCATGTTGTGCTCAGACATTGCACTACTTTCTGTTAGCTTAAGAACAGGGGTAGCTCAGCAACTATAGTTACTGGGCTAGGAGATAAACACCCAAGATATTGCGGTTCGATTCCCGACAAGGGGCAGCGCATTTTCTCTTTTCCATACGTCCTGCCTTCTGATGGGCGGTGCGTGCAGCTGACTGCTTTGCCAATATCTAGTGCTCAGGTTGAGAATGTATGGAGGTATACTTCCATTCGCCCATACATCGTTATGGCATGCTGCTTAAGCCCAGACAGAGTTTTGTGTTTACCTTGACCACTGTCCCCAGGTGTTTTGTGCGGTGCGGGCGTTGTTGGCGAGTCACGTGACGACCTGCCTGGATTGGAGGGCGTGGTCTATTTCCAAGTCCTATCAAGAGATTTTATGGACAGACCGAGGAAAACCACGAATTACCTGACTATATTCAGACGCCTGTCGGCTTTAGAGGCTGATCACACGATAGCGACGCCAGTCAGTTCACAAACTAACCGACACAGTCAGCCGTTTTAGCTACCGCCTGTATTCATTTAGCCTTTTATTCGTGGTTCATTTGAGCTGCCCGCGCACTGCCGTGCTGCCCGATGAAACGGACAGTTGTATATGGCGGTGTGCGCACTGGCATCTTTGATCTTGGCGAAGAAAAAAGTCGCAGCATTTCAAGGGCGACACGACTGTCGCTTGACGACCGCTTGTGCAAATGAAATGCAAAGAAATATATGGGCGCAAGTGGACAAGAGACAATCGCTCCGTTCTCTCCCTGTGCAATAAACACCCTTTGCTTGTACCAGTGTTGGCTGTTCTTGTACAGTACCTAACGGTGTTTGTCCCAGTACAACTCAAAATCGTACGTAATGTGCTTGATATTTTTGTCCGATATTAACCAAATTTGAATTTTCTAGACAGAATTGTAATAAAATTTCTCAGCATAAAATATCAGAAAAGTCTGTACGCTGAGAAACGAGTTGTTGCACGCGGACGTGTAAACTGACAGGCAGACATGACGAAACTAATAGCAACTTTTTGCGCGAGTCTGCGAATGTATCAAAGATATTTGACGGTTGTATCCTTAGGTGTTCTTGTGGCGACTAGGATTTTCTCTGCAGTAATTATTGACCCGTTATCGAAGTGCCCAACACTGCTGTCTTCTTTTTTTTATTTTCATTGTTACACCGTGCATGATGTCGAGTCACTCAATTAATATACCAACTAATGCACTTATATAAAATTTACACATTAAAACACTAAAACCGTTTTAGTGTTTTAATGTGTAAATTTGATATAAGTGCGTTAGTTGGTATAATAATTGAGTGACTGCTGTCTTCATTTAATGTTTCCAAACCGCAGTAACACGGCAACCACCAGCGCTCTACCCTCGCAGCCCATCAGTGCACCGAGGCGTTGACAATCGCCAGCGTCTTCTGTCGCCTCTACTTTTTTTTGCAAGGACTGAAACCGCTCGTGCGCGCTTAGCCGTAACGATTCTCAGTGTACCTGTCTTCTACAGTTTAACCCGATTTTGATGAAACTTAGCACAGGATAAATTCACAAAGTGTACTGGGGCATTATGAGTTCCATCAAAACTGGAGCAGTGAAAGCCTTACTTTAGTTTTGGGCGTAAATGAAGCTGAACGTAGTCGTGTGCCGTGAGACCGTGTGGTATGTTGACGGTAAAGAATGCCTTGTTCAAGTGTGTCTATTACGTGTCTGATATACTGCTTGAAGTATTGTTCATTTGCTGTACTTATGTGTTTTACGGATTGTATAATGATGCCTGGAGTAGTTTGGAATGACTTGATTGTAGTGAATAATTAATTGGCAAGGACTCGGAAAGAGCTGACCGTGGCATAATTAAAATACTAACTGGACATTTACGTGGAGGGACTGTGGAAGACTAGGAACTAAGTACAACTTCCTATCAGTATAAATGGTGGTCCGCCCGAGAACTGATCCGAGCACTGCTGAGAAACAACTGGCGAGGAGCACCTGCAAGGGACAGTATATGTTACCCGTTGCACAGTGTGCAGGCTAAATAGGCACCTGGGGTTTTAGCGGCCGGAGTGTGAAGCTGCTCATCTGCATCAAATGTCGTTACAAAGAGTCACAGGCTTATTAGGGGCTGGCTGCAGGGGGAGGATGAAGTGCAATTCGACGTCCCTAGGTCAGTGGCCAGCCACCCCTGCGCACAACACCTCAGGCGGTCTGTGCCCTGTCGTAGTTATACCCTAGCATTGCATTACAACGAAGGAAAATCACGGTGAAACTCAGAGTAGCCGAATACTGCTAGGCACAATCCGTCGTGTGGAGTAACACGTGTTATTGCGGGCAACCTAACCTGGCCTGCTGAGTCGCTGTTGCTCACGGCCTCAGGCGGCACAGCGACCTTCCAACTTGCTGGAGTCGGGGATTTCCCAAACCAGGTAACTTGAGTCGAAACCGTCAGACCCTACCGCGCAGTAAACACACTCCATCTCTGTTATACAAACCAGTCAGTTGATGCTGTATAGGGAAATAATCACTGTTTGTTCTCAGATCCACACAGAATACACAAATACAGTGTGTGTGTGTGTGTGGGCAGAACGTAGAATTGTTGAATGTTAAACCACTGGGTTTTGAAGGGTTAATACTGTTTTGCGCCGTCACTGCTAAAGTATGAATGTCTGTACGTGCTGTTGACATGCAGTGCACGTAATGACGCAAGCCGCCACATGTCAGATGCAACTCCACTCGGATCCCGATCTACAGCACTTCTCCGGCGCGTTGGCATAAATTGCGAAAAAAAAACGCGTTTTAGCTTCATTTGTGTCTGTCTGTCTGTCTGTCCGCATGTATCAGGGCGGCTCCCACGGCACGGCTTTGGTGAAACTTGTTATTGAAAACTTTTACGAAAATATGTGGATAAATTCCGTGTTTAGTTACAAGCGGACAGCAATATCGGGCACTGCACGTGGTATTGCTGACAGCAGTGCGAAATGTTTTGTGGTTGGACAAGAATGCAATGAGAACTATTCTAGGGTTTCCGTGACAAACCTCGACGGTTCAGTGTTGTTCACAGCTACTTGTAGGTCAACAGTACAAGGTTACATTGTTGTGTTTCCACAGCGACAGTGGTTACGAGAAAGCGTAACAGTATTCCGTTACACATAAATATCCCATTTGTTTGTTACAAACTAACAGTTTTCTCTGGATTAAAAAAATTTGTTACTTTGTTTTTATCTGGTAATTTTGTCCAGCAGTCTGGTGACGAGACGCGAACATGTGCTTAGTTTCTGTTTGGACTGAATTTCTTTCTGGTGGCTGAGAGGGGCTGGGTGTTCTTCATGGTACTTATATTTGCAACCAACCACTCAAATGCAGCCAGTACGTCCTCTGTCAGTCGCTCAGGGTGTTCTTGGTCCTACACAACGGCGCCCTCAAGTCCTTGAACTTACTCTTTGCGCAGCACTTCGCGAAGTATGTTATTGGTGCAGGCAAAACCTGTGGAAGAATTATCATCCAGCAGTAAATTCTCAGCCTCTTTATCACTCAGTCGTTTCGTTGGCAACCCTGAAATAGAAATTAAACCGCTGTATTCTGCAGTAGAAGGAACATAATGACGTCCTGCAGGAATGTAACTAATACGCGTCACTGTACATGTAGAAATGCTATAAGGGATACTTACTGTTTTGTAGCTAAATAGACACGTGAGGAACGCATCAGTATCTTACCTTTGAATATTAACCTGAATTGTATATAAAGATCCAGTCCGTACCGCGCAGTAAACACACTCCATCTCGGTTACACAAACCAGTCAGTTAATGCTGTATAGGGAAATAATCGCTGTTTGTTCTCAGATCCACACAAAATACATAAATGCACTGTGTGGGCAGAACGTAGAATTGTTGAATGTTAAACTGGCGGTACATATAGTGATAATAAAGGGTTCATTTTAACGCCTACTATACGCAAATACAAGCCGGAAAGTCGCGGTTTGGTTCCCGATGGTGTCATTGGAATTTTTCATTGACATAATCCTTCCGGCCGCACTATGTGCCTGGGGTTGATTCAGCCTCTAACAGAAACGAGTACCAGGAATATTTCTTGGGGGGTAAAGGCGGCCAGTGCGTAGTGCTGAGAACCTTACCACTTTCATGTGCCGAATGTCTTGAAATCTGGGAGACTCAACCTTTTGGAACCCTCAGTGCCTGTCCAGACCTGTCATGGGATTGCTTTACCTTTACTATACGCAAAAATGTTGCCGCCGGTAACCGACTGGCAGGGAGACAGTATTATGTACCTGGCAACCAACGTGCAGGCAAGGTGCTGCAGCACGGACACACGTGCAAATTAAGGGTTGTAGTACAGATACTGGCGTAAAATATAAGAAAAATTGGTTTCATTGTTGGGAACTTTTTTAAAAGCAACGTGTGTGTCAGTCAGGATAATTGCTGGCAGTCGCGGTTGTAAGTCACTGTTGTCAAATGTGTAACTTTGTGTTCTGGTGCACAATGGACACTTACAGTAACAGGAGACTACAGAAAATTTGTGATTAGCAATCACCACATATTGTTAGAGTGATCATAGCAGTCATGCGGCAAAGATGGGGAGAGGACAGAGGAAAATGCAGGGTTTTGGTGGGAAAACCTGAAGGAAGGAGCCCACTTGGAACGCCTAGGCATAGATGGGAGGACGGAATTAATACAGATCGTAAAGAAATATAATGGGAGGGCATGGACTGGGTTCATCTGGCTCGGATTAGGCATTGTTGGTGGGCTGTTGTGAACACGGTGATGAACTTCCGGTTACCATACAGTGCGGGGAATTTCTTGGCCATCTGAGGAGCTGTTAGTTTGTGAGAAAGGACCCTGCTTTTTGGAATTATCCAGTTAATCTGTAGCTCACTTTGTGTAGTGTCGAATGGTGTGGTACACAGTGAATGGTGCGCAGTGATTGGCAGGCCATACGAGACGCAGCAGTCCGGACTGTCACGGTATTTTACTGCAAAGACGGTCGACAAATCATTACAAATGCTGATAGCCCGACGCTCGGTCGCAGCGCTGCATGTGTGAATACAGTTTTACACTTAACTTTATCTCATCGCCCAAGGTTCAGGGTTACAGCAAGTTCCACCTTAGCATCGTATTTATGGATGCACGTAAAACTTGTATATCCCCCCCCCCCCACCGGGTTGGTTTCAGAAACTCGTTTCGTCTAATTCGTACGCTTACTTTCTGGGGGACCAACCCAGCGTGGCTTGAACACGGACCAAATCCAGGAATGAATTTTATCGTAACGTCCTGCAAGTTTATCGTGGTGTTTATTGTTGTGCGTGCGTTAAGGGGGTGAGGGGAGGAGGAAGTGCAGCTGTTTAGATTTACTGTAATAAAGTGATGTGCACTGTCGGGTATGGTACTGACACAACGGCGGCGTTGAAATTTTGTGAGGGCGGTGGGTTACGTAACACGCTTGTAATGGAACAGACCTGTACAGTTCTGGTAGGAAAACGTCAACAGACGACTAGGCATATCTACACCACATGGGGAGATAATATTAACATGTTTTGCAAAGAATTAATGAGTTCTGTGTTACTGCAGTTTATTTCCCGAAACTCTCTAAACTGCTTATGTTAAGCCAGGTCCATCTCTAGGGTTAATATTAGATTCTTCTTCACCATAGAAGGAACAGACAATGAACATATCCTTTCCCACCCGCATGCTTGGTAGCTACCACCCCTCCGCGCGTCTTACCTCCCCACACCAATTGTCACTTGTCTTCAGCCGGTTGTATCTTATACAAGCTGTCTTTCCCCCTCACCCCAGCCTACTTGCCGTTTTTTTTAATTTATTTATTACACAGCATGCCCCATTACACAGTAATATTACATGCTTTACATAACCTAAGTTTTAATTGACAGTCATTTCAAATCTGAAAGTTCTAAAGTCTTAACAAAATTTACAAAAAAATTTTTAGTAATTATTAATGAGTGTTTCATTCGTTGCAGGCCAATTGCCACCAGTGTTTTTTATTTGTCTTATCATCCCATTCCTTTGGTTACGCAATTTCTTGCACTTAAATATTAAATGGACTACAGTTTGTTCTTCTTCTTCACATGGGCACATCCGATTGTCTGTTAGTCCGAGTCTGTATAAGTATGATCTTATGTTACCATGTCCTGTTAGCATAGTAGTTAACTCTGGAAATATCGGTATTTTCTGTGTTAGCCTCTTTCTCACTGATGGGAAAAAAGCTTTTGTAACTGCCCCCTTTCTCGTATCCATCC
>Ga0131853_10002844_pt1 | contig 31005 bp, 27 predicted proteins | sample TergutLab28metaG_FD_92764 | JGI IMG/M metagenome (GOLD analysis project Ga0131853, IMG submission 92764) | Labiotermes labralis P1 segment gut microbial communities from Petit-Saut dam, French Guiana - Lab288 P1 (version 2) (version 2) | ecosystem: Host-associated > Arthropoda: Insects >... | reverse complement strand
TCCAACAAAACAGTAGCCTGCTTCGTCGGTGTAGCCGGTTTTGATGCCAATAGCCGTGGCATCCTTCAGGTAAAAGCTCAAGGCATCGGTGGTGATGAAGTTCAGGATATGCCCTCCGGCGTTAGCCTCGTGGGTGCCGGTGCCCACAATCTGGCGAAAGGTGGGATTACGCATGCAGTATTGCGCCAAAACCAGGTAGTCACGCGCCGTGGAGTAATGGCCGTCAGAAGAAAGGCCCGACGAGTCGGCATAGAGGGTTGAGGTCATGCCCAGCTCTTGCGCTTTTTCGTTCATAAGCGCAACAAAGCGGCTCTCCATGCCCGCGATGTTTTCAGCAATTACCACGGAGGCATCGTTTCCTGAGGGGAGCATCAGGGCATAGAGGCAGTCAAGCAGAGTGATTCTCATGCCCGCAGCCAGGCCCGCACTGGTGCCTCCGGTGTTAGCTGCACCATAGGTCACCACGAGAGGTGTTTCCAGCGGTAAGCTCTCAAGCGCAATGATGGCCGTCATCATCTTAGTAGTAGACGCCATAGCCACCTGCTCGTCTATGTTGCGTTCAAAGAGGATGCGCCCGTCTCTGGTGCAAAGCGCTGCTATGGGTGCCTGGACAACGGGCAGGTCGTCGGTAAGGCGCTCATAGTCTTCGGCAGGCCTTCCGTCGATGCGGTCACCCGGCTGGAGTTGGGGGTGTTGAAGATACTCCTTTAAATAGGGGTGGCCCACGCGCTGCTCATGCAGAGTAAGGGTGCGAGCCTCAGGCGACGGAAGAGAATAGGCAGACGAAACAATGCCAAAGAAAAGCGAGCCTGCAAGCGCAAATACCAGCAAGATGATGATGATCCACCTCACAATGTACTGCGTGGTGTTTTTCTCGCTAGCCTTTTTGTTTTGCGCGTTTCTTACCTCATAATTGCTGCGAGAAACACCTGTTTTCTTTTTCTTTTGTTTATTCTTAGGCATAATCCCCACTCTACAAATCGGCGGACTTTAATAATCGGTATCCGAGGCTTTCAACAATGTCTGCGATTCCCTCGATGTTTTCTGCGCGAAAGACCACAACAACCCCCTCTTTGCCTGACTCAAAACAATAGGCATATTCGAGGTTAAGCCCTGCTTTGTCAAATGCTTCCAGCAAGAGGGCGAGGCTGCCGGGCACGTTGGGAATCTCAACCGCAGAAACATCAACCAAGCGCACGCGGTAGCCGGCTTCGGCGAGAGCCGCCAGTGCGTCCCCCGGCTTGTCCACCAAAAGGCGGGCAACGCCATACGAGGCCGTGTCGGCAACGGTCAAAGCGCTCATGTTGACGTTTGCGTCAGCCAGTGTTCTGCACATGGCTGCCAGGCGTCCCTGTTCGTTTTCCAAAAAAACCGTTACCTGTGTGGGCATGTTATCACCTCTACAACTGTCTCTCGTCAATGACGCGCTTTGCCTTGCCAGTTGAACGCACGAGCGACTTAGGCTCAACAATGCTCACCTTGACGCTTATCTGGAGGCTGCTCTTGAGCTCAGCGGCAATGCGCTGCTGCAGGCTCTCTATTCTGCGAATCTCATCAAAGTCAAAGTCCGGCACGGTCTCAACTCTGAGCTCAACCATGTCAAGCTGGTCTTTTTTGGTGAGGATAATCTCGTAGTGATTGGTGACCTCGATGAAGTCTGCAATAGCCTGCTGGAACTGGCTTGGGAAGACGTTAACCCCGCGAATGATGAGCATGTCATCGGTGCGCCCAGAAATGCGATCCATGCGCCTGAGCGTGCGTCCACAAGAGCACTCCCCTGGCAGTATGCGGCTGATGTCGCGAGTTTGGTAGCGCAAAAGCGGCGAGCATTCCTTGGTGAGGGTGGTAAAGACAACCTCGCCAAACTCTCCATCCGGCACTGGCTTGAGGGTTTCAGGGTCAAGTATCTCTATGATGAAGTGATCCTCGGCAACGTGGAGACCGTTTTGTGCGCGGCACTCACAGCTCACGCCCGGGCCCATGACCTCGGAGAGGCCGTAGATATCCACCGCCATTACACCCAGTTTATCTTCTATCTCCTCGCGCATGCCCTGGCTCCACGGCTCGGCACCCAGTATGGCAGCGCTGAGCTTAAAGTCTTTGGCGGGGTCGTAGCCCATCTCAATGGCCGTATCGGCAATAAGGAGGGCGTACGAAGGCGTGCAGGCGAGGATGTCTGAACCAAAGTCATTCATCATCTGTACCTGCCTGCGGGTATTGCCGCTGCCCATTGGCAGGATGGTGGCACCGCTGCGGATGCCCCCCTCGTGCGCCCCAAGGCCGCCGGTGAACAAGCCGTAGCCATAAGCTATTTGGATGATGGACTCACTGCCGCCACCCACCTGGGCGATGGTGCGAGCAAAGCAGTCTCCCCAGTTGTTTATGTCTTGCTGGGTGTAACCGCACACCGTGGCGTTTCCTGTAGTGCCAGAAGAGGCATGCAGGCGCTGCACCCTGTCCCTGACATCAATGGCAAAGAGACCAAAGGGGTAGGCATTGCGCAGATCTTGCTTGGTGGTGAAGGGCAGCTTGCCTAAGTCTTCAACCGAGCCGATGTCACCGGGCTTAACACCCATTGCATCCATAGACCGCTTATAAAAAGGAATATTTGCATAGCAGTTAGTCACCGAGGCAAGTAAACGCTCGCTCTGCAAGGCAAACAGAGCCTCTGGGCTCATCGTCTCGATTTCTTGCTGATAGTAGCGCTCTTGCTCCTTGGCAGTCATACTCCTCAATTCCACAATTCTCTTTATTCTACTGAACCTATAGGTCCTGCAACATTCGCCTGCGGCGAACGCGCAGGACTACAGGAGAGGTTGTTCTCAGTTTATGCACTGGGGCCAACCTTGACTATTTCATGGGTGGCGTCGTACGAGGAGTAGAATATCCTCTTTTCTTTCACATTGCCTTCGGCATCATACACGATTCGGGTGACTTCGACCTTGGAAGCCTTGAGCCCTGCTCGGTCAAGATAGCTTTGTCCCGGCGCCAGATTCTCGTCAACAATCTCTAGCTTGATGAAATCTGCGCCTTCGACGAATTCGCCTTGGATGCTCTCCACTGCGTAACCGGGCGAAATGCCCCAGAATATGCAGGTGATGCTATCTTCGGTGTAGGTCATGGTGAGCAGCAGGTAGTTGTCAGTGTCATTTTGAAACTTAAGATCGGCATAGGGGTAGGCAATGGCAGCATCGCGCCCCAGAGGATAGCGCTCGGCGCGCAGGGAATGGTTGACCCTCTCAATAATGGGATAACCTGTTTCCCAGGCGGCATTGAAGATGGTGGTTGCCACCGTGCAGACTCCGCCGCCCATGCCGTCCACATATTCACCGTGTACAATTATCTGAGCATCCACAAAACCGTTAGCCGCCGTGAACTCACCCACGCTCTCAATGAGCGACCAGGTTGCATGCGGGGCGATTATTGAAGAATTGATGTGGTTGGCTGCCACATGGATATTGACCACTGATTCATAGGGAATATAGGGGTAATGGAGGGTGTACTCACCGATTCTTGTTGCAAAATTATAGGACTCAGCTTCGCTGGTTTTGATGCTAGGCTCCAGTACGCCAATCTGTATAGGAACCATTCTGTCTTGGTTGTCATCGCTGTCTTTAGCAGCCAACGCGTCACCAAACAGCAGCTCTTCTAGGTCTTCTGTGAGCTGTTCGTAGTTGATTCCCGTGCCATTTTGACTGGGGAGAATCTGCAGCACGCCCTCAACCACCACAAACTCGGCGTTGAGTGGGGTGACTTGGTCTTCAAGCTGCCCAATTATCAATGGGAGGTGAACCTCGAGCAAAGCGGCATCCACCGAAGGCTCCAGCTTCCAGTTTCCCCGATTGTCTTGGACAACCTCAGTGTTGATGAACCAGCCGAGATGCTCAGGCAAGAGCGTCCAGTTGCTGCCGGCATAGGTGAGGGTGACCGGCTCAGCGATTATCTGCTGAATGTTCTCTGCCACTTGGCGGGCAGCTTCTTTGTCTACCCGCATGAGACGATCGACCATAGGCACAATCACCTCGCGGTTCTCGTCAAAGAATGCCTGTTGAAGCAAACTCTCAAAGCGCGCCTCGTCCACCACTTTGCCATTTTGGCCGTTGACAACAATGAATTGGTTGCCGTCAAAACGAATGGTTGCATTAATCATAGGATTGCCGATGGACTTGGTGAGCATCTCCTCTAGATATCTGAGCCTGTCCTCAGAAAACTCAATTCGAGGAGCAATGGTTACGCCAAAGATATTGGCTGCCAAACGCCCAAAGAAAAAATTCCCACTGCGGCCTATGCTATAAGCCTCAGCAGCAAGCAGGCGTCCGTCAACCTCAGCGTTAAGTGTTGCAGGGCTAATGCTCCAAGAAGATACGATGGCGTTGTCCTCGGTTGGATTAAGATCGCTCACCCCATTGCCAAGCTGGAGCGTATTGATGGTAACACCGTGAAGAGCAGCACCTTCACCGGCATAAAGATTAACCGGAGCTTGCATCGCAAGCGCGCCCAGCTCCGCAGTTAGCAGTTCTGCCGCCTCTTCTTCTGTCATTGCACTCACGTCTATGGTGCCTACATATACACCATGATGGATGACTCCAAAGTTCCTCACCCCGTCGCAGCTATAAAAAATCAAAAAGGAGAGGAGTAGCAGGCATGCTACTCCTGCAATAAGTAGTTTCTTGGGAGTGTTGAGCACTTGCAGAACAGCGGCTCCGCCCTGGCGACTTGTTTGCTGCTTGCCCTGGCGGTTTGCTTGCTGGCTGCCTTGGCGGCCGCCTTGGCGATTGTCTTGACCAGGCCAGCGATTCTTTTGCGCAGCGCCTTGATTGTTTGGCCTTTTTGAGCTGCTGGCGGCCTGTCTGGTTGACTTGGAGTTCCAGGCCGAATCATTTGAGTGCCATCTGTCGGAGGAGCTTGAGGCGGCACGGCTTCTGTGCCCTCCGTTAGAAGAGTAATCAACTTTTTTGGCTCGGTTTACGTAATGAAAACCTGTTGCCCAGGCAAGGATTACCCCAAGATAGAGGAACCAGATACCAAGAGGCGCTTCGCTTGCGCCCCATCCGGGTAAGAAACTGGCCTCGATGAGCCCAAGCCCGCCCAACTGGGGCCAAAAAAGGATGAGGGAGCAAAAGCCCGCCATATTGATTGCCGTTGCCGCCTTGCCAATAAAGGCAACCTTGAACTGTTGTCTCTCGGCGGCGCTCAGCCTTGCCATAAAAATAAACAGCAACACATCGCGGGCAATCAAAAGCACCACTATCCAAAGTGGCACTCTGCCTATGGCAAAAACGGCTATTACGGCGGCGGCGATGAGAACCCTGTCAACGATGGGGTCAAGCTGCTGCCCCAGCCGTGAGACCTGCCCGGTTGACCGGGCAACGGCTCCATCAACAAAGTCAGTGAGCACCGCTATCAGAAATAAAATGAAGGCGGCAACGTTGTTTTCGTACACCACCAACAAAACAACAAAGACGGGTACCAAAAGCAACCTGATAACAGATATCAGGTTTGGTAGAGTGAAAATCTTGTCGTTTACCTTTGTGTTCACCTGGGTATATTCCACAACCAATCAAGAAAGCAAATAAACCATATAAAATTATATCGTTTACTCCCAAACTATACCAAGATTGGCACGGTTATGACAAAAGAAGTAATCCCTCAGGTTTAGGTGTTCTTGAGGGCTACCGTGGCCATGATGTCGGTTGCGCTTTCGCAGGCATCAATGCAGCGCTCCAGGTGCAAGAAGATGTTTTGCCATGACAGGATAAAGACCGGGCTGTCTACATAGTTCTTAAACAGGTCTCTTATTGTGCGCAGGTACAGATGATCGGCCTCATCTTCAAGATCATTGACCACAATGATTTTATCGTTCAGCACCTTTGATTTTCTGAAGTTCCTGAACTCCACGAGACAGTCACAGAGTGCATCGGTTGCCCTCACGATGATACTGGCCATGTCAAATGCCGGCTGATAGATTTCCTGGATATCATACATATACAGCTGTTGGACCACATCATCGATATAGTCAACAACATCATCCAGGCGCAACGCTATCATAGCTATGTCCTCGCGCTCAATGGGCGTGAGAAACTCGGTTGCTATATGGGTAAAGAGTTCATGGATCTGGTCGTCAGCCGCATTCTCAATTTCGTGCATCTCGTCAACACGCTGCTTCAAGGTAGCGGGATCAAACTCTTCAAGTATTTCAACGAGCAGTTTTGCCTCTTGGGACGCAAATTCCCCCATACGTTCCAGTGCAACAAAATAGTCAAACTTCTCTTTAAAAATCATGGTATCTCCTTAGTTACTACTTACTGCTCTAATCTTCAACGATTACTCAAAAAATACCTGCAATACCAAAACAAATAGCGCACCCAGGGTAATTGACGCCGGCAAGGTGATGACCCAGGTAAGGGCTATATCCTTTGCCTTGCCCCATTTAACGGCCGAAACCCGCCGTGCCGTGCCCACGCCCATGACGGCAGAGCTGATGGCTTGCGTGGTGCTAATGGGGGCATGCAGCATGGACATGATTTGGATGACGATGGCCGAGGTGGTCTCGGCTGCAAAACCCTTAACCGAATCGAGCTTGGTGACGCCGTGGCCCATAGTACGCATGATGCGCCAGCCGCCAGCGGAGGTTCCCGCTGCCATAGTAAACGCGCAGAGGATCTTGACCCAAAGCGGTATATGCGAGGCATCCTCAGCAAGAACACCGGGAGAAATATAGAGCGCGCCGCCAGTGAACAGGGCCAAGGTGATAATGCCCATAGTCTTTTGCGCGTCATTGGTGCCGTGGGCAAAAGCAACCGCAGCGGCTGAGATAATCTGGAGCCTCAAAAAGACTCGGGAGGTTTTTCGGTGGTTGAGGCGTGCGCAGAATTTGCAGATTGCCTTCATGAAAAGAAAAGCCAGGATGAACCCAATGAGCGGTGAGGTGAACATGGGGATGACAACCTTCTGCAGCAGGCCGTCCCAGAGGATGCCTTGAAGCCCCATTGCCCCAAAGGTGTAAGCAAGTGATGCGCCAATGAGGCCGCCAATGAGCGCGTGCGACGATGAAGAGGGTATCCCCTTCCACCAGGTAAAGAGGTTCCAAGTGATGGCTCCCAGCAGGGCACCCATAATCACATAATCTGCAAGGGGGGCTCCTACCAAACCTGACGATATTGTCTTGGCAACTCCCTCGCTGGCGAGCGCGCCAAAGAAGTTCATGATTGCTGCCAGGGCAATCGCAGCGGTAGCAGGCAGGGCTTGCGTGTAAACCGTGGTTGCTATTGAGTTTGCGGTGTCGTGAAATCCGTTGATGAATTCAAACACCAGGGCAAACACAACAACCAGTATCAGTACAACGTCCAAGCTACATCACTCCCCATCTAAAAGACGGATAAAAGTCTCATTAATCAGTTTTGGGTTCCCCTGCCCTTTGGTTGCTGCCATAGCTTTGCCCACAAAAAAGCCCAGTAAGCCGGTTTTGCCACTGCGGTATTCTGCGGCTTTGTCGGGGAATTCTTTAAGTATCTCCAGGGCAATTTGCTCCAGGGCGGCGGTGTCGCTGACCTGTTGCATGCCTTCTTTTTCTACTATCTGAGCGGGTGCTTCACCCGTTTTGAGCATGTGCGCAAAGACTTCTTTTCCCTGTTTAGACGAGAGCGTGTCTTTTGCAATCAGCTGGGCCAGTTCTACCAGGTGGGCAGGTGTCAGCTTTGTCTCTGCCAGGACGTGGCCGGAGGTGTTGAGAGAGGCCAGCACATCGTTGAGCAGCAAATTGGTAAAGGGCTTTGCCAGCTCTTGAGCCTGGGCTGCGGCAAAGGCCATGCCCTCGTCAAAGAACGATGCTACGTCCCTGTCACTTGCCAGTGCGCTGGCATCAATGAAGGAAAGTGCATAGACTTCCATAAAGCGGGCACGCTGCTCGTCCGGCAATTCCGGAAGACGGGAGCGCACCTCTGCAACAAACTCATCGCTCAGGTCGTAGGGGGCCAGGTTTGGCTCGGGAAAGTACCGATAGTCGTCTGCGGTTTCTTTCAGGCGCATTGAGACGGTGTGCTTACTGGCGGGCTCCCAGTGCCTTGTTTCCTGCACCACGCGTCCGCCGCTTTCTAGCACATCGGCCTGGCGGCAGATCTCGTAGGCAAGGCCGTCGTGCAGGTTTTTGAATGAGTTCATGTTTTTGAGTTCGGTCTTGGTGCCCAATTCTTTTGCGCCACGTTTGCGCAAGCTTACGTTGCCGTCGCACCTGAGCGAGCCTTCTTCCATTGAGCAGTCGCTTATCCCTAAGGTCAGCCAGATTTGGCGGAGGCTCTGGAGAAAGAGGCGCGCCTCCTCAGGGGTACGCAGGTCGGGCTCGGTGACCAGCTCAATGAGCGGGGTGCTGCAGCGGTTGTAATCTACCAGGGAGTAATCGGCTCCGGTTATTCTGCCGTCGGTTCCGCCAATGTGAACGAGCTTGCCCGCGTCTTCTTCCATGTGGATGCGTGTGATGTTGATGCGCGTTGTGTAACCGCTGCTTGCGTACGATGCCGGCAGCTCGGTGGTGCCTTCGCGGTATTCCCGCTCGCTTGCCGCAGGCTCAGTGATGTTAAGGTCAAGCCAGCCACGCATGCAGAAAGCCACGGGGCCCTGGGTTATCTGGAAATTACTACTGATGTCGGGGTAAAAATAATTCTTTCTATAGAACATCGTTTGTTGCTCAATGTCACAGTTGGTAGCTATGCCTGCCAAGATGATGCTCTCGATGGCCGCCTTGTTGGGCACAGGCAGCGCCCCGGGCAGCCCCAGACAAACAGGGCAGATGAGCGTATTGGGCTCGGCACCAAACTCAACGGGGCAAGAGCAGAACATCTTAGTATTGAGGGTGGTGAGCTCTGTATGAACCTCAAGGCCTATGACGGCCTCCCAGGTTTGTAGCACTTTGAGGAGGTCCTTCATGCGGCGCCTCCTTCTGGTGAAGCTTGAGCGGATTCTCCCTGTGGCGAGCTTTGACCTGACCCACCCACTTGCGAGTCTTGGGCAGACCCTCCCGCTTGCGAGGCTTGCTGCGTGCCACTGGTGTCCGGCGCTATGCGGGCGATGTCCGGATAGCAGGCCTCTAGGGCAGCCGCCACTCTAAAGATGTTCTCATCCTTGAATTGCGGGCCAATTACCTGCACGCTTACAGGCAGGCCGCTTTCCTCCCCAAGGCCAACGGGTAGGCTCATGCCGCCGTTGCCAGCAATGTTGATGGGAATCGTGAAGATGTCCGAGAGATACATGGATACAGGGTCGGCAATCTCACCAAATTTGAAAGCCGTGCGCGCAGTTGTGGGGGTGAGCAGAGCATCTACCTGCTCAAATACCTGGTGATAATCCTGCGTGATAAGCGTGCGCACCTTTTGCGCCGGAAGATAGTATTGCTCATAAATGCCGCTTGAGAGCAAATAGCTGCCCAGCATAATACGGCGACGCGCCTCGGCGCCAAAACCCTGGGCGCGGCTCTGCTCGTAAAGCTCATCAAGATTGCGGGCGTTTGGGCTGAGGTAGCCATAGCGTATGCCGTCAAAGCGGCTGAGATTTGAGAAGGCCTCGCAGGGTCCTATGACATGATAGGCGCTGAGAGCTGCCTTGGCATTTGGCAGCTCAACTTCTGTTATCACGGCACCGAGTGACTCAAGCTTGCTAATGGCATCCTCCAGCGCGTTATGAATCTCAGGGCTTATTCCATCTGCGTCCACATATGAGCGCACAATGCCAATGCGCATGCCTTTGACGCCTGCCCCGACGCTGCTTGAGTACACCGCGTGCGCATCTTGTGACATGCAGTCAAGCGGGTCCTTGCCGCTCATTGCGTCTATGGTCTCTGCCACGTTGGCAACCGAGCGTCCAAAAACTCCCGCTTGATCGAGCGATGAACCAAAGCCCACCACGCCATAGCGCGAAATAACGCCGTAGGTGGGCTTAAAGCCCACAACGCCACAGAATGAAGCCGGCTGCCTGATGGAGCCACCGGTATCGGAGCCCAGCGCCACGGTAACCATGCCTGCTGCAACCGCAGCCGCGCTGCCGCCGCTTGACCCGCCCGGCACGCGCTCTAGATCCCAGGGATTGTGGGTGCAGCCAAAATACGAGGTCTCGGTTGAGGAGCCAAAGGCAAACTCGTCCATATTGAGCTTGCCCAGAGGCAGGGCACCCGCCTCCAGCGTTTTGGTAACGCAAGTGGCGGTAAAGGGAGACTTATAGTTCTCCAGCATCTTTGAGGCACAGGTGGTGTGCGTGCCCTCCAGATTCATGTTGTCTTTGTATCCAATGGTGGCGCCAGCCAGGAGCGGCGGCGCTTCGCCTGCCGACAGGGCGGCATCCAGTTTTTCTGCAGCGCGGTACGCCAGCTCAGGGCAGAGCTCTATGAAGGCATGGATGACTTTATCTCTGATGTTGATGGTGTTGAGGGCATCTTGAACCAGCTCCTCAGCAGAGAACTGACGCGTAGCTAAGCCAGCGCGGATTGCCGCAATAGAAAGATTAGAGTAGCTCATCGATTACTGCCCTCGCCGAGTATCGTGGGGATACGATACTGCCCGTTTTCTGTTGAAGTTGCCAAGGCGAGCGCTGTCTCGCGCAACATGCTTGGTTTTATGACATCCTCGCGCATGACATTGGACAAGCCGTCAATAGGGTGAAAGGTTGGTTCCACGCCGGAAAGGTCATATTGAGTGATGGGTTTGAGGGTTTCGATGATAGCATTGAGGTCGCTCTTGAGATCAGTGACCTCACCATCGACCAAGGCAATACGCGTGTACGCAGCGATTTCGCGTACATCCTCTTCAGTAAGGTACATTAACGCCCTTTCACAACAAAAAACACACTCGCATAGTGTAGCGCAAGCGCCCTCTGTCAAACAGCCAAATGTAAAGTTTTAATCAAATTTTTCACCGCCTGAGTTACTGTTCACACTATCCCGTCACTCCGGCCTCCGAGCCGGAGTCTTGGGTGGCGCAATCAAGATTCCGGGTCAAGCCCGGAATGACGATTGGAGTGTGAACAGTAACCCGCCTGAGTGGCACACTCGAGGGAGTTCATGCCGCGTTTGCACGCAAAAGAGCGATTATTAGGCTGATTTGACCCAAAATCGGCCTATTATTGAGTGAAAATCGTTCTTTTGCGTGCAAACGCGGCAGGAACTGAGGGATTTGTGTCAAGGGCTCGGTGCTGACAGGATTGCTTCGATGCGTTCTTTATCTGATGGGCATGGGATTGCTTCAATTCCGCGCTTCATGACGGTTTCGTGCCCCTTGCCGAGAACCAGGATTATGCTGCCCGCAGGCGAATCTGTAATGGCGCGCTTTATAGCCTCGCTGCGATCTTCAAAAACGAGCGGAGTTTTACCTGCGGCTCTCACCACCTGGGCAATCTGCTCGTTAATCTCTGCCAGGGGCTCTTCCAGGGGGTCGTCTTCGGTGATGTAGATGTTGTCTGAATACATAACTGCTACAGCAGGTAGATCAAGGCGCCGCTCCAGGCCCTTGCTTCCTGTTGCGCCAAAAACGCAGGAGATGGGTCTTTCCGGGTGCTCCTCAGCGACGGTGGCAAAGATGGTCTCAAAACTTAACTTGTTGTGCGCGTAGTCGATGATGATGAGCTTGTTTTCAGGGCCGGCCATAAGCTGCATGCGCCCGCTTACCTCAGAGTGCGCAAGGCCTTGCTCAATGTGCTCAAGCGGAATACCCAAGGCAAGCGCCGCCGTAATTGCCGCCAGAGCATTCTCAACATTGAAGAGCCCGGTCATGGGGAGCGCAAAGCGCCTTTGCCAGTCTTGGCTGCTCGCTAAAAAACTGATTCCCTGGGGCGTGGAGCTTATCTCGGTGGCAACTATGTCTGCCGCGTTTGATCTGCCATACGTGAGTATTCTCTCGCAGGACTCCGCAGCCTTAAGCGCACGCTCAAATACATCGCATTCTCTGTTGATGACGGCAGTCTTACTTTGCTCAAAGATCTTGAGTTTGGAGGCGAGGTAGTCCTCGTGGTTGGGGTGCTCAATATCGCTGATGTGATCCTCGCCGATGTTGAGGAAGCCTGCCACCTCAAAGGGAACATTGTGAGTGCGGCCATACTTAAGCGCCTGACTTGAGACTTCCATTGTGAGATATTCAATGCCGCTGTCTACCGCGTTTTTGAAGTGCGCGTAGAGCTCTAGGATATCCTGCGTGGTGAGCAGGGATGGCGCGCAGCTTACACCGTCATAGTTCTCAATGCCCGAGAGCCAGGCACTGCCGGGCTTGCCCTGCTCGGCTAGCCAGCTGTTAAGGATAGACTTGAGTAGATAGGTGGCGGTGGACTTGCCCTTGGTGCCGGTAAAGCCAACTATGGTGAGTTGCTCAAGGAGTCCTCTGTAGAAGCAGGCGGCTATCTCTGCTATGGCAGGGCGAATCTCACGCACCAGCAGAGCAGGAGGCGGCTCAAGGTCGGCGCTTGCGAGATACTCGGTGTAGTCCTGCTCGCTCACATAGGCAACCGCGCCTGACTTAACCGCCTGGGCAAGATACTCCGGTTTAAAGTGAGCGCCTTTGCAAAAGAAGAGTGTGCCGGGCTGAGCATCCCGCGAGTCGTACGACAAACGAGTGATAGTAGTATTGTCATTTTCCGACTTGATCAGCAAATCCATTGTCTCAGAGACCTGTTTGGAACAGAGGGACGGGGCTACTGTCCCACTTTTTTGAGAAAAATGGAACAGTAGACCCGTCCCTCTGTTCCAAAAAACTCCCAGCAAGTTACCGTGCTCGGCTAGCAGGCGAGCGCAGTCAGAAAGCGTGGTTTTTTGGGGTGTCCATACCATTTGTTACAATGGTACCTGTTTTTTGCCAGTACTTCTGAGGAGAAAGGACTCCCTGAGGATGGAAAAGGGTGTCGAATCCTTACCTCGAACGCTTGAACTTATCACCGACCCGCAAAGTGGCCTTGCTAAGCTTTGTTTTGTTGAGCAGAATCAGCTTCCTCACGCGCTGGTTATAAGCGAAGCAACGCAGGCTCAGCAAATAACAGTGGCTATCAAGACCTTGGCGGTGCGCGGGGCTCCTGCCATTGGAGTGGCTGGCGCTGCTGCGATTGCGCTCTGGGCAATCAATGAATGCGAGGGCACAGACGCGGCGGAGCTTCTGGAGAGCCTTGAGGTACTTGCCGCACAGATTATCGCAACGCGTCCAACGGCGGTTAACCTGTCCTGGGGCGTCAAGAGGGTGATGCACCTGGCGCAGAGACTTGCGCAAGAAGCCGCCGGCCCTGCCATCATCAAGCAGGCACTCTTTAACGAAGTCAAGCTCATGGAAGCAGAGGACGAAGCAGTTAATCGTCGGCTGGGCAAGATTGGGGCTGCGCTTTTGCCTGAGCAATGCCGTGTACTCACTCACTGCAATGCCGGAAGCCTGGCAACGGTGTTCTTTGGAACTGCCTTGGGCGTGGTGCACACTGCGGCCTCACAGGGCAAGATCAGGGAGGTCTTTTCGTGCGAGACGCGCCCGGTGCGCCAAGGTGCCCGCTTAACCACCTGGGAGCTCTCCCGTGCAGGCATTCCTTGCACGCTTTTATGCGACGACGCTGCGGCAGTGCTCATGGCAGAAGGCAAGATTGATGTTGTACTTGTTGGCGCCGACCGCGTCTGCAAAAATGGCGACACCGCCAATAAGATTGGCACCTACAACCTGGCAGTGTTGGCGCGCCACCACGGACTGCCCTTCTATATAGCGGCACCTTCTTCTACGATTGACACCAGTGCTGAAACCGGCAAGGATGTGGTAATTGAGCAACGATCCGCCGATGAGGTCTCGCTTGTTTTGCCGGATAACACCCAGGTTTTCAACCCAGCCTTTGATATCACTCCCCATGATTTGATTACCGCAATTATCACCGAACGCGGTGCCTTTAAGCCGTCTGAGCTAGCAGCAGTATACTGAAAAGAGGACTCCATGACATCCACTGAGCTTGAGAGCTTTGACCCCGTTTCTTTTTACCTGGCGCGTAAGCACTTTTTGCAGACTGAGCCCTGGGGGGAGTTTCAGCGGGCGTACGGCAATGAAACCGTGAGTAGAAGCGGCACGGCTTCTGACGGGGGCACTTGGGAGTACCTGGCAATTGTTGAGCGAGGGCGTTTTTCTTCGCGACTTTACTGCCCTTATGGACCTTTCTCTACCACCAAAGAAGCGCTGCGGGAGGCCTTGGATTCGCTCAAGAAGGAGTCGCGCAGTTATCTGGTTGACTTTGCCCGGGTAGAGCCTCGGGGAAGCTTTAACGCAGAGGACTTGAAGGAAATGGGTCTTAGGCCTGCTGCTCGAAATGTGCAACCTCCTGATACCATTGTCAACGACGTGCGCGCCAACGCGGTGTCTGAGGAAGACATCCTTCTCAGAGGATCAACCACGCGCCGCCAACTCTATCGTTACAGCCTGCGCGACGGTGTTGAATACAAAACATCGTATAACCCCGCGGACATTAAGTACTTTCTTGAGATGATTCATGAAGTGGCCAAGCGCACCGGCATCACTCCTCACGAAGATGCCTACTTTGAGACCCTTGCACAGACGCTCTTTCCTCAGAAGGCGGCAGGCATGCTCCTCTCTGTGCTGGATGACATGCCCATTGCCACGCTCATCTTCTATACCGACGGCACTACGGCGGCCTATGCCCATGCCGGCAGCGTGGACGGCTACAAAAAGATCAGCCCTCCAAGCGGCTTATTCATGCACCTACAGTTCTTCGCCCGCGAGAGCGGTCACACGCTGCTCGACACCTATGGCGTGGCCCCCGAGGGCGCCGGAAAAGAGCACGACTGGGCAGGCTTTACTCAGTTCAAGGAATCCTTTGGCGGCGTGCGAGTACACTGCCCCGGCACCTGGGAACTCCCCGTAAATAAACTCCGCTACACCCTCTACAACCTGGTTGGGAGAATCGTAGAGAAGTAGTGACTCACTGGGGACGGGGAAAGTGACTCACTCGGGGTGGCAAAGGATACCCTCTGCTTGCTTTGCCTCTGTCCCAATCTCTGTCGTTGTGGAGGCCTGCCTCATACATCAAGAACTTAATCGCTAGTTGCTCGAGGGTTCTGTTTTTGGTTTTCTCGTCGAGCTCGTTGAGGCTCAGGTATCTAATCAGGTTCCAGTTATACCAGCGGTTGTTTTCTTTCATGCTGCCGCATTGGTCTTCTTCTTGCACTTTGTATTGAATCCTCCAGAGCGCATCCTCCCATACTGAGAAATCAGTTGTTTGCTCGCTGAGCTTGAACAGGGCCGGCAGCGTGGCATCACTTATGCCGCCGAGCATTTGTGTGTCAATCCTTTTGGTATGCCCATTCAGGTATTGGTTCACGTTGTAGTTGGCGATGATTCCGTCGGTGTTAGTAAAGGAGAGCGCCAAAAATAGCACCACTGTGGCTGCGATGCAAGGGCGGGCGGCGTTGTACGGCTTGATGTGCCAGACCAAAAGCAAGGTAAAGACAACAAGCAAAAGCAGCATGAAAACCGAGGTGTAGAGACGCAGGGGGCTCAGTCCGTAAGCTCCAATGTAGAGCAGCATTTTGCTGCCAGCTGTTACTACCAGTGCTATGGTGAGCAGGGTCAAAGCTGCGGTGAGCAACCTAATGGCAAGGGGAAAGGTTCCGGGCTGTCGCTTGGCGAGAAGATATACTACGCCCAGTATGAGGAGATTAATACTCGCCACACCGCAGAGCTCAAAGAAGCCTTGTCGTGCGTACTCGGCATAGGTGTAGGTCTCTGGCAAATCTCCAGCCAGGCCACTGGTGAGGTAGGTACCCATCGCTATGAAATAACTAACATACAGCACCACCAAAGATGCAAGCGGTACATAAAATGCCAGCCCTCTAATCCTCTGCAGGCGAACATATAAGCGTTGCAAGCCGTCGTAACTCATATTGTCGCAGTGACGCCGAGCAGCGTTGCCCTCAATGCTGCCAAAAATATAGACCGCGAGCGGGATTCCCAGAAAAAAGTTCAGCCCCATAGCCTCCCAATTAAAGTCCAAGAAGGTTTCATTGATATCGGCAAGCATCTTTGCAAACCCGTCATCAGACTCAGCCAACAACGTACAGATCAGGACAAAGAGAGGAATGAATATAATGATGCCTATGAGCGCTATTGCTACCGCCCCCAAAGCCCTTTGCCCCTCGCTGGGCTTCCACTTAAAGAGGCAAACGAAAAAGCGGTAGCAGTTTACCAGGGGAACAATAAATACCTGATTGATAAGATCCATGACGATAAAGCCGGAGAGCCTGGGGATGATGATGCTCCTGCAGGAATACGCCACCCAGATCAAACAGGCGCTGGCCTCAAAGAGCCAGATGAGAATGTTGAAATCTCTGCCGCCATACAAAACAAAGGGCAGAGCTCCTGCCACTGCCACAGCCAGGGCTACCCTGCTTTTGGCATTTTGCCGCAGCCCTTTGGCGCGCATATAGATGAGAGCGGCAGTTATGCAAAGCAAGAAAAAGAGCGTGGAGCCTAACCCTTCTGCTGCACCAAAGAGCAGGTTCCACTCCCAATAGAAAAACCCCAGAGCCAAGAGTGCCAAGGCCAGCATGGCCTCAGGCAGGTACTGGGTTTTGCAAGGGGGGTCTGCGAGCTTGTCTGCTGACTTTTTTGCCGCCTTGCCTGCCGCCTTATCCTGCGGCGCAACCCCTATCACACTCTGTGCCCCTTCGTCCGGCAACGCATCCCACGCTACGCAAACCGGCTCGCCGGTTGGGGCGGGATATTCGTTTTTGGGCAAAGCGCTGCCCTGACCTTGACTAGCATCCATTTTTGGTTCCTCTCTATTGGTATTACTGTGGGGTCAGAAAGAATCAGCTTGTGTCTGGATTATCAACTCCTGCTGTGTTTTCATCACTGTGGTCGTATTCAAGCAGATCGCCAGGCTGGCATTCCAATACACGGCAAAGCGCCTCGAGTGTGGTAAAACGCACCGCCTTGGCCTTATCATTCTTCAGAATAGAGAGGTTGGCCGGCGTGATGCCAATACGCTCCGCCAGCTCTCCGGCGCTCATCTTGCGCTTGGCCATCATCACATCAATATGTAGCTTGATTCCCAAGGCGTCCTCAGATCGTAAAGTCGTTCTCGTCTTTGAGGGCTACTGCCGCCTCAAAGAGATTCTTAACCACCCTGATGGTGATGCCAAAGAAAGCGGCGAGCACCGCCAGGATAATCAGATTGATGTTGATAATGAAGGCGCCAATGAGCAAGATGGCTCCTGCGGCAAAGCAACACCAAGAGATGATCCGCAGGTTTCGTACGTTGGAGGCGGTAAAGACCTGTTCACGTCTCACGGCTCTGAGCAATCGGTCCAATGCCCAAAGAGCACCAAATGCCGGCAGGCAAAAACACAGATAGGTGATAGTTAAGGGGAGCGGATTATAGCCCGGCAAGACTATTCTTAGATCATTTAAAGTTGCCACAATAAGCAGCGCCGCCAGCAGTAAAGCTAACACCATAATGATACGGGTGCAGACCAACGAAAGCAGCACAGATCTATCGCGATTCCACAAAGCCATCAACCTCTCTTTCAGAGTTTTTAGGTATGATAGCACAAGATTTATCGAATATCAATAATTTTTTGTTTTGTAACAATAGATTTTAGTTCGGCAGGACGACAGGGGATGTGGCGCACTACTCTTCTGTCTTGGTGTGGGTCTCCATGCTCATGGTTAAAGCTGAGGGGGCGTACTCCGGACGCATGGTGAGTCTTTGGGCCTTAGGCGGGCAAGATCTTACGCAGGCCATGCATTGCACGCAGGAGAAGCGGTCGATTGTCCAGGTAAGGGCTTCTTTGTCCACGATAAGAGCACCAGCCGGGCAAGCCTTGTCACAAATACTGCAGAGGATGCACTTTTCCATGTCATTATGAACATGCCCTCTGGTGCGCTCGGTATACACGAGAGGCTCGTGAGGATAGCGCCTGGTTACCGGCTTGCTCATCAAGTTCTTCAAGGTCATACCTGTTAGTTTAAGGCCCATTTATCGCTCCGAACAACTGATACAGGGGTCGATGGTCAAGACATTCAAGGGCACATCTGCCAGGTCGCATCCCTGCAGCGTGTGCACCATGCCGCCGAGGTTCATGAACGTGGGGGTTCTGATCCTGAAGCGCTCAAGGAACTTGGTTCCGTTGCCTTTAGCATAATAGAAGCACTCGCCGCGAGGCTGCTCAAGCTGCCATACCGCACGAGCGCCAGCAGCAGGAGAACCTTTGACCTTGGTCATGATCTCGCCCTCTGGCATCTTCTGAATAATCTCTTTGATGATGTCTATCGACTGAAAAACCTCATCGCCGCGCACCTTGCAGCGGGCGTAACCGTCGCACTCGTCGGCGGTAACCGGCTCAAAGCTGCCCAGCAAGCCGTAGCCTCCGTGACCAAATGTCCTGATGTCCTCAGCAATACCCGATGCCCGGGCAAAGGGTCCTACCACGCCAAAGCCTATGGCCTCTTCCTTGGTAAGAACGCCCACGCCGCGCAGGCGGTTTGCTACTGATCTGTCTTTCATGAAGGTCTTGAGAAGAGTTTTATACTCACCTATCATGCCCTCGAGAACCAAGACGATGCCCTGAAGGTCTTCGTCAGCAATGTCGTGATTAACGCCGCCCACGTTGCAGGCGCTGAGAATAACGCGTCCTCCGGTGGTGCGCTCAAAGATGTCGAGCACGCGCTCGCGCAGGCGCCAGCACTGCATAAAGAGGTTCTCAAAACCAAAGGCGTCAGCCAAAAGTCCCAGCCAAAGCAGGTGGCTGTGCGTCCTTGAAAGCTCATGCCAAATAACGCGCAGTGCCTGAGCTCGCGGAGGAACCTCCACTTCCATGAGCGCCTCAACAGTCTCAGAGTATCCCAGGCTGTGCCCAAAGGCGCAGATGCCGCAGATGCGCTCGGTGATATAGACATATGATTTAAAGTCGCGCTTTTCCACGAGTTTTTCGAGCCCGCGGTGCACAAAACCAATCTGTGGGATTGCCTCAACAACCCTTTCATCTTCAATGACCAGGTCAAGATGCAGCGGCTCCGGCAATACCGGATGATGAGGACCAAAGGGGACTATAGTTCTGTCAGCCATTGTTTGCCTCCTCATCACTACTTGAGGCTAGGTACTCCTCGGCCGCCAGAGAATGGGGATTCATGGGCGTTGGCACACTGGTAATATAAAACCTACCGTCAAAGTCAAGTATTGTTCCATCAAATTTAACCCCATACAGGTCAAAGGTTTCGTTTTCATAGAGAAACGCGCTGGGGAAAATCTTGCTCACAGCCGGAACCTTTACGCCCTTTTCTACAAACAGCAGGAGGTTATCTATCTTCTCATCTAGGGTAAACGAAATGAGAATCTCTACCATGTTGCCTGCGGTGGTGCCGCAGAGGTTGGCAAAACGCCATCCGTCTTCTTTGTAGCTGCTGAGCTTGCCAGCCAGCTGGTCAAGGGTGATTTCTGTGAAAGCCGGTGCTTGCATTATTTTTCCTCCTGTGCGGGCGCCTCTTTTTCAGACGGCTCTTCCTTTGAGGACTCTTGTGCCTGGGCAATCGCGTCCTTCCAGGAAAGTGCCACGCTTCGTCCTTGAAGGGTTTTATTAGCAGCACTGGGCAGTGGGGGCATCTCGGCTGGTTCCAGCTTGCCGGCGGCAAGCAAAACGCGTTTTTCTTCAAGGATGCCCAAGCCCTGCACCACGGCATCAATAATAGCCTCGGGGCGAATGGCGCATCCGGGAGCATACACATCTACCGGAATGGCCACGTCTGCGCCGCCCAGTGTGTTGTAGCATTCTCTAAAGACTCCGCCTGTGCAGGCACAAACTCCGCAGGCAACTACAACCTTGGGCTCAAGCATTTGCTCGTACAGCTGACGAAGAACCGTAATTTGCGGCTCGTTTACGCTCCCGGTAATCAAGAATACTTCGGCATGTTTGGGATTTCCGGTGTTGATGATGCCAAAGCGCTCCAAGTCATAGAGCGGCGTGAGGGCAGCCAGCACCTCAATGTCACAGCCGTTGCAGCTTGAGGCATCGTAGTGGAGAACCCAGGGCGATTTAGTTACAGCAGACATTTACAGCCCTCCAGCAAAAAACCTGATAATCACGGTGAGCAGTACCAAATTCGACACGGTACATACCAGCGTGACCGCCCAGCTCCAACCGAGCATGGACTGCCACTTGACCCGCGCAAAGGTGTTGTCGATGACAATCTCCAAGAAGTAGACCGCCAGGGCTACAACCACTGCTATCACCAGGGCAACAGGGTGCACCCACACAAAGAAGATGCCCACGTAACCCAAGAAGAGTACGTTCTCGTACCAGTGCGTTATCTCAACGATGGCGAGGTTTCTGCCGGTCATCTCGGTAGAGATACCCTTGACGAGCTCTTGGTGGGCATGGTGTGAGTAACTCAGATCAAAGGGCGACTTGCGCAATTTGATGGTAATGATGAAGAGCAGGCCTGCAAAAACCAGGGGAAGTATCACGATAAGAGGATACTGCAGGCTAAAAATAGCCGACACATTAAAGCTGCCCGTGGCAAAGAAGAAGAATACCGGCATCAGGAGTATCATCGGCTCGTAGGCAAGCACCTGGATAATCTCGCGCCCGGCGCCTATTTCTGCGTAGGGGCTCCTCGATGAATATGCGGCCACGATAAAGAGCAGCGTGGAGAGACCTATCAAGAAAACCACCAGCAAGAGATTGCCCCCGGCAAAGAAGATTGCTCCGGATAATATGGCAAAGATAAGCGAGAGTACCAGGTAATAACCCATGAAGCCGTTGAGGCTGCGGTTTTCTTTTGCCAGCAGTTTGCGTACGTCGTAATACGGCTGCAGGAGCGGCGGGCCTACGCGGCCTTGCATGCGTGCCGTGATGATGCGGTCTACTCCGGCAATCAAGCAACCAAACACCGCGCCAAACACGGTAAAGGCAACCAAGGCTATGACAAAGGATAGCGGCGTCATAATGAAATCAACTCCAGAACAACACCCAGAACAAGGAAGATAACCATCACCGCGCCAATCATTATGGTGGCCTGGCGTCCCATAGCGTTTTCGCCAAAAATCTTATCCATGTACCAGTTGCGATGTCCGGCGTCTACCACCTCTCCAAAGGAGTTGCTGTAGCCGCGTTCGTCTTTGTCTGAGCCAACGCCAGCGAGGTAGATTGTGTCGTTTTGTTCGGGCCGTTTTTTGAGCAGTTGGGCCAACAATAAGCCCAGCAGCGCCAAGAAGATGATGCTCATGATGATGAGATTGTCTGAGCCTAGTACATCTGAAGCCTGTATCCAAGGCAGCAGGCCTAAGACCACGCCGGTCTCTTTTAGCCAGGGCACAACAAACACACTGGATACCAGGGGTATTGCCAGAGTGATGATTACCAGGAGCGCTGCCAAAACGGCAAGGGTGAAGAACTCTCCCTTACCTGCCTTGCCGGTTTCCGGATCACTGGTATTGCCAACCGCCAATGCCTTGCCGAGCCACTTGGCCCAGACCACAAAGGTCAGAGCGGATCCAAAGGCCAGGATGAAGAGCATTTCCATGTGGCCGCTCTCGGCAATGGAGACCAGGGCCGCCCACTTGCTCACCAGCATGCCAAAGGGGGCAATGAACATTGCCATCATGCCCACCGCCAAGAAGGTGGCGATCCAGGGCATGCGCACAAATATATTGTCGAGCTTTTCTATGTCGCGGCTGCCCAGATGGTGCTCAGCCGTGCCTATGCAGCAGAAGAGTAGTGCCTTAGCTGCAGCATGGAAAATCAGCAAGAAGATACCCGCCCACGCTGCCTCAGGCGTGCCTATGCCTGCGCACATGGCAATCAGACCCAGGTTGGCAACGGTGGAGTAGGCAAGCACCCGCTTGGAGTTGCTCTGCGAAATACTGAGCGCGGTACAGCCAAGGAAGCTGAGGCCTCCAATGATGAGTACGAACAAGCCCGGTAGATTCCATCCCAGCGCGGGCGAAAGCTTGATGAGAATGAACACACCCGCCTTGACCATAGTTGCCGAGTGCAGCAGGGCGCTGACTGGCGTTGGCGCCACCATTGCACCAAGCAACCAGCTTTGGAAGGGCATTTGAGCCGCCTTGGTCATACAGGCAAAGGCAATGAGCATGACCGGCAAGGCCAAGACTCCGCCTGTTGCGGAGTTTGCTGCGGTGGCAATGAAGAGATCCAACTCAAAGATGGGCGCTGTGCCCATTGCCACCATAATCAAAGCCGCGGCAAGCGCCAGGCTGCCGGACATATTGATGGCAACCGCCCTAAAGGCGTTGTTGGTAGCTTCTTTTGTTCTGGTGTAACCGATGAGGACAAAGGAACAGAGGGTGATGACCTCCCAGCCCACCAAGAGCCAGGAAAGCCTGTTGCTGAAGACGATGGCAAACATCGCGCCCAAGAAAACAAAGAGTATCGCAAAGAAGATGTGACGGCGATCTTGCAGCAACATACGGGCTGCTTTCAGGAGAGCGGGGTCGTTCTCTTCCGGCAGCTCATGACCCTCGTGATCAAGATGCTTTTGGTGATCACGCATGTAATAGATAGCATAAAGGCAAATGCCTCCACCTATGAAGGCGATGATGAGCGCCATGATGATAGAGAGTTGATCCACATAGAGATCGGCTTTAACTACTGCGTAGTGGGCAAAGGCCATTTCATAGACCACTATGAGAACACCTACGCCAACGGCCAAGAGGATGACCAGGATTTTTTTGGCTCTTATAGCCCTCACAAGCACATAAAGGGTACAGGCGAGCCCTATCGCAAGGGCACAATAATGGATAGGTTCAAGTAAATACTCGGGAACTACAAAGCTCTGCGGAGTTAAAAGGTACTGAACGGTGAGAACAACGGAGAGTGCTCCCAGTATCACTACTGCACCAATGACCAGCGCAGACCTCGCTGCCTCGTTGCGTATTACCATCAGCAATAACGCTACAACAACCGGGAAGATTATCAGGGAAGCAATAATTAGCAATTGCAACTTCTTTCAACGCTGTGAGGGTCTGCATCCTACCTGTTTGGTAAATCTAAGCTCTTTTTCTCAACGCTTTTGTTACTGAAGACTCTCCAGTGAATTTATTATAGAGCAATTTTTTGCAAGTTGAATCTAAAAATTTTTAGAGACTTAAAACTTGCCTTTGAGTGGTTTCTCTTGACGCTACACAACCAATGCGCCCTTTTTGGCTGCGACCGTTATGCTGGCCACCATGCCAGAATTGAACTGGAGGTAGTCTTGCTCTATGCCGTCGCTGAAGATTACGCCGCCTTCTGGCATCTGGGAGGTGATTTGCAGCGAACTGGTTATCTTGCCAAAGACGAGATTGGCACCGGTGGTGTTGCTGGGAAATGGCTCGCGCACCGAGTAATAGAGAAAGTCACTGTTCCACTCGGGCACACTAACCTCACCGTGTAACGCACCGCCGGTGATGACTTCTGCTACTCCCCTTGCTCCTGCTATCACACTCTTAAGCCAGCCCGATGACCCCAGGCCGGTGGATACAATGATTCCGCTTGAAGACTGGTTTTCTTCTTGCCTGCCAACCTTGATGTGGTAGCGGGCAGAGACATGCGTCTGCTTGCCGATGAAGAGATCATTCACTGCGAGCAGGCTTTGCCCGTCATTGAGTGTGGCTAGCGCCATAGTGATGTCTTTTGTTGGTCTGCGACCGAGCAGGGTGTCCTTTACCACCAGCGCCAGATCCGGCTCCACAAAGGGCAGCAACACGCCGTCATACCGGGCTGGATCGGGATTCACGGCGATGAGCGGCTGAGCATCCAGATACTTGAGGGTGTTTGCCACCAGGCCGTCTTGGCCAATGGCAACCACGACATCCTCCTCACCAAAGATAAAGCTCGGCACTTGCTCTCTGTCTATCTGCTGTACCCGCGCCAATTCTTGCAGCTGGTTCACTGAGGCTGACACCGTATCTTTATAGACCTTGGATTCCTCAACATACTCCTCAATGCTGCCACCCATCTTCTCTACATAAAAGGTGGCCTGCATTATATTGTTGAACCTTCTCAGCAGTTCATCGGCGCGGGTTTGCCTGGTTATGACAACAATCTTTCTTTCGGTTACGTAGCTCACTTGACCATCAACTCCTGCAGTAGGTCTGGGCTGATATTGAGATTACCAATCTTTTCTGCATTGCCCGCCAGATTCTGAAATGCGCTTGCTATGAGGGCTTGTGGTTGCATTCCAATGGCAGCCAGAGATCTGATGACCTCGATGTTTGCCTCAGAGAGTGCATCCATCATTGCCTTGAGCTCGTAGGCTTTTGCGTCTGCCTCGGCTCTGCTGTTTTGCACAGCGAGGGCAATGAGGGCCTTTTTCTTCTCCTCGAGGTTTATCTCAGCGTCAAGCTGTTCATTTGCGAGTTCATTCTTCTTTCTCATTTCTGCCTGCTTGGCTTTAAGCTGGGCCTCGCGCACCTCCCAGTTTTTATTTTCTATGGCAATCTCCGTGTTGTACTCGTTTTCGCTCACGCCGCGCTCTTGCTCAATTGAGGCGTTTCTGCGTTCGTAGATGGCGTCGTCTGACACCTTGAGGATTTGCTCGCGCGTTTCTGCCTCAAGCGCTCTCAGGGTTTCCTTGCTGGGTTGTACTCCCAAAACGGTGAGCCCCATAATCTCTATGCCGAGCTGTTGGATCTCATCGTTATTGCGCAGATCAACCAGTATGCTCTCCGCCAGACTCTCGCTGGAGCGTATGGCATCGGCAAGCCTCAGGGCCTCAATGTGCTTTTTTGCCATCACTCGCACAAGATTACTGACGCGCATGGGGAGCCTTTTGGGATCATCTGATACAAAGCTCTTTTGTCCGCCTCTCACCGCCACGGTGTAGTTGAGAAGCTTTGCAACATTCTTGCTGTCAACAATGCGATACGTGGCCTGCCCTTGCACGGCTACGGTTTGAAAGTCCGCCGTGACCTCTTCAAACATGAAGGGGCTGTCGCAACTTGCTATGGGCACCATAACGATGGAGGTTGTTGGCTCATAGTAGTAAAAAGAGATACCAGCGCCTTCTTTTTCAACCTTGCCGTTTTTGAACTTGAGTGCGTACTCGCTGGGCTGAAACTTGATGAACTTTATGCCAAACATGATTACCTCCTTCTTTGCTGTCTGCTCGGTTTGCTTAGTCTTTTTTGGTCTTGCTGTTTTGCTTGCTTTGCTTAGTCTTGCCTCTTCTTTATATAGAGCTTTGCCGGGCGATGCCCTTTGTCAGCTGTATACCTTTCGGTTTCTTGCACCATGTTCATAACCTTCCTTCTGAAGTTTGCTGCCTGATCCTTTTTGCCCAGAATGGCTTCATAGACGTTTTGGAGCTGTGTCAGGGTGAACTCCTTGGGCAAGAGATGTAAGGCAATGTTTGTGTACTGTATTTTTGACTGCAACCTCTCCAGGGCAACTTCTGCAATGTGGCGATGGTCAAAACCAAAGTTGATTTGCGAGAGTTCCTTGGTGTCAAACCACTTTGCCTTGCTCTCAAACTCCCTGGATCTTTCCTCATCTATAAGTCCCAGGTAGGCTATGGATATTACACGGGCTCGCGGGTCTCTTTTTGGATCACAAAACGTGTACAGCTGCTCAAGCCAACAGTCGTCTACCTCGGTTTTTGCAAAAAGCTTCCTCTGGATGTTCACCTCAGGCAACTCGTCGATGTTGAGGAAGCCCCCCGGCAAACACCAGGTATCTTTGAAGGGCTCGGACTCGCGTTGGTAGAGCAGAACCCGCAGGTTTGCCTCAGGCAGTTTTCTGTAGCTGCTGGGCTCCTTTGTCTGGATGGTAAAGATAACCGCATCAGTACACACAAAGGGGTGCTCGTATTCAAAGATCTCTTGCATGATGGCTCCTTGCTCGCTTTCTTGCTTTCTTGCTTTCTTTCTCTTACTTCCATTTTGTTATTATCATTATAGACTTATCAAATGAGTTGTCAACCCCTTAGTGTCAAAATTTTCTTTTTTTGCTTGGAGGCTTAGACTTGAAGCTGAGGAGTAATAAAATACGCCTAAAACAAACAAGTATCAGATGCAGCGAGGATGGAAATGACAGGCAGCAAAAACAAGAGGTTCTACTTTATCGCCCTTGGTGTTCTGATAGTGCTGAGTGCTTACCCTCTCTGGGGCGGCGCTAAGATGGTCTACCTCAGCATTACTCAGGGCGCGATTTCTCCTGAGCAATACGTGAAGTACGTTATTCCCTACGCAGCAATCTGTGTATCGCTCATTTGGTTTACCGCGCTGCATCCGCTGTTCTTTAAGCTGAGGCGCTTTGCTTTTCCGGTAGGGCTGGCCACTGCCTTTTGTGTGTTCTTTGCAGTGGAGGTTTATTTGGAAACGTTGCCGATGCTTGTTGCTGGAATGACGCCTATCGATCCCGCAACGCTTACTCCCGGCGTTGGCGAACCCGGCAGCACGGTAGAGGCTTGGCAGGCCTATCTCTGTGTTGTGTCACCCAACCTGGTAGAGCAATCCACAGCCTATACCACGCAAGACAGCTTGTATTACGTAATTGGTGGCAGCTATTTTAAGGTGCATTTTTACCTGATTTCACTGCTCATGATAACCATGATGAGTGGCTTGGTGTACAGCCTGGCAAAAAGGCTCCGCTTTAGTGAGCAGTCAACTATCAAGCCGATTGTCATGCGTGGATCATCCACAGCGGTTTTCATAGCGCTCTGCCTCTTTGCCAATGCCACCGCCTTTTTCCGCCAGGCCGATCCCATACAAACACCCCTTGCCTCGGTGCTTACCTGCACGTTCTTTGTTCTCCTGGGCGTGACAGTAGGAGTTAATGTTGGGAGCTTTCTCACGAGCAGGCAAAGGTCTCTCCGGGTTAGTCTGCCGGTGTTTTTATCGGCGCTCACGGTTGTTTTAATGTACCTTGGAGAGGCTCTAATGATGCAAGGCAACCTCTATCGCTTTGGCACCGGCTGGTTTTTTGACGGTCTTCCCTACATCGTTCTAGCCCCGGTTGACATACTGATTATTCTACTCGCAGCCTTTTTTACCAGCCTAATCCTCGGCTCACTCACCAGAACTGCAAGAAAGAAAAAGCAAAGCGCTTTATAACACAAGGGGGCGCTGAAAGTACGGCTTCTTTCAGACACGCTTCTTATAGACTTTCAGGGGGTTAGCTTCGCCCCTAGACCTCGAAGGCAATTTTTTATTCACAAAAAGCTTGCGAATGGAGTCCTCAGCGACATTACCGACGAAAGCGTGCCTGTTGTCACTGCCATAACCTCTTGAGTGCATGAGGGAACTGCTCTTAAACCACGCCTCAACTTTATAGACTTCCATTACGCGGTCATTGTAAGAAGCAAGCACATAAGGAACGCTCTCCGGATTAAGCGCTTCTTTTGGCCCCTTTTCAAAAGACCAGCTTGAACGTGTTATCTCATAAAGCTCAAAGGGGTTATGTGGATCTATGCTCGGGTAGGTCTGATTGATGGATATTCTCAAAACGTTAAACGGCAGTCTGGCTAAGTCAACTTCCTCATTGTTGTTTTGCCGCTCTATGTCATCAACGCTTCTTTTTCTGACTTTTTTACCCTTGGCTTTGTTCAGGAGGTTTTCAATGCCGTAGGTCTCAATGACTGCAGCCTCTATTACAAAGGCCTCCTCTTCAGACAGCTCAGCTGCCAGGATGTCAATCTTTGGCTCATAGCCCGAAGATTTAATTGCGTCGAGCCTAGCCCTGAACTCCTCATCTTCACGCCCAAGATGAGAAAAGCACCGATTGTTCTCACCCTTGCCAACATAGAACACCTTGTTATTGCGTGGATCGGTGTAGGTGTAGACATACGACTTGAGTTTATCTCTGGTTTCTTTGGAAAAACGAGTAATCACAACGACTCCTCTCAATAACAGGAACCGCTCAATTATACAGACCCAGGCAAGCCTCACATGAAGACACTTTCTGCCCATTACAAGCACACATCATGCTGCCGGCATCTCAAGCAATCTAGCCTCGAACTAAGCGCAAAGAATTTCTCGTTGCATCGTCGCGCAAAGCGCGACCCTTACAAGGCAAGCGGCGGAAACTTGTTTTCCGCCGCGCGTACGTGCAAGCGTGCGACACTTTTGTTCCTTTGCCACGATTTCGGTAGCTCGGTGCCCAAATGCTTCCAAAATGGTAGTTTTTGGCTGCCCAGAATCGACGCTTGACCTTAGGGTCAGGCTAAAGCGCTGGTAGATGGCTTGTTGGAAAATTGCCAGCTTTTTGGCTCCTGCCAAAAGTACCATTTTCAATGCATTTGGGCACCAAACCGCCGAAATAGTGGCACGGAGCTAGGGTAGAGAGCTGAGGCTGAAGCTGAATGGAATGGCATAAGGAGACAGAGGTTTTGTGTCATGGGTTGAATAGAGGGACGGGGCTGGTGTCTCAGTGAGTCCCTTTCCCCAGTGAGTCACCGCTGCCACAAGAACTGCCATTTGTATCCGAGATGCATCGAAAAAGGTGGTTTTCAGAGACCTTGGCTCAACACCTATTTTTTGCACAGGCTTAAAGTGCTGGCAGATGACTTGTTGGAAAAATGCCGCTTTTTTGCTCCGTGCCAAAATCGCCTTTTTCGATGCATCTCGGATAATAACTGAAGCAATCGTGGCACGGAGCTGGAACAGGAGGACGGGGCCGCGCTCCCTTAAACTTTTGTGTTTGAGATCAGAATGCCGTCACTTTGGAGAGCTTCGCCTACCGAGTCATAGATCTCTTGGTAGATTTTGATTGCTTGGCTTGCGCCTAAGAGTCCGCCGGACGCGCCGCTGGTTTTCTGTGTAAAGGTGGCATCGAGGTTGCCTTCCGGAGTAGTAACTAACTCTAGGTCAATGATCACGTGGCGACCCTTCTTGCCCGCAAGCGCACCCAATACGAGAGAGGCAGCTTTTGATCCGCGCTCGGCTCGTGCAGACCACTCGCCTGTTTGATTAACGGTAAATCCCTGATTTCCCAGGATTGTGTAAATAGTGTCTCGAGCTACAGCGGGCTCTCCTCCAACGATGAATTTATGTCCGGCCATTACGTTCTCCTTTCAAAGTGCATGTTGTTATTAACAATTACAAGTTGCAGATTATACCTCTTTTTGTTGGTAAAAGCCTGCCTTTTTAACCTACATAGTGTGGTGCACCAGCCCCGTCCCCCTGTACCACATCCATTCCGGCGAGTATGGCGGCGGCGGTGCCGGTGAAGACGGGGCGGCTGCCGGGGGCGGTGCCAACAAATTGCGCGCCCAGGGCTTGGGCTTCCAGGGCAAAGTCTGCCATGTCGTCGGCGAGATTGTTGATGGCTCTGTTGCGCTGGATTTTAGTTGCGCCTTCTGGAGTGCCGGGGTCTGGGCAGATCATCAGGGGTTCTTTGTAGTGTTGTGCCAGGCTGCGGAGCTCGTCCAGGCTGTCTTTTAGAGATGCGCCCATGACGTAGATGATGTCTGCGCCCTGGGTTATTCCGTTGGCTGCTGCGGCGGCGATGAGGGGCAGGTCTGTTTGGCTCTTGATGCTGCCTATGGCGGCGTTGAGCTCGTCGGCTTCGGCGTTTCCTATGAGCCAAATGGCTTCTGGGTCTTCTGGCAACAGAGCCGCCAGCTGCTCTAAAAGGTCCTCTTCTTTGGCAAGACTCATGGTGGCAATGATGTGTTCAAAGCCTGCATCGCGAGCAATCATCACTCCCGCTTGATTTATGTCGACCAATGCGTCTTCAAGGCCAAACGCCTGCAATGCCGTGCGGTTTGCCTTCAAGGTATTGGTGCATACGCATTGTGCTCCGGCTAATTTGTAGCGCCGATAGGTTTCGAGGATTAGTTCATCGTCCAGTATGTTGAGGTATTCCAGGCATTCGCCTTCATTCATGTCTTCATCGAGTTGCCGCCAGGTGAGTAGAGGTGCAACCACGAGCATGTCTTTGTTGAGTCTGAGTTTTAGGTCTGGCACGTTTTGGTTCTCCGTTCTTACAGTTTGACGTATAAGGAGGTTTTGAATACGCCGGATTCTGTTTCGTATTTCATGCTGCCTTCGTATTTGCTTACTACCGAGCGTACGGATGCGATTCCTACGCCAAAGCCTTTGCGCTTTCTGGAGTAGAAGTCGGTGCCGCTCACTTGGAGCTCTCCGTCAAAGCTGTTGTCTATGACCAGGGTCAGGCGCTTTGCGGTGGTGTTGCAGCGCACCTTGATGAAACGCTTTTCTGGCTCTACGTGCATGCAGGCTTCAATGGCATTTTCAAGCAGGTTGCCCACAATGATGGAGAGGTCTGCATCGGGGATGCGCCCCACAGATACAGGCACTACCAGCTGAAAATCGCAGAGGATGCATGCTTCTTCGGCCTGAGCCAGGTAGTACACTGCCAGGGAGTTGACCACTGCGTTATCGCATATCAGCATCTCTGAGATACTGGGAATAGTTGTGGAGAGCTTGTCGATGTACGTGAGTGCCTCGTCTTGTTTTCCGTCATTGATGAGCCCCTTGATTGCCACCAGTTGGTGGCGAAGGTCATGGCGCATACGTCGCGTTTCGTCGGCGCTTTGGGAAAAATCCTGAAAATGCTTGCGCTGCAAATCCAAGGAGCGGTTTATGGCGGAGATGTCCGACTCCAGGCGGGCATTCTTCTCCATAGCATCGAGCGCGTCGCCCAGGTACTCCCATATGAGCAGGGCTATCACCACGGTGGCAAAGAACATCCCAACCATGAAAAAAGTGCCGGTGGGGCTCAGGATGCCGACCGTAGCACTCACCGCGTCAAAGATGCTGAGCGCCGCAAGCAAGGAGATGCCAAAAATGAAGAGCGGCGAAACGTTGACCTTGTTGTTTTGTCGCGCCCTGAAGATGACGATGATGTAGAGCACCAGCAGCGATGAGATGAATATCTTGAAGTAGTCTTTGATTTGCCCAAAACTGACAAGTCCGCTCACATGCAACACCATTATTGCCACCGTCAAAATGCAGATTGCGATGAAGCAGATGTCAAAAGCCCGAGGGCGATACGGCATCACGTAATACAGGCAAAAACGTGCGAGCGGAATGGGAATCAGAAGG
>Ga0131853_10002843_pt1 | contig 31006 bp, 26 predicted proteins | sample TergutLab28metaG_FD_92764 | JGI IMG/M metagenome (GOLD analysis project Ga0131853, IMG submission 92764) | Labiotermes labralis P1 segment gut microbial communities from Petit-Saut dam, French Guiana - Lab288 P1 (version 2) (version 2) | ecosystem: Host-associated > Arthropoda: Insects >... | reverse complement strand
GACTGAAAATCTGCGTGTCTGGGGTTCAATTCCCCGAGGTGGCATAGCTAAATCGTTGCCTGGCAATGATTTAGCATCGCAGAAAACCGAAGATTCGTTAAGACGGGCAGCATCGTGCGCTTATCGTGCGCTTATTCCGAAAAGGAGATGCTATGCCCAGATTGCCAAAGCCGTATTCCACCCCCCGCCGCGCCGACTCGAAAACGTTTCAGATCACCCTTAATCCGTCCTGCGGACTGCCGGCCAGAACCTGCCGGGAATGGAAGCGGCGCAGCTTCCAGGACCTGCCGGAGGAGCTGGCCCATCACAGAAGCCCACGGACGAAGGCCGCCGCGTGCGCCGCCGCCCTCGCCCTGATCGCCTTCCTCGGGAAAGCGCAGGAGCAGGGAGCCGCGAGGCGGGTCAAATTCGCGGACGTGTCGGTGGGCGAATGGGTCGAGCAGTTCACCAAAATGGAGACCAGCCCGAGGACGGGCATCAACGCCTCCCAAAACCGCCCCTACTCCCCCGACACGCTTTCCAACTACCGCAGCTATTTCGACAACCACATTAAGGGCGACGAGTTCTGCGCTCTTCGTATAGCCGAGGCCGAGGAGGAGGACGCGCTGGCCTTCGTAACGCGGCTGTCGGCGAAAAGCCTGTCGAACGGACGGCCGATGGGCGGGAGCCGTACCTTCGCCGGCGTCGTGATCTTCATGCGCATGGCCTTCGAAGATTACCAGCGCAAGAACAGGCGATGGCTCAACCCCTTCAAATACCTGGGCAAGCCTAAAACGAAAAGCGTTCGCCGGGGCTTCCTCCCGGAGGACGAGATGCTGAGGCTGTTCGAGCCGGGGGTTTTGGGTTCCACGATGGAGCTGGCGGTCTGCGCGGCGATGTTTCTTTCGGGGCTGCGGCGCGCGGAGATATTCGCCCTGAAGCCCGAGTGCCTGGACTGGAGCGCCCCGAAAATAACCGTGAAAAACGCCTGGCAGGACTTCGACAGGAAGACGCGGAGGCTTGGGCCGCCAAAGGGCAAGAAGGAACGGGACGCGCCTTTCGACCCGGTCCTTCAGGCGGCCATACGCCGACTTTGGGAGGAAAACGGCAGGCACGAGTTCGTTTTCTCGCTGAAGGACGGATCCACCCCCGGCCCCTCGTGGATATACGGCAACTTTCGCCGCTGGCTCGCACGCGCCGGGATAGAGCTTGGCGTCAGGAAGATAGTGCCGCACAGCTCGCGGCACTCCCTCGCCTCGCTTTTGGAGAAGCGGAACGTGTCGCTGCGCTACATACAGGACTTGCTGGGGCATTGCAGCATGGAGACCACGAAGATTTACCTTCACTCGACGGATAAGACGATAGGCGACGTGGGCAGGAGGATATCCGAGGCTCTGGAAAAAGGCGGGCGCGCGGGGGAAGACGAAGGGCAACGCGGCGGCTAAACCGCGCCTTCCTCCTCGGCGCCGTCACGGAAGGGCTCGCTCCGATCCAAAAGCGAAAGGATCGCGAGCGAGCCCGTCAGGATCAGAGCCAGGGCGATTATCGCTACGGCCACCGGCGATCCGCTTACGCCACCGCCGGAAAGCGCGCCTTTTCCGTGCGCGGAATGCGCCTGAGCGCCTTCGCCCTGTCCACGCCGCCCAGCCTGTCCGCCTGCCTCTCCGTCCAGCGCGTCATGTAGTACCAGTATATCCGGTCGTAGGTCTCCCACGACTTATGGAACCACCTGTCCCACAGATTACAGAAAACCGCGCTGTACACGCCTATCACAGGCAGGTACAGCGGCCCCCACCTTGCCGACTGGCGGCTATGGCCGCCTTCGTGGGGCACCTCGGTTTTAAGGTCGCTTCTTTGCGGCATCAGGATGTAGGCGCCGAAAGAACCGCCGGAAATAAATTTGGTAAACCATCCCTTCCGCTCAAAGTGCCAGTAGACCGTGCCGTCCAGCGCGCGCGGCTTGGCTTTTGTTATCGCTATCAGCGCCAGTCCCAACAAGTGCTGCGGCGCCTGCCACAGCCATAATAATTTATCTTTCATCCCCCCTCCCCCTACGCCGCAAGCTCGCGCGCTATCGCCGCGCAGATCGCCTCGAAGCGCTCGCCGTAAAGCCGGCAGTCCTCGGCGCTGTTCACGAAGCAGACCTCCAGTATCACAGGGTTCTTCTTGCAAACCCGCCCGAACGACGTGTTCACCTCGTGAACGCCGGGCCATTTCCCCGGCCGGCGCAGCCTAAGCCCGCCCGAGTCGGCCACGGCCTTGGCCAGGCGCGAGGCGATCCCCCGCGTCGCGCCGTCCGCCGAGGGATGAACCGCCGCCTCCACGCCGATTGCCTTTTCGACAAGGCCGTCGGGCGATGAATTGAAGTGCACGCTTAAATCGAGATCGCGCGCCTGTTTGTTATGCCAGCCGACGGTCGCGTCGAGGTTGCGCGCCTGCGTCCCGCTCGCGTCGTCGTGAAAGACGAGAGCGACGTGGCCCAGCGCGCGAAGGTCTTCCGCCACTCGATCGACGACCTTCCGCGCCTCGTCCACCTCGTCGACGTGGCCGCTCGCGCCTCGAACGTGAAGCCCGTGGCCGCTGGAAATGGCAATAGTCTTTTTCATTAAATAATCCTCCATGCCCCCCGGGGGGTCTATTTGCGTCGCCTCAGCGCGAGGAAAAGCAGGGCCGCGAGCGCCGCTATCACGACGCCCTGCGCGAAGTTCGCGGCCAGCGATTTCGAAAGCCTTTCCTTTAGCCCGCTATTCTCCCGCTCCAGCGCCGTCGTCCTCATCGACAATGCCAAGAACGATTCCCTCAATGAGCGCAAGGAGCTCTCTTGCTCGGCGAACAAGCGCGAGGCTGTCTCCTCCGATTCCCGCGATCTCGTCGAGGCCTCCAGCAATTGCGCTTGCTGCTCGTCTATAAGCCTCAGCATATCCCGCGCTTCGCTCCTCAAGCTCTCGATAAGCGCGTTGGAGTCTAAGATGTTCGTCTCTAAGCTCCTCAAAATCCCGCTCAACTCGGCTAACATCGGCAGAGTCGATGACAACGGGGGGAGGGGGGCTTGCGCATCCCCCGACGCAGGCGCAGGCGACAGCGGCGACGCAAGCGCAAGCGCGAGCGCGACTGAAAAAAATCCTTTCCACATTAAGCCCCTCCGCCTCGCAGCATCGCCTCAATCGCCACGATGTACCTTTCGTTCTTGTCCATGCACTTCCGCGCGATCCCTGAGCGGAACGAATCCTTTGCCTCCTCGAAATAGCGCTTGAACTCGTCGTAGACCGCGATCTTCTTCTTGCAGGCCCTGATCGTCTCGCGCCCCGCCTCCATCAGCCATCCGACCACGCAGGCCTCGATCTCGGCGCCGATTTCCGACCACTCCGGAAGGGCCTGCTGCGGGCAGCCGCGCGGCTTGTCCGCCCGCGCCATGCCCTCGTACTCGTCCCGCGCCAGCGCGATCACGCGGCGGCGGTACTCGCCGTAGTTTTCCGGCTGGAATTCCGTCGTGAAGTGGTTGTTGCTAATGCACTCGCCCAAGGGCAGCGTGATGAAGGTGGAGATCGCCAGGCGCGGGTGCGCGCAGGAGGCGACGCGGGAAAGCGCGATGCCGACGCGGTTTTTGACCGGCCCCAGGTGGCGGCGCATGTTGCCCTTGCACTCCCGGTCGATCTCGTCGATCTTGCGGTTCATGTGATACTCGGAGCTGGCGCATTCCGATCCGATCCGAAGCGAGCCTATCCCCCCCCGGACCCCCAGCCGCTTCACGAAAAGAAACAGCAGCGCCGCCAGCAGGATTATCAGCAGGATTATCCCGCCGAACATAAGCGCCATGTTCTCGATTGGCATGGCGGCCAGATCCGCCCTTACCTGGTAGTCTCCCATTGTCCCCTCCCGCCGCCTACTGCGCGCGGCTGTCCAGCCTTACCTCTAACTCCTCGCCCGATCCGTCGAAAACGGCGAGCGGGAAATCCGCCTCTGCCGCCGGCTTCGTCGTCCAGCCGTTGCGCCTTAGGAAGCCGTTGATATCGGCGAAGGATTCCTCCTCCACCGACATATAAAACCTTCCATCCTTGAAAAACGTCGCTTTCATTTTCATTCTCCTTCGGCGGCCTTTCCCGCCGTTTCCAATTTATTGCTAACCGCATTCACGGTTATGCCGCCTCCTTGACCCTTACGGGTCTAAGGCGTGTCGTCGTGGTACCGTCGCCTAGAGAACCTTCTTGGTTGTTCCCCCATGCCCATAAAGTGTCGTCGTACCTTATGCCGAAGGCAGCCTGGGATGAACTTACAATATTTTTCCACAAAAACGGCAGGCGTGATCTCGTCGGAGTGCTGCGCTGCGTAGTCGTTCCGTCGCCGAAAATGCCGTTTGTGTTGTATCCCCATGCCCAAAGCGTGCCGTTGGAGCGGATGCCGAGCGAAAACATATAACCAGCTGCAACCGCTACCCAATCGGACGCATTTCCTATTCGCGTTGGAGTGGTACGACGCGTACTCGTTCCGTCGCCGAGAAAGCCGTCTTGGTTGTATCCCCATGCCCAAAGCGTGCCGTCGGAGCGGATGCCGAGCGAGTGTAGAGCACCTGCTGCAACCGCTGCCCAGTCGCTGGCCGTTCCTACTTGCGTAGGAGTGCTGCGCTGCGTAGTCGTGCCGTCGCCGAGCTGGTTATAAGTGTTGATTCCCCACCCCCAAAGCGTGCCGTTGGCGCGGATGCCGAATGAGTGTGCCTCGCCTGCTGCAACCGCTACCCAGTCGCTGGCCGTTCCTACTTGCGTAGGAGTGCTGCGCTGCGTAATCGTGCCGTCGCCGAGCTGGTTATTAGCGTTGTATCCCCATGCCCAAAGCGTGCCGTTAGCGCGGATGCCGAACGAGCAATACTGGCCCGCGAACACGGCTACCCAGTCGGATGGGCTTCCTATTCGCGTAGGAGTGCCGCGCTGCGTAGTCGTGCCGTCGCCGAGCTGCCCATTTCCGTTATTCCCCCACGCCCAAAGCGATCCGTCGGCACGGATGCCTAGCCCGTGAGAAAAACCCGCCGCAACCGCGATCCAGTCGCTGGCGCTTCCCACCCGCCTAGGAACGCGATCGGCACTCGATGGTCTGCCGAGCTGCCCATTTGAGTTACTCCCCCATGACCAAAGCGTGCCGTCGGAGCGGATGCCGAGCGAGTGTAGAGCACCTGTTGCGATAGTGGCCCATGTCGAAACAACCCCGTCCAACTTGACTTTGTCCGCCGCGCTCATAAGGCCAGCCGTAGATTCGGTGGCAGCCGAGGTCGACGCCCTGCTCGTGTCCACGGGGTGCCTATGATCTCCGCGCGCGTACTGCGCTGACGTTCCAACCGCCCCCGCGCCGTCCATTAGCGGCGTGGCCGCGCTGGGCGCATTCGCCGTCGCGCCGGAAGCCACCCCGTTTAGCTTTACCTTGTCCGCTGCGCTCATAAGGCCCGCCGCAGATTCGGTGGCAGCCGAGGTCGACGCCCTGCTCGTGTCCACAGGGTGCCGGTGATCGCCGCGCGCGTACTGCCCGGACGATCCCGCCGTCGCCGCCCCGTCCATGAGCGGCGTGGCGCTGCTGGCCTTCGCGTCGGCGTATGCCTTGGCCGCGTCGAGCGTCTTCTGCCGGGCGTCGGCCTCGTCAAGCATATCCGCGACGAGGGACGCGACGCCGCGAAGCCTGAACGTCCTGGACTTCTGCGCCGTCCAGAGGCTGTTTTCCTCGCCGTCGCGCCGGGCCGTGATTCCCCGAATGTCCTGCTGCTTGAGCGAGGCGGCGCTCGGCGCGACGGCTATTTCGGCTATCTTGATCCAGCCCTCGTCGGCGTCGGGCGCCCTAAGCGATCCTTCCTCGCCCTGCTTTATCGCTATCTGGGCGACAAGCCGGCTCTTCGTGTCTATGCTTTGGTAGGCGACGGACTTAATTTCCGGATCGAAGAAGGCGCGCCTTTGGCGGTCGAAGTCCTCGAAAATTCCCCGCGCCTGCGCGGTGTCCAGCCTGGGAAGCGTTTTGGCCGGGGAAAGCTCCACGGGGGGCGACGCCTCGGACAGATGCGCCGGCAAGGCTATTCCGGGGCCGTTCGCCCAAAACGGGCCGAAGGACAGGGCCATCTTTCCCGGAACCGCCTCGGCCTCGCCGCCAAGCAGGTAGTGGGACTCGGAGCTTACCATTATCCTTTCCATCGCGGCGGCGTTTCGCGCCGCGCTCTGAAACCCGTGCTCGAAATCATCGCTTTTGGCGATCTCGTGCGGCTCCACTCGGGCCGTCGAAATTTCTTCCCTTGTCATTCCTCTCCCTCCATTCCTTCTTCCCTCCCCACGAATTCGGAGTGAACCTCTATGCCCCGTGGCCGCACCACGTCAAGCAGATCAAGAAACGCGCGGCTTCCGGAAACGCTTTGCGGCCCGACGATGAAAGACTCGTCGAAGTGCCCGCGGCCCTCGTATTCCTTCCCCGGTATGGGGTCGTCCCGCCCTTCGGCCAGGCGCAGCGTCGTCTCGCCGGCAGCGTAGCCCTCGTACTGGAAAACCAGCGTGTACGAAGGGTTCGGCGGCTTCTCGAAAAGACGCGCGTAGTCGATCATCGCGCGCTCGCCGGCGACGCCGACAAAGCTGATCGAAAGCTCCGGAGCGTCCTTCGGCAAAAGTATCAGGCAGCGGGCGCAGCCCCATTCGTCCGGGCATTCGCGGACGTTGAGCGTCCTTTCCGGCGTCCACTGGAGCGCGCGCGGGCCCGAATGCCTTTGCTCGCAGGCGTCCCAGCGCAGGCCGTCGCTTTCGATCTCCACCGCGCATTTTCCCTTCAGAAAAAAGCAGAGCGCGTAGGCCCCGGCGGGAAGCGGCCTGTCCAGCCTTTGCTCGCAGCGCTCCTGCCCCGAGCCGGCGAACAACAGGCCGCGCTTTCCGGAAAAGCGCGCGGAGGCGGAAATCGTCGCGCCTCCGGAAAGCGCCCATTCGTCGGAGGATTCCTCGAAGTCGCCGTCGGCGAGCAGGCTTTCCCGTCCCGTTCCTTCGGCGACGTAGCAGCGCACCCCGCTGAAGTACGCCTCGAACACGCTTTTAAGGTTTCCGGCCGTTCCCCAAATTCTGTCGCCGCCGCGCTCGGTAAGCGCCAGCAGGCGGCGAAGGAGCACCGAATCGCTTTCGTTGGGGCGGCGGCGCATCCTGGCGAAAAGGCCGGCCAGCGCCTCAAGCGTGTCGTCGCGATGATCCCGCGCGTCGTCCGTGCGAGTGCGGTAGTCGATGAAGAGGGCCAGCCTCGCAAGCTCGCGCTCGACGGCCCCTCCGCCTGAGCCGTCGGCCAATAGCGCCCGGATCGCCGGGTCGTCCGGCCTAAGCCCCCCGGCCAGGTTGTCCAGCAGGCGCGTTCCAAGGGCGAGGCTCATTCGGCGGTCTCCACTTCCACGCTGGCGCAGCGGGCGATCTGATGCGGCTCTATCGCGACGTCCGCCGCCGGCTCGATCACGGCGGCGTTGCTCAGGATCGGCAGGCGCCTTAGCTCGACGATGAGATCGGAGCGAAGAACCGGCTCGCCTATCCTGCGCGCGTTTACGAAATCCCGCAGGGCCTGGGCCGCCTGAGTCGCGATAAAGGCGGAATCCACGGCGGAGGCGGCGTCGCGATCCGCGCTGACGACAGCCTTGATGGACACCCCCACCATATCCGGCGGAAGGTAACGAATGAGCACGCCGGGGGACCTGTAGCCCTCCATAAGGAGCCTTGCGCGCTCCATGTCCTCGTCCTTCATGGCGCCGGAGCCGTCCTCAAGGTACAGCGTCATGTTCCAGATTCCTTCAAGCGGCGGGAAATGCTCGACCATGCCGATGGATCGCGTCAGGCCCGACCCGCGCAGGCCGGAGAGGAAGCCGGAGGCGTTCGTTCGCTGTAGGCCCAGGATATAGTCGCCAAAGCGATCCATGTACGCGGCCCAGTCCTCGGCGCTTTTTCCGCCGGCCGCCGGCTCCTGGTTGGATACGCCGGTCACGTCCTCCGGAAGGATCGAGACTATGGCTCCAATCTCGCCCGCTCCCACGTTCCCTTCCTCCCCGACCCGTTCGGCGATGGCCGGCACTGGCGGCGAGGCCGTCGCTCCTGAAGGAATCGTCACGGCGGCCGAGGTCGCGAAGATCATGCCCCCGCCGGAAACAAGCGTCCCGGCCGGTATCATCGTCTCGTGAGAGAAGGGCTTCGATCTTGAAAACACGACCCGCGCCCCGGCCCTTTCCCCTCCAAGCATGTCGAAGCCGAAAACGGACATGGGCAGCGAGCGCAGGTGCGAGCGGTATCCTACGCGGCAGGCCACGTAGGCCATCGCGATCTCCCGCGCGAAAGCCTCGAATTGCGAGCAGAGAACGCTGCCGTCGTTAAAGTCGGTCAGCCTGTCCTGCCGCGCTATCGAATGGTTGATCATGTCGGTGTAGATTTGCTGGAACGTCTTGATTTCCACTTATACCCTCCCTGCGGCGGCGCCGTCGCTCCCGTTCACGTCGCTGTACTCGACCTCGACGTTCAGGAAATCCCCCTTTCCGGCAAAGCGCATGGCGTCCACCGAGCGGACGCGCGGATCGCCCAGGACGGTCAGATCGATTGAGGCCAAAACGTAGGCGGTTCCCGCCGTCGGATCGGCCACGCCGGAGCGCAGCCCGTAAGCCACCAGCCGAAGGCGCCGAGCCGCGCTTTCGCGAAGGCGCAGAAGCACGGCCTGCGCGAGGTTACGCGGCCCGCCGACAAGGGCGTAGTCGCCCGAGGCCGTCGCCGCGATCATGCCGTTTTCGTCCAGCAGGATGTCGCGCCCGTAGTTGTCCCTGTCCCCCCTCCGGGCGTACACGCGGTTGTCCGAAAGACTCGCCGAGCGACCGCTCGTCGGGATTTTGACGGCGGCGCCGACCGGAAGGTCGTCCACGGAGGCCGCGCCGTTGAAAGCCGCTATGTCGATGGCCCGCTCCGGATCGCCCAGGTGCTCGGCGGCCAGGGATTCGAAGGTGTCAGATGACTTGAGCGCAACGCTCGCGTGGCCGTAGGAAAGAGTCACGCGGTTCGCCCCGGCTCCGGCCTCCGGAACGGCGGACGACTTCGCGGCGGCGACAAGCTCGTTGGCCGCGCTCTCCATGCTGAAAATCGCCATTTCCGCCCTGTCCCATGCCTCCGCGTAGGAGCTGCCATCCATCGAGGATCGAAGCGCGCCGACGAATTCCATTATCGCCGCGTGGAGCCTTCCGGTGGCGTTCTGAAGGTTCACGCCGATGCTCAGAGCCGCCTCCGCCAACGCGAGCGGAAGCCCGGCCACCGCGGCGGCGCCGCTCACGGCACGGGCCGCGCCGTCTATAACGGAGGCCCCGGCTTCCCCCGCCGAAACGACTATCCCCGTGGCGACGCCGGCGCAATAGGCCGTGACGTTCCCGAGCGTTCGCAAAAGCTCGCTTACCTTCGCTATTTCCTGATTGACCTCGTTCGCGCGAGCCGCCGCCCCATCCGCTAAATCCTTTGCGGCGAGCAGGGCGTCCATCCTGCGGTCTATAACGTCCAGCCGTACCAGGTCCGGGGGCGGGGGCTCCGCGCGGGAACGAAACTCGCGCGCGTCCCTCATGCAGACGCCGGTGAACTCCCAGGTGTATTTGTAGGCAAAGGGCCGTTCCTTGGAGCGGCTTATCTTTAGCTCGCCGGGGAAGGCGCGCCAGTAGCTTTCTATTCTGTTGTACGCGCCGCTCCCTCCGCTCTCGGAGCCGGTGGCGTACTTGGAAAGATCGTAGACCATGATTTTGCCCCTGGCGGGCTTTTGAAGGCTGTCAATGGAGCGGTACCTTTGCAGGAGGTCGCGGAAGTAGTACATTTCCTCCTCGCCGGAGAGCCATTTGTCCGGCTTGGTGCCTCCGAAAATCATCTTTAGCGACTGGTTCACCGTGGAGCCGGAAAGGGTTATGCTCGCCGCGTCCATGCCGTACTCGTCCACGTGCAGCCCGCCAAAGGTTTTCGTTTCCGTCTTGCGCTGGCCGTACTTGATCTCCTCGCTTTCCGGCGGGAGCGAGAAGGTGAACACGTCGTCCGGCGCGCTCTCGCTTGATGCGTAGAATTCTATAAGGTAGGCCTTGAGAAAAAGGCGGCGGTTGCCCGCGACGTTGGCGAGATGGGTTTCAAGAGCGGGCACTAGAGCAGCCCTCCCTTGCCGGAGGCCGTTCCGGTTACCGGCCCCGATGGGCTGGCGCCGGTAATGGGAACGTTGATAGTAACCTCGGCATTGGCCTGCAAATGGGCAATGATGGCGCCGCCGATCTTTTGCCACATTTTTTCGACCTGCTCCCTGGCCTCCGGCGGGGCGGCGGGGTGCATTATCGCGGACGCTATCGCCTTTCCCAGAGCGTCTCCGTTCATTGCCATTATTCCGCCCTCCTAGGTGCCCGTGGCGACGGAGCCGGTTTGCGGGGCGCCGGTGGCGACGCAGAAGGCCAGCGCGCACAGCGGCCCCGATCCCGTCGGCGCGACGGAGCCGCCTACCTCAAACGTCCCGCCGGTGATTTTCGCCTTCGGGGAATGAATCGTGGCCGGGCCGCTCGTCTTCACCGAAAGCTCGCCGTCGGCCTCGATTTTCAGGTTTTTCGTTTTCACCGACGCGGAGCCGCTCTTGATCTCTATTGTCGCGTCGAAGGCTTCGATCACGGCGCTCTTTCCCTCGCCGACCGTGATTTTCACGTCGTCGAACAGGGACAGTTCCAGCGCGCCGGCTCCGCCCTCGTAGCTAACGTCCAGAAACGTTTTCCCGTCCGGCGATTCGATCCTGCGCGATCCGCTTTCTCGATCCGAGCGCGAGCGCCAGCCGCTGGGCTCGATCCTTTCGACCGCGCCCTCCTTTCCGGCGTCCATAAAGGGCGCCGGCCTGTCTATGACGGAATGGCCGGAGAACGGCAGCGCGAAGCAGTCCGAAAACGAAAGGCTCGGCATAAGCACGAAGACGCGCGCGTTCACGGGCGGCAGATCGCGCTCGCCGGAGTGGCCGCCGCCCTCCAGCGGGGCCGACCATTCCCGGCTTGCCACCGGAACATGCTTGAGGAACGCGCCGGAGGCCGTTATAACGTCTATCGAGCAGTCCTCGGAGCGCGCCTTCACGACCCTTGCCCATTCTCCTATCCGCAGCCCCGGCGGGATTCCGGCGGCGGCTTTAGGCGGCCTCGCCGCCATTTGCCCTTCCTTTCGCCTTACCTTGATCGTCATTCCTTCCTCCTATCCGTCCCTTTCAAGCTCGCGGCGCCGCGCGCCGAGCCGCCTAAGAGGGGCGCCCATGCTTCCGTCCCGCCCGTATGTCATGCCGCGCTCGATATCGATCCTTGTCACCGGCGCGCCGCCGTATGTCCAGGAGCGTTCCGTCCGCGTCACGTAGAACTGGCCGCCCATGAATTTAACCCTGCATCCGGCGCGCGGATTGCTGTCCGGCTCGGAATGGTCGGTAACGATAACGGCCTGGCCTGCGTGCATCTCGTCCAGCCGCGAGTACCAGTAGCGCGTCTTTTCGTTAAGGCCCCGTATCGCGTCGGTCAGGCGCTGGATTTCGGCGTTGCCGGTGTTGCCCTGGCGGTCGTAGCCGTTAAAATTGATCTCCAGGGGGCGGAATCCGTAGAGAGCCTGCTTTTCCCTGTCGTGCGCGACAAGCTCGTCCGAGCCGATCTGCCCAGCGCCCGTGTAGAAGCTCCTGTCCTTCGACGAGCCTATCACGTAGGACGCGAAAGCCGTGTACACCTCGTCGTCGCTGCGTTCGAGCGAGTATTCCACCAGGGAGATCGGGCTTATCTCGTACAGCGGAAGCGCCAGCCATTCCCTGTACCCGCTCTCCGGGCTGCCGAAGGGCGACTCGCGCGCCACGATTATCGGAACACCGTCCTCGCAGCGGGTAAATATCTCGTAGGCGCGATCCGGAAGGATGTTCCGCCAGGTGTCGTCGATTACGTTGTTGGCCGCGACGTAAAAGGTCATGGCCACGTCGTATTTCAGGTTCTCGTCGCCCTCGACGCGGATAAAGTCCTCGCCCATGAATTTGCCTATAACCTCGGAAAGCCCGACGGCGGCGATGCCCGTCCCCTGCTCGCTCGTGCCGGAGGCGGTTTCCATGAAGTGCTTCCACGTTTCCTTCATGAATTCCTTTATGGACAGCGGGCTTTGCCGAGCCAGCCTGTCGGTCAGATGGACCCCGAGCGTCATTGCGTTGCGGACGTTGGGGATTCTGGCGTCGAGGGAAAGGGTAAGCTCCGCCACGAGGCTGGCCACGCTCTTGCCGCTGAAGGTAACGGCTCGCTTCATGCCCTGGGAAGTCATAGCCGCGCCAAGCCGGCGGCGTCGGATCACTCCCACGAACCGCGCCGGGCCGCCGTCGGTCTCGTAAATCTTCACGACGCTGAGCGGCGGGATCAGGTCGAAGACCGTGGCGCCCTCGGCGTCCGCCTCCTCGTCCTCAACCGAGATCGAGAACGAGCCGGAAAGGTCGTCCACGGCCTCGGAGAAAGAGTACGCCAGGAGCTTTGAATAGGCGCGGTCGCGGGAATCCGCGCGGTAGGTTATGTCCGCTTTGTCCTTGTTGCCGGAGGTGAATATCTCGACCATCGGCGCCGGGGCCTGGGTTTCAAGGCCCATCCAGCCGCTCCTTCGAATCTCCGCCGCGTCTCCGCTCATGGCAGCGCCTCCCATGATCCGTTCAGCTTCCTTGCCTCGCTGTAGGCGGAAAAAAGCTGAAGCGCGGCCTTGCGCGGTATGCGCTGATCCCCGCTGGTTCGCAGGCCCGGCGCTTCCTTCGCCACTCTGTAGGTGGGAAAATATCGGTAGGTTATCGCCATCTTCGCTCCGGCGGTCGGGCGCGCGCCGAGCCAGTGAATTTCGTTGGAGCCGACGATGGCGAAATCCCGCCCCTCCTCGTACAGGGCGTCCCTCGTTTCCAGCCTGTCCACGCCCTCGACGTGGAACTCGGGGATTCTGTCCCGCCCGTCGCCGCCGCGCTTTTCGATGACCAGCTTTCCAATCATCGCGCCGGAAAGCGCGGTAAGCGCGTCGCCCTCGGATATGCCCAGAGAATAGGGGAACACGCACAGCGCGCTGCCCGAGGATGCCGCGACGAAGGCCGCGTCCGCCGTGGAAAGCTCCTGGGCCAAAAGGACGACACGGACGGGCATGACGTATTCGGCGGAATCGGCGAAAAGGGATTCCGCGTCCGCATCGACCAGGGCCATGTCCCGCCTTAGCCCAAGGACTTTGGGCTCGGCGCCGCTTGAATCCCTAAGCCCGCGAAGGGCCACGAGGTCGCCGCTTGGCCTTCCGCCGCCCGTTTTCGACGGCTCCACGAGAAGGCCGGGAACGCGCCAGTAGCCGCCGCCGGCCTTTTCCAGCGCGACGTTTTCGACGCGCCTGACCAAGGGAACGCTCGCCCGCGCGTCTATCACGGCGGAGGCGGGAAAACCCGGCTCGTCTATCCGGACGAATCCGCCCATGCGCTCGAAGGCCAGGGAGGCGCCGCGCCCGTCGAGAATCTCCAGAATCCGCGCCTCGGCGAATTCGTCGGGAATCGCCGCGAAGCCGTCCCTCGCCGCAGCCGAAAAGGAATCCTCGCGCTCGCGAAGAAAGCCGTAGGTTTCGCCCAGGCCGCCGCATTTCTCGCAGCGCAGGTCGGGCCGGCCCGTCTCGGTAACGCAGGGGCATTTCGCGGAGGCGCGCCAGCGGACGCGCTGCCCGTGGCGATGGATCAGCGCCTCGAAATTGTCCCTGCTTTGGGTTAGGGTTACCGGGGAGTTTTTTCCAAGGCCGAATCCCATTTCATCCCCCTACAGGCAGCCCAGCACGACGTGCCCGAACTTCATGCGGTTTTCCGCGATATACTTCTCGATGTCGTCCTTGTATTCCTTGATGTCCGCGCCGTAGAACGCGCTGGTGGCGCACTGCGTGGAGCTGAAGGACTCGCTCACGCCGTCCATCGAAAGGCTGGACGAGGAAAAGCCGGCCATAAGCCCGCGACCTATAATGTTCATAAGCGACACCGCCGCTTTTTTGCCGACAAGCTCGCGCAAGTCCATAGGCACGTCGTCGGAGGTCTCGAAGCCGGCGTCGTAGTCGATGGCGTAGAAAAGGTTGCGGGCCATCGCGTCCGGCCCGTGCATTCCTATCGCCGCCTCGACCCCCCGCGTCGTGTCGCTGGGGCCGGGCATTCCGCTTACGAAGCGAAGCAGCCCCTTGGTCTTGTCCACGGTCGTTCTGGGAAGAAGGGCGGCGATGGGCCCTCGCGGGCCGGAAAGATCGAGGCGCGAGACCGAAAGCACGGGCCGTTTTTTTGTCTTGATCATCCCCCTGCGCCTCATGCGCTCGCGCCTGAAGACGTACAGGGACTCCGCGTCGTCGTAGTCCACGCCTTTTTCAAGGCCGCGCCGATCCGGCTCCGAGCGAACGCGGGTTTTCCGTATCGTGATGTTCAGAAGCCGCTCGACTTCCTGCAAGGCCGCCTCTATGAAAAACCGTATCGCGTCGTCGCTGTAGGAATCGCCGTTGGAGGCGCGGAAGTCCACGCCCCAGAGGTAGCCGCGCAGGTCGTCGGCGGTAAGAATCTCGCCCCAGGAGCCTTCAGGCGCGCGGTAGTTGCCGTGCATGTAGCCTACCGGCCCCGCGTGGCCCCTTCGCATCCAGGGGCTGTAGTCCCATGCGCCGTCCGAATCGGAGGCGAAAGGGCGAGCCCGGTACTGGCATATTCCGTCCATCGGGCTTTCGTCCAGAAACGCTCCGTGGGCCGGGATCGCATCCCCGCCGGAGAATCCCTGGGCCGCGAGCGCGAGCCAGGGCGCGTCCTTGCCCCCGTCCCTGCGCTCAAGCCTATGCCCGCCTTCCATGCCCGGAAGGTGGACAAGCGCGGATGTCTGAACGGAATACGCTTTTAGCATTAGTCGCCTCGGTCGGACTCGTGGCGAATCGGGATGCCGTAGGCCTCGCAGCAGTCATGCTCGATGCGGCACCCTCTGGCGTTTTCCCAGCCGTCCATGAAATACGCGAGGTCGGCTTCGCAAAGCATCGCAAGGCTTGCGGACAGGCAGCGCAGAGCGCTCTTTTCCGGCGTTTCCCCTCCGTCATTCGGGGCGGACGGCAAAACGCTGTCGATTACCTCGTGGCCCTCCGCCTCAAGCGTCGCCTTCAGCGCGGCCCGCTCCTCGCGTATAAGCTCCCTGCTCTTGCCCTTCATTGGCTGCGATATGAATGCCTTCATTTTTTCTCCTTTTCTTCTATTAAATGCGTCTGAATAAGGCGGCGCGGGAATCGCGTCCCGCGCCGCCGCGTTCCCTACGCCGCCTCGAAGCCGGGTATGGAAAGAAGCCTTTCGGCCTCCGCCTCGCCCGTCTCGAACCAGCCCTCGTCGTCCACCTCCGCGACCGTCCCGTCGCCGAGGAACATCCGGTCTCCGGCGAGGGAGACGCATCTTACGCGGCGCCTGCCGTCCGCCGAAGGCGTCGGCGACTTGGCGGGCTCGTCCTTTTTCCCATCCTCGCTCGCCTTCGCGCCGCCTTTGGCCGGGGCTTTCGCCTTGGCCGGAGGCTTCGGCGCCTCTCCGCCCTTCGGAGCGCCCGCGCCCGAATTGCCGCCCGGAGCGTCGGACGCCGGAGCGCCGGGCCCCTGATCGTCCGACTGAAAATCGGGGCTGTCGTCAGGAATGTCCCGCGCTCCGGCGTCGTTTGATTGCTTGTTGTCCATCTTAGAGCCCTCCCCTGTACGCGATGTTCTTGACCACGCCGCACCAGTGCGGCGCCTTCAGGGACGGCGCTCCCCACAGCGCCATGATGAAGGGCGTTACCAGCCGGTCGGTAGGGAACATCCGGTAAAGGCGCATCGGCAGAAGCTGGAAGAACTCGGTTACGACCTGCATCTTCTTTTCCGTAAGGAAGAGCATCTCTGCCGTTCCGGGCAGGTCCTCGTTTAGATCGGTGTAGGCCGTGTTGCCGCCGCTAGGATTCCTTCCTATCCTGGCCATCTCCATAGTCGCGCTTCCGTCCTTGGCGGAGCGGCATATTATGAAGCCGGCGCCGGGGTTTACCTCGGCGGGAGTTATGGTGATTCTCACGCCGTTGCCGGAAGCCACCGTAACGTTGAAGGGACCGGCCGCCTCGGAAACGCCGTGCTCGTTGACGGAGTGAACCGTGTAGCGGTAGACTCCGGCGTCCGAGGCCGCGAACAGCGATCCGGAATTGGGCGCGGGCGTAAAGCCGACGATCGCCGGCTTTGCCGGCGCCTTGCCGGGGATTCCGCCCGGCTTCACCGTTCCCTTCGGCCTGAACATTTTGTCCGGTCCGGCGTCGTCCCCGGCAATGGCGAGCGTGCCGTAGATAGTCGGGTACGCCTTGAACACGGCGGACATCCTGTCGTCGTCAGTGCCGAAGCGCAGCCTGTCGCGGCACAAGTCCTGCAAGTCCTGGCCGAGGATCAGCGGGTAGAACAGCCTGTTGGCCTCGCCGCCCTGATCCGCGATCATCTCCGCCATCTGGGTAAGGACGCTCTCGCCCGCCTGCCGGATGGACTGCCCGCGAAGGTCGTGGACGTTCCGCTTGCCCGCAGGCGCCCGCCGTACCTGCGCCAGAAGCCCGTCGAACTGCGTGCCGACGACCTCCGAGTCGCCGTGGAAGGCGTATTTTTCCGCCGTCTTCAGCACCGACATCGTCGCCGCGAGCTTTTCCTCCTCGAAGGCGTTCTCGAAGGTGTTGGCGACTATGAGCTGCTCGGACACCTCGCCGCGCTTTTGGATGAACTTCATGTCTCTGGTAACGCGGTTTATCGCCTGGTTGTTGTCCGGCGCGACGCCTCGCTCCTCCACGAAGCCCAAGTCCTCGTCCCCGAAGTCGCTTCTCAGGTTGAACTGGTGCACCGTGGAGCCGACCGTGGTCTTTTTGAGGGTGTTCATTAGCTTGAAGTCTTCCTTCTGCTCCCTCATCACGTTGATCAGCGTGGTCTCGCAGTCCTCGGGCTGAAGCGCCCGCCCGCCGGCGAACTGCGCCGCGTCGGTTCCGTGCCCTGCGGTAAGGGCCTTCAGCAGCATTTCCTCGCTGCCCGATCCCGTTTCCGCCTCGTCATAGAAAAAATCGCTCATTCCCTTTGCCTCCTACGCGCCCAGTTTCTTTCGGGCGAATTCCACGAAGTCGGGGGCGAAGGGGAACGCCGCCGCGCCCACCGACTTGTTCATCTGAGTCTCCCACAAGCCGCTTGTGAGCGCCGATATTTCGCCGTCGGCCACGGCCTTGATCAGGTGGGGCCTCATCCTTTCGATGCGCCCCTGGTCGAAGGGCTTCATTCCGCCGACCTTCGGGCCGCCGCTCAGCGACTTCATCATCGCCTCCGCCGGCGTTACCGCGCTCTTCCTTTCGGCGGGCTTATTAAGCGCGTCCATGACAAACGCCACGCCCTCCCCGAGCGACTTCTGCATGGCCTCGCTTTCCGCGAGCTTTTCCAGCGTCATCGCGTGCGCCTCGGACATTTTTTCCAAGGCCGCGCTGACGCTTTCGATTTTCTCGTTCAGCGCCTTCACCATGCCCCCGGCATCCTCGTACTCGGGGTCATCGTCGTCGTCCTTGCCTTCGTCCTCGCCGCAGCCCGCGCCCTCGCAGCCCTCGTCTTTCGGTTTGTCGCCTTTGGGCTTGCCGCCGCTTTTCCCAAGCAGCCCATCCCTAATCTCCCCCCATGTCTTCGCCATCGGTACCTCCGTATGCTTTTCGCTTTCCCTGAGAATCTCGCGCGCCAACGCGCGCGCGTCCTTTTCGCTTATCCCTCGCCGGGCAAGAAATGCCTCGGCCTCTTCCATGCCGCGAATATCGCCCGCGATCAGCGCGCCTGCCAGCGCTATCGCGTCCGCCTCGTCCGGCTCGCCGCTGCCCAGGCTTTCCCTTTGCAGCGCGCGACCGCCCGCGAAGGCAGCCGCGTCCGTCCCGACCCCGGCGCTCAGCGCCTTCCCGAATTCGTCGCTTGACTTTTTCGCCGTGTCGGGCGATAATTTAGGCAAGTGGTTGTCGTCAGAAATGGCTAGAGGCTTGCCCTCAGTACCACCCGCGGGGCCGTCACCCTCCTTTAGATAAAGGGGGCTGCCGGCCCATTTTTTTAGCTTCCGGCCGATTTCCCCGATGTCCCGCCTGTAGTTGGTCACCACCACCCGCTGCCCGTCCTTGTCCTTTTCCACGGAAACGAAGCCGGCGATTCCTTTGTCCCCAGCGAACGACTTGATGTACAGGCGGTCGTCGCCTTCCCCTATTACGAGCGCCGGGTCGGTGAGCGTCTGCCAGGCCGCGCCAAGATAGGACTTTCGCGCCCCGCCGTCCTTGCGTCCCATTTTCTCGAACTGGTCGCGGCCCATCCTCACCGTTCCAAGCGGCGTTTTCACTTCGCCGCGTGGAAACAGCCGGTTGTAATTCTCGACGCTGTACTCAACCTCAAGCATGGGCGCGGCGCAAGCCTTCAGGAGCTCTCCGTAGTCGTTTCCCCCGCCGCCGCGTCCGCCCTCGGCGAACTTTCCCCCGTCGTCCCTCGAATGCCGTCCCTCGTCCCAGGGCGACGAAAGCGCCTTGACGAATTCCGCCGAGGACAGCGACTTCGCCATCGAGGTGGCTCCGTCAAGGCTTGGGTTTACCGGGCAAATGGTCAGCGCCAGATCGTCCCAAAGCACCGAGACGATCTCGCCGACCTTGCGGCCGTTTTCCATAACGGCCTTGATCCTCGGGCGCAGCCCGCCGACGCTGGCCTTTACCCTTGTGGAGCCTTGGTCGAGAAGGTCGATGAACTTCCCGGCGTATTTGCTTCCGGAGTACAGCTTGGCCTTGACTATCGTGGACAAGCCTTCCGCGCGGACGGAAATCGGCTCGCCTATCACGTACTCCTCGCGCATCTCGTAGCCGCCGCCGGGCGTCGGCGTCCTGTGCAGGTGGTCCTTGCTTACCACGCCGTTGTTAAGAAAATGCTCCTTGGATCCAAGAAGCGCCGCCTGCAAAACCTTCTGCCCCTCCAGATCGAGGCCTTCGTTGGACGCTTCCACCTCGATAACGACGTTGCCGTCCGCGTCCCGCTGGAGCGACTTGCGCATGAGCATTTCAAGGAACACTTTTTCGCTTTCGGCGCGGTCGCTCATTTTCCCTCTTCCTCTTCCTCGGTTCCGAACATAGTCGCGAGAACGATCTTCGGAACGTCCTCAAGAGGGACAGCGGTGATTTTCACCTCCACGACCTTGCGGGCGGTTTTGTCCCAGCAATAGGTTTTTCCGTCGCAGCTTACCCATTTGATTAGCTCCGGCATCGATCGCCCTCCCTCTCCTTTCCCTCGCCGCCGCGCGGAGACAAAAAAACGGGCCGGGCTTTCCCTCCGAAAAGGAAAAGCCCGGCCCGTTTTCGCGACGCCGGCCCCTCGCACGGCTAGAGGCGCAAGGGTTAAATTGTCAAAGCGGGAAATCCCGCCTATGGTCTATGCCGAAAGTATACGCTATCGGCGAAAAGCGCGCAAGCCCTTTCATGGCATAGTTTCAAGACTTGCTTAAAACCCCGCCCTTGTTCCCTTGATCGAACGCCTTTTCCTTGAAGGCGTCGATGTCCATCTTCAGGATGCCCCCGAAAAGCCGGGCCGGCCGGCGAGTCCCTGGGCTACGCGCAGTATGACGTCAAGCCCGGCAAGCGCGTCGATCCACTCGCGGGGAATCCCCTCGGCCCCGTAAAAAAGCCCGGCCATCGCGCCGGCCACGGCGGCCGTGGTGTCCGAGTCGTCGCCAAGGTTGACGGCCCTCAGAACGGCCTCCTCGTAGCTTTTCGATAAAAGAAAGCACCAGAGCGCCGCCTCCAGCGTGTCCGCGACGAAGCCGCCGGATTTAATCCCCGACTCGGGGACGTCCCTTACGTCCCCCTTCAGGACTCGGGCTAACTTTTCCATGCCGGGGATATCCGCCTTCCCAAGCTCCGAGCGCAGCTCGTCGTAGGCCGCGACCTTTTCCTTTCCATCAAGGAGCTTCGCAAGGTACTCGACAAGGACGTGGCAGGCGGCCACCGACCACGGGTGGGCGTGGGTTATGGAGGACGCGGCTCCGGCCAGGGCGAGGCGCTCTTCCGGCGGCCTTCCGGCGGAATGGAAGACAAGGGGCGCGATCCGCATGAGCGAGCCGTTGCCGTTGCTCGCCTCGTCCCTCTCGCCCGATTCCTCGGGGGGGACGCCGGCGGCGAGCCTGGCAATGGCCTTCGCCGTCGCGCCGCCTATGTCGAAAACCTCCCCCCGCGCCGCGAACCTTCCCTCGCGTCGCCAGGCCACGAAATTCCAGGCCATGTCCGCGATATCGAATCCGCGCGAGAGCGAGTCGGCCATGCACAGGGCCAGCGACGCGTCGTCCGACCATGTTCCCGGCGGCTGCCCGTGCGTCCCGTGGCCCCGCATACCCGTTACGAGGAAAGCGCCCCTCTCCATGAACTCGACCGGGACGCCCAGCGCGTCGCCGACGGCCAGGCCCAGCAGAAGGGACGCCTCCGGGCCGAGGCCGGGCCGCGCCGAGACGCTCATTGCGCCTCCATATAATGCTTGCAGTCCGCGCCTCGCCAGTACACGTCGTCCGGCTTGGATTCAGGGCTCCTAAATATCCGGCAATTGTCCGTGTCCGCTCGATCCAGCGTCTCGCCGTCGTACTCGCTTGGCCTGTGCGCGCAGGTCGCGCAGGCCCTCGCGTTCGGCTGGGTCGTGGCCCACATCTCGCCTTCCCAGCGCGGCTTTCGCTCGCTCATTTCGTTGCCCCCTTTATCTGCGCCACCACTTCCACGTCGAAGTAGCATTTTCCGGCCTTCATCTCGGCCTTCGTTATCTTAAAGGTCGTTCCCCTTTGGATGATAGTCTCGCACTCCGAGCCAAAGTCGGACTGTCCGGCCGCGCCGTCCCAATCCAGCTTGCCGCCTTTCCCGTAATTGGAGAATGGCTCGGCGTACATCATGCGCGTCCCCCTGGGACAGTACACGTTGAATATATACGGGGCCTTGCTGAATCCGGCTCCCTTCGCGCTCCCGCATGAGGCGAATCCTTGATCGGTTACCATCTTGCCCTTGAGCGCCTTGCTCATGTCAATCTGCGTCCAGCTTTCAAGCTCCTTCTCGGAAACACCGAGAAAGAGGGCCGCGCTGGCCGTCTCGTCCACCCCCCGCTGAAGCCAGACGTCGAAATCGTAGGACGATTTTTCTATGAGCCCCGTCATAAGGCCTATCGCCTCGCCCTTTCCCTCGTTGTCGGGATCGACCGGGGGAGCTCCCTTGAAGTTTGCCCAGTCCTTGTCGTAGCCCCGAAGCGGCCTGTTGCACTCTCCGGAATTTATCGTGTAGTCGAACAGAGCCTTGCGCTCTTCCTTGGCGGCGTTCCGCCATGCCTCTCCGCAGGCTCCGCGCAGGGCGCCGTCGGCTTCCTTGGCCTCCTTCGCCCAAAGCGCGCCTTCCTTGCGCTTCTTGGAATAGGCGCCCGGCCCGCTTCCCTTCAGAGTGCCCTCTTTTTCCTTCGGCGTCAAGCCGGCTCGTTTTTCAGCGAACGCCTCCGGCTTGCTTTTCGGCTGCGCCGGGCCGACTTTTTTGTTGACGTCCACGCCAATCTCGTCCATCATCGCGTCCGCGAACGATCCCGGCCCCTGCGGTTTCAGCCCGAAGGCTTCCCTCGCCTCATCGTCAGTCGCGCCGAAGGCCCGCATTACGGCGAACGCTTCCCAGGCCGTATCGTTCCCGGCCTTCCATTCTTTTATGCCCCGCTCGATGGCGCGCCTGACCCGCTCGGCTTTTCCTTGGCCTTCGCCTTTTTTTTTCTTCGCCGCCTCGCTCTTTTTCGCCTTCGCCGTCGCGGCGCTTTCCGCTTCCAAAGCGTCGCCTTTTTCGTTGACGCAGGCGCTAAGCTCCTGCACGAAGGGAAGCGGGTTGCCGTTTTTGTCGCTGAACCTGTCGCGGTTTTCCATAACGATGTTCAGCATTTCCCGCGCGTCCTTCGCCTCGGCGATTTTCTTTTTGATCGCGGCGACGGCCTGCGCCGCTCCGCGAGTCTGGCCGTCGTACTTGGGCCGCCACTTGCCCGGCGCCACCTTGACGAACTTCATTCCGCCTTTGCGGTCGCGGATCGTGCCGACGGGAAGGCCGGCCTTTTTCATCTCGCCGTCTTCCTGCGCCTCAAGATGCACAAGAATAAGCCCGCGCAGGCGCTCCAGGTCGCCTGTTTTCGGCCCCGAGTCCTTTTTCTCCGACGCCGTCTTTGACTTCATCAAAAGCAGCCGTGATCCGCCGGACTTCGTTCTTTGAATCACAAGCCTTGTCATTGTTTTCCCTCCTTGGGCGGTTGACTTTGCGACGGGCTTTTGCGATAATAATAGCGACGACGTGATTTTATTCTCGTCGTCGCAAGAAGCCGTGGTCACGGCGCGCCCTTGCTGCGCGTTGCCCGACTTGCCCACGGTCTCTAAACCCGCCGGTGTGGTACGCGTAATGGGTCTGCCACCCTTCCCGGCGGGTTTTTTAATATCCTGTAGCTCCAGAGAGTAAATCCTGTGCCCGTGCTCCACGGATTCCTTCGCCGTGATGTATGCCACTGCCAATTCTCCGTCAAGCATGATTGGAGTCTCAAAACGTTTTATGGACGCTATATTTCCGCCCTGTTTTCTATCTTCGTGGGTTTCGGCGAGGGATGCGTTCTTCCAGGCCTTATCCATGATGCCGGCAACCGCAAAATGCTTCTTTCTGTCAAATCCGTTTGACTCGGATTTTTCCTGAGCCGCATTGCTTACGATCTTGTTTCGCTGCCCGCTGCTTATTACGGCCTTGATGCCCGTCTCGTCGTTGACAAGCTCCTTGCCGGCAAGCGCGTCAAGCGCCTCGATTGCCTTGGCCCTCGTCGCGCCCTCGCTCGAAACCGTCAAACTCGCCGAATATCCGCCGCTGCTCGCCATGCCGTTAAGATCGGCCATTTTACCCGAGTCCCTTACGCCGCCGTTTCCTGAAAACCTTCCGCCCTCGTCCCTGGGATGTTCCGCGTCGCTCCACGCGCCCCGCGACTTCATCAAAAGTAGCCGCGATCCACCGGACTTCGTTCTATGAATCACGAGCCTTGTCATTGTTTTCCCTCCTTGGGCGGTTGACTTTCGTATCGCTCCGGGCGATACTGTAGGCAGAGAGGCGATAACCGCTCCCACCTGTTTTCGGAAATAAGAGAATTCAGGCGCGTAGCCATATCTGGCGATACCCGTCTTTATGGCATCGGTTGCTTCCTCTTTGTCCACGGCGTCAAAGCCGGTTATCACAAATCGCTCGTTCTTGTCGTCGCGCGTCTTGCTTATCACGGCGACTATGCCGTTTTTTTGCAGGTCGTAGCGGCCTATATCCCTGCCCGCCGAGTCGGTCGCCTTTACTTCCCTTGAAATAACGCCGTCCCTTACCGTATCCGCTAAAAGGACAAGGAGCGAGGTAATTTCATCCGCCGTCTTGCCGTCGTTCAAATGCCGCTGGCGTATTATGTGCTTTATGCCAAAAGACCGTTGTTTCGCCTCGCCTTGATCGATGTGCACGTCGCCAAGCTCCGTGCTGCGGATTACGGCGGACTTGCCGCTTTCAAGCACGCCGGAGAGCGTTTTCATGTCCGCAAGGGCTATCGGGTAGCCGCCTTTGCTTCGGCCTTCAAGAGCAGCGGCAGCTTCCTTGTCCTGCGCCGAAAATCTCCCGCCCTCGTCCCTTGGGTGTTTGCTCTCGTCGAACAGCGCCTTCGCCAGCCGGCGGAAAAACGCGAACGCCCCGCTCACGGCCTTTTTCACCGCGCCGGCGCTCAAAAGCCGCTCAAGGATCGCGTCCTTGGTTTCCACCTCGCCAATGAATATGTCCGCCTCGCCGTTGGCCGCGTGCTTCAGCCCTCCGTTCACCGTCTGCATGAACTCGGCGAATTCCTTCTGCGTCCCCTCAAGCCTCTTGGCAAGCTCTATCGAAACCTTGTCGTCCAGGCTGAACATGTTCATCTGCTTGGAGTATTCCTCGACGCTCGCGAACTCCTTGCGCGTGGCCACCTGAATGGCTATGTCCACGGCTCGGTTGAGCTCGCCGGCGATGCTGTAGCCGTCCATTCCCCTGTTTTCGATCAGAGGCGTTATCGCGCGAACGAGCTTCTGCCTGATGCTCTTGCAGCCCTCGCGGTTAAGGCCGCGAATGTTCGCCTCGTTTATCACAGAGCCGATAAGGGCGGTTTCGAGGAACTCCTTGCCCGCGCCTGTGATGCCGTCCTCGGTCGCGTACTGCGGGCGGTCGAACTGCCCGATCACCCCGTCGCGCTGAAGGACGTTGAAAATGTCGGACACGGCCTTGCGGTCGGCGTAAAGCTCGCCCAGGGTATCGTGCTCGGACATTTTTTCGGCGACGCTTTCCACCGTGCGCGCGCCTATCGTCTTTGAGACTTTTACCGCCGCCTCTATCGGGTTCATGGCCTTTTTGTTGGACTCGTTGAACCTGGCGAACTGCCTTGTGCTGTAGCCCTCGTTCTCGGCGGTTTCGAACACCACGCGCGGGTGCCTGAACTCGCCCACCTGCTCGGCGTCAAAGCCGAACTTTTTTGCCTTTTTTCGCAGCGCCTCCACGTACTTCTTGTCCGTGCCCTTTCGCGCGGCTATCTTGGAACTCATGGTGCGGTTGTTGCCGGAAATAACCACGCCGTCGGAGGTTACGACCACGGGGCTGTCGAAGGAGAGCGCCTGCATGTCGTAGTCCGAGGCGATCTCAAGCACGGCCTCCTGCGCCGCCTTGTCCTTTTCGTAGTCGCGGTCGTTTATCGTGGAGCCGTCCTCGTTCGCGGGAAAGCCCTCGGTCTTGCGGAACGTCGTCTCGTCGTGCGAGGCGGAGGGCGCGTCGGACTCGACCAGGCGCCAGCGCCCTGACACGATCTCCTTGCCCACGGCGATCTCGTCCTCGTCGCCCTCGACGCTTTTCCCTGAGCGGTATTTTTGGCGCAGCGCGGCAAGTCCGCTTGACTTTTCCCCGGATTCGGGCGATGATGTAGGTGAATGGCGGTCTCGGTTCCCGGTTTCCAGGCTGCCGCCATGGGAACCCGCGTTCGGGGTTGGCTCGGCAGGGCCGTTATCCCGCTCCTTGGGGGCATGGGCGCGCCCGCCATTTTGGGCGGCATCCTTTTCATAGAGGACGCCGCCCTTTTCTATTTTGCGAAGCACGTTTTCCAAGTCCTTTTGGTGGGTGGAGATTGAAACGTTGATTCCGTCCCTGTCCACGACCACGGAAACGACCGTTTTTGGCTTTCCTTTGTCGGTCAGCGGCTTCGCGTAAACTTTCGCCCCTTCGGATTCGTACACGACGAGAGGATCGGACAAAACCTGCTTCATCGCGCCCAAAAGCCTTTGCCTATTCATCGCTTTTATCTTCTCGTACTGATTTTCCCCAAGTTTCATCTCGCCAAGCGGGGTCTCTGCCTTGCCGCCGGGAAAAAGCCGGTCGTAGTTCTCCCTGTTGAAAAGCACGACCTCCATAGGCTCGGCCATGTCCTCGAATTTCTTTTTCAGGCGCGCCCTTTCGTCCGTAGGCCCGTTCCCGCTTTCGCCCCCGCGCTCGGCGAGAATCTCGGCCACCTCGCGCGCCTGTTTTTCCTTCTCCGCTTTTTGTCGGACGCGTTCCGCCCGCCTTTGGGCCTTGGCCTCCTGCGCGGCTTTCGCGTCGCGCACCTCCATCCCGTCGCCTTTCTCTCGGACGTAGGCGCTCAGTTCCTGGACGAAGGGAAGCGGGTTGCCGTTTTTGTCGCTGAACCTGTCGCGGTTTTCCATAACGATGTTCAGCATTTCCCGCGCGTCCTTCGCCTCGGCGATCTTTCTTTTGATCGCGGCGACGGCCTGCGCCGCCCCGCGAGTCTGGCCGTCGTACTTGGGCCGCCACTTGCCCGGCGCCACCTTGACGAACTTCATTCCGCCCTTGCGGTCGCGGATCGTGCCGACGGGAAGGCCGGCCTTTTTCATCTCGCCGTCTTCCAGCGTCGCTAGATGATCCATAATGAGCTTTCGCAGGTGCTCAAGCCCGACGCCTTTTCTCGCGGGCGCGACTTTCGATTTTAGAAGCAGCAGCCTCGATCCGCCCGACCTCGTTTTTTGTATAACAAGCCTTGTCATTGTTTTTCTCCATTTTCAGCGCCGGAACATTTGACAAATGACTCAAGCGCTTTAAGCCTTTCCTTAATAGATTGCATAAACAAATCGAAGTCTATTAATTCCCCATGCTTTGAACAAAAGCGAGGAACGCAAAAAAAATCGCTTATGGCTTTAATCTCATCAATACAGTATGAGATCATGTGGTATTCACAAGAGTAAGCAAAACTTGGATCCAAGGGCACGCCTGAATTTAGAAAGTCAAACTTTTCTCTCAAAGACATTGTTCTTAATCTTGCTTTAGCCTCCGCTTCTTCCTTTGAGTCGCCCTCCTTTTCAGGCGCAATGATTCCAATGCCTTCCATAGCTATCCTCCTCCGTGCCGGGGCTTTGTGCCATATATGCCAGCGGCCTTATCCCGCCGCCCTCATTCGTCGCATTACTTGTTCCAGCCTCGCCCAAGGCCCGGCCGTCGCGCCCATGCCCGGCGCGGCAAGGCCCAGGGCCTTTCGTATCGCGCCTGTTCCGTTGACCGCCGCGAACAGATCGTCGAAGGCGGCGTTTATCCTTTCCCTTTCCTCCCCTTCGGGGTAGGGGTATGACGGCCCGAAAAGCGGGTCGTCGTAAAAATCGTTCGTCGTGGCGTATGCGAGGTAGTCGTTCCTGCGGCCTTGCCCGCGCAGCTTGTCGTCCACGTAGGCGGCGAAGGCCCGCGCCGCCATTTCCTTGCCCGTGGCCCAATAAGGCTTTCCGCCCAAGCCGTCCAGGGCGACGGCGTTCTTGCGGAACTCCGAGCAGTGCGAGCCGGAATTCGCCTCGACGATGTTGCCCTCCGGCTTGCCGTCGTGCCAGGAGGCGGCGAGGATAGCCCATTGTTTTTTGTCCTTGTCCTTGAGGTTTCTCGAATAGACCACGTCCAGCGCCTCGTCCAGCGAGCCGGCGTCCCGAATGCGAGCGACGACGGACGATTCGCCTTTCTCACGCTCGAAGTTGAACTTGGCCCGTGCGTAGTCCGAGGGGGTGTAGGCGATCTTCGTCCTAAGGGGAGCGTTCCCTTCCGCTATCGCTTTCGAGAGTCTGTCGAACGCGGCCCTCACTTCCCGCGCGTGTTCCCCTTCGGAAGCGGGCGGGGAAAGCCGTACCCCGGCTTTTTCCGCCTCCGCCGCCGCTTCCTTGTAAAGAAACGCTGCGCCCGGCGTTCCCGTTCGCTCGAATCTGGCCTTTCGCTCCATGGCCTCCTTTTTCGGCTTTAGTTGCTTGGCCGTAAGGCCCGCGTCCGGCTCGGTAAGGAAGCGGTCTGAGCTTTCCCCGCTCATTGCCTCGGAAATTAGGTTGTCGAAGGCGTGGAACCATTCGTGGGCGAGGCTTCCGCCGCCGGCCATCTTGGTGATGTTTATCACCCTTCCCACCGATTCGTAATGGGCCTTCGCGGTCTTGCCTCCGGCGTTTCCCTTGCCCCTTGCGCCTATCGCTATGGCGAGCCTTCCGTTCATGGACAGAAGGCCGTCCGGAATGCCGGTCGCGTCGCCAAGGTCGGCGAGGCCGGCGGCGAGGTTATCGACGTGGAATTTGGCGGACTCGGGGTCGTTGAGAACCCAGTTGCCGGACTGCACGTCGCGCAGGTTGAACGCTTTCTTTAGCTCCAGCGTGGAGCGGGCCTTCACGTCCCTGCCGCCGCGCCGCTCGAAAGCCGAGGCGACCTTCATCTCGAACTCGGCCTTGCGCGCCGTTCCCTTTCCGCCGACCGCCGGCGTTTCCTTGTCCAGCCATTTCCAGTCGTCGTGCCTGCCGGCGCGCGCGTCGGCGACGTGGGCATGAAAAGCCTTCGAGCCTGAGAAAAGGCCGTAATTGACCGTGCCGTGAAACTTGTCCCCAAGCTGGAACCACGCGGCGTGAAGAGGGTTGGACGCGATAAGCTCGGCGGTTTTTTGGGCGTACAACGCGTCGCGCTTCGCCTGCGTCTCTTTTATCTCGCTCTGGAGGTAGTCCCTTCTGCGGAAGCCGACGGTTTTGCCTCCTTGATTTATGGGTTCGTCAAGGGCGCCGTGCTGCTTTCGGTGCGCTTCCGCCAGCCGCCTTCTCTCTGCGTCGGCCTCGGCGACCAGGGCCTGGTATTCCGCTCGGGCCGGCGGGGGCAGGTCGTACCTGGAAAACTTTTTCCTCCGTTTGTCCAGGGCCTTTATCTTGTCAATCTCGCGGCTCAGGAACGCCAGGGCTTCCCTGTCCTTCGCCGTTTCCATCCTCGCCAGTTCTCTTTCCTTCCGCTCAAGCTCCAGCCTTCTGTCGTACAGATTGTCGAGCTTTTCGCTAAGCTCCAGAACCTCGGCGGATTTGCGCGCGGCGACGAAGTTCCCGCTTAGCTCCTCGCGAATCTCCTTCAGCGCGTCCGTCACCTCTTTCACGCTCGCGCATGTTTCAAGGCGGCCTCGCAGCCCGTCGATGGCTATGGAATAGTTGCGCCGCGCCTCAGCGTCGTCGCCGGCAGGCTCGGCCCCCACCGCCGCGTAGACGCGGTCGATAAGAAAGGCGGCGCCGCCGGTCATTCCGCCGGAGCGCAAGGTTTCCCAGTCCGCCTTGCCGAAGATGTTGCTCTTGACGATAAGCTGTTTGGCCAGGCGCGGGTTTTCCTCCACTGCCTCCCAGTCTATGTCCTTCTCGGACACGCGCCTTCCTTCCTTCGCCATGCGTCTGATATAAAGCTCGGCCATCTCCTTGCGGCTGCCGGCTATGTAGCCGGTGTCCTTGTAGCGGTAGTTCCCGCTTTTGGGGTTCCACGACGAATCGGAATCGGGCGCGCTCGGAGCCTCCTCACTGAACAGTTCCCCTTGCCTGGGCGCGGACTCCGTTCCCGCCGACGCGGCCTTCGCGCCCTTGCCGGAATAAAGGCCCCATATCTCGCGCATAAGGTTCTTATTGATGGAAGATTTTTTCTCGTTCTTGGGCGCCGGCTCGGGGAAAAGCTCGCCCTGCGCGCCCGCCGTCTTGGTTTTCCCGCCGCCCGTCTGCGCCCGGCGCGGCTTTTCGCCCTTGCCCCGCGTTCCCTCCTTCGCGAAATAGGCGTCCCATTTTTCCCGGTTCGACAGGTACTCCAAAACGTGCGAGGCGAAGGCGTCCTTGCCCAGGCCGTAGCGCGCCTCGACGTCGAGCTTTTTCCAGTCCGCCTCGATCCTCTCGCGTTTCAGGCCGAACAGCGCGGAAAGTGCCGCGAAGGGGCGCGGAAGGTCGGAAGGGTAAAGGTAGTCCCAGCCCCTGCCGTTTTTCGCCTTCCATCGTCGGATGTATTTATGCCCTAGAGCCTTTTCCAGGATCGCCGTCGCCCGCCTGCCGCCGTCCAGAGCAGCCCTTATCTCTTGCGCGAGGCTGCATTTGATGAGAAGCCTTTTTCCCCTTGACTTCCGTAGCGGTTTGGGCGATGATGTAGGTATAGCCCCGCTGGGCGGATATTGATGGGAATTGAGCCCATCCAGAAGTGCCGCCTGGTCAGGGGTTATATTTTTGTCCTTGTAGATAACGTCTTCTTTTGAGTGGCCCTTGCCCTCGTCGAAGCGGGCCTTGGCCAGGTTAAGGCTCTTTCGTATTTCCCGCGCAAGCGAGCTTTTTATAAGAAGCCTTTTGCCGCTTGACTTCCGTAGCGGTCTGGGCGATACTTTTAAGTGCTGGCGGGCGTCGGTTTCCCTTTCGCCCGTTTCATGAGTCCGGCCGCCACCCTCCGCTGCCTTTTGGTAGAGGGGGATGCCGGCCATTTTTATTTTGGCCTCAATCTGCTCCGGCCTCCGCCGCCCCGTCGAGACCGACACATGCTCCCCGTTGATTTCAACCACCACGGACTGCACGTAATCGGTTTTTTCCGCACCTTCGTCCCTGAACGACTTTACGTACAGCCTCGCGCCCGCTCCGTCCCGCCTTTCGCCCAGCACGATGATCGGGTCTTTGAGGGTCTGGCTCACAGCGCCCAATAACTCGTGCCTGTCCCTCGCGTCAAGTTTCTCGAACTGATGCGCCCCAAGTCTCACCTCTCCAAGAGGCGTTTTGATCTTCCCCTCGGGGAACAGTTTGTTGAAGTTGTCCCGCGTGAACTCGACCTTTTCCATCGGAACGGCAAGCGCGTCAAGGCTTGCAGCAATATCGGCCGCCGCATTCCCGCCGCTGCCCCCATTCGCCGCGAACCTTCCGCCGTCGTCTCGGCTTACCTTGCCCTCGTCGAAGCGGGCCTTGGCCAGCGCCTTTTCCAGCCTGAGCATACCCGGCGACGGCTGGCCGAGGCGCAGGCCATCCCGCATCTCCCTTGCCATGCCGCATTCAATAAGAAGCCTTTTCATGCCATCCCCCATAACGCAAAAAAAGGCCGGACTTTCCCTCTTAAAGGAAAAATCCGGCCCGTTTTCGCGACGCCAGCCCCTCGCGCGGCTAGAGGCGCAAGGGTTGAATTGTATTGGCGGAATAGCCCGCCCGCTTGCGTTATTGTAAGCCCACGGGATGAATTGCGCAAGGGCCGCGCGGAGCTTGCCTAACCTAGAGGGGGCCGGTATTATTTATTTGGAGGGCGAAAAATGGATGACGCGATGCTTCAAGAAATGCTTGATGAGATCGACGCGATGACCTCGGAGGAATACTGGGAGCTTTTCAACGAATCGCAGAAGCTGCCTTATGCCCCGGTAGTCTTGGAGGAATACTGGAGATCGCTCGGTAACGAGCCGGACGAGGGCGCCGATTTGTTCTGGATGGGCGTCGGCGCAATCGGGCAGCTTTTCCCCGAGCCGCTTCCCCCAAACGGCTTCCGCGCGCGGGATCGGCCTGGGAGGGCGTCGCAAGGTCGTTTCGGCAGGCGGGGGACGCCCTTCGGCCGGCTATGACGCAAACACGCGACACCGCTCTGGCAACGGACATGATGAATCGGCTGCTTCTCCAATTCCCCCAGGCGGACATTTGGATCGAGTCCAATCCCGCCGAGAGCGACGAT
>Ga0131853_10002842_pt1 | contig 31012 bp, 18 predicted proteins | sample TergutLab28metaG_FD_92764 | JGI IMG/M metagenome (GOLD analysis project Ga0131853, IMG submission 92764) | Labiotermes labralis P1 segment gut microbial communities from Petit-Saut dam, French Guiana - Lab288 P1 (version 2) (version 2) | ecosystem: Host-associated > Arthropoda: Insects >... | reverse complement strand
TATTCAAAGTTCGCGCGTTATACCCTAAGACAAGTCATGTGGTCTGGCCTCGGCACTACATCCCATGTGGAATGATTCAGATTAGACAATCCCTTTTTACACTGCCATGATGAACTTCGATACATATTCCAGTAACGGGCATACGTCAATGTAGTATGTACAAAACTGTACTATATAATTACCCAGTTCATCTGGGTCGACCGCACTCCAGTCCTCATCGCACTACACTACAATTGGCGTAGGGAGGGCCACGGAGGATTCCTCTATACGACTGTACTGGGGGCACGCTACCAAACTGTACGGGGGGACGCCTGCAAAACCCTTACGTTCGTGGGGACCCTCGAACTCTAGTCGCAAAAAACCATCTCACTTTTTTCGTACTATCGACTATGCACGTAGACAACTTTTTGCACTTATCACAATCGCACTCATTACTACTGTTCACGTGGTATTGCTTTAGCGATGGGGCGACGGAGGTACCTCTACCAGACTGTACGGGGTCTCATTACCAGGCTGTACGGGCTGCCACCCTGACGATGGCACCAATATTTCCAGTCTAAAGCCTATCCTTTTTAATAATGTTGGTTATACCACCCTGGATACTACTTACCCTCTATTGATGTTAAGCATTTTAACACCAGCAATTCCCGCTGTATGTGCAGTGCCCAGTGTGGCTGTTTTGTTTAGTTCATAGATATTGCGCTTTCCCGATATGTTGCTCAGGTTTTTTCCGAATAATTTTTAGAGGATTCAAATTACCCCTGTTAATACTGGTATCACTTTGGTTTTACATTCCACGTTTATTCTATTTCTGTTGGGATGTCTTTATATTATATTATTGTTATTATTATTATATTCAATTTAGTTTTTTACTTTAGCCTTTGTTCTTAAGTTAATTAGTTAACTAAGTTGACTAGCCCTCCCTCAATCTTCAGGCAAAAGAGAATAGGGGAACCTACTCTTTAGGGATTGTTATAGGATAATATTTTCATTAGTTTCCCTTTTATCTAATTCTAGTGTTTTTCCCTGAAAACGTGGCTGTTAACTGGACACTCTCCATCTCCTAGATGACAAACTAATGATTACCGATCTTCAGTTACATGATAATTAACAAGTAAGAAATGAATTACGTGGAGGCAACCCTACCCTCTCACCTATGTGTCCGCCAAAAAACCAGCGTGGATTATTCCGAAATTAAATCCGAGCCTTCGTGTTAATAAGCCTGTCGGTAGCTTACATCATGGCCATGTTTATCGATAAGCTGTTTCATCCCACCTGAAAAAGAGATTCACCAGTACACAATATTAACGACCGAACCACCGCGATCGGTTGCAGCTCTGTTTAGAGAATGCGTGAATTTAAATTAATTACTTCAAACTAGTGAAGAAGAAAGAGCAGTGTGAAGCCGCTACAAATTACTTCTGCGCGGCAGTCCCGGGTTTGGGGTTCGGGGTCCGGGACTCGTATATATTAATAATAATAATAACAGTAATAATAATAATAAAATTCAATTTGTATATCACCCGGTGGCAGTGGTTATTTTAAACGTATACATAATATGAAATTGGTTACTAATCAATTTAAGTCGGGAGGGCTACATGAGAAGGATGTAGTGGCAACTTGGAATGTTGGGAACCATCTCAGCATTTGCTTATAGACATAGGGAAACCAAGAAAAACCTGTGTCGAGATGGCTGGTCGCAGGACCTCCCGAATACACACTTTTAAACAGCAGTCCGGCATCTAAAGTAAAAACAGGAAAAACACATAGTGCAACAAATACACTTAATATGACAACAATACACACAAGACGACTACAACAATACGCACAAGACAACTAACAACAATACACACAAGACTTTTAAAATAGAAAATGTAGAAAAGTTAAATAACACAAAGGTAAGAATGTATTCTACATATTTTCTAGTATTTTTTTCCACACATATTGTATTCACGCTTGCACCCAGCCCTTCAATTCTCAACACTTCATTACTCATATCAACTTTTTCCATAAAGAATCTTTTTACTTCCTTCAACACACTGCATTTCACTTCACTTCACTTCAATTCAAATAACTTCATTTCACTTCACTACACTTTTCGATGATTTTTACTTCATTCTACTTCGCTTCTCTACAATTTTAGATGATTTCAAACACACACTTTCTTCCTTGATCTCACCTCGATTATCACTTTGCTTAGACCCTTTTAAAATTATTCGTTTGCAGGGGAGAGTGCCTAACACTTCTGCAGGTAACAGGTTCCAGTGTTGAAAGTGTCCCATTCACAAACGAATATTAACCGTTATTCGTCCTTTGGCTCCTACACAATTTCCCGTCCATGATCTAACCTGCTCAGATAGTGTGGCCTTTCTAATCCGTCACAAATAGGCTTCCACGCCCGTTCTCTAGAGAACGCTTTGAATAGAGCACATATGCGTGATAACTATCTATGCGACGCCAAAATTTCCCAGTTCGAACTGCTCGTATGATGTGCAAATTTGGCCACTTTCGTTACACTCTGTCTAACGCACTTATTTGTCCATCCCTGTACGGATCCCAGCAAGAATCGGACGTACAAGTGACATGTAGGCTAAACTTTTGGTATTACTATTCCCCTTTTTCAGTATTCGCATTGTGAAATGTAGTGCTTTGCAAGCCTTTATCACCGCGTAGTTAACTTGATCCGCCCAACTTAAGTCGCTGCGTAAGATTGTTCCTAAATATTTACAACTGCTCGCTTCCGGTACTAATGTAGCCATTAGCGAAAAATTTGGTGGATCCTTTACTCAAGTTCACGTGAAGCGAATTGCCTTACTTTTACTTGGGTTTATTTCCATCGCATATTCAACCGCCCACTCCCCCAGCCTGTCCAGGTCCTTCTGCAATTTTTTCATGTCTGCATTATTTATAATTTTTCTGTAAAGTACACAGTCATTAGCAGAAAGTCTAATAGTTGATTCCATATTCCTCCAAATATAATTTACGTAGGCTAGGAACAGAAGAGGACCTAATAACCTTAATTGCGGTACACGTGAAGGTAGTTGCCCCCTCACCTCGACTCTCTGCGTGCGACCTAAAAGGAATTCCCTTACACATACACCAACCCCTAGAATCCACTCCTGAGTTTGCAATTTTTTTAATCAGCCGAATATAAGGATCTAAATCAAAAGTTTTCGAAAAGTCAAATATATTAGCGTCAATATTGTCTCCGTTATCCAGAGAGTCCGAGATGTCCTGGCATACCGCGATTACTTTACTTTCGCACGAATATCCCGGTGTGAATCCATGTTGACCCTCGTACAGCCAATCATTCTTATCCCACACTTGCCTTAGATATGAAGCTATAACGTGTCCCATTTGTTTGCAAACTACCGAGGTTAAACTAACCGGTCTATATTTCGTGACTAATGACCGATCACCTCTCTAGTGAAAAGGAATCACCGTGGCTCTCTTCCAGTCACCTGGCAATATACCATTATTCATTGTTATGTCTAGTAGTCGTGCAAGGTACAGAATCATGACTTCCCCACCCAGTTTAAGAATTTCTCCAGAGACCCGGTCTGGTCCTACCGATTTGTTTTCCCTATCGCTTTAATCCTTCAACTAATTGTTTTAATATCGGTGGTGAATGGATCGCCTCTGTTTTCACCCTGTATATGAAGAAAATTGCCCTCGCTGCTGAATACTGTCGAATAATAGGAGTTAAGCGTATTGGCCTTTTCTATCGCGTCTGCAATGATCCGTCCGTTACAATTTTCAGACCCACGTAAAGCAACTAACAAAATTACTCTTCTGTATATCTTGATCTTTATATTTTTGGATATGAACCTGGAAGACAAAGACCGTTTACCGAATGATAGCAAGCATTCCCTGACTTCAATCTGCTCTTAATTTCTTCAAGAACTATGTTTAAATGTGTTAGTGTTGTTCCCAAATATTTGAAGTGTACCAAACTTTCAGACGATTTATTATAACCCTGTAGGTTGTGATTTTGTCCTGCAGGCTGGTTCTTGATATGATTCAGAAATGTTAAGTGTATAGAAGTCCTTGATTTTACTACGAACTGTTCCATTCCCTTCAGGCCCCAACAGGTCTTTTTTTCCACGCAGTCCATAAGACCTCTGTGTACGGGATGCTCATCTCTTGGTCTGCCTAATTCTTAATATGCAGGAACTACCCTTCTCTGAATCGTCGGTCAATATTTAGAAGCTTACAAGGCGTAAGATTCGAAATTTCGTAAACTCTTTACACATTCGAAGCACGAAAATAATTATAGGGGAAGGGAAGTTACAGGTAGAAGAACAGACAGAAGAAGAAGGAAAAGAGAAGAAAGAGTAATGAGTAGCGAGACATTACACGAGGCGTGTTCAAAAAGGGACTGAACTTTCAAAATAGCGCGCCAACTAGCATAGAGAGCACGCCCCGGCTAAGGAGCGCAGCTAGCGTCAGATTTTGACAAGAAACTGCCATTTGTCCCGTTTCGCTATGAGAATTAGTCGTCGAGCTACTTAACCAACCTTACGGGGAGTATTGTATTAGCCGAACGCAGTGCTTTGGGTGGTTTAAGTGTTTCAAAGAGGGTAGAATTTCGGTCGGTGATATCCCAGACCTGGTCGAGCTTCCATATCAACAAACTACGGTCATGCCGAGAGATTTCGTTCTGTGATTTGTGGAAATCATCCTCTAACTCTCCAAGACGTTACTCACGAAGCGGGCATCAGAGTGCGATCTTTTCATCAAATTTTTCTGAAAAACTTCAGATGCGTCGCGTAAGTGCAAAATTCATGCCGCGTTTGTTGACTGACGATCGGAAGTAACGCCGTGTTGAAATCAGTCAGGAGCTGTTTGCCAGTGCAAATGGTAATGAACACTTTCTTAAGAACTTCTTAACAGGAGATAAGACGTGGGTTTATAGGTATGATGTTGATACCAAGTTGCAATCGTCGCAGTGGATGGGGTAAGGGTGTCCTCGACAAAAAAAAAGCCCAGAAGAGTCGGTCAAATATCAAGGAAATATTGGTTTCGTTTTGATTAGAAAGGCATTGTACATCATGAATTTTTACCACGTGGTCAGATAGTAAAGAAACAGTTGTACCAGGCAGCTCTAGCGCGTTTGATGGATTCGGTGCGTAGGAAGAAACCTGAATGGTGGGAAATTCAGACTTGGATATTACACAATGACAAGGCGCCGGCTAACGCTTCGTTCCTCTTCCGCAGTTTTCTGGCAAAACATCTGCCATCCGTTGTGCCATATCCACCCTATACTCCGGACTTAGCCCCAGCAGACTTCTTCCTGTTTCCCGAACATAAAACCGCTTCGATAAGACGTCTTTTCCAAACCATAGAGAAGATCCAGGAAAATGAGTTAAGCGAACTGCGCGCCATCACAGAAAGTGCTTTCCAGGAAGCATTCCAACAATGGAATAAACGTTTGGAAAGGTGTATCGCCAGTAGATGGGACTATTTTGAAGGGAACAGTGCTTCAATTTCTGTAAAATGAGCGGTAAAGCTGTTATAGCAAAAGTTCGGACTTTTTGAACAGGCCTTTTACTTAATACGGGAAGACATATAAAAACGGATACGGAACTCGAAGTTACCAAGAGGGCCCGTTTGTCCTTTGGTAATGGCAGGTTCGAGGAAGGCAAAACTTTGGCCTTAATCCCTTTATTTAATATTTTGACCGACAGGCTATTTGACACCTATTTAAATTACGCCGCCATTTTTATGCAAAATTCTACAGTTCCTGTAATTTAATTGGCGCCAAATCCACCCTTTTACAATATGGCGTACGCGTACTATTTTGAAAATATGGCTACTACCGCAGCAAATATAACCCAAATTTAAAAACTGTCAGTTTCGCAAAATGGATGCCACAGCGCTACTTTAGAAAATTATTTTTACTATTATTTGTTTAAGATTTTAGTATTCTCGAAAAAGATTTGGTTTAGCGGTAAGATGCCGGACTCATAATTGAAAGAATTTAGTTTCGATTCCTATCTCCTGAACCTTCTCCTTTAAAGGGTATAGGACGGGGTAATAAATAAAGACACTTCTTTCTATTTACAAATACATACAATGTAGGATATTCATTTTCACACTTATAAATACATTCAATTACCAACAAGGTAAGTTATTAAAAGAAAAATAAATTGTATTAATAGGCGTACAAATTTTACTCACTTATAAGTGTTTATCGGTACAAGACTGGTTGAAAGGGCGTATTTCATTCCTTAGTTCATTCTGCAATGTATCGAAATCAATGGCATTTTTTTTTGATGTGTACAATAGCACTTGGAATGAAAACATTTATACCGCCACTCCACCAGTTCATCTTGGAGTCTACAAAACTTGATCACTTGTCTGTCTATGCAAGCACTTGCTAAATCCATCAGCTGTAACAAAATTTTTTACGTAGATACACTTGAGTTTTCTCACTCGTAATGCGTATATACCGTCCGCAGTACATTCACGGGTTATGACGCGGTTAACCAAGTCGGTGTATTCCCTTTATCGTTATACTACTCTTGAATATCACCAGAGTGAAAAACTGTATGTCATTTAATACCACTTAACGTGAAAAATTTCCAATCTTCACCTGTGGTTTGAGGTCATCATTCAGGTAGACAGAGACGTAATCTGTCGATTGCAAGTTGAAGAAGAATGTACGTAGAAGTAACCCCGTCATCTGGAAAACATCAATGGTATGCAGGTTGAGCAGGTTACTTTCCGTACTGCAGACTAAGTGTGTAATAGTTGAGGCACTGAGCTAATGAATAGACTGTCCGAAATGCACAAACAAGTTTAGACTGATTGCGACATTCAAACGTGTATCTGATGGCTGGCAGAATTATGTCGGCGAATGGAGAGCATTCTAGGTGAGTGATATCAAAAACTGTACGGTCCATGAGACCAACATTAAATTCTGTTTTCTAAGGCCCGAAGCAATAGATTGCAACGGCAGATGATGCCTCGCGATGTAGCACCGTTTCCAGCTCTGAATATAGTACATCATCATCATTCCAATTACACCCGTGGTCAATAGCCTAATTCATTCTGGCGTTAAACAATGTTACTTATATCCTGTTACTGTGGGAGTCGGCAGCCGCCAACTTCTTGACAACGAGTTCACAATCTCCCCATTCCAAGTATGGGAAGTAAATTACTAAGAGAGACATTGCAGACTGAAAATCGTGAATGAATTTACCTTTATTTATGTCTGCGACTTGCACGACTGCTGCTGCTGCTCCAACTGGCCGCAAAGCGGGAGACTCACCGAACTGAGCGTGGAACACGCGTACTGCCTTTTATCTTTGCAGGTGTAGCGACCAGGTACAAACATGATCACGAATTACGTCATGTATAGTCCCCTGGCTCTGTGGAGGGCGTAGATGTAACAGGAACGACCGCAGAATTCGAAGCTATACCCCGTAGTCTGTGGCGGTTAAATGTTCAAGAATTTCAGTGGACGTGCAGGAATGCCATTACTTCGATATTGTAGGGTGGCGGAACGTACGAATTAAAATATTCGGCGTAACTAGAGTCGGGAAATCAAACAACTACCCAATGTGAACTAGGCATGTAGTGCTTGTAGGGGTTGAAGAAAATTACTGAGATATTCATAAGTGTGGATGGTAAAAGAGCTTTTGGATAAACGCCTTGAAAATACTTTACGTGCTTTGTTAGAACTTTATTGATCTGAATGGATTTCATTCTACTGTAACTTTTGTAGAAGTGTCGATTTCATCTTGTCCAGGAAATTCAGCATAAAATATTTAAGTGACGGGTTCTGGTAGCGGTTTGTTTAATCGTGTCTCAATGTGCACATTTCCCTGACGAGAGAGGCTTATATGGTCTTTGTCGTCCTCTGTGTCTGGTGTTAGGTCAAACCGAAATATGTAGAAACTCTTAGTGATTATTTGTAGGGTAATCATTTGGGACGATCATTATGATGTATACCACTTCTTGATAATTGTGTTTCGTAAGCCCTGGTATTCCCGAAAGTGAAGAGCAATCCGTAGTGAGTGGCTCGGGAGGGTGCTGAACTCTGTTTACATAAAACACAAGATATGTCACATCAAAGTGATGAAAGTGAATGCGATTTATACTGGCAAAATCGACGAAAGCAGTGTTCTTAACCATTTATATAAGAATTCTTTTTCCGAAATTTGTCCAAGGAATGCACTATGGACAGACACCTGCTGGGCCCCAGAACTCAGAGTAAAAGTTTTAATTTTAGTATTAGAACTGGATAATGTGCCTGCATTTCGTGCCCAAAATATTCGCGTGAGCAAGAAGAAGAGGGTGCTTCAATTCAACTTGAAATATAAAAAGATCAGTGTATAAAATATTGATACGCACTTTGGTGTCGTCTGAAGGTGCAAAAAGGTAAAATGTTTCTGGTGCACGTGTAAATTTAATGTTCATGTTTACATCAATATTTAGCATTTTATGGGAACTGAACCAGTCAGCATGGAGCCTTCCATATAGTTACACACAATGACCTTTGTTGAGGTAATTAAATAGTGTAATGTAACCATTGTTGTCCTGAGTGTTCCATCGCTGGTAGGCGAATCGAGGTACCAGAAACTTGAAAATAGATGCGTGCAAGACACACAAGAATCGTAGTTTAGAACGTTTCAAGGTAAATATTTTAATTGAAGTTGTAGAACTAAACATGGAATGGAACAAGTTGTTCAAGCAATCAAACTTTTTTGGTTCATCACTCCCTAGACCTGATCCATCCCTTTTCAAAAGTTTCAAGCGCAAGAGTAGAAGCATAGAATTTGAATCAATGTAGTAATCACTATGCCCCGAGCAATTAAATTCCAGCCTGGCAGGAATGTCTTCCGGGGTAAAATATCTGTACCTTAGGGTATGACTATTTACGACAAATATTTGTATGCTGCGCTAGATGAAGATGTCCGGACCCGAAGTTAAGCACTCGATTACTTTTCCATCTTCTTCTTCTTCTTCCTCTCTTCTGAGAACATATTCTTCACCTTCCTGCTTTTACCCTGAGAATGAGGCTTTTTTTGGCTTACGCTTCCATTCCAAATCCAAGACAGACACGTCATCATTTAAATATTTCCTTCAAGGTTTCCCTTTGCTTCAATAAAAAGAGTTTTGAAAATACCACACACAGGCTCTTCTGGTTCCTAAATAAGAACATCAATTATTATATTGGAACCTGTTTCTAATGCTTCTTTACCTACAGTCCTTGCTCCTGTATACAAGAGAGGTTTAACAAAACGGAATAGGCCTCCGAAAAAGGGCCCATACAGTTTCCCCTTTGCACCCTGAAACTATCCCTTTATACAGGCCCAATCTCCCCATAACCACTTTCATTTACGTAGTATATCGACCCATTGTAACTGAAAAATGAGATTTATTGCATCGAGGACTTCTTTTTAAAGTGTAATATTGAAAGGGCCGAAATATCGCTGTCTGCAAACACCACATTTTCGCCAATGTTCGTAAGTAGACGAATAGCATTTCACTCTGTAAAGGCACATTCCACATTTGGAAATTAGGTTGTGAAATATGTGGTAACCTGTGTCCAAATGGAAGTGCAAGGAAGTCAGTATTGACACGTAAGAATCTCCAATGACATTTGGATTCATAATGTTTAAATGTGTACTGGTTAATGCAGAGCAAATTCATAACTATCTTTTACGACCAGATTCCCTCTGGAAGAACGGAAGTTTGAGGGTGTCATTAATAATTCAACTAAATCTTCAACTCCGTCATTCACTTTGAACGGAAAGTTAGATGTAATATTTTCGCCAATCTGAATTCAACCTATGACACATGTTTAATAACCTTACTGTGAGCCGTTAAGGAGATAAATAACTCTTTAATAGCTCGTTAAATCTAGTGATAAACTGCTCCTTTCTTTTGGAAGATTTGAAATTTGGAGTTAAATTGACGACTAGATCATAGAGAGATTCGTAGTGTTTTAATAGAAACTTGACTTCCACTGAATATAAATGTAAGTTATTTTATATCAGAGCTCTTTGTTTCTTTTAGGATAAGATATCTCGACTAGTCCAACCTCCCATCTATCAAGTTCCAACTCGATCGGTGTAGCTAATTTGGTTATAAAATTTGCTATTATGTTTTTGGGAAAAATAACCGGAACTCTCTAACGACAATGTGACCTAAAAGTGGTCCATTATATTCTCTTGATATCAGAAACATTTACCCAAGGATTGAAGGTTTTGATTTATCCTCTCCAATTGTCAAGGTCTTGTTTAATACCGCCTTTTTAGGAGTGCGCACTATTACATCTATTTCGAACTCGGTTCGGGGTGATACTGCAACCTTGCCAAGTTCGTAATTCTAAAACTGCAAGTCTGAGATTTCGTAAACAGGTTGGAGCACGTGCTGAATATCCTTGATATTTCGAATTATCTTTGTTGAAAAGGTTTGTTCATACCCCTTGGGAAACTTCGCATTTTCTTTTGTTATACTCACAACATTCCCCACTATAAATTTAACACGTGCTTGAGGAATATTAGCCCTCAAACTATTAATCCTTTGCCAGACGACGTGAATGTTTGAGCGGTTAACTCTGCTCGAAGGCATAAGTATTGTCGAATGGACACAGTTGTAACCTGTTAAAATTTATTCATGATGTCTAAGTACCGGTATGTATTTATTGTGAGATATTTATACATAATTGTTTTCAGAGTTCAGTTAAATCATTCCGTAATGGTGCTGTATATGTCTGCATTGCGAGTGGTTTGAAAATTTACTCACTGATATTTCAGGTACTTTTGGACAGTTGAGTTAACAAATTCAGTACCCTTGTCTCATAGTATTTTAATTGGTTTTCTATTTTCAAATACAGATTTTAAATATGAAGTGAATGAGATAGCAGTCATGTCCTATACAGGCACGCCCCAAGCATAGCGTGAAAATATGTTTACGAAGTTTAAGATGTATTTCTATTTATCGTTTTTTTCGAGAGGAAACTTGAATTTGCGAGATCAATTTCCCAGACACCATCAATATTTGTTACAGTATATGGATTTCGACGGAAACTTTTATGTACAGACTTGTGCAGAGAGTACGTGTTCTGGCCTGATAACCACTCCTCCACGTCCCTTTTCTTGTTTTACTGGCCTTTACTAACTTTGCTACTAAACCTAACGCTGCTGCATGTTTAGGAATTTAATAAACTTTACCCAGAGACATTATTATAAATGCAATATTTCCCAAGGCACTTCATTTGTGTTAGTAAACAGTTGCGAAATAAATTGTTTATATTTAAGGTCTTTGTTTGCTTTGATTTTGCCTGAGGTACTATACTTAACTCGATGCACGTTAGAGTGGAGTATTAATGGTTTATATGCCTGTCTGTCTTGAAGAGTGAATAAGTTTATATCACGTCTTCATAGGGTTAGTTATTCCAACATTCCTTGCGCTGCCTTGTAATTTCTGCCATCTACAAAAACGTATTCACCGTTATATTTAAAACTCGACTGCCCTATTTTAAAGGAACCAATAGTATCTACCTGTACGTCCCAAAAGTGGGGTCGTGGGATAGTTTACGTGTTAGGAGATTTAAAAATCTTTTCAATGCACGGATAAGGAATCGGTTTGTTATTCAGAGTCAAAACATTCTCTTATAAACAGAGGCACAGAACTAATTATACGTTTCCGCTTCGGGTTTGTTTTAAAACTAGGCTTGGTACCTCCGGCTTCACAATGGGAATGGGGATGGTTCCCGTTTTTGTTTTTCAGTTTTCAAGTATGTGTATTGATGCAGACGAATTTGACTCCGTTTATTATAGCTGCGATCTTTACTTTTTAGTATCTCATTAACTCTTGGTGGTGGTGGGGTTTGCTGAGGACGATTTTCCCACAGTTGCAAATGAACTAACATCATACGTTGCAATGACGTTTCTAATTATTATTAATTAGAGCTCGTATTACACCTAACAAAATACTTGTGAGCAGTCGAAATATAAACCCGCCTTTTTAATTAAAATTTTCCGTTTACTTTTAAAACTAATCTTTGGATTTACCAACGCACGTAAACGATTATTATATTTACTCAATTTACTCCTTTCGTATTTGGTTAATTTGTTGTGACCGGTTTGTCCTCCTGTACATATGCAAACACTTCCGTAGTTTCCCCGGGTAGTATCTTTGTTCTAAATCGTTGTATATCGTTAATCGATGATGTTAGAACAAAGAATAAATAACTAAGAGGATCTTTAAATCATTCCAGGTACGTTTTATGAAAACTGGAAATGGTTCCGGTGTTGACATGTCGAGTCAATTGCACAATTTGACTTAAGCCTCTCGGATTCATAAACACAACTATTGACTTGTTATTTAGAGAAATATTACTTGACGATTCTATCTTGGTGAAATAAGGTCTGCGTAATGAGAACCAGACTAATGTTACGATGTTGCGATCATTTGGTAAATAATTTTCCACTTTTGTGGAATAGACCGCATCAATCGAATCATCGAACACTATTTTCCACAATCCGGCGCTTCTTAATTACAATATTGTCCTTCTTTGTCTCGGGTTATGACACCACTACACCACCAAGTTTCCTCTTGAAATTTTTTGGGTTGCGTACATGCACCACTGTGGTGTCTTGCAGAATCATGTCTCCCAGCGTGGTGAAGATTAGAACCTTTGAATTTTCACTTTACATTTGGTTCTACGTTTTCGTTTCGAGGAGCAAATAACACAAAACCCATAATTTTGTGGTCACACGATACAAATTCCTCGCTTTAAAATGCATAGGAAATTCTCGAAAAACAAATTTTCGATTTTTGGGGTTCATCTACATTGTGAATGCAGTTAATCGAGTACGTATCACTGTACAACACAAACTCCCCCAACTAATTCAGATACCCGCATAGTTTAAGCCGAGCTTGGCTTGTTACGTAGGCAGCAACTTACTTGTTAGAATTCTTTCCCTCGGCAATATTATTCTCCTAATATTTCCACGTCATCGTTTGGGAATATGAGGTTTGTAACCTCAGTACCCGGACATTTTAAAAGTTCATAAAATCCTTTCACTGAGGTGACAAGTGTTGCGTGGGTTTTATTTTGGTTCTCCGCCCACTTACCCTACATTGAGTTTAAATGTAATTTTACCAAATTCCTTTTCTCTGCAATTTTGAAATTGGGTGCCTTGCTAAAGCAATTCCCTCTGCGAGCCGGTAGTCCTCAATGAATCTGTCCTTGTCGTCCTCACTTTGAACCCAGGATGAGGAGCGAGGTGATTCTTCTTCTAATTTCAGGAACATGTAAACGTACTCTACAAAAAGACCTCCAGAGTTAGTACCCTTGTCAGAGTATGTTAAACAATATTCCTCAAATTCAAACACTTCCAACAAAACGTAACCCACCTCTGCTTCTTATCGGAAATTATCCACTACCCTCGTTCCTACTATACACCGCTCCTTGGTTCATCGTGTCGGCACAAGCAGAACGCAATAGGAACCTCGGATTGGTATTGCTATTTTACGGAAACACTGTGCGATAGAGTTTCCTGGGAGGTGAAAGTTACATTTCATTATCCCCTCCCTATCCAAACAGTCAAGGGCAGTCTGCACCCACGTACAATTTCGGGTAACTCACAGGAAACATAGTACAAATGTAGGGAAAAAGACTGATAACCACATAATGGATTTCGTCCCCCGTTGACTGTGTAACATTTTTCAATGTCTTCGGTTCTACCGCCGTGGGAGGCACCCGAATATTAATTGGACAGTTCTTTACATAGGGGGTGAGAGCAAAGTTAATTTTAGAGATATGGATTTTCGCGCAAGGGTTTTTCAAACTCGCACCCCCCAGTTCCAAATAACATCATAACCAGCGTCTTCGATTTTTTTTTAAACTGGCTTGAGTCTCCTCGCACCGGCTCAGCAAAAGTTCTATAGTTTTGCCAATGGGTTTACTTTTGTTGCGCGTACAAGGACACCCACGCCAAAAACAACCAAGGCACTCAAAGATTTCCTTCATTTCTCCACAGTACCCATCAAATTCCACATTTGGTAACCAAGGTAAATACACCTCCATCAATTACCGGAATCAGTAACACTGTTTCTCGTCCGAACAATATATGCCAGCCATTGAAAATCCTCATCAGACTGACGGTCCACAATTCGGTACCCTCTCGAGATGATGCACACAGTATTAGGTTTCAGAAACATTGTCCGGAGCACCATATTGATGATGAAGGATATTATGTTGACTGGGATTCTAAAAACTTTTTTCACTTAGAAACCACATGTTGCATGTACTTCAATGCTCAGTGTGATCTTTAGTACATGATTGTGTAGCTGTACAGAAGGAGCTAGCTTTGTTATATTTTTGTTCATATTCATATAAAGTGTCACAATCACATGTAGCACATACATGCCTCTTGACCATGACAGTTTTAATGTTGGTAATCACATTACAGTTCTCAAATTTCGAATAGAATACTAAGTACAGTTTCTTGTCCGAATGGGAATACCACTGATCATAACCATATCAGGGCTTAAACCATAATGTATAATTATTGTACAAGCCGAATCACAATTTTGAAACTGCCGAAGTTCTTCGACACTTCCGTCACTGGTCAAATGAACACCGGAGGCGTTTAAAATATTTTCAACAGGTTTTTTAAAAGTTTACCGTCCTGATATGATTTGTATTTTGGGTCAACATTCATTAGCGCCATAGCGATAATTATTGCTTTAGCCAAACACAAAAATGCTGCCTTGACAACGACAATTTTTAATCGCACTCAAATTATTTAAGGGCCGCCCTTTTGTCTTTTCACGAACCTACCGTGGTACAGATGCACTTCAAGATGGTCACTCAAACCAAATCTCGCATTGCTTCGAATGACCTTGAAAAGTACTTTCCACATCACATCAGAATATAAGCTGGTCACGGCGTCCGTACGAATGCCAGCCACTTTATCCTGCACATTCACAGTGTTACAAATTGTCAACCCACCAAATTTTTATTACGCACGTAATCCACTAGGTAATTCGTTAATGCTGTAATGTATTCTTTAAGATAAGCCTTCGTTCTTGCTCTTAATCCAGAGTTCTGAATTGAATTAGCAAACTACGCCACGTTGTATTAATTACGGAAAATAATTTTTTGACTCATCCAAAATCATAAACGTTAGCTCTTCTGTTGTTTTCTTTGTGCTAGTAGATGTTACCTCCGAATACCCATCTCCCAATTCAGAAACAATTTCTATGCTTTTTTATATTTTGATTGGTAACTATGCCACTTAATTGGAACCGGATAAACAAACCAATAATTGTAGGTGTTGCAAGTGTATATGTTAGCTGTCACTGCATTTGTAGCCTTTAGCTGTGTTACAGATAAAAGTACTTAGTCGCTGTAATTTATCAGGTTGGTGCAAGTCTAAACTCGCTTAACGCAGGCATTTGTATATGCCTCAGTAGCAAGAGGCAGAACATCCTGGTCCAGTTAAAACAACACAATTTATGCTAAGTCCCCAATATTCTGTAAGCATGTGACTTTCCGTTCAAAGTGACTTGGTTTAGTCATAAACCTAAATTATTTTTCGCACGTGTTCCCTTGATGTCACCTCCTGTTTGCTATCTGAAGGGTGCTTCTTACTGGATGGGGAAACGCTTAGTTATATTTAAGACTAAATTCACACTTAAAATATGTTGGTATCTAGTGTGTACTGAAGCCAAGTTTCCGGTCGTTGATTCCGCTATAGAACAGGTTTATATGACTCCTTCACCGCCGCTACTACCACCACAACAACCTAATAGCAGTTACCTGCACCACTTGAACATAAAACTTGCGACTGATCATCGTAGAACATATGAAACATGGTAAGTAATCTTCGTGGATACAAATCATCTGGCAGAGGCTGGAGTTTAATTAATAAACTTGAATGATGTAGTTCGTTACGCCTTTTGTAAAGTGGAGTTGGCTCATTGGAGAGAATGGGATAACGCTTTGAAGGATCATCAGCGCTGGAGTCCATATTTTTCGTTCGTTAAGTGGCTGTTTTTCGGAAACATCCTTATTAGTTCTAGCGGCTTGCCAAACAGATCCTAATTTTCTCAACTATCTAGTGGCAAATATGTGTGTGCCTCATTGAGAGTTGAGACAAAATTCACGTCCGGAACGATGTAAGTATAATTATTTGTATCTATTGTTTTGTTATGTGTGCAACATTTATATACCCACACGAATTTTGAATTTTTTTGCAGCTACAACTTCTAAAATATATGAACACGTATTAATACAATACATCTCAGTGGAATGGGCCTATGTTTCCGCATTATTCAACAAACACCGCCCAACTGCAGTCATTTAGCATCTGGCCTCTTTTCGCTAAACAAGAAAGGGGAGACCTAAGTACCGCAGGGTTGATCTTTGCCGGTAACACTTCAAACATCGAAGTCTGTTTAGCAAATTAAAGTAAATATGGTTCTTTGCTAGAGGAAGAGAAGACCGATCTACGTGTTTTCATTGTGTTCTTGCGCTCAAGAACGGACAGGAAATGGGTCGTCTTTGCCAGAATATGCGAGATGCGAAACACTATGTGTTTATTTACTTCATATCAAGGGCGTACAACTTTTGTAGACAATGCCAAGAGAATAAAATCTGCTCACGCATTCAAAATGTTTCTTTTCCAGCAGTGGCGACTGTGCCATAACAGTGTTAACAGTGAAGCCGTAAATACCTCAGGTAAAGTCACTATTCACTTATCTGCCTACTTTTTACTTGGCTCGTCAATGTTGTTAAATTGTTTCCAGTCGCATAAATTTTGTTTCCTTTTCAAACACGAAACTTCTTTAAAGATTTTAAGTGTATACTTTGTCTTTTACAAAACGGCATACTCTGCTAATTCTTATCTCCGTTACGTAAATAACCCGACAAAGTTTTTCCTCAGCACAGCCGGCTCTACTACACGCTAGCTGCTGCTAAACATCCCCCTATTTGCACTCGACCAACTCGCCCGAGGCACATTTTTACCTATGGCGACGGGAACTCTCTTGCTTGTCTCGCTAGTAGAGGTCTGCCTCGCTTCTGCACCAATTTGTCTAGCCCACTATGTTCACCCTGTCTTTCTGTCATAATAAACATTCGTAATCTTTTAACTTTTCTTATTCCAGTTACTGCAGTCCTTAACCCCAACAAATTCATTTCATATGTTCTTTGTATACAAACGCATGTCACGTAAGCTGTGTAGTATTTATTTTAAACAGTATAAAACAACTTCAAATTTTTGTGCATTAAATAATTATACGCACTCTTAAAATTCGTTTATTTTCCGTTTATAAGTGTGTAAATTCTACTAAATTTTATTACGCGTACTTTTCGTAATATATTAAAATTTTCGCGTTTTTTTATATTCTTAATGCAATTATTGATAGCTTTTTAGCGTAATGTTGACTTGTTTAAAATACAATTATTTCTCACCAGTGCTGGCTTGTAAGCATACAATCCTGTTGCAATTTAATACCTGTTGAGGGCTGGGTGGCTAGAGTCCTACAAGGCTTCTACGGGTAATGCGCCGGTCATTCACCCTCACGCTGCCTCTAGTTCGTAAACCCAAACAGGCTTCAAACCATCAAAACTTTTCTTACATGCGGCAATAAAATATCTTGTCGAGTATTGTGTTTGTAAAAATCATACTTGTTAGCAAAACACAGTGCTGATTAATAACGGAAGTGTATAAACAATTGTAATAATAATAAATTCCCTAAATTGTATGTATTTGAAAAATGTGTCTCTATGTATTTTCCTTATTACAATAACATACACGTATTCTTAATGGAGGGAGTGCTGTAGAAAACACAGAGGTGGGGAAAACTATTTCCTTCCATTCTAAAAGACATTCGAACTTAGAGTCTTAAACACACAGTAATAATGAAGTCTTAAATTTCTAATATATGTAACATTTCGAAATGTTTACTCTTTTTGTAAAAATTAGAACGTGCTCTAACGTAACTAGGAAAAATTGGGCAACTTATTTCACAGTTGCTTGTTGAAAGGTGTATGCGTGCACCAGTTGAATGATATAAGTGATAAGAAAAATATTTGAGTCAGCACAACACCACTATAAAATTCCGAGGAAATTAGGTTAATGCAGGACTCGCAATTTGGGCAAGACTGGAGAGAAGATTTTCCGAAGTAATCTTGGTCTACGACTCGACGTTACTCTGTTGCTTGAAGAAAAGTTATATTTTATAATATATTACCGGTTGAGATGTTGGGCTACTTCATAGTAAGGCTTATAACAGGAGGTAGACTAGAATTATCGATTATTACAATTGTTTGTTTTAGCTAGTCACTTTCGGAAACTAAATACTTTTCTAAATTTTACGATTACAGATTGGGATGAAATAGTGGAGTGACGATTAATTGAGATGTAATTGTGTAACAGAATATCCAGCGTAACAAAGGAACTTAAGAAACCCATTTCGGACTTGTATAACTTATATGTATATTAATGTATATGTACTGGGCAGTAGAATTCACTGTTAAGTTTGTTACGCGGTTCGTCACTCACTGAACCCAAAGGTGTCATTTAGCCCCCGAAATACCAAGATAACCGCGAAACCTCCAAATTGGCTATCGCTACTTTTTATTCCCTGACCCCGTGGGAATTCCAGCATAGGCCTCACAACGGCCACAGTAGGTTAGCCCAAACTTACCGCTCGGCTTGGGGCACTATAAAAGTAGCGCTTTGGCAGCCATATTGTAAATTGGCAAATTTTAAATTTATTTTACATTTACCGCGCTAGTAGCATATTTTTAAAAGAACGCGCTTCCGCCCGATGGTGAAATGTCGGATTTTCTCGGCAATTCAATTATAGCAAAGGTTTACGTTATGTGAAAAATGGCGGCCTAATTTAAATAAGCGTTAGGCAGTCTGACAGCCAAAATATTTAAGTAAAAGTGTTAAAGTGCCTCGCTGTCTGGCACCAAAAATAATTTACACATTAATTAGGCCCATTGCACATCAATTAAATAATTTGCTTATTAATTAGTTGAACTGCATATCAATCAACTAATTTGCGTATCAGTCACGGTCGTCTGCATATGAATAGATTTTTTACCTATTAATTAGGATTTGGACAAGTTCATTAATCTCAATTCCGGGTATCAAATATTTGTTACATCTTTGGTCACGTGTCCGTGACATCTCTTCCGGAGCTCTTGTGATTGTCTAACTACTTCCACCGATACACAGTTTTACAGGAGAGAGGAAAAGATGGCCCGTTTATTATCAGACTAATAGTTAAGCTTTCCATGTTTTTACGCAAACATTAAGACAAGGATTTTGGTTGTGGACACAAAATTATGACATAAGTTTTGTGTCTGATCACTACGTTTTGCAATGCGCGAATCTCATTTTCACGTAATATGTGGGTTATGACAAATTGCTGTTTTACGGGCGACCTATCTTGGCTATTCTGTGGGGATTTTTATCTTGTAGATTCCGTAAGCGAGGGAAGGGCGTTTGGATTTAGGGCGAAAGCTCAACACTAATTTTATTAGTACTACATAAGAAGGCTAGAGTAGTTTCAACATTTGGTATTGTTTAAGTACGTTCATACGGTTCGTCTTAAATGACTTATTAATGAATTTTACGAAGTGGTCGCATCTGAACATTTCTCACTTCCCATCAGTACAGAAAGAATGAAGACTCTGTTTTTAACTCGAACGTTCGGAACCTGTTTAGATTTACACCGGGTGCAGGCCAGTGACTTCAGGCACAGCAGGTTTTCCACCTTTCACACTCTGCCTCCACACCTGTCATCATTCTTCATTCAGCCCATGTTTTTGCCCGGAGTTGAAGAAAGGGAGAAGAGTGTGAAGGAGAATGAAGGTAAACAGGTAGTAGTGGTTTAAAAGACATATTGGTAAAAATTGGAATCTAAGGAACGAATTAGTAAACATTGAATTGCAGTAATTGCGAAAACAAAGAGTATTTGTTCAATTTTTTAATGTACAATTTAACTCTGAATATGCGAATTAAGAGATATAATCGCGACGTTTAGTAGGCCTAGTGAGGTAGGCTATATATATAACTTGAGATTTGTTCAATTCTAACTATGGGCGTTATTTCGATGTCTTCACATCCATAATTCTTTTACTTTTCGAAAATTTGTTCACGTTGATAAGAGAATAGCACACAGATTTTCCCTTACTTTGACTCAGTCTGTATTTCCTTGATTCCATGTAGTTCGACGGATAAATACCGACGTTTCGGATAAACATCCTGCCTCCAAATTGACAGTACAATCTATTGTTTGTTCAAACACCGTGTAGTGCATGAACGCCATCTGTTTGCACTTCTCAAAAATTCAATGAACCTTTCGACTGACCATCATATTTTTTGAGTTTCAATATTTAATATTATTATTTGTATTGAAATATGGGCTTCTGGCTTAAAGAAGCATAACGCAGCCTCTGTAGTCACATGTACGTATGTGTCTGCTTTTGTGGTTTTGACAGAATTTATTTTCCTGCTTAATAAACCGACGCAGATAATGCAGACGGAAATTAAAAATGTTAATATAGTTTTAAGTTATAGGAATCTGAACCCTAAGTTTAGGCATGTATAGGGAATGATATCACAGCTGAATTTGTAGGAAAGGAAGAAGAATATGCACTGGATGTGGGTACGTGTGTCAGTTTGCTTCAATGAAGACTATGTATGTGTTCTAGCCTACACTGTACAATCTATACAGTTATATTATCGTGCTACAGCAGCAAACTAGCAGGTGTGTTAGACTACACTGCACAAATTATGAAGTTGTGTCAGTCTGCTACAACACAGAATATGCATGTGTGTTAGCCTACGCTATACAAAATACGCAGGTATTTTACTATGCTACAGCACCGAATATTCAGTTGCGTTAGCCTGCATATTGCAAACTATGCAGATAAGTGTCAATCTTTCACATAACAGACAAATAGTTCTTGTCAGTTTGCCATAAATTCTTCGATTGTGTGTGACTGCGTTTCAGTACACATTTGTGAAGGACTGTTTGCTTATTTCGTTTGTTTGTTTTTTTTAATGGTGATTCTTTCTTTAAAAGAATGAATCTCCCTGTAGGCCAACACCAGTTTCTTGCGGAACAAACGTTACTTGAATGCTCATGCTTTAAGGAAATTCCAGTTCAAGTTCTCCATAAAGTAACTTCTTATAATAAAACAAGCCCAATTTATTACACAATAAACAGGGTGTTTCAGGATGAATAGTAAATATTTAGGAGGTGGTAGCGTGGAATCTTCCTAGTAAATAATTTCATATAAAAGTGTGTCCAGTTTTCAATGGGTGTGAAAATACAGCTGTTTGAATTTGGCGCGTACACATCAGATTTTTCTCCGTGGGGATGGATGAAGAGAGAAGTCTACAAAGAAAAAGTAAACACAAGAGACGAATTGGTCGCTCGTATTATGAATAGTGCTGCCCAAATAAAGTAAGAACGCCAAGACGACCTCAGGAGAGCTGCACGTACTGTTGCCAAGAGGGTTGAAAAGTGGATTGAAGTTTATGGTGGGATTTTTGAAAACTTATTTGGAATGTTGCAATTTATTAAATCATTTACATAAACAATAAATGAAATCAATATGTCATTTGTTTTTCTTCATGCCTTTTGTAAGGCTTTTTATGCGTGGCGTGCAAACAGCCGTATCTCCACACCCATTGAAAATTGGACACATGTTTATATGAACTTAGTTACTCGGAATAGTCCATATTACCACTTACTATAATATGTACTATTCCTTCTGAAATACCCTGTATGTTCCGAGACGCTTATTATTCAAAATAATTTCATCTTCAATGGGTGTAACGCTCTTCTCAGCAGTTATTCGCCCCGATGTTAAAGCACGTTGTTGGTTGTGCTTAAAACATACAATGCACGTTGAGGCTTCTTTATGATTGGATGAATATTTAATACACACACGAGAAATTAGGCGACCTACTGTTAACCGCCGTGACGATAATTTTGTTCTACGATTAATTATTCCTGTGTCTCCTTGAAGCAGGAACATCACCTGTGTTTGCAGGTCCGCCTGGGACCCTAGAGACATCAGCCAATTGAAATGTCATAACTGCAGCTGTGGAACGAAAGACTTGGGAAACTCTCAGGCGATATCGAGCGAGAATTGATACTTGCCAACCCGAAGGTCCTAGGAAGTACATCATGGCAATGTAGTGGATATACAAAGCCGCTCTTAGAACGCTCGTCTCCTTACAGAGGATATTTCTATACACCTATTTTGGATGCAATTACGCGCTGCGGTTGGTTTGTTTGTTTGACATTTCGCGCCTTTTGACGTTGGAATATGTCTGCAAATTACACTTATTTGGACATAAGATATATAATATTTTAGACCTACTTTTTAGCAAGGAATCACAAAATGGACAGCTTGTGCGCGAATTTCTTTTCAGTCTGTGTGAATATTTATATTGGCCTGCTTTCTAATTTTATCACTCATGTTCCACATAATTGCCATTAGCCTACCATTAGAGTATTTCCCCTTATGTCCAATAATTTTCTGAATTTATCTTCCACCAACTCATAACCTTCAAAAATGTTTGTCTCTGGATGGGTTTTTTCCCATTTGCCTCTAATTTAAAGTACGTGCTCTTTTTCGTATTAATTTGTCAAATCGCCGTTAGAGGTGTAAAATTTCACGCTTTTCATAGGCTTCGTTCTCTTTCACACTTAAACAATTTTAAGCGCCTTTCCAAACTTGCGAAAAGTGACTATTAGCTGCGTCACATCTGTCCGTCTGACCGTGATTTTCGTGAAATTTATTTTTGGGGATTTTTGTTACAGTGTTTTCAAAAATTCAATTTTGTTGAAAATCGGATGAGAATATTGGGCCCCATTAAGTGTAAACGTAAATAGGCTTATGTTAATATCACGGTGAATTCTTCCTGGATGGAAAGAAGTGCAGATATATTTTGTGGAGAAAATCCATACCCACATTTTATGTCATGCACAGTTTTACCTGCCCGCCCGAAAATGTTTGCCGTTTACAACATTATTAAAAAGAACACTCTCACAGATGACCAACGTAATAAGGCGCAATGAATTTTCGATTTGTAAGCCGGGTAATTAAGACAAAGAAAGATAGTTAATGATATTTAATACTTGTTTCTTTCGAATGGTTGTAAATTAAGCACAATTGTGTTTCGCTTGAAGGATGACTAGAGCAAAACAATTCACAGATCCAAACACGTTTTAGTGTTATGGTATAGGTACATTTGCGACCTTATTTCAAGTCCGTGTGACGGAATATTTTATCACATAAATATTAACGTTTTTTATTCACTTCGGATACCCACTGCTGATTAAACCCTTTTGCAACAACTCCGTTGCTTTTCTAACCATCATTTATAGACCTAATTTAAAAGTAAATGGTGCGATTTAAGGCGAATTTACAATTACTGATTAATATCGACACAAAACGCTCTTTAACCCATTCTTGCATCGTCACATAGCGCAACTTGCGGTAACAATTAGAGCGCTGGGACCCGCGCAGTCAAGCTCTTGTCATCTTATTAATTGTTCTCAGTACAATAATTAAAGACCAGTAACGAACAGACCGCACTACCTGCTAAACAACTAGAGACAGGAGACATTCACACACCGTTTGAGCGACAATGCAGAAAAACGCAACAGTTAAATAGTAATATTTGTGCAAATAAGAAGTGTCATGAAGCCTGCCGTATCTGAAAGCAGTCGGGTTCGCTGAGGCTCCAGTTACTGACGATTGAGGGGTCGTTGATCTGACAGATCGGTGTGATAAGAAATACCAAAATTTCAGGGAAGAACAGCTTGTGGCTCTCGAATATACTCATCATCACGGGCCAAGAATTTGTAATTTCATTTAAAATCATTCGGTCATAACATACCCTATCAATTTTCATTTTATTACGTATCAATTTTCATGGGGTTCTACATGTTAGTGTAAACATAATTAGCATTCATTATAGTTGTAGATATTCGTATTAATTTGTTGAGGTGTGGGCCTATGTATAAGTGGTAGACTCTACTGTTTGCATCTAAAATATTTAAGCAATTTTCAGGAGTGAGTTCCCAGCACCAAAACCAAGAAAAGAGATCATATCATAGTATGTTCTCAAGCACTTCATTTTAGTGGTACAGTCCAACAACTTGTTGACATCAGTAGTTTAGCATCTACTTGTGGGGGCACTTAAAAACAACCCTAGTGCATTCAGCTCCAATTGAAAATGTAGAGACACCTAACCAACATATTTTCATGTTCCTTTAAACTTTCGCAACCTCCCGGGTAAATCTGAAAATTTGGACAGACTTCGGTATGTGTGCATTCATTCAGGTGTATTATATTTTTACAATTTGTGGTGAATTGTGTTGGTATCACTGGTGATGGTCTAAGAAAGTGAGACACGTAGGAATTAAGGATATTAATAGCTTGTGCTGCGAGGCCATAACTCATAATTAAATTGTACATTAAGTGTGTTTTGAGAACGGGACGGTAGGGAGCATATTTGCTCCTAAAAGGCAGAAAGGAAAAGGTGTAATGAGAAGTTTCGTGATCTGTACACTTCACTAGATAATGGCACGATGGTGAAATCAAGACACATTAAGGAAATTGTGGTGCGACAATAATTGAGTTTGGGAATGCAAACTAATGCTGTTATGTTCTTTTTAATAAGAAAATTTTTTTATTCCCAACACCTGAGCAAAATCTATACATCGAAATCCTGAACGGTTAATAGTAAAGTGAACCTTAAAGCACGAAGCTGGGTGGTTGAGAACTGGATCAATCTGGCTCAAGATGAACAACGATAGCGGAATGTCGTGAACAAAAAAATTAATATTCTTTTTCCATAAAAACTGAGAAGCATTTGATAAATCAGGAGACTTGAGCGGCTTTTGCTCCACAATTTGTCTGTGGTCAAAACACCGCATCTCCACGATCTGAACTGCAAATTAAGCCAAAAGTGTAGCTTCTGTAGATCAGTTAGAATAGTAACTAGGCTACTATGTACGTGATAGTGTAATCGGGATCGGATTCTCGGAAATGGTGGGACCTTCCTCTCCTCAAGAGCCTCAAGACCAGCTTCGCCCACGCAGCTTTTATCTGGGTTTCTTTCCCTGGAGGTTTTAACGGCCGGGTTGTGAGACTCGCTACTTACTGTCATGCAGTGTTGAAGTCAAGAATGCGTGGTGCTACATCCCATATCTCTCTATACCTTAATGGCGCGGTGCTTAATTCAGTACAGGGACAAATTTACTTGTACTTATACTGTAATTACATTGTTATAATTTACGCTTAATTTTCGGTATTATTCAACCACTCTCCTGAAGAAAAGATTAGAGTTAAGTGCCGAAACGTCGTGTAAGCTTTCATTTTGTGGTTCATTTACGACACCGTCAGTACGTAGACTATAGACTGTCAATTGTGAGTGCGTATGAAAAGCCACGGTAAAACAATGGTGATAGTCGAAAATAGAAGTGATTTGAGAGAAAATTGTCCCAGAGCCACTTTGTCCACTACGAATTCCACACGGACTGCCTTTGGGTGAGGCTCGGGTCGCCGCGGTGTTAGAATTTGGGACACTCGTTGTGGAACCGAGGTGAACAGAATTAATTAGGACTGTTTTAGTTAAGTACGCCTGCTTATGCTTTCTCTCTTCTCTTAACAATACACAATTCCAATATACCAATACGTTTTCCTTGTGCAGGCCATGAAAGCATATAGGGGAGTGGAGTTCTAGCTCCACAGTTTCTAAACGGTTTGGAGTCCAAATTATTATCGTGAATTTCAACAGTCTGGTAGAAATTAATTTTACAGAAAATGTGAAAATTTTGAATTTATAAAGCAGGCATTATATAGCAGCAGTTTTCGGAAAACGAATATAAAACGCTATAAAATAACTTCTCGATTTGAGCTTGACGTTGGACATGTTACGAAGGAAAGCGTAGTCGGTTTCCGCTCGACATTGAGCTGGAAAATGTTCACCTTGGTACTAGAATAAATTCATTGGCAGCTTCAATTCTAGGCCGAAATACATCTGCGGGATCAGCTCCAACTACGCTTGAATAGGAGGCTCCTTAGGCCCCAAATTATGCCCCAGAGTAGACCCCAGAGTAGGCCCCAGAGTAGGCACCAGAATAGGCCCCAGAGTCTGTCTTGAACACGTGGACAAGAGAAATGCCCCTTACACCTGTCGGATACTGCAATTCGATTCCTCCCCAAACCTAATATCAGTATGATGAATGAACTATTGTCACCAAGCTTTAGGCTTGGCAATATTTGTGGGATTGCTTGGATTACAGAATGACCTAGTTATAAATGTATTATTGAGTTATGTCCGTTAATAAAGCAGTGAAGTCCGTTTGAAATAAGAATACAATTGGAATTTTAACTTTGGTCAGTTTAAAAAACACTTCTTTGTTGTTTTGCAGCGCCTGCTGTTGCATATGGGGACTCTAAATAGCATTACATTTTCATATATTGATCTAGAATCAATCTGCCTCGGGCGGGCGGCCAAGCGATGAACGGCGGACAGCCACGTGAATGGAGTGAGAGCAGCAGTGACGTAAGTGACGCACGCCACCACACGCGCTTGTTTGCCGGTCATTTGCTTACCTGACAAAGCTGGATGAATTGGTGATGATACATACAGACGAATAACGCATGCGGGAATGATCATGACATTCGATCCAGTCGTGAGGTAGGCAACAGATCATTACCGTGTTTACAAGAGACCTTGTAGCATTTGTTGCTGGCATTTCATGGGATCAGTACAACAAATATTTGTGAAAGTGGCAAAGTATTTAAGTTAAACTTAATTCTTTCTTATGTATCGGGTGCGAAAGTGTGCGTATTTCTGAAGATAATACATATTCTTGAAATAATTAGCTGAAATTTATTTAAGCATGACAGTAGTTAGCAGTAAACTGGACTCGTTTTTAGCCAAAGAACACACAAAATTTTGAATTTTCAAGCGCTCTCCCTTTCTCACAAAAAAAAATATATCCAGTAGCTTCCCACGTCTTCTTCCTCGTTTTCCTGTCAATTCCATCCCCCTTTTATCTTTCCTTCAGTAACTTGTTGTAGAAGGCAGTTTCTACGCAAAATGTGACCAATCAAGTTAGCCTTTCACTTATTTATTTCATGTAGGATATTCTTCTACTTCTTGACTCTATGTAATACATCTTCATTTCTCACATGATCGGTCCAAATGACCTTCTCAATCCTTCTGCAGCACCAAATTCAAAAATTTTCAAGTGTTTCTGATCTACTAACCGAAGCGTCCAATTTCAGTACCTTATACAGCTATGCTAGTAAAAAGAACCTTCCACTTGTTGAATGCAGCTTTTGCATCGCACTCCTGGACTTAATTTCACAAGTACATCTTCCATCATTTGGTAACAGGCTATCCAAGTATTTAGAAGATTCTATATTTTATAGTCTTTTTTTAGATATTATCTGATGTTACTAAATTTGGTGAACTAAATATTAAGATACTCTCATAGACATTTAAGCCAAACAACCCCACTTTTTACAACTATTATATGCCCGTCAAATCTAATATTTTGGGCTTATTGTCTGAATACACGGTAGGTACATTACTGTCAAATTGGTAGCAAGTTACTTAACAGTTAACAGAGTTGAAGCAGGTGTTTGATATCGAATTAAACGAAAACCTCAAAACCAACGAACACCTGTTTTTTAGCTATACTCGGGCTGTCTGTTCTGTAGACGAATTTGGAGAATAGGCGTCTTAGCTGCCTTGGTATTTCACAATTCGTTACCTTACCCCAAGTCACCTCAAGGGACAACTAACCTATAGGGGACTGCTGACACATCTCGCTGCAAGCTGTTACATTCTCTCTACAGTGTATCAGGCAAATCCTACGCGTTTCTCAGCTGTTTTAAAGGCGAGGATATTCTAATAAACTATCATATGAACAACTCTGTTTGATTGGTTCTCTGCACCCAATCCATCAAACGTAATTGGAAATTCGTGCTTTTCTTTTTCCGCATCTTTTACAATCCGGGTTTCAAATTATTTGTTAAAATATAGAGAAGTATTTCTTAGTTTTATTTTAAAATTATCTAAAGAATTTAATTGTGGTGGCTGCTAGTTTATTACTGGCATATTTGTTGGTCACGTGACTCTCAAATAGAATTCTTACGCAAAATATTTCACAACGGAAAATCGAAGTATGTGAATAAAAATAATATAGGGTTTTTGCCAGTGTTCAGGCAGTTTGTCGCCAAGTTTTCACTGCGGATGACAGCGTTTCCTCCCAGAGACAATTCATGTGGAATAGGCGAAAGAAAAGACCGGCAATGTACGTATAAACGTAACAATGTGGCGCGTTCGCGTAACCATTGTTGTCGTGGAAAAGGAATACGTATTACATATTTTGAGTGTGTGATTGTGTGTGTGCAGTGTTGCGTTAGTTACCCAGAATACAAAAGCAAGCCAATATTACATTTGTAATCTGTGGCCCGTCTGCCTCGACCGTCTTTTTCCACACTCTCTTATTAACGCACGATGTAAAAAAAATTATTTTTTATAAAATATTTTTTTTAATTTTCCCTACAACTTTTATCTGAAACATTTCCCGTTGTAAGAAGAATTCAGCCAGATATTATCATAAATGTACACATATCGGTCTTTATGTAAAGTACCCGTTATTCTTGTCAGGTTTTAATAAATCTTCAATTTCTTAACAGATTATCGAAAATTGCTACATATTAAATTTTATAAAAATGCATTCATTGGTAGTCGGGTTGTAGCATTCAGGCGGACAGACAGACATGACGGAGCCAATCGTCGCTTTTCGCAATTTTAGGAAAGCGCCCAAAATGGGGCTGTTGGAAAACCGATTGGATAACGCTGATATTTCGTATTCAGCAAATTTTGGGTTCAAATCTGGATTCAGACACCGGTTATGGTAAATTAAGAGCCTCGTGGTATGTCACAGTCTCTCCAGACATGTGCTGTGCTATTACCTGGTCACAGAGGGACACGATCTTTGCTTTCCTCAAACGTGTAGCCGTGTGTTCTGAGTTACTGGGAATATCGGTATAAAAATACTAAACGAATATTTACCTAACATTTTATTTGTATCTGCAGTAAGTTAAGATCGATGTAAATTAACATGAAAATAAATCTTACTTAGAAGAAAACTCCGTCCCATGCTCTCTCAGTAACCTTATTCTCTATACATTTGTCCTCCTGTTGTATATTCTGAAGTCAAATATTTACTGTTGTGATCGACATTCCATTAATTAATTTAGAACCCGTTTAGTGTGATTCACTACACATGAACTATTTTGTTTTAATATCCTCTAAATTATACTTGCATAAGTCATTGGGCAACACATATAATTACCGTCCACAAAATTTATATCCCTCAGAGATTACGTTCCACTTCACAGATAAAGGAAATTAGAAGACACAAAGTTTTGGAATTTTAAATGGAATATTTACAAAAATTACCGTCAGTTACACAGTTACAGTCGCCTGTTAATAACTATGAATTCGAAATATAATAATTGTGTAATGTGTTGATGTGTATGGAAGATTTTCTGACCGAAATATTTCGGAAATATTATGTGAATATTTTATATATATTGATATACTTTATTTGTACAGTTGATGCTAACTTTAATAAATGTTGCTAATGAATCCGTACCCTCTAAGTAATGAAGAAGTTTGGTTGCTGGTATATCTCCTGAGAAGAGTGTGACAGTACAGGGTGGACACAAATATGATTACGGTGTGTAAATGGATACAGCTGAATAACGTATACAGTAAATATACTGATATGAAACTTAGGTTTAAAGGTACGTATATTTCTTCGGAAACCTTCCTAAATTTTGATACTAAAATAGCCTTTCTCGAGAGACAACGTGATATATTTATCAACGTTATTGTTATACGGATGTGTTTCGTTTAGCGGAGTTATCAGGAGAGAGAAACGTTTCGTTTAACAGCGCTCTGATTTTCTACGGTTATTTATATTCGGTGGCAGATGAACGAAACATGAGTTTGGAGTTTGCTGGATTGAACCTGAGAAAAGAACACCGAAGGACTTGGTACAGCACGAGGCCCAGCACTAATTCATCTATGCTGTTCTAATTTTGTCGTCAGGTCGGGTGAATGTGAAGAAATAAATTGTTTGGCCCCTTTCATAATGGACCTGTTGCTAACTGAATCCCTGCAATTCACCATCCCTTCCCTTTTGTTCACCATGTTAATATCTATTCGCTTCTTTCTGTCGGCGCTGCGATATATAATACCGCTATCTGACCGAACTTTTGTGCTAACAACAGATGATCGCAGTGCATTCGGTCGTATCTGGAACTTAGTTCAATACGAAATGATGCTGATAAGTCATTAGCCCGACAAGGAAGGAAACAAACAACAGCGACCAAATTCGAGATTTATTCCACATACTCCCCACGAAGCTCAATACACTTCTTAGCCCGTTGCTTTAACGTTTGCAAGCCACTCAAATTGAATTCAGATTGTTGCCTTCCAAACAGGTCTCCGCGGCAGCAATGACCTCCACGTCGGAAGAAAAATGGCGACCTTTCAATTATTTTTTCAGTCCAGGGAACAGGTGGTAGTACGATGGGGCCAGATCTGGAGAATAGGGTGGGTGACCAAGACATTGGAATTTAAAGTAGGCCAGTTTCTTCAGGGTTGCAAGTTCCCGGTGAGCCGGGTCATTGTCGTGAAAGAACAAGACCTCTTTGGTGAGCATCCCGCGGCGTTTTTCCTTCATAATGTCTTTCAATTGCACCAGCAGAGATGAGTAAAACCCCGCGTTGATACTTTGGCCGTTTGGAAGATAATGAGGAGGATGTTGTCTTGATCCCAAATAAATTCTAGGCGAGATTTTTTTCCAGCGGATTTTTACACTAGGAATTTTTGTTTGGGGGGGGGGGGGGGGGGGGTGAGCTGCAATGCGGCACCTCTGTTGGTGTTTGCTTTGTCTCGGG
>Ga0131853_10002841_pt1 | contig 31018 bp, 14 predicted proteins | sample TergutLab28metaG_FD_92764 | JGI IMG/M metagenome (GOLD analysis project Ga0131853, IMG submission 92764) | Labiotermes labralis P1 segment gut microbial communities from Petit-Saut dam, French Guiana - Lab288 P1 (version 2) (version 2) | ecosystem: Host-associated > Arthropoda: Insects >... | reverse complement strand
TGAGTGGACCCCGTTCCAGACCCACTACTACTCAGAAAATCTGGTAGCGCCGGGGATCGAACCCGGGACCTCTGTATCTGTAGCCAGAAACTCTGACCACTAGACCACAGAGGCGGTCCGATACTGGTTATACGTATTAAAAATGTAATTATGAGCGACGTCTGTTTAATTCTGAATCTGACCTAGTTATTGGACGCTATAGAAATTGTCTTCTAAAGACCTCTGCAGATTCGTTTTATAATACGTATCACACTGGAAGAATTTTCAGAAATTCGAGATTTTTTAATGGTCGACGTCTGATTAATTTGTCAGCTGACATTGTTTTCGAATGTTGCATATGTCCAAGGTCTTCGAATGAACTATGCCAGTAACAGTTTCATTTTCTAATGATCTTGTAGTTGATAGTAATAGGAATTTAATCCCCTATTCTCATAACTTGAAACCAATATTAGACAAATACTGTACAAATTTCTTCTATACTCACACATATAAAATGCATTGTGACAGAATAAAAATATTTTTTTGTAAGTTTACGTCACGTAAAAACGATCTATTGAACGACCTTTCCAACAATATAACAATGAACTAGAAAATTTTCCATTAAAAAAATTGGAAGGAAATCCGGCTGACTACGGCCATTGGAAGTTCTACAGCTATGAAGAATATCTCTGTCATTGCGACTGAAACACAGTTAAAATCTAAACCCATTATCTAAGCATTTCAGGAGTTTCTGTTCTTTCTAGTAATATGTATTTACTTAGAGTCAACTTATTCTTTAAGTACAGTGCAGCCCTAATTTAGCCGTATGATTTTGTTCCATTTCGAAATAACGCGCCCTTAAAAGTAAGTAAGTAATAATAATAAATACATAATTTATAAGTGTAAAAAATTAAATAAACCCATCCATACAAAAGCAGGGCATTAAAAAAATTTACAGAAATTATATGGGACAATTGGCCTTAATTTGCGCGAATGTTTTTTTAAGCGCGCCCTGCAGGAAAGAAACTGAGCACGTAAACCGTTATCCTTGCTTTATGCCTAAATATACAGCGTTATGCCTTGAAGATTACAGTCTTGTGGCATACAAAGTGTAACGTTCTGCTGTTACCGAAACAGTCTGCAGACTTCATTTCCGAGCTATTTCAAGAATATCCCAAAGATGGAAGCAAATTCTTCCGAAACGCCAGAAAAGTTTTAGTTACACAGTTACATCAGATGATTGAGAAAGTTATCAGTTATTATATAAACATAAACGAATATTAACCCGTAAAACTACATGTCAATTAACTTTCTTTTCTCTCGCCACTGCTTTCGTCTGGATTCAATCGAGGAACTACGTGATACAAATCCGCTATTTAGGGCGATCATCTAAACAGTTTTACGGGAGATGTGTACACTGTACAAGGCCTAAATATCTTTATAAAGAGTAATGGAAAACAAATGGACAGTATCAATTTAAATTCGAATCGGCTTAAGCGGGACGATTATATAATATAAACTTGAAAGGGCTGGGAAAGAAGGGAGTGGTCTATTTGTTTCAAGGTGGTATGCGGACATTCGTCAAAAATGAGTCAGGAGTCTCAAGTAATAACGAGAATTCTTGGTGCCAAGGGAAGAAGTATTGAAAACTGAAACACAAAACATTACATTTGGGGTGAATATTGAACACTTGTCAAGATCAATTCAGTGAGGTATTTGGTTCTCACTAGATTACGTCTTCTGACTTCTGGGATATAAGGCCACGTAGTTCGGCAGGTCGGTAACAACCTTACGTTTCGGATTCCCTGAATACGGAGACAGCATTTTCACCCGAAAATAACTGACACCTACATATCGAATTACCGGGGTGCTGATAAGTCCTTAGCCCGACCAGGAAGGAAATAAGCTCTTAATCATGTCAGGGACGCTCGCGATTTCAATAACATCGAGACGCGAGCTGTCAACAAGTTTTTTTTCCTGCAAGGCAAGGCGCCGAAGGAAATTTACGCCATTCTGACAGAAACATTAGCTCGTTTCCTTCCTGGTCGGGCTAAGGACTTATCAGCACCCATGTACACAACGTCACATACCCAGAAGACGGCGATCTCTAAAGGTGCGTTATTATTCGAGTGTCGTGAATCAATTGGAGCACATAATTCTGAGGCCATGCGTTTCGAAATACGGGCATTGTTATACAGGCGCAGCGACAGTTATTGCAACAGCATTGCGATTCCTCACGCTGGCAGCAACTGAGGGAAAAGACAATGAGCGGCGTTCTGCGTGTATGGACTGACAACAGCAGGCCTGCAACTGGGACATCAGAGACTGCACAGAGTTAGGTCAAAGTACTGTGCTGTCCTGCTATTCGTGCGAGAGAGTTGATACGTACTTGCGAATGAATACTGAAGCGACTCAGAATGAAGGTAATTAAACCCAGTCCGGACTTTGTGCATCTAATGAACACTGCGAAAACTGGCAAAACTTCGGAGCCTCAGGATAGGAAGGGGAGGGACAATATGTGCAAATAAAAAAGGTAAAAATTATAATACGAACATGTAATCTTACATTTATCTTGTGTGGATGTTAAGTTGAGTTTGTCATTGCTAAGAACGAAGGCACGCGTGCTTCTACGAATAAGGTTCTAAGAATATTTGGACCTGTGTGGAGGAAAACAACAATGAGAGGAAAAAATTTCATAAAAAGATATTTCATATTTTGTAGGCGTACTCTTCTACATTGTGTGGACCACCTGTACAAAAGTAGCTAAGATAATAAAAAAATTCAAAGTCAAAACAAGCCAAGTTTCTTTTTTACCTTCTGCCTTTCTACTGCTTTAGTGTTCGTTTGAAGCATTGGCAGATTACTAGAACTTTCAGATTGTTATTACATGACTCTGTCATTTGCTAAGTTTATATAGCGTTGGTATAACACTTCATGTGTGGATTTGACTCAGGTATCTTCAAACATTTCTTTTGTAGCAGCGCCCAGTACGTGTACACGTACCAGCGGCACGTACCAATGTGTACATCACAAAGTGATAGCCGAGCTCTACAAGCAATGAGAACAGCACCAAAGTGTCCATCCCGTGGAACGACGTATCATCTAATGTTGTGATGTTTCCAACATCCGTGACCATTTCTAATTCCCCTCCTTATTTTACTAGAGACTAACCGCCGGCTATTTCAAGTCTTCACCATTGTCTGTTACAAATTACATACATGTTATTGTACACGTGGCGTCAGTATATCCACTTTTCATGACAGATATGTCTTAATTTACTAACACCCTATAAAAACGGGGCCTATAATTGAGTGGAAGTATGGGTCAAAAAATTCTTAACCTCAGCACTACATCAGTTCATTTCACACATACATAACAGCCAATCGTAGTATATGCATGATTCTGTAATTCCATTTAGCCAGACACAACTCAGTCCCAGGATCGTAATATAACGGTATGATGTAAAATTTATTAATTTATAATTAAAATTATCTACATACCACATTTTTCGGTACTATTTGCAATGTAAGGGGGCCACAGTGGTTAAGGTGCTGTGCAACAAATCGGAAGGTCGCTGGTTCGATCCCAGCTGGTGTCAGTGAATTTTTCATTGACATAATCCTTCCGAACGCACTATGGCCCTGGGGTCGACTCAGCCTCTAACAGAAATGAGTATCAGGAGTATTTCCTGGGGGTAAAGGCGGCAAGTGTGTAAGGCTGACAACTTACCACCATCCTGTGCCGTTGTCACGAAATCTGGTAAACTTAACTTCCTCAGAACCCTCTGGGCCTCTCCAGGCCTGTAATGGGACTGCTTTACCTTTACCCTTACCTTTACCTTATTTGCAATGTGAAGTAAAGTAGGGCAGCGTTTATATTCATGAGATAACACAACACGGCAGAGAACATCATTTTACTTGTGAGGCTTTGCTGCTACTAGTTAATTGGAAATACACCCACCTGGTTTCAAGCATAAAATGTCATTGCCCAGCCCTGACCTACTCCAAAAGTTACGATTTTGTGCTAGAAAGCAATTTGTATATAGAAATCAGTTTTGCAAAGGTACCACTTTAATTTAGAATAAAGCGTTAATTGTAAGCTTTGCTAATTTTGCAGCTACAACGAAAGCATCACCAAGGCTCATTATGTGAAGAACAGACGAATTAAAGTAAAGTTATTGCATAAGAAGTGAACGCTGTAATTGTCTGCACAAACGTACCCCTAATTTTCCACAACGATGAATGTGAATCTTCAAACATGAAAATTGGTCATTACCAAAACTAACAAATGACCCTGTTCAAGATTTACCGCTTAAGCTTGATACGTTGACATGCAGACACCTGCCATTAATGTATGTAATTCATTATATTTCATTGCATGAACATCTGTTAAGGCTAACTGACCCGATACGTATAAGGCCATTTTGGGTAAGCGTGAAACAATTGAATTGTTACGCCTTAAGCAGAAAACAAGCGAAGATCAAACAAAGGAAAGGTCAGACAAAGAAACCTAAAGAAAAGTGTTAGTTGTGGAAATGAGAAAAATATCGTTATGTAACTTGAGTCCGGTCACGCTGTCTTCATTCAACTAAGTGTCAGCATCCGTAATGGAAACACGTAATAGAAATAATCAGCGCTACGTGATACATTCATTGATAGGGTTATACAATAAAACTGTCTCTTGGTAGTACAGTAAAGAATGACGATTATACTTCCGAACAGGTTCTCTTACATGTTCCAAGAAATGTGACAGATAATTGTATTACTGCTTACTGCACTCCGGTTCCCCCGCCCACACTGTTCCTAGCTGAAACAGAGTATGGTAACCATATCTCAGTCCCACGATTCTTACTATACAATTAAATGGGATGCAGTGCAAGACGCCCACAATTTGTGACCCGTATGAATTCTTTTAAATTATTGTTAGAATTGTTATTGTTATTATTATTATCATCACCATCATCATCTCCTTTATGCAGGGTATTTATACTTATATTCCTGAGACAAACTATGACCCTAGGGAATACAGTGTTGCAGTTATTCTGTTGTTACTATTCATGGTGCTTATATCGTAAGTTTCAGTGTTGAATTTATTGTACTTTTACATTAGTACTTTCCCAATATGGCTGTTTTCTGTAGTCCCTTGACTTCATGTTTTCCTGGTATGTTGCTCACGTATTTTCTAAATGACTTTGAAATAGTCCCAGTAGCCCCTATTATTATTGGTATCACTTTTGTTTTTACATTCCACATGCGCTGTATTTCTATTGTAAGGTCTTTATTTATTATTATTATTAATCAAATATAATATATGTGCGAGGAACCCGTATAGTGTAGTCGGGACAGCGACTAGATTGCGGGTTGCATGATTTAGGGTTCGAAACCCTGCAGAAGCAAGACATTTTTCTACCCTCCAAAACGCACAGACCGACTCTGGAGCCCACCCAACTATTCAACCGCTAAGAGGCTGTGTGTGTCCGGGGGTAAAGTAGCCGGCGCTGGATACCGACTACTGATCCCCTCCCCCCCCCAAAACCTAGTGTCGATTTATATGAATAAGCAAGGCTATACCTCCAGGCAGCAGGTATTCAAGGCACATATAAGGACAACGATGTGTTGTTTAGTTTAAATAGTATTCATGAAGTCAAAATAATTCATATTTGTTACCTATATTTTATTATCATACTGCATGTTTCAGTTTAAAAACATCATTTACAGCCCCAAAATGTTAACTACTCCTACAATCACAACGGGCAAAACGAGTTTTGCTGTATATTATTCCGTTAGCTCTTTGATATTTTAACCGTTGCACATGTGTTTAAAAAGGATGTATTAGGCAAGTGACATTGAATAACCGGTGGTAAGGCATAGTAGGTATAAAAAATAAAGGGATATTTTGAAAGGGTGAGACTTTGTGCGTTACGGGTGGCCAGAAGGGTCAAGCAGTTGTCGCAGTAAGTCTATGTCAAAATAAATGGGTTTAGTTCATTTTTTTAAATAGTGGAAATTTCTAAACTTTGACAGTTTTAGACCTCTTAAAAATCTTACGGGGGAGGATGGATGGTAGTCAGGAGCATAAATTAAAAAAAACCGATAGAGCGCTCATTTGGGGTTCGTACAGGTCACAACACGGCAGACAATGTTAGGTCATTGGTAGCCAATCACGTAACAAAATTCCAAAATTTTAACTTTTGGACCTATTAGGAAATGGTGAAATTAGAAGACAGCCAATTGGGAATCAGGGAAGAGAAAAAATTCAAATATTGGAAAAGAAATGGAAATGGGGATGCCTGTTACCGCGTAGGGACGCCAAAGGACAGTAACTGTTGAGCCTGCGTAAAGTGAAGCAATACGTTTGGTGAATCCTATCGGTGAAGTGATAAAGTTCTGGTGCCACCGTCACATAATTATAAAACACCTATGTATAATCTGGATAACGCTATATTAATAGATAACAATAATCAATTTAGTGCCTAAAGTACCAGAAATGTTGTAGTTGTTCGTTTCCTTAAATATTTCGGGTCCTCTCAGGAAACACTTAGATTCCCTGAAGCCAAGAATCCATCTCTAAATTAGAGCTAGAACGGGTATAATATGAAATGCAAAATTTCCAAATGATCTATTGCACACATATGAAAAGTCTTATTCTCAAATAACCGATGTGTGAAAATTACAAAAAAAATTATATAGGCTGAAGTGGATAGAACAATGGAATACGAAACCTAAGTTTTCAAATTACGAACTTGTATACTGAGAACGTCTAACTACAAGTTGCATAACATTACACACAGCAATGCAGCACAGATAAAACCAGAAGGCCAGCACTCGGCAGCAGCAGGGTAGAGCGAACGCCAGTTAATCGAAGTCATTCTCTCCATTCGACGAGATTAGTGGCATAGCATAATTAGATAAGCTAGGTTTGTAACACGCATAACAAAAAATAATAATGCATCAAAGCTTTATTCATAAAATCTGGAACGAACACAATATAAGGAAGAACTGGGTATAGCTGGGATACTACTACTACTACTACTACTACTACTACTACTAATAATAATAATGGATCATTCAGACTGATGAAGGTTCTAGTTTCGGGCTGATATGAACAGGGTAAAGAAACTGCGCGTTCCATAAAAGGCGGGGATCTTCTTCACTGTCTGAAAGACCATTAGCTTTTCGAGAAGAGTTCTGCTGTTTTGATTGATGTTACAACGGAGGTTGCCCTAAATGTTTTATAAGGCAATTTATTTATAGTCATTTAATGCATAATTCTTTGAAAATACTCATCAGCCAACTATATGGGATGTATTATAGACAACTTATTTTCATACATAATCCTGAAATTCAACAGCCTTGCACCAGCGAGCAACAAGAGCGTCTATCTCCTTCATGTACCAATATTAATTTTGTACTCGCAGCCACGTCTGCGCCTCTTCAATAACCTCGTCATAACTCCCAAAACTTTTCCCAGGGTTGGCATCTCTGAGGGCTCCAAAGAGATGGAAATCGGAGTGAGCATTATCTGTGCTGTATGGTGGGTGGGAAAAAACAGTCCATCCGAGTTTTGCGTTTGCTTTCCGTGTTATCAATCTTGTGTGTGGTCGTGAGTTGTCATGATGGAGGAGGATTTCAGCAACATTTTGTAGGGTGAAACTCTCCTGGAACGCTTCTACAGGGTTTTAAGTGTTTGAATATACACATATGAGTTAATGGTTTGACAATTTGGCATAATGTCTGTCAAAATTACTCATTCCGCGCCAACCCCCACCCTCTACCCCCCAAAAATGGGGCTGTGACTTTCCCTGCAGAAGGGGTAGCCTTAAACTTCTTGTCCGAGGAGAAGATGGATGACGTTCTTCCACTGTCGGGGTGCCCCTGGGTTAGACGAGTCCCCAAACGTACAGAGTATGAAAGTTTATTATTTTTCCTGGATGAATTCTTTTTTCTGACAGAACGCAGTATTCTGGATCCATTTTCTGAGATGTGGGAATAGCTTCATTCATAGTTACTAAGACGATCCGAATTTTGGTTCGCGCCCCCCCCCCCATTCTCTTACGTAGGCTACTGAAAATGTGGGTAAAACCTTATGGTCTGAGAAGTTATAGTCTAGGAAGCCGTAATGGCAAGACGTTAAGTAGGTTTGAGAGAAAACAACGCTTAAATACAAAATTTTCTTACGAAACATTTTTAGAACAAGCACATTATGAGGACCAACAAGTAAATACGCGCGTACGATTAAGAAGAAAACTGAAGAGATGGGTTGCGTGAATTGGAAGACAGACGGAAAGGGCTGGGTATAAAGTTCAGACGGAGGCTTCGTAACAGAAGTAATTTCTTCCTCTGTAACCTCAATATTAGTCGTTTTATAACCACGTGTGAGGAGCGAAATCAGAGCGAACAGGCGATAAGCTGTACCTCGTCAAACGCAATCACGAAACGGCTGTTCATGTATTGCGTGGGTGATACATGTGCAACTGTAAATCAATCTGAAATCGTAACCTTGTCAGTGAGATATGAAATGTCACAGGGTTATGCATTTTCTTCCTCGTGACATTATTACGTATGTCAGCACAGTGTGCAGCACGAAGTAGTATAGACGACTGGCGGTTTACCTCAAGTCTTACTATTCAAGATCAATGACGACACAGAAAGGCTTTGTGGAATAATAAACACAACTATCAGTACTGTTCGGTTACACTCTACACTCTTCCGGTTACATGAGGATGAATTTTAATAAAACGTTTGTTATTGTAATAAACTTGTGAGCAAGAGATCACTTTCCAGAGAAAAATGCCTTAATTATAGAGCCAGATTCCTTCGATACACTTTATAAGCCTCAGGATAACCCACAGCAGGTTCAAATATGTTGCAGTTTTTTGAAGCAAAGTTATTATTTTTGTACTAAATGGTTTTGTTTGTCTGTGTTACCCATACGTTATTAGTCTGCGGAACGACAAGATGTCGGTTATCCCAAAAAAAAATCGAAACACAATTACTTTCAGTATAAAAATAATTTCTGTGTTTTTAGAAAAATTTGCGAGATGTTTCGACCAATCAAGTCATTATCAGGCAAAGCTCTTATAAAAATATAAAAGGGGTGGCATAATTAATATCTCTGTGCTATCCGAAATCAATCTTGATAGGAGATATCCCACTGTTCAGATACGAAATCCCGTTGTATTACTGTAACTCGATTATTCCAAAAGCAATCAAATCAAACACGCCTACTCATGTTATAAAACAGTTTCAGCTTTCACAAAAATTCGCTGCCTGTTTTGACCAATATACTCATCATCAGACGAAGCCATTACAAAAATATACTAAGGAAGATAGAATTAATATTGAAAGAGGCCTCTTTCAATATTAATTCTGCCTTCTTATGTGTATTTTTGTAATGACTTCCCACACACGTCAAGGCAAGCACTGGGGCCCACCCAGCCTCCTGTACTGTAGCCATTTTCCGGACGTAAAGCGACTGGGGCGTGGCCTTCACCAGCCACCCCCCCCCCAGCTAGCGCCGAGGTTAAAGAAAGAGTAGAGCTATACATCTACTCTCCCTGCGGGGCGTCATGGCCTGTTACAAGGTGCACTTTACCTTATACATCACCTTTCTTATCAAAGAGTCTAACCAAATTAGGGCCCACACAATGGGTACAGGGAGCATTTCCCCCCCCCCACCTCTTGGAATAAAGCTGTTGCCATGTAAAGCTGGCCACTCACCTCCAACTATTGCCGAGGTTATGAACAGATGGTACTAAAGCCCCTCTAACCCATGTGTTTTTTGTAAGCGTCAAGATCAGCCATAGCTTCTGAAAGAGGGAGTATGCATGTGCCTGTCACTGATTAGTCACAAGAACTGAACACCTCCGGGACGCGATGTCATGGTCCTCCATACGTGAAAGTAGTTTCCTCGAAAATCGAAGCAGTCTGGGTTAACCCACGAGGTTTCACGGGAATTTTTCCATTCAAATAGATAAAAATCCGTTCCCGTTCAAATTTAATTCGTCAGGTTACGTAACGTTTATGCAATCAATAGCGGCAAGCTTTGAACACGAACAACCAAGTTCAATGTCTGTGCACAACACCAAATGCACTCTTACTGGAAGCATTAGATTGTGTAAAAATTTACGAAAATGCAACTTCATTCTTGAAAGCTAAACGGTAACCACAACCACCAGCTATGCAAAAAAAAAAAACAACCATATATATATTTTGTCTATGGTGTACTCATACGTTCCATATGGCTCCCGGAATCAACACAAATTATTTTCCTCAACAACGTTAAACAACATCATTCTTTGTAATCTAAAATCATCCCGTTTACTGTGAGGTAGGAAATCCATTTTTATACAACAGGATAGCTAGCAAGACGAGCTTCAGTAGCCACAATTTAGGAAGCAAATGAGGCATGATCCAGGCCTTAATAAGCAAAACGTTTTCTTTATTTGATGGTTTCTTCTTTTTGTACATCCACCTAAAATAAAATGGTTCAGGTACTTATAAGTTCCCTTTCTTTACATCTTTTACAACCTCGCTCACCTTCAATCTTGCGTGCATGTAAATTACTTTAATATTATTTCTTTACATGCCACTTACGCGAGCTACACCAGGGAAGTGGTCAAAGTGCGCTGCGGTCACCCCTGTTTTTTATCATCTAGATGAAATTATCGTTGCATGAGTTATTATTACTTGAAGGGATATTATGACGCTGTAGTGGAAAAAAACTTCAAATCGAAAAACGCAAGAAAAAACTTACACACTTAAAGTGCCACGGATGTTTAGAGCTACTCAACCAAGTCACAAAATTATGTGCTTGTCACTAAGAAGGCTTGGCATTGTAGACAAAAACCGGAACACCTGCAACAATTTCTTCCAAGGGTTTAATAATTTCTTTCACTTCCACTTCATTATTTTTCCAACCAAACAGCAAATATTTTAAAACAATAATGAATCGTTCACTTCCTTTGTGGAGGGCTCCACAGAATAGCCTATTTTCATAGGGCCATGACTGGCTCGATTCTGTCCATGATCATACATAGATTTACTCTGTATCCTGCAATCAGCATAGCACTCGTAAAGCAGATTGTGGACAATCATGTTCCAACACGTGACTGAGGCACTGTCACAGATCTGTGCCACATTCCTCCAATCGTGCCTCCTCAGCGTTGCAAAATTTGCTTAGGCACGCTAACTAATAGAAATGTGTCATTCATACACACGAAAACGAAACAACTTTGTAGCACAGGGTCCTTCTTGACGAACAAATAGACGCTGAGCTCGTCAACAAGTCCCTCGACTTTCATACAGTCATAAGATTCATAACCGTTTGCACAACAGCCTGCCACTGGTCCCTGTCCAGCGGAATGATAGTATACGAAGTTAAACTTGGGGTAAATTGAATCTACAACGTCTTTTAAAAAGCACGCATGATTAAGTCCGTATCGTACACACTCCAGCTCGAGAAAACACCCGCGAAACTTTTCTAAAATTTGGGGAATTAAAGGTAAATTGTTTCGACAACTGCATTGTTGCCACGGACAATACCGACATTTACCCACATAATGTGAATGCATAGCGACTTTGTAATTTGTAATTATGGCCGAAGTTGAAGAAAATATACTACATATTTTTAAATTTGCTTCACTGTCTCCGATGTGTTTACTTGATAAAAATTAATAAATCTGAAAACAATTTCCACAAATATTGCATTAACAAGAACCACATAAAATGCTAGTCAGTGGTTAATTTTAGCAGAAACACGTAGTAATAGTTGATATAAGTTAACACAAATGAAATGCCGAAACCTGTAGTCACGGTTCATATCAGTTAATAAAAACGAAATTAAGCTATACGTAAAAATATAGTAGCTGTGGAAAGATGATATCATATTTATTCACTTGTATTCTTAATATTTCTATTCTCGTCACGACATAGTCTCATGATAGAGTTGATCAAATTCAGGAGTAAATTTATATGTTGAAAATGTGGAGGTCAAATAAGTTTTTTTAGAAGAAAACACGTACTTTTGTTCGCCTTTTTCTTCTTCAAATTTCACCATAAATAATGCAACAGTAATAAGTTAGAAGACTGAAAATAATCGGACCAGTTTTGAGCTCTTCCAATTTTGTGTGTTATAAGAAAGTATAGTATTTTAAGGGCAGGTTTCCACTTACGGCAATCTTCTGTATGATGGATCAGACCAGTGACTTCTAGTCCATTGTTCTACAGCTCCCTAGGGACTTTCTTGGTTATTGTGGTGATCATAAACACATGAAAATAACGCCACATTTCACCCTACAGCCAACTGTTCACCAACCAGGTAACCACAGAACACCGTTATGGGTTTCGAGAAAAATTGTGACACAAATAAATAAAAAAAATTTCAAATATCCCACGAGATTTCTCAGGGCTATTTGTTCGGGAAATGGAATACTGGAGTCGTCTCTATTCGCTACAAACTTCCTCTTTGTTATTTTTTTTCACAGATAATGATATCTTGGACTAGGAAAATTATTTTCGGGGTTCATCTATGGAAACAATGTTGGGAAACACTATTCTAGGTAAGTGTGCTACCTTACTGGCACCCATCTCGCACGACTAGGATTCTGTAACTTACGTAATTAGCCTGACGAATACCGAACATAACACCAGTTATACAGCGACCATGTAATGCAGTAAATCCGTGTTAAGGGAAACTAGGTGATAGTGCAGAACTCAAGTTACAACTCACTTTCACTCCCAGTCACTTCCATGCCGCCTTACGATTTGTTAACTTAACTTCAATATGGCATGTAACAGGGTTGAACAAATGTTTCAAAAATCTTGGAGTCACGTTAAAATTCAAGGCGCCAGAACGGTAACATGAAGCAAGCTACATGTCAAGCGCCACCATATAAAATTAGTGGCCACCCGCGACCTTGCTGTCGGAATAGGGGCACCCCTGGTACATAAAACACGCGGCTGCAGTGCCACAAATATTTTAAAGTCTGAATAGAACCCAGACGAGTTTAATTCACTGGTTTTAAAACGGCCTATTAAAATTAAACAAAGCAAAAAACATGAAAAGTTTCAAAAAGGGTGTCATGGTAGAACAGATGTCATCCGTAATGGTTGATGTGTAAACTTGTGACAGCACCTTGAGAATGGATGCGGAAAATTTGAAGGCTACAGAACTAGAACCCTTCAGATTGCAGCACCTTCCCTTTGTTATGCATCGGCGAATGACGGAATTTACGTTGTCGTTCAAGGTCACAGTTTTCCTTTGTAATGCCGGCATTTCAGATACGCTAAAATGTTGTCATTTTTTCCCCTGTTATCTTTGGTTCATGAGTCTTACGTAATAAGCCGTTGGCCAATTTATATACAGACCAGCCAAACGACATATATTTAAATAAATATATATATATATATATACACATATACATACATACAAACATACACTATATATATATATATGTGTGTGTGTGTGTGTGTCTGTGTGTGTGTGTATAATATCGTGCAATGAGTAACAAAACTATTTTTACTGCAACACATACTTTTGTACGAGAATCAATTACAGTTCTTATAATAAAACCAACTAGATGCACTAATTTCTCAAATAAATTTTTGGAAAAAGACTCTATATGTTTCGAACAGTTCCTCTGTCCATCATCAGGAGTTTTTCACTGTATACACAGCAATGGTGTATGTCATACAATTTTGCTGACAGTTTGCGAGCAGGATCAGAATGGAAGTGGTTTTCCGTCCTGATCCTGCTCGCAAGCTGTCAGCAAACCTGTATGACATATACCATTGCTGTGTACAGTAAAGAACTCCTGACGATGGACAGAGAAACTGTCCGAAACATGTAGAGTCTTATTCCAAAAATTTATTTGAGGAATTAGTGCATCTAGTTGGTTTTATTATAAGGATTTATCACGAAGCACGGTCACCTGAACGTCAAAGAAATCAATTACAACTAGTAATAAATGTGTTCGTAAAATACTTTGTGCGGAAACTGAGTGCCGATTTATTCTCCCCTATTCTAGTGATACACAAGTTAATTTACACCATTAAGCTAATCTCACTACTGTAAATTCGCACTACAATTCATGAATAGGCCTTCGCCAACAGCTTTGAAATCAAGAAGAGAGAAGAATAAATGATAGTGGTCCTAATGTTGTCTGTAAACAGTTTCAGTACTTTGCATGACGACACACTTTCTCATAATTTCGTAAAAACATGCATTGTACAAGGAAAACATACACCCAAAGCGCACAACGAGTCAGCAATATCTTCTTTCAATTTTAACCACATTATATATAAAGATCCAGTTAGTAATCCACATAGAATACGGTCTGTCAACATTCTAAACACCGGTCGGTTGACGTTGCATAAGGAAATAATAAGTATTTGTCGTAACAATCGTTGGGATTACAGAAAATTTGTGGACAACATAGAGATGTTTTAGCGTTAAAACTGCAAAAACAAATGACAGTACCATAAAATTAACTAGCAATTACATCAAGTGTTCACATGTTGTATTTTAGGATGTCTTGTGTGTATTGTTGTTAGTTGCCTTGTGTTTATTGTTGTAGTTGTCTTGTGTGTATTGTTGTCATCTTATGTGTATTTGTTATACTATGTGTGCATTGCTATTTTTACTTTAGATGCCGGACTGCTAGCTAGAAGTCAGTATTCGGAAGGTCCTGCGACCGGCCACCTCGACACAGGTTTTTATTGGTTTCCCCGTGTCTATAAGCAAATGCTGAGATGGTTCCCAAAATTCCAAGTTACCACTACATGCTTCTCATGTAGCCCTCCCGACTTAAATCTATTAGTAACCAATTTCATATTTTGTATACATGTAAAATAACCACTGCCACCGGGTGACAACCCAATTGCAGTTAATATTATTATTATTATTATTATTATTATTACATGTCCTATTCTCTTAACGATTTCGGGTAATTCAGTCAGTGAATGAGAACGAGTTGGATGCCATGTTTGTTTCCTGACAGGGGAAGGGTTTTTCTTTCTGCCGTCACATCCAGACCGCCTATGGGGGCCCCATCTAGCCTCCAATCCAAAGGTTACTGTGACTGACGGAACCGGAAGTTGAAGCTGACCACTCATCTCCACGCAAGGCAGCACTTAAATATGCATAAAATTTTACCTCAATACTCCTACAAATGTCCGTGGCAACCTTTCCTGTTACACAGCCTATTATATCTGCAGAATAACACTGCGAATTATGAAACATTACTGGCAGCTCGGTCGGAAAGAACCCTGCTCAAAACGTTCTTATAATTAAACCAACTAGATGCACTAATTTCTCAAATTTATTTTTGGAATAAAACTCTACATGTTTCGGACAGTTCCACTGTCCGTCATCATCTAGTTCAGTCCTGATCCTGCTCGCAAGCTGTCAGCAAACATGTATGACATATACCACTGCTGTGTGTACAGTGAAAAACTCCTGATGATGGACAAAGAGAGGAACTGTCCGAAACATGTAGAGCTTTATTCCAAAATAAATTTGAGAAATTAGTGCATTAGTTGGTTTTATTATAAGGATTTATCACGATGCACGGTCACCTGAACGTCAAATTCCTGCTAAAAACGTTTTATTTTTATAATCTTCGGCTTCTAATTTGAAATTTACATAAATATTTAGGAGAATTCGTTATTCTGATAGCCTCAGACGTTCATGGCAGTAATCAGTACGTACTACGCAAATGCAGAGGAGTCAAGATGGGTTGTTTGGTAAATTTAGAAACCAGAAAATATAAAACTATACAATATGATCCCAGGTGAAAATGGACCAGAAGATCTCTTAGCACGAACGCAATTAACATGTAGCAAACAAACACAGAAAGTGAAAAGGTCCTTAAAAGTGACATGCAGTCCTATGAAAGATCGAAAGCGAACAAAATAAACTTTTACTTTGTTACATTGCATGACGGGAGCATTTTGCGTTCAGGGCCACAAGCACGTCACAAAATTATTCACATTTTCGTTAAAATAATCCCGAATATCAAATTACAATAGATGTAGTTAAACGATAATTGACAGGTTGCAACAAAGACAATATTTCATAGAAAGTCACAGTTGTAATTTTGACATTCAGAGGACCGTGCATCGTGATATATTCTTATAAAAAAAACCAATGAGATGCACTGTTTCTCAAAATTATTTTGGTATAGAGTTCTACATGTTTCGGACTGGTTTACTGTCCATCATCAGGAGTCTAGCACTGTATACACAACAATAGGTATTTGTCATACTGGTTATGTACAGTAGACTTGTCCGAAACGTGTAGAACTGTATACCAAAATAAATTTGAGAAACAGTGCATCTCGTTGGTTTTTATTTCAAGAATATTACAGTTGTAAATAAACGCATATAAATAAACTAAAGACAAGAAGTGGGGCTGTAATTAAACACGTTTAACCTTAGCACTTAAAATTTCAAGTACAATATTGGAGGGTTTTACAGCCGTGAAATGTCACATTTATTCTTTTAAGTTACGACATCCTGCAGTCTGGCAGATGGGAAACAAAATTAAAATAACTTTACTTCCTCCATTTTCAGCGTAAAATTCTATTTGAAGACGAAAGAGGTATGTTCATCCGAAAGGTTGGTGCCACCTAGCACGGTACCCCCCTTTATTTTGAGGTACCTTTCTACCCTCAAATAAAAGGCATTGTATTCCATCCAAGCACTCTTACAGATTTAGCGGCAAAGATCGTGTCGTAACACACACGATCACTATATGAGTTCGTATACCAGATTCTTGTATTAAGATTGATGCACAGAAAGCCCCGTGCATTCACTATAAACACAAATCAGGTAATGTCGTGTAGTGAAACAATAGGTATTTATCGTGAGAATCAATCAAAAAACAAAAGTATACTCCACCTTTAAGGTGCAGGGACCCTAAAGGTTACGGCAGGTGGTATATAGTAACCATTTGACTTTAAATGATAAATTAAACTGGAAACATGTCTCCAGTATCTGAAATTCGCTATTGTCATCACAAAGGTTCTGCCCGGAAAAAGGGAGAAAGTTGCAGTTCTGAGTTTCCGGCAAGTATAAAACCCCTTTTCATTACACAGCATGAGTTTACATATTCTTTTTGTCACGGCTACTTTGACGTATTTAAAATCAAGTTTAGTCTTCACAAAGTATTCAAGAATATTCCTCACAGATAGGATAAGAGGATTTATAGGACCAGCTTTTTGAACAACACAACCGGTGTCAGTTATGTTGAAACATTAATAGGTTTTACTACACGAAAGTGCTTACTAGAACACCCCTTTCCCTTAAATAACGAAACCCTGAACATTTTAATTTAATAAGTGTCCAACAAGATGCACTGATTCATGTGTATCGTACGGTAGGTATGAATACCTACCGTACGATACACAATATTCAGTTCCAACTCAATAACGAGAGCGGATGGTAGTAGATACGGTTGATCAATACCAGAAGCTGTAATTACAGTTGTACGAGCTCCTGATGGTGGGTGTCAACACCCGAAACATGTACAGCTGCCTACAGAAATTTAATAATCTGAATAAGTCGCATCTTGTTGGACAATTATTAAATTAGATTCACGATGTACGGACCCATGTGTATAAAATTCCTGAATATTTTATTCTATACGAGTCGAATCTGATACACACCGCTCGATAATTATTTCCGGAAATACAATATAAATAAAAATTCAATCGGAAATGTAAGGCATGAAAAACACAATACTGCAGTACCTAAGCACTGGCTCCTTTGAATTTTTCTAATATAGAGTAATTTCACAAATATATTATCGGCCCTTGGATTACGACGCCCAACTGGCTGCAGGGATCACAGTCCTTTTTGAGGATCTGATTTGCATTCCCCATCTTCAATGAATTCCTCGCCTTCTATGAAACCTGTAATTCCATTACCTTTTCTCACACTGGTCCAGTAATAGTATTCTTCCTAAGCCAGACAAATCCAAACTAAACTGTCGAACCCTAATTCTTTGGGATCCGATTAAATATAACCTTTACGTCTGTGCCTAGATTTCCTATTTGGTGCCTCCCCCCCCCCTTCTTGTTTCCAAACTAAACTTATGTCATTATAATTAATTATTAACACAGAGATACAGACTAAGATTTAAATAACATTTTAGTTTTCGTAGAATGAGTCCGAAGAAGATAAAGCGGGACGGCTCAATCGATACAGTGATTACGCTTACGGGATGGACGGTCCAGGGTTTGAATCCCGTCAGAAGCAAGAGTTTATTCTCTCTCCAAAACCTCCAGACGGGTTCTGAGTACCATTTGCCGTCCTATTCGAAGGGTATCGGGAGTTCTTCACGCCTCTAAAATACCTGGGCGTGAGACTAATTACAACCTCTATCAAGTGTCGAAGATGAGAATGAATGGGGCCATACATACACTTTCCAATGCGCCTTTTGGGCTTGAACAAGGATAACCTTAATTTTTCAATTTTCACTCTGAAGAGTGTGCAGATTGGTTTCCTTCTTTACTCTAAATTTCGGACACGTATTCCTCCTCCCTCACATGAATATCGAAAACTAACAAAAGATTTCGCAGCAGTACCGCAATGGGTAGAAATGTTGAGCTGAACACATTGGGGCGCCTTCTCTCTATAACTCGGAAATAATGGGCACAAAGACAACAGAATCTATTGCTCGCAGTTCTAACTGTAAAAAGTAAAGTTTTCCCTTTACAGGCACGGTGTGGCCCAGAGGTTGGGTAGAGGTATAGCTCTACTCTTCCATGACCACGGCACTAGAAGGGGGTGAATGGTCAGCAGCACGTCCCGGCAGCAATTTACCCCCGGAAAAGACCCGGTACCCATTGTAGAGGAGGCTGGGTGGGCCCCAGGGCCGGTCTGGACGGGCGAAAAATCTCGTCCCCACCGGGATTCGATCCCAGACCATACCCGGCCCGCAATGCTAACTGTACAGTACAGAATTCATTTTGACACTTCGTCCCCAGTCGCATTACTTAATTTGATGTACGATGTACGACCCCGTGCCAAATAAAAATATTTGTAAATTAAGTTACGAATTCAAGAGATATGCGATATTCTGGGATTTTAAGGCAGCATAGAGTATTGATTCCGTACCGACGTTTCGGACGACTTATCGTTCCCATCTTAGACCCTTAAAGACGGGTTTGTCTCTAAGAAGTTAACATTACACGCTGCGTAAAATCCCAGAAAAGCGCAGATCTCATATACACGGCAGCAACTGTCTGAAATCACGCTCACGAATTCAAATTCAATGTTCGACTTTGAAAAAGGGCTCTGAAGATGTATAATGTTCACTGGAGTGATTTTTCTCTGGAGTTTGTCCGTCGCCTAACTTTCAATGTAGTGAGTGAAGACACCTTCTTCTAAGGGGTCCAACAGATTAGGTGCTTTGCTTTAACCGAAGACGAAGCACGGTCAGCTTCCGAATCGTACCACTGTGTTAAAATTAAGACGATGGACAGAGTACGATGAAACACGATCAGTCCGACAACATCAGGTTATTAAATTTTCAAGAGGCGTGAGTTCAATCCTCGCGACTGCAGTCTGATTATCTTTGCCAAGGTATTTCGCCCATGCTCACTATCTTTGTCAAACAAAGCGGAATTCTTCCAATCAATGCCTTTGTTTTAATCATGTCAACACGGCGCACACTCTGATGGCAGATTTAGGAGTAGACCTCCAGTTATTAAAGACGGATGCATGTATTATATAGGACAAGCGGACCGGGCCTCAAAATTCTAGGGGATTTGAAATATTACGAGGTTTTTGGAACGACGTACAAAAGGGGGTGTGAAAATTTGGATTGAATCACCGGGGCGTGTGTTAGTGACAAGTGGCGAGCACTTCTGAGCACAGCAATGACACACATATTCCTACGAAGTGCACGAAATTTGGGTAGCTGAGAAATTTTTTGCGTTTCATGAAAGACCGCTCCGTGGAATCAGTCTGTACTTCAAGGTTACAAACCTCATCATTATAAATAACCATATGGAGGCCACGGAAGAAGTCCCATGGATGATGGGAAAGACGGAGTTCTAAGCATTTCCTTTCTATGCTAGGTATCATGCTTCCGACGCCGTGTAGGTGCGGTCTTCTCTCTTCTGGGTTTTACGCAGCGTTGTTTGGCAGTTGTTTACCGACGTTTCGGACAAAAAGGCTATCAACATTGACACGAATAGAACTGTTAGGCAGCTGGGAAGTATGATGCAGGAGGAAGCAAAACAGCTGTTGGAAGCCGCGTAGGGGTTTGATCCACTGGACTGGTTTGCGGGACTTTATCGTAAAAGAGTTACTCGATCAGAGGTTGAGAGTGGCTAAGTAAAAGCGTTCCTTGCCTTTCAAGAAATCCGAAGGATCCTGGCGGTGTTCACAACAGCCAGGCACGCGACCATATGAGTCACTTGGCTGAGTTGACACTGCATTCCTTTCAGGTCTATTTTTATATTCAGCTCGAACTACGCCTGCGCTATCACTTCCAACTGTGCTGCACAGTCTATCCATCTAATTCTCCTTTACTTAAAAGTGGGTTTTGTGGAAGGAACATTTTGTACGGTCTCTAAACTCTCTTATGAACATTTCATAATATACACCTCCAGGCAAGCTCACTTATTTTCTTAGTTTGGGAAGGTGCAACTGTTAAGTTCACATCAATAAACGGACATATTCTATTTTCTCGCTACAATTAATGATTTTTTTAACGATATTATAAAGACTTTGCTTTAATTTAAGCCTCTCCATAACCTTGGAAGGACCACTGAGGCATGGGCAGGGAATGTTTGCCTTCACCAAATGCTCGGATGAACACAGCCGAAGTTAACAAGCTTGCATGACGAGAGGCTGCAGGATTGAAATCTTCACAGACATTATTAGGACGGTCAGATAGAGAAGGTACAGACGGGTGCAATAAATAACACGCATGAAGCAGGCGTAACGTGGAAGCCAGATTTTAGCTAGAAAATCTGAAAATGTCGTCTTGATATATTCATAGGTAGGTGTATGTGGGAATAAAATACCGGTAAAGGTCCGCTATAACAGGCCACGAAGGCAATGTTCTGAGCTCGGCGCAAGAAGGGGTGGAGTGGTCATCGCCTCGCCACGGATGGTTTCACCCCGGGAAAAGCCTCGCGATATAAATTGTACAGGACCTCGGAGCCGATTTGAATGGGTACTGAGGAAAGAAAATCTCTTGCCTCAATGGGGTTCGAACCTCGGACCGTCCACCTTTAGCGAATCACTATACCGTCTAGGCTATCCGGGCTCCTGCAGGTAGGAATAAAATATTAAAACAGTGTCGTAGAAATATGTATGGGTATGGAATGGATTCAGTGTCACTATATGCAGGGTGCTAAGGACTCTACGCAGATCATCGTATTCTTGGAGGTGACGCCGTGTTGAATGGTAGACGTCTACACGTTTCCGCTTAAACGTATTGGTGATGCCCCTCCAAATCACCCGTAAATTTCTACCACAATAGACAAAGTCAAATTCCAGCAGAAGGTAATCTATATTTAACTGTCATACCACAGATCAAGTGACAAGGTACCGGGGTGCTGATAAGTCCTTAGCCCGACCAGGAAGGAAACAAGCTCGGAAGCATGTCAGGGACGCGCGCGATTTCAACAACATCGAGACGCGAGCTGTCATGCAGTTTATTTCCTGCAAGGCAAGGCGCCGAAGGAAATTCACGCCATTCTGACAGAAACATTAGCTTGTTTCCTTCCTCGTCGGGCTAAGAATTTATTAGCACCCCTGTATTGTAAAAGAAGTACTTAATCTTTCAACTTCGTAAAATCCCGAAACATTCACTAGCCGAGAAACTAGCAACAAATAAAATAGGAACATGTTCGATAGAAACAATACAGCGACCAAGAAATACACTAAATAAAATATAATTCATGACACGTATCTCCTTTTTTTCTAGTATACTCCCTGAGGAGTATATTGCTTGTCATGAATTATACTGTATCAAGTACATTTGTCTGTTGATGTATTGATTGCAAGCATATGCACGGTAAAAGTAGCATAAAAATATTCTAAAGAATTTGTTACGACTGCAAACCTACACTCTCAGTTTGCTTTTTCTTTTTCACACAATTTTCACATACATACCGTGCATCTTGATATTATGACAGTTTTTTATTCACCAACTGGTACACAAGTGAATTGTCTTAAAAACAATTTTAAAATTTACATTAAAATTAACATTAAAACAGCTCCGACATAACAAAGAATTTTTGTATATTACACATACAGTCGATCACAACTATATTTTACCTAGTAGTACAGTAGGTATACAACTACATGTTTCGGCCCTAAATGTTGGCCGTCTTCAGTTTGTGATTTAACTTACAGAGCAGCTACACAAGATGTGTGGGGTGTTCTTTTAAGGTATTGGGGGTTAGGTGGGGGGAAGAGAAATTGGGGGGGGGGGAAAGAACACCCCACACATCTTGTATAGCTGCTCTCTAAGTTAAATTACAACCTGAAGATGGCCAAACATATAGAGCCGAATATGTAGTTGTATACCTACTGTACTACTAGGTGAAATATAGTTGTGTTTGACTGTATGTGTAATACACAAAAATTCTTTGTTATTGAACCAACACAACGGGGATGACGCACCTCAAAATCAGATCCGACATGTTTCGGTCAGTGAGATTTCGTTCCCTGATGGTGTGACTGCACCGAAACATGTCGGAGCTGTTTTAATGTTAATTTTAATGTAAATTTTAAATTGTTTTTAAGACAATTCACTTGTGCATCAGTTGGTGTGTAAAAATATCAGTTTGTTTTACACGACCTCGGCCTACAGCGTTATCAGGCCCAGTGATTCGCAACGCCCGGAGCACTCTGATAGTGAAGGTGGCAGTACCATTTGTGCAATGACCCAGTTACTTCAGTGACCCTGTTTTGTGGTTGTGTGCGGTATGCAGTTACGTACAGCATTATCCCCCCACTGTACTTGTGACATCAACTCCCCAACCACCCCGACAGTCACTGTTATATGTAAGTCTAATTACAGTGAAGATATTCTTTAAAGCTTAGTGGTTTTTACGTATTAGCGGACTGATATTAAATAATTATACGTTCTGCCAATACACTTTATTTATGTGTTTTTATGGACCTTAAAATAAGCGACGATTATTTCCATAAACAGCAATTAAAATTATGTGGGTGGTATTACAACCTAGATGAAGAATGTTTACTGCGCGGTAGGAACTGAATCTTGAAATTCAAGTTATATTTAAACTTTAAAGGTTAATATTTGTTTTGCATACCTGGCACAGATATTGTGTCAGATATCTCACAAGGCAGTATTTTTTATAAATGCAAAAAAGTATCCATTTTACCACAAATTTGATACAACATGTTGAATGACAGCAAAGATTTTTCTTCTTTGCTGTTTATTTGTGTAAAAACTTTGACAGCATTTATAACAACAAAATGTGGAACAGTTGACGATTACAATGAAAGTATTATGCAAAACACTTTATACGATTTTGACATTCTGAGGACCGTGCGTCGTGATATATTCTTATAATAAAACCAACGAGAAGTACTCATTTCTTAAATTAATTTTTGGAATAGGATTCTACATATTTCGGACAGTATCTCTGTCCATCATCAGGAGTCTGGCACTGTACACACAGCAATAGGTATATGTCATACAGGTTATGCTGACTGATTGCTAGCGGGATCAGAATCCTGATCCCCTAGCAAGCAGTCAGTATAACCTATATGACATATACCTATTGCCGTGTGTACAGTGCCAGACTCCTGATGATGGAAAGAGATACCGTTCGAAACATGTAAGTGTCCTATTCCAATAATAAATTTGAGAAATTAGTGCGTCTCGTTGGTTTTATTTAAAGACGTTATACGATATTTTAGGTTTTCACGGTTATGTTGATACCTATCTACCAAACTGCGCGACGTCACATCCCAGACACCCTTAATACCCCCATTACAATCACAGGTTATGTAAAGACATACAAACAACTGAAAGAGACTATAAAATTACGCTAAAGAAGACAGTAGTCGGATATTTAGTATAAGGATAATACTATTGCAAAATTAAAGGACAAATTGTAATATTTTAAGTCCTCACGGTCGTAACTATGAAGAATGTCGTCTACCTGGACGTGACGCCGTATAGTCTGATGTCAGCGTACATACGATTTAGAATATCCTCCAAGACTCTGAGCAGCATATCAGGTAATGTTTCATTGTATATCCTACAGTTTGTTCATATTTTAGGTGGAGTTACAAACGAGAGGATAATATTAAAACTTATTGTGAAGATATAAGAATTGAGACTTAATTTGTCTGTAGGGCGATTCAGCAGCGCACTCTTTTAAACAAGGTAATAATCAAGGTCTCTGTCTTCTCTGTCCTGCTGGGATGTTACGCTCAGTAGCTGGGTTGAAATGTTTCGACCTTTCGAAGTAAAGTATTGCCGTCGTCTTAAAGGGTTGATGAGCCTCAGAAGGAGGTCGCACGCTTCTTTCAACCGTCAGATGTTACATTGCCCACTACTTGGCGTAATATCCTAGAAAAATCCTTAAAAATCAGCGATGTGAAAATCTCAAGTCTCTCGAGGCAATGAACCCCTGACTTCGTTAAAAATTGGGAAACGTAAAATGCTGCTCGACTATCAGTTTTTCACTCATCCTTCTGCGTGCATCAAGTTAATTTTCTTGACATTAACATGTGAATAGTATAGAAAAATGGGGATGTTTTGCTGACCGTGTATCTCAGTATAATCTTAGTAATTAACCAACTTAATGCACAAAATCTTGTTTTATAATAAGTTTATTATATGCCTCTATATGTTTCGAGCTCTATGTGCTCATCACCAGGAGGTCAAAATTGTATTATACAGCCTCTGGCATCATCACACTTGTAGGTGGCCGTCCGGTGCACGGAACGGCCACATAGAGCCACATAGAGCTCGAAACATGTAGAGGCATATAATAAACTTATTATAAAACAAGATTTTGTGCATTAAGTTGGTTAATTAACTAAGATTATAGAAAAATGGGTTTGAACGAATTGTGTCTGCTACAATACATATAGTTTGTTATGAATGAGTCAGGTCTATGACATCAGATGCAAGTGAAGGGTTAATCCCATTTGTCTTCACTTTCTTTATAATAACAGAGTATGAGCTTCGCTGTAGTACAATGTAACCAGCATAACTATAAATATTTTTTTTAGGAAAAGTGCCCAGAACCTAGAAGCTTTGTAGATGAAAGAATGTAATTAAAATATGACAACAGTTTACTATGTCACTTTAACGCTGTAACCAAGTTTGTATCGCTGCAAACAGAAGACCCCAAGGTATAAACAATTACTTTCTCGAAGACCACTTTCTCCGTAATCAGCAAAAAAAAAACACTCTGCATTGTATGAATCCCCCCCGAAGTGCAAATTTTAGCTTAGTTTAAAGTGTTTCTCTTAATACTCCCTCACATTTCCACAAACAACATTCAATTTTTAAAAATCTGTACACTAATAGGTGCAGATTTATCAGATAAATGCCACACAGTACCGTGTTTAATGTTTCCTCTGCATTGATTGTTCATATTTTGGTTAGGTTTGAGGTTTTCATACCAAGCAGTAAACACATATATGCAGGTCTGACTAATCCTGTAGAACAGAGCTCTTCTTCAGAACACTGTAGGTCAACTAGTCAAGAAATTCCTCCCGTTTCATGGTTCATGGAAGGTGAATGTTCATTACCGTTTCCACAAGATCCCGCTACTGGAAGGTATAATGAAAAACTACCCCAGTTGGCACCCTCCCACCCTATACGCCTAGTTAATTTAGAGGGCAGACCATGCTCCAGGCTATAGGAAATCCTGTTACAATGTTTATTCCATCCTTCATAGAGAAATTCTGAAATACGTGACCATGTTTACCAGCATGTTTCTTAATGCCAGTCAGTAAGGAAGGGTCTTCAGTCACTAAACTTCTTTGTAGTTAACCCTTAAAAACGTGAAGTATGTAACTTACGTACCCTCAGGATTAATATTAAAAACTTCTCCATTCTGCCACGGAGTGAATTTGTGTGTTTTGCATGGATCTCTAAACAAATATCCGTCGTAATTTCCGTATGTAGCATTAACTGATTTTGACGTTTTGCTGACCGTGCATCTCAGTATATTTGTCTCAGTATTTAAACACATGCACAAAATTTGTTTCATAATAAGTTTTATTTCATGCCTCTACATGTTTCAAGCACATGTGCTCATCATCAGGAGGTCAAAATTGTAGTACACGGCCTCTGACCAACCTTACCACTATCCTGGGCCATTATCACGTAATCTGGGAACATTAACTTCCTAGAAACATCTGGGCACCTCGGGCCTTTAATGGGACTGATTTATCTTTTACCTTAGAGGCCCGAGAAAGTATTGGACTCGCGTATGCAAAGACTATGACCGATCAAGGAGAAAACTATCACCTAGCTGGCACATGTTTAATACCGAACTTGCTGCGTCCAGAGAAAGAAGATGTTTCTGTTGCATGCCGAACTAGTGACAGTACGTTCACAGTAGAGATCAGGGGCATAGGTGAGAAAGGAAAGTGGGGGGAAGGGCAGGTTGCGTGGTCGTCCCGCGCGGCAAATTCCAGGGGCGACAAAATGAGTATTACAATTAAAACAATGGTTTTCTGTGTTCAAAACATTTTAAATTATTGAAACACATAAAAGGTAATTTAACAAATATTTATGGACTTGTATTAAAGTTTTTATTTATGTTAAACGAGGTCATTGAGATTCAGGGCCTCGGGTGCCAAGAACCCAACCTCTGCCAGTGAGAGTAACATCCAGATATATCAATAGCCACCATTATGTGAAAGATATTAGCATTTTAAATTCATCTGCGGTAAAAAAAAATGCCAAAAGGTTATTATTTTACTCTTGTCTCCGGTAATCGCCTCTGCCGAGTTTATATGGAACATTCCTGTAATTAGCCCGACTGGGTAATGAGTGGCACATATCCCCGGTACTGGCATTAGATGGTTTTGTATTGAACGTCAATCTCCAATAATTTATTTGGACATGTACAAATTGAAAGTTGATATCCATTAAAAACAGAAACCTCAGGCGTGTTTGAATTTCATATTAATATCACTTAATTAAGTAGGGCGGATTTCCAGCGGGCATTCATTTTCGGCAACTTAATTGGGCGAATTTATATCGAAACTTCTTCCCTTGAAGGCAGCAAGCAGTTTTAACTAATTCTTATGCCCAGTAGTCTCTTCTTGTGGCTCCTGCTGAGAACTGACATTCGACACTCTCTTCAAGCAAGTTGCTACTGAACGTAAATCTCTCCCCCATTTGTCTCAAGCAAGTTTCTATTGAACCTTCCTTGTCAAATAAACTAGAAACCTTACTGTGTCTAGTAGTCCACGTTAGATTTCCGGATCTGTATCAACCATTTTTCTGTTAATAATCAAGCCACTGGTCAAAGCAGAACTTTCGTCCCTAATACTCCAAACTCAGAAATAAATTCCTTCACTTGATCGTACAAACAGAAGCCAGGAAAGTCAATAACAGATCCCCAGAGAAAAACATTTCCTCCCCACAAACAGCAATGAATTTCTGGTTCTTCATTCAAAGGTTTGCTCTGGCTGACGGCATGCATTCTTGTTCCAGGGATGCTGATAAATCCTTAGCTCGACCAGGAAGGAAACAAGCTAATGTTTCTGTCAGAATGGTGTGAATTTCCTTCGGTGCCTTGCCTTGCAGGAAAAAAAAAACTTGATGACAGCTCGCGTCTCGATGTGTTGAAATCGCGCACGTCTCTGACATGCTTCCAAGTTTGTTTCCTTCATGGTCGGGCTAAGGACTTATCAGCACCCGGTAGATGTGAACCGAAATTGCAGAGGAATCTGCTAGTTCCATCTTCAGGGAAAAATGGTACACAAGAAGCGACCTCTCAGAGGAACCTGAGAGGCATCAGTTTCTTCTGAAACTTCGACACGTATCTTCCAAATTACAAGACTTCATGTCTTTAAAACCAAAGCCATGAAAATCTCAAATCTCACCAAGTGCTCTTTCCTTCGTCACCAATTTACAAGCATTAACTTATAGAGACAAAACAAAGCAATGCACACAAATTCGACGGCCATTCGAAAATATGTGACACGCTCGGGCGTTCTTCTGCTCGCCTCGGGTACAAACGACGCTCACAGCGTCCACAGTCACGTAGCTATCCTTCCTGTCTGCACCTCACTAACAAACGCATATGATCCTATTATCTTGCCGAATTCATTTAGTAGAAAAACTCTTCCTAATAAAAAGGTTAATGAGACTACAGATAAATAAGCAATGTTTGATGGGTTTCTTGGCGGTTCGATTACCTTGAATTACGATTCATTGTGGCAATGGTACAGAACGCGCCTAAAGAAATTTTGCTGCCAATATTTTACAATAACATGCATCCTAACGACGACTGTTCACTTAGATGTATTTAATACATGTAACAGGAGGTTGTTCAGTGGGTATTTGAATTTAGGTGACATTAGTAAGGTCAGTGTACCGCACCGTAAACACGACCTACACAGCGGCTCTCAAGACCACCACCCATCCAAAAACTCACTGCAGAAAACCATACGCTGCAACTCAACATCTAATGCTCCTGATGATGGGCGTATGTACCCGAAACATGTCGAGCTAAGAATATATCAATAAAATTACCTAGATGCATCAAGTTGACATTTCACTTTATTTCATGAGGAAGATGCATGGTCAAACAACCCTCAATGTAGAAAAAATGCTAGATACAAACGGGACGCAGACGACAACATTCAGCGGCGCACGCGCTTGGCATGCAGGGTACCTAAGGCAAGAACAAAGACACACAATCAGAATATGTAATCCCCCCACCCCCCTCCAGGGCAACAACGGTTACAAGAAAGCGCCTCATTCTTACATTATACGTACACTGCCTGTTTATTTACTATCTCTTCGCATTTCTTCTCCTGAATTATAATTTTTCTAGCCTGATAATGGAGGCAGTAATTTCCTCTGTGGCGTCGCTTTACTTAAACTGATGAATTAAAGAAGGTTAAAGAAGAGGAATTTTCGGCAGCTTTTCATGAAACTGTACGATCGCGCAAAAGCCTGTATATATTCCAATGGAGCGTATTTTGAATTAAAAAAGAGGTATGTGTCTTCCTCACGTGTCTTCGATTTGGAAAAAAAAAAATCAGTCCTAAAACTTTTGGACCGCACCGTATATATACAACAGCAAGCGTTCACATCTCATAAGACGGCAACTTCCCTGGTCCTCAAAGTATTGCTTCCTTTTTTTATACGCAATACATCCCTTCGCATTATGTAGCTCAGTCACAAGTTGTGAAAATGGCAAGGAAAATTTCAATCTTTCATAAAATGAGGGGAAATTATGTAGTAGTTTCGCAACTATCAGCTCTTCAAAGGGACTCTTCGCTTAATGGATTTACTGAGAATAATCAGTAACAAGTCACTTACGACAAAAAGTGTGCTTTTAGGAGCCTTGTGCAAATTAACTTGCACTTGAACTGCACACTGCAACTGAGTTTGTCGTTAGAATTAGTACTTTTCCGTTAATTGAGACGGGTGACACAGTAACCAGCCTGTACTCCTACATAATAATACCGCTGTAAAGCATATTAAATTTACACGTGAATTTATATTAGGTAGAAACTTAGAAATTTTATTACTTTTAAATCAAGGAAGACATCGATCAGTCACAGCCACAAATGTCAGCAATACCTATCAGTTTATTACTCTTTATTACGCTTGAACCCGGCAATGGCCTGATCAGATCGTTATACTTTTAGGAATACATGACTTGTCACCTCTACTCTATAAAGCTTAGCGCAACCCGGTAAACCCCCTCACTCGTTAACAAATTGATCATCGGCTGTCACGTATCTACGACGAAAGAAATATTGTGATTTCATGCAGTTTGGCAATTACACTAAGGTTTTATTCCAAATTTAGGCGTTTCGATTTATAGAGAGAGAAAGGCAAGTTAATTATTTAAATAATTTATACTACATTTTGGCAGAGTTTGATTTATTAAGTTTGTAGCTATTGATTTGTCAGTTATTGTAATATAATATTTAGTTTAATAGAATAGAATATACACTTTTTACTTTTTATTTAAATTGGGAATTAATTAAACGATTTTCTGTAAATCCTTGAGTCCTGGCCATAACAGATTTGCCAATTTATTTGGATGGTGGCGGCGAAATTTACTACCATAAGTTTTAGTATCTTTTCCCAGGAAAACTTGATGGAATTCAAGTCATCATTTGAGTAGGAAAGCACTATACTGCTAATGGCACCTTAACAAAGTGTGCATGTCAGTGTCGTATATGACAGTTTTACTGTGCTCTTACGTGAATTGTTTTTAAGCCTTAAACACCAGTTGTTACTACGTGTATATATATATATATATATATACACACACACACACACACATACCATCAGGTACAACATTCCAATATTCTACATTGTGCCCACAGAATGCACTAGATGTTTAGCATGAATCCCAGAATATAAAGTGATTAGACCTATTTCCTTAAAAAAATTAACTGTTTTGTTCTTAAAACCGAGAAGGAGTGTGTTTTCTGCGCGGTACGAACTCAATCTTTACAATCAGGTTACTCCTGTTCTTTCAAGGGTTAAATCAATACAGTAACGAGTTTATATGTATGTTTACAGCTGGATTGCTTTTATCATCGCGTAGCGACAAACAACAACAAATTACGTACTTTAGTGTTTACGTAGTTATTTCACACTGACACATTAATTTCACTATTTTGAATCTTACAATCACTCAGCCGATTAAGAAACTGGCCTTATTTTATGGAACTGCTGAACGGAATGATTTCAGAGGAACATAGAGTTTGTTGCTTCTATTTCAGTATACTGAGTCCACGATTTTGAATTTAAAACGAAAAATAAACCAAAAATAAGTTTGATGGGCTAAAGCTTTTTTTTTTTTTTTTTTTTT
>Ga0131853_10002840_pt1 | contig 31022 bp, 18 predicted proteins | sample TergutLab28metaG_FD_92764 | JGI IMG/M metagenome (GOLD analysis project Ga0131853, IMG submission 92764) | Labiotermes labralis P1 segment gut microbial communities from Petit-Saut dam, French Guiana - Lab288 P1 (version 2) (version 2) | ecosystem: Host-associated > Arthropoda: Insects >... | reverse complement strand
GGGGAAACCGGAGGGAAGGAGACCACTGGGGAGACCTAGGCATAGATGGGTGGATAATATTAGGATGGATCTCCAGGAGGTGGGATGTGGGTATATGGACTGGACTGGGCTGGCCCAGGATAGGGACAGGTAGTGGACGCTTATGTGTGCGGTAATGAATCTTTGGGTTCCGTGAAATGCAGGGAATTTCTGGACTAGCTGCAAACCAGTTAGCTTCTCAAGAAGGACTCTGCACCATGGAGTGAGTAAGTAAGTAAGTAATATTATCATGTTCTAAAGTCAGAAATGTTTACTAGGAATTATGAACCCTGAGTGTTAAATGTAAGCAGCCACCATGTACAGCAAAAACTGTCCCTCAGAAGAGAATGCATATTTTCTGCACTGGTACACTAGTATACCAACAAATGGTCCTTTATATTCAAATTATTTTTTGATTGGTTTTCCTTCCGTCAAATGACGAACACATGCCTGTGCATTCCTATTTATTTGTGGGTACATTGTATGTGCATTTATAGACCTGACAGTAGGTTTTTCGGCAAAAATTATTAATTAATATTTGCCATTAACCAACAGAAAAGTAGTATGGTATGCCTTTTAATGCACATTCTTCAATATATGAAGTGGAAGAATGTGACAGCCTAGTTACAATGAAAATGATTCCTAACAACTCAGAATTTCACACATTCTTTGCTATCATTTACACGATATTTTAAGAGCATACATAAACAGCATCTCCCTCACAACAGCTCCACATGAATATGTAATTCAAATGACAGTGGTACCAGCATGATAATACAGTGAGCTTTATTATCAACCGAGCTCTTGACAACGAGGTTACGTTTAATATAAGCAGTCTACACAGAGGACAGTGAAAAGTACTTCACGACTGCATGGACATGAGCTATTACGGCATGGCATGGTTGACGTGTGCGTGTGTGGCTGCTACGTCTACAAATTGATTTCTTACATTCTTTTCGTATCCCATCACAGGATCACTTCCTAAATCCAATATTATATATCAAACACCTTTCCACATTAGCAACAATGTGAGTGGTCTTGAGTGTGTGCGTAGGCCATCCAAATACGATCCGCTTGTAACACACAAACAGAATTGTTACTTTCCACACAACACTAACCTACAATTGATGGTCCCATATTTCAAAATTGACGTCATTGTAACTCCCTACTCGAACTGTTTTCACGGACACTTCTTAGCAACTTTCTATCACCTGTAACACAATAACACTATAGAATATGATCCTTCTTATTGAAAAACAAATACTAATGTCCAAATTCAATATTGCGTGATCCGTACTACGTTAAGTCCTTGAAACAGCAATCTGATTGTCCGTAGGTAATCCGTGATTGTTCCGTTGGCAACAAGAACTGTAAATATGCGACAGGGGTTTTAGGTGGGGTGTACAGCCCTAGAGATGTTGCACACGACTACCCTGAGTCAAAATTTAGAAAAGTAACTGCACGTGGTTGCGGCGTGATAAAATGTACCTTTTCACACCGCCAGCAGTGTGCAATATGTTGTTAGACAATCATTTCATTTGGGTTGCGGGGCGTGTGCAATACGAGGCATTGTTATCAATGCCACATGGATGATTCGTGTCATTGACCGGTGACTTTTCCGTTAAAATATAATGGGTAGATATATATCGTTTGCGATATTTTGGTAGTAAGTAAAAGGTAAACATTAGGTGTGAGGCTGAACAACTATTAGAAGTTTGACCTCTATGTGTGTTTGCAGTGAAGCGAGGGTTTGTCCGCTAATGTAACGTTTTGCTGGAACTTTGCAATGTGAGGTTATCAGTTCTTTTGTGCAAGTACTCCATAATATTAAAATGCTGAATATTTGGTGGGAAGTGTGTGGTACCGATGAAGTTTAGCACAGTGTTATCGCTGACTTTTCGCTTATTTTACTATACATTAAACGAATGGAATTGATATTGACGCTGTTGTAGTGAAAGTGTTTTTCATCTACACATACCATTTTGTTTATTACGCATAATAACTCGATACTTAGAAAAAAATGGCTTGTTGTGAATGGGTTAAGTACATTACTGTTGAACCTGTTTTGCTTTTTTATATGCTTGCTATTTTCATGCAATATGGAATTTTTCAAGACTTGGTGTACGAGAAAGTATGCAGAACAACGTTCAATGTCACAGTGTGTGAAAATCTTCATGATTCGAATTACTCGAGATATCTTGATACAGTGCAGAATGATGCCTCAGTGTGGATATTAGGCTCAACTGTGTCATTAGCTTTGCCTTCAATTATATCAGCCAACTTTCTGGGTTCATGGGGAGATCATTTTGGAAGGAAACTCCCACTATTATTGCCATCCATAGGAGGCCTTCTTAGCACTTTTATATATATATGGATGTCATTATACAACTTGTCTGGCCCAATATGGCCAATTATTATTGCTAGTGGTATATCTGGCATATTTGGTGGATTTGTAAGCTGCATCATGGCAGTCACCAGCTATGTGTCGAGCATATCCTCCCAAGGTAGTCGAACTGCTCGAGTGGCCCTGCTTGAAGCCATGTCATTTGTTGGTGGCACAATAGGACCATTTGCAGGTGGGGGGTTGCTTTCAGTTTCAAATCATGCAGTAGTATTTAGCTGCATCTCCGTCTTCCACATGGTTGTAATCGTATATGTGTTGTTATGTGTGCGTGAAGTTGTGGGAACTGAAACAGACAGTTCTTATTGCAGTTTTTTCCATATCAGAGACTCGATTACAACATGCTTCAGACCCAGGGTTGGTTACAAGAGAGCATACATGTTGTGCTTTTTAGTGTGTTGCCTTGTCATCATGACTATTGTTACAGGTATGCATACAAGACATAAGACATTATGGCTGTGTCATAAATATGATATTTCTGTGTAACGTGTGTATTTTTTTTCTGTTTCACCTAGCCCACACAACAAATATTGTACGTTAAACTGCAGTACAAATTTACTTCCATGGCTAGGCAATCTTTAGGCTAATGCATGTTTTTACACTAACCAACCAGTTCTGTTTACACAGTAATAATAACAACAACAACAATAATAACAATAACAACAACAACAACGTCTTCAAATATATTCAATAGTCCAGGTTAATAGCCCACTCTGAAAAAAACAAGACCTTTATAACAATTTGTGTCTGAACGCCCACCTTAATCCTCAAGAGCAAACTGACAAGGAGAAACTTGGTCAAGGCTATCAGTATCTATGCCACCTCAGTCTTGACATATTATTTTGGTATTATTGACTGGACCTCAACGGACCTGGAGAAAATCTAAACTTGTATTAGGTCTTTCCTTACTAAGTACCACTTTCACCACCCAACATTTGCAGTTGAAAGGGTCATACACCCCAGAAAATATGTAGGCAGAGGTCTTAAGGACATATCTGACCTTCACAACAAGCCAGTATTCAACTTTCATTATTTCATTAAAAAAAAAAAAAAGCCCAAACATCTGGCATGCACAGAAAAGTATGTGAAGTCAGTGACAAGCTTACATTTTTAAATCCAAATCTTTATGATCTGCCAGCAGTTGTATTACCTGTGATTGATTGAAAATGCAACTAGCCAAATGGCCATCTAAGAGTCTAAATGTTATATATCCATGACAACTGAATCAGCCTGGCATTGACAAAAAAAACCATTCATATCTTGGTGAGGAGAAGTGATATATTCCCAAAAACAGAGTGATTTATGTTTTCCATACAGGACAAAGTCATTCCTACATGAAACTATCAAAAATGCAATATCAAGGATCCCAGCATTGTGATTGACTCCTGTGACCTTTCTAACACTTCATTGGAAACATGTCAGAGCTATTTTAATGTAAATTTTAATATTGTTTTTTAAGACAATCACTTGTGCATTAGTTGGTGAATATACTTTTATAACATTAAGATGCACAGTACAAATGTGAAAATTATCCAACATGTGATTGCTTCATGTCCAAAACTAGTCCAGATTCCTTACAAACACCAACATGAGCCAAAACTTTCCATCAGAAAATTGGTGAAAGAACATCTTCTTGAGGAACCATATTCTTCATATTATAAAGATGAGCTGCAGGTCATCTTGGAAAATGACAAGTACAAACTCTGCTGGAATCATACATTATTAAAAGACAAGACTGTTCCATTCAATTGACCAGACATAAGAATGATTGATAGAACAAATTAGGAAGCTGCATTCATTGACATAGCAATTTCATTAACCCACAGTCTACAAGCCACAATTACAGAAAAACAATGCCAATATCAGAACTTGGCATTTGAAATGAAGCATCAGTTCCAACTGAACAAAAATGTTATTCTGCTGGTTTTGTCTGCTCTGGGGGTCATCCCTAACATGCTTACCATAGTCTCACTAACCTCAATTTACCACCATGCCTATTGTCCCAGGTTCAGAATGTGGTCATAATAAACACCTGTTCAATTGGGAGAAAATTCATCATTGATGAATTCCACTAATCTAATGAAGAGGCTGATAATCCCTAATCATGTCATTTTACCAAGTTCCCAGTTTTATACACTCATTTCAGTATTCCCTGATACAACCCCTCAACAGGTACATAGTTCAAAGCCTGTACTTGATAGCCTGAGGAGTGTGAGATTAGTCTTGGACACAGAGTTAAGTGCAAATAATAAAATACAAGTAACTAGATCTCTGGCAGTACCAGTTCTAAGATACTGTTTTGGAACTATTAACTGGCACCGAGAATTGCGAAACTTGGATAGGAAAAAAAGGAAGCTGCTAACCATCCATGGGCAGCATCACCCAAAGGCAGATGTAGATTGCTTGTATGTTCCCAGAAAATGGGGAAGAAGGGAGCTAATGAAATTAGAAGACGCCTACATAGTAGAAGTTTTGAAAGTGAAGGAATATGTGGACAGTAAGGAACACAAACTCAGCAGTGCTACAGAGAGGAACAAGACAAAGGACAGCATAGCACAGAAGATGAAAGAAAGATGGCAAGGGAGGAGAATGCATGGACATTTCCCTCATAACATAGACGAAGTACTGTTGAGTAATGAACGGTCATATAATTGGCGAAAATTTGGAGATATCAAGGGAGAAACAGAAAGTGCAATAGTGGCAGCTCAAGTCCAAGCACTTAGCGCATACTATTTTAAAAATAAATGTTGAAGGAAGAAATGTACAGTGAATGCTATTTGTGTGAACAGCATGAAGAAAGAATTACCACATAACCTCAGGATGCCCCATTTTGGTGAAGAATGAATACTTAATGAGACACAGTAGCAAATTTGCATTATTCAGTGTGCAAAGCACTAGGCATCAAATAACAGAAAATTGGTACATACACACACAAGCCAGTATATGAACACGAAGATGTGATTGTTTTGTGGAATCAAGGACTACACAGAGAGAAGTCATGAGAACTAGGCCAGATATAGTAATTAAAATTTCATCTCAGGGGTCGGCAAATTTAACTCACATAATGGCACATCCAGCAAGGCTCTGGAAACAGGTATCTCTCTCCATTGGGGCCCTGTTGGGGAACTTGGAGGGGGGTGGGTGGGTGGGTTTGTTTGCCAGGAACTTTGAGATACAGTAAAAGAGCGCTCTATAAATGGAGCATCTCTGGAACCTGAAATGTATGATCATACCAGTAATAATTAGTCACTGGAATAGTAACAAAAGGCTTAAAGAAAAATTTGGAAGCCATTCCAGGAAAATGTTCAGTGTATTCACTACAATGGACAGCTATACTTGGAACGTCACACATAATACAGAAAATTTTATAGGGTGAAACTTGAAGCCTGAACGATGGGGTCCACCATTGGTTCAAGAGGAGAAATATCAGGGAGTAAAGCCTCGGGTATTTTCTGAGTGATTTTGAGATGGTTCCAGTTGCCTCCATTATTACTGGTATCACTTTTGTTTTTACATTCCACATGCGCATATTTCTGTTGTAAGATCGTTATATTTTAGAATCATTTCATCTTCCTTCTTGACTCCTGAAATTGCAACATCTATTAACATACATGCACCTTTTTCATTATTATGGTTTTTGATGTCCAGTTTATTGTTGGAGGTGGTTGTGTTGGCTTGCACTTGTTGATACTATGTTATGGGTACCTTATCTTCATTACTTGTTTCTCCTAATTTTGGTACCTGCTTGTACCATTGTTCATAGTCTGATTTTACCCCTGTTTCTTTGCGTTTGTTAAAGTGTAGTTGAGCACAAACACTATCATGTCTCTGTATGTATGTTCATTTGCCAGTACTGGGCATGCTGATATAATGTGTTCTGTTGTCTCATAAAATTGTTGGCATAGTCTGCATGTGCTTTCCATTTCTGTTTGTAATATTTTTCTTTATTATTATTATTATTATTATTATTATTATTATTGGTTATGACCTTTATACAGGATATTTACAATTATATATCTGAAACAAACCATGTCTCTAGGGCATATATCATCGCAACTATTCTGCTGTTACAGTTTGTGGAAATTGTTATTTACCATTTTGAGTGTTTGGTACTTTTACATTAGTTCTTTTTAAAGTATGTGTGCAGTGCCCAGTATGCTGTTGTCTGTAAATTCTTGATTTCATTTAAGTAACACCAACAAATGCACATATATAGTCTTCAATAATCTAAAATTTACGTTAAAACACTTAAAACGCTCCAACATGTTTCGATCATATGATCATCCTCAGGGAGCATACTTTGTTCCTTGCTGGTGTTCTTATAGTTGTTGCTTAGTTTTGCTTGTTGGGCACTAACTATCTTTATTGTTGCACCGTGCATTTTGTAGTTTATTTAAGCAACACACCAACAAAGGAACAAAATATGCTCCCTGAGGATGATCGTATGATCAAAACATGTAGGAGCGTTTTAAGTGTTTTAATGTAAATTTTAGATTATTAAAGACTATATATGTGTATTTGTTGGTGTGTTACTTAAATAAACTACAAAATGCATGGTGCAACGATAAAGATCTTGATTTCATGTTTTCCCAGTAAGTTGCTGAGGCATTTTCTGAATGATTTTGAGGTGGTTCCACTTCCCCTTTTTATTACTGGTATCACTTGGTGTTACATTTCACATGAACTGTATTTCTATTGTAAGGTCTTTATTTACTACTTCTACTACTATTACTACTACTGTTGCTGCCACTACTTACTACTACTACTACTGCTGCTGCTGCTGCTGCTGGTGCTGCTACTACTATTGCTACCACATTGTCTGGTCAATATTATGTTGCATTCGAGCTTTGGACTTCTACATCATACAGTGTTTCAGCATGTTTGAAAATGCTTGTTTATTCTTCATAAGAGCAGTTTTGGTTACATTTGGCCTGATTAATGTAGGATAGGTAATTTTGGTTAAGCATAGCTGTATTTGTAAACATGCATATGTAAAACTGACCAAGTTCATCTGATGAGAATCAAACCAAACACAAGAAGAAGTAAGTACTGTGGGATCAAAAACTGCCCAGGAGCAGGGTGTGCTGGTGACTGAGACTTTAATCTGCACTTTTAAGACCAATTTGCATTATACATAACATCACTGTCATGGAAAAGAACACCATCATAACATCAGTTTTAGCAAATATGTGCATTATGCATAAAGTTGAACATCACTGTAGGGACTGCCATGGAATCTAGTTGGCAAGGTACCTCTCCTTCTTGACTAAGAGGAATCTAGTACTAAGCACAAATACATTTGCATGTACAAAGTGCTGGTACTTTCTAAATCTGTGGGAGAATACTTTACAGTATATAGTTACATTATTTTATCTGACACACATTGCTAGTCACTTCCCATCGCCTCAGTTGTGTCATACACTTGCCCACTTACTGACTAGCTTCCATACTATTGATTGAAGAGTGTATGGTTATTGGCTAGTTAGTATGTGCTATATTGTTTGCCTTAGTTGATTCACAGTGTAAGTTTATTGCAAATGATGCTGGATTATTTGGGAGAAACAGTGACAAGGGAATTTACACCAACTGTCATCGTGGAGAAGTTTGAAAACATGGTAAACAAAGTGTACCATAGCCCAGAGTCCTTCCTAGTACAACTTTTACTGCACCATGCATACTTGTGAGGCACTCCCATAAAAGCGTATTTCATCGGATCACTCTTCTAGACTCAGAGTAGCATCGACATAGCGGAACAGATTTTAAATTACAGAGTTTTTAATGGCAAAAGAGTTGTAGAAAATGCTTGCTTTATACAAGGACATATCAAAAATTCCCCAGACAGAATCAATAATGAAATGCACATTTACCTTTTTATTGCTCATTGTTGTCCCCTGCAAAAATATCCACTTCTGACATTCTGCAGTGGGGCCAGCACTCTCATTGCTGGAGCAGTGCTGGAACTGATTTTTTGGAATTGTGTGTCAGCATTATTCCTGGATTTCAGGGACATCTGGAAATGACAACCTCACAGTTGTCATTTCATTTGTTTAAACAGCAAGAAATCCCAAAAGACCATATGAGGCAAGTAGAGAGGGTGGGATACCATAACCATGTTTGTAGTGACAATAAATTGCTGCAGTGACAAAGCAGTGTTTCCTGGCGCACTGTCTTAGTGACTCAACCAGTCCTTGTTCTGCCACCGTTCAAGATGTTTTTTTGACGGACTTGCTCCCTCATTGGTTGCAAAATCTCCTCACAATGCTGGTCAGTTTTCATTAACAATTTTGCAGAGTTTCTCAACACTTTGTCTCTGTGACCTGTAGAGGAACGACCTAAATGCTCACAATCTCCAAGCAAAGTTTCCCTGTGTTTGAATGAATAAGACCACTGAAAAATCTGTGTTCTACCCATGGCATTGTCACCAAAAGCTATTTTAAGCATTTCATGAACTTCCATTGCAGTTTTTACTGAATTTGAAACAAACTTCATGCAAATGTGTTGTTCTTTCCAATCATACAATTGAGAAACAATACAGAGGGTTATGGGTGCAGAACTCATTAGGCTCAGAAAATAGTGAATCTGTTGCAGCTAGTGGCAGAAAGCTGTGCAGTTTTCTATTCTTGGGTCCTTACAGTGAGTTTGTGAACTTCTAGATATGTGAGTTTGGGAACTTTTAGATATATTCTTATATTGGCCCAAAAGTTCTGAGCACATTTTAGAAGCATAAACTCTACCAGAATATGTGGGTCAGCTTGCATAATTACATCAACAACAGTGAATTGCTTTCTGCAAGACTATGAAGAAATCCTCACTGAAAGAAACTGTTTTCAAGAACATGCCTTGGCAGCTTTGCACTCCTAGGCTGCAGCTCTTTGTGTCCAAAAAATATACAAGACACTTTTCAATTCTGCTCGTGCCCATCCATGGCAAAAAGATTGATTTTTGTGACCTGTGTAGTGGAAAATGGAGAGAAATGTTCCTTGCTCAGTATCTACACTAAATGAAACAAAAAACACTTTAGAGAGATTTCAGACCTCAGTCATTACTGATTTGCTTCTGTTTAATTTACTTCCAACCAATGTGAGGTGGAATTACAGCATTTCGCTCATTAGTAGTAATTTGTGTTTGGTATAAGAATAACCTACAACAAGTCATTGTGAGCTGTAATAATGTTTCAAAGTAGTACCAAAGTAGTTAATTGATTAGCTGTCTGCTTTATTTAATTGCTTCTGTCATTTTGCACAGTTTGTGTGAATTATCATTTTCATTTCTGTCTGCCATATTATGCAATTCTTTTTGTTGACACAAATTCAATTGGCTGTTTATCATCATTGCCATTTTTCAGTGGCATTGATATTTGTTTGACTGTTATAATTCACATTCTGCACTGGAACCACCATGTACCATCATATCACATCAAAACTTTCTTCAGAATGTTGGCATGACCTTGGCAGTGACAGTGATGGTCTGTAATGGTTTCTGAAGGGATCACTCTACCCATTCCTCTGCAGTGACAGTTGTTTTGACATGTTGGCAAGAATCTGTTACATGATAGTGATGTTACATATAATGTGATTTTTTGTTACTGTGTGTACGATTCTTTTGGTGCTGCCTAACAGCAGAGTCTTAAGCAGTTTCTTGGCTTCCTGGACTGTGGTCCTGGGATTGTGTTGTACACCCTGGTAGTTGGTTACTAGTGTCTCAGAAGAGCATACTGCACAGTATCATAACCCAGAGGACCTCAATTCAAATCTTTATTTCTGTAAAAACATCAAATCTCACTAGCTTGGGGAGAACACTATTGAATTTGCCACTCGCTGACTGCCTATGTGTAGTAGTTTGAAGGTCAAGTGAGTAAGTAGTGAGTATAGTGGGTGGTCCAATTTTATCATGAATGCTTTAGCCAAAAACTCCCAGACATTGAGCATGTCATTTACAGGCACATTATCTTGATGCAAGATCCAAGCATCAGGCCAAAGTTTGTGTCTTTCCTGATGAAGAACCTCACATATAGTTCCCAGTATTTCCAAGTAACAATACCAGTTCACAGTTCGACTTTTTTTTAAGAATTTTAAAGTGAACAGTGCCCTTGTGATGGCAAAAAACAATTCATCATTGTTTTCATTTGGGCCCATGACACGAGCCAATATTGGTCTCAGTGTTACTGATGTTTGATAATGGAAGTGCCATGATTCATATGTGTGACAACACTACTGAAAAAGTTGTTTCCTTCAGCCAACTGACAAGAACTCTGAGCACAGACATTAAACTGCCTCTGTTTCTCATCACTAGAAAAAATCTGTGGCACCATATTTGCTGAAGCTTTGCACATTCCCAAATCTCCAGTCAAAATCTTCCTCACAGTTTCCCTATCTTCATTCGGTTACCGTGTCATCATTTGTACACTTATTTTTGTGTAAATATGGACCAGTTTCCACACTCCATATTATCATCTGGTCTGGTGAGTTATTGGGGATCAAATTCCTTTTTCATCTTTCACCTATTTCCAACCACACTTTAAACTTTTAATGCCACTCAGAGACCATCAACTTCTTCATAGCATCTGCAGCATAAACCTAAGTTACTGCTACTCAAAGCAACAACTGCATAGGCATTCAGGCAACATAATTGTCACACCTTTTGCATTCTACTCATTGTTTAATATGCTTTTTAAAAAATTTCTGGTTCTGTGGAATAAAAATAAGATTTTTGGGAAGTTACAGTAGCCGTGTTGTTGAAGTGTATTTTGTTTTCATTTTCATCTGTTTCGAAAGAGATATAACTAATAGTGTTTGCTTATGTGTTCATGCAGGTGAATTGGATGTCACATATCTCTACACTAAAGATGAACCTTTGAACTGGAATTACCAGACCTTCAGTTACTATTTTGGTTTCAAATATGCTTTGGGATCTGTCACATTAATTTTGGTAACTCCTATACTGAAATACTTTGCAATATCTGACCACGTAATTTGCCTTGTTGGCATTGTTTCTAAAGCAGCTGGATGCGTGTTGTTGAGTCTTAGCACAACAGATACGCTGATATTTATTGGTAAGTGAACATGTTATGGAAATAGATTTCCAAGTGTTTGTATATTATTTTCTGCAAGTGAACCTGAACAGAATGCTGAATTCAGAGGGGTGAGCTGCATTTCAGAAGAGTGTAGGGCTGTCATAATGATCATAAGGCTGTACCATTAGGTGGATTGTGTTTAACATCAAAATGTAGTACAAAACTTTATGTTAGGTGTGAAGACTGAAAGAAAACACATTTACTTAACATTCAGTGTTACTGTAACATAAAAAATTCTTGTTTTCAGTTCCAGTGGTATCTATGTTCAGTTCCTTTTGTTTACCCGCTCTTCGTTCACTGCTGTCTAAACAAGTTGAAACTTGGGAATTAGGTGAGTCTTTGTTCTGTATCAAATGTGACAGACATATTAAATTACTGTACCTTCTTTCATTGATTTATTAACTGCAATGTATGCCTGTACCTAAGCAACATGGCATGAGATTGTGACAGCAAAACTCAACAAATTTTACTGCCAGAATTGGACTGAATTCAAATTCATGAGGGATGAACTTCCAGGTTCACAATTTTTTGCCCACTGCATGTCTGTGGAATTCATGTAGTGTTTGGTAACTTAATGTTTGGGAATATATTAATATTAACATTTATACGCATCCAGGCCCATGCCATCCATTTGTTTTTGGTCCATTCCATGCTTTAAAAATTTGTCCATAATGGCATTTTTATTCAAGGGGGAGAAACAAACCATTCTGGTTATGTGTGGACATCCCACAGTTTTATTTCTCCCCTTCCCCAGTCTGTTGTGCAAGAGACTCATTGTGCAGACTTCTTTGATATTGGTTTTGCCTAGTTGGTGAACTGAAATAATTGTTTGATTGCATTAAATATGAGTAACAAAATGCTAGCCATGTGCTGTAGGTGTCAAGAAATGTTCCTTTCACATTTAGTCATAGAAGATTAAAATTCTGAAGATTAATTAGTGTTATTAACAAAACCGTGTTTTTGCTAATTTGGCATAAAATTTATGTAGTTGTCAAGGATAAAGTATGTGAACACATCTCATTCCCATTAATTGTTGCATATCTGTTATGTAATGAAATTTGCATCCCTACATACCATGGTCTTCATATGTTTTCTAAAAAAAATAATTATTGTGAAAAAATGTAAATAGTTTAAAAGTGAAAAATGTTTATCTCATTACTTACAAGATTGTCTTAAAGCAGCATACTGACACCATAAGGTAATCCATTGCTGTGACCAACATATTTTCCCTGTTGAAATGGATTCAGTCATCTGGTGCATAAGTGGTGGAGTTTTACTTCTTACTAATCATTTCCCATTAGAAGCTAATTTTAATGTTGTATTATTCCATTATTTAATACATAAATAAAGAATTCTTTGTATGTCTTGTTATATTTTTATAAATAATGTCTGATCTAATTGACATCTGGCCTTCTTACCTCAATGTCGCTGCTTGCGGCCACAGTTCTTTACATTTTTAAATACCATTCTTGCAGTTGTGCAGGACATTGTTTACCCTTTTGCCCATGGAGAGTTACATTTAACAGGACACAAGCGCCCATTTGGTCAGTAAAGGTTAATTCAAGTTGTTCATTTTGTAAATTTATGTATGCAGAATAAACAAGCAGAAGAATTTAAAACACTTTTCTTACAGGTAAAATGTATGCATCTGTTGCAACTGTGGAGAATATTTGTACCCTCCTTGGATCCCTTGTATTTAATAGTCTTTATCCAGTCATGAGGATAGTTCAGAGGGGACTTATTTTCCAGTTTGCAGCTGTGTTACATATCATTCCATTTATTATAATGTGGTAAGTGAAAATTTAACTTAGCTTTAATATCACATTTTAATTATTACAGAAATTTTGTTGAGTTGACACCAGTTTTCTGTGCCACTTTTGTTTTCAGCTACCATAAGAGGTGGACGATAAAGATATTACAGTGTTCCAAAGAAGCTATGAGCACCATGTTATCAAATTTAGAAAACATTGAGTAACAAAAGTGCAAAATAAAACTTAGAACTGCAGAATAAACACTTGGACAAAACACTGCAATACAAAAATAACTTGTTTTTGTCAAATGTACAAAATGTGATTGAATCTTATAGATCTTTTAATGCTGCACTTGATCTTATAATTTGTCTATTGACAGCAAATTGTCAGTGCAATGAAAATGAAATCGGGGTGAAGTCACTGATAATATCCAAGTAGAATTTGCATATTGAACTCACTTACAATGCAGTGTCTGGTGATTTATGTCTCTGATTCACCTCAGTGGAATTCCTTGCCGGTTTCCAATAGTCATTAATTAACACACCAGGTCTGATGAGGTCTGGTAATGCTTCTTCATGATGGATATTTCTCAGTGAAAGCATTTCCCATGCTTCACTGTCATTGCTCAAGTTTATAGGAGAAAGGCTGAGATGTAAGTCTAGAAAATGGATATTTAATGACAATTCATGTCCAGTGACTTTATAGGCATTGAGAAGTTCTTAAGCAAGTGACTTGTGATTTTCTACCTTGAAATTTCTGAGGAAATTTGTCTGTAGTTTTTTAAATGTTCTACACACCTCTGCCCCTTCTGGGTATTGGGCCATGTATTAAAACTTTACAGGAATGCCTAATGTATTTGTTAAGTAGCAAGAACAATCTACTATTCTTTGTGGGGGAGTTGTCTTCTCTTAATGTCATCAGGCCATTAGTTGGCATTTCGTGAGACTGATGCAGCTAGTCTTAAAACATAATACATCGTGTGTGGGGTTCCAAAATTTCATCCTAATCCCCATCCTTACAACCAATATGAAGTTTATGGACTATTTAATGAGGGGGGGGGGGGAGCAATTGTCTCTTTGTGATTATATCAAGTTACACGCATTGTAACAAACTTTTTGGGTGGTTGACATACTTATGCAGCATTCTGGCATGTAACAATATACATATGCTTACAAAACAAGGTAACATTCACAAGTGGCTAGCAAATTAAGAAAAAATCATTACTACAATACACAAAGTTAGTGGAACAAAATCAAGTGACTGACAAAAAAAAGTCAACTTGCAAGTTAGGTGACAACATCAAGCACATATACAAATGTCATAAACATGAATATGTAAGCATTAGCACAGAGAGCAGGATCAAGTGGCAGACTCCCTCCCTTTTTTACTCTTATGTAGGTAAAGTTGTCCCTGTCCACTTGAGAAGGCATATAGGGGGAGTAGTGGTATAGCTCCACCCAGTCTTAAACATGGCATTGAGTGGAAGAGGTCATCATGCCTTGGTTACTTTACCTCCGGGAAAAAGCCCCAGTACCCACTGAAAAGGAAGGTGGGTGGGCCCCAGAGCTGGTCTGGACATTTCAGAGAAGAGACAAAATCATGTTGCTAAAAATCCTGAATAATATGTGACATTCTTCTGTATCAGAGTTCATCCACATCAGTCAAGAACTAGGGGATACTGCAGTAGAATTTCAGTTCCACCCTTAAGTAAAGTATGACTCACTGAAACAATGTTCATGAAACACTTGACAACTTTTCACAAAAATCCTGCAGACAGTGTAGTCACTTATACTAGGTCACAGACACAGGGTAATGGTCTCTGTGTAAGGCATTCTTTTTTTGTACTTTGTAAATAACTGCTAAAACATAAGGTAGGAAGTTATTATAGCACATTTTAAGGTTTTGTCCAGGAATTTCTTGTAGAGAGGGGAGGCAGCAAGAAAGCTATGGACACTTCAGTCAGATTGTGCAGCCTCCCAACCAAGATTAGAACTGGGAACCCCCAAGAGAGATTTTGGTATCCTGAGCATTACACTACCTTTTCTGGTCCATATGATTACCAGTGACTGTTAAACATTGTGTAAAAGCTTACATTATGTGTTTTTCTTCTAGGTGGTCTCTTCTGTCCCGTGAACCTGCAAGTTATGCAGATTTGGACCAGGGAAGATAATTAACTGGTTCCTGTTTCAGTCTCTTAGTCTACCATTGGATGTACATAATAAGATACAGTAGCATTATTTTTGTTTGCAGTAAAGAAATTAATACGACTATCCCTGCTGATACACTGACAGAGTTTCAATTATGGTGTTTTCATAAAGAGCTCTTATCTTATTGGTCAGATCGTGTTGGCAGTTTGTTTGAAATTCACTGATCCATACACAAGTGTGAGAAGCAGTGTAAGTTAGACTTTACTGAGACTCTTCACAGCAATGAAAATACATTTTATATGTATGGAGTAGGTAAAGTTAAAAGTGAAAAATGTAAGGTGTCCATGTGTGTAATTAAGCACCATTCCTTCCATGCCATGAAGGCATGTGAGGGAGGACCAGTGTGGCTCCATACATTGGTCAGTTTTACACCCTGACTACTTTATCCCTTTGGGTAACAGCCCCAAATTTCAATGGAGTAAGACAGTGGGTGACCCCAAAGGTGATCAGGAGACTCTGGAGGAAGCAAAATTTCTTGCTCCAGCCCGGAAGTGAACAACAATTCCTCAGGTGTCCAGCCCATAGCCTAGTCATTGTACTGACTGCACTGTCCAAACTCCTGTTTGTGGACTAGTGTGCTTTTTAAATTAAGGTAATATGAACAGAGTGCTATATATTTTACATTTACAATTGACAGCACTGCATGTAAATTGAAAGCTTGTTGTAAGAAACCAAGTGAAATTGTTGTTGGTTTTAAGACGCATGTGATACAAAGCAAAGTGTGACAAGAAAGGCCATAACAGTATATAAGCTGAAGAAAAATGATGCAAGCAGAAGGAGAAAATGGGGCTTTAGAAAAGAGTAACATGGGTTTTGGAAAATAAAAAAGTGAACAGGGCAAGAAAATGAATCTGATATCGCAGAACAGTAAGTTACGCAAGAGGCCATGAAAGAGGTTATAGGTAGCAATTAGATGTTTTGTTAAAGAAATTATATTTATCTTTCATTGCATTTAAAATTGGGTTAAAATTAGCTTTGTCTTTTAGTTAGTTCTTCTGTGTAGGATTTATGACTAAAATGTTATGTAAAATTATTGTCCTTGCCATGCACACTACATACCCTGACCATTTCATCCTCCATGATGTGTTGCTGAATATTCAAGTCTTCTGGGATGTGATATTGTATCATTGGGCAAGTGGTTCCCCACCTTGTAGTGCTCCATCTTCATGGAGCAGTCTCAGAAGAAATGGGCTGGTTGATCCTGAAGCCAAATGCACTACACTCCTTCGAAATATCGGGAACCACTCACCCAACAAACCAGTGTCACATCCCAGAAGACTTGAGTTTTCAGAAGGGGTACTTTCGTGTGTCAGAAATATAATATAATACTCAAGTTGTGTCACATTTCATTTATTATTAATAATCTCTAGTAGAAAGTATATGAAGGAAAGGTGTATTAAAATTCATTTGAAAGAAGTAGGCATTTAATCTCAACTGTTCCCAGCTTCTCATTACAATAACTGTAGTATGGATTAAATATCTGGCTCTCTTTTTCCATTCATACTCTGGTGATTAAGCACTTCCACCATTCTCACCTATATACCATGAACCTTCGAGAATGTTAATTTTGTTTTAACAATCTACCATTTTGACATGGATGCTGGGATAGCATGGTGACTAGGCTGTGGGCTAGACATGCTATGAATCATGGTTCAGTTCCCAGCAGGTGCATGATATGTTTTCTTCATTTGTCTCATATTGAATAGGTGCTGGGTACAAAGAAGCCCAGGCGTGAAGCTGACCATTCTTATCTAGTGTTGAGGTTAAGAGTGATTGACACTCTACCTCTGCTTCCCCATATGCCATATGCATAGGCACTACATTACTTATTGACATGAACTAGACAATGGTTGTCATTAAAATGCAGTAGTACTTAGTACTGTTATAAATGACAGAATATGTGAAAAAAGAAAAATTATCGGTTCACAAAATGTCATTAAGCTATGTGATGTTACATTCAAAAAACACAAAAGACATTGAATTCTACCCTAGAGTAATTAATGAGACTAATATAACCTCCAATGATGAACTTACTCTTCTTAGTCAAGGTTTAAAATACAATCTACATTATGATCACAAGAACTGGACAGAAACTTCAGCATTAGAAGCTGAGGCAGACATCTGTCAATTACCCTCACTGGAACAAGATTGTATGAGATACCTGTCCACTTCCAGTATTAACCAACTATAAATGATGTGACAAGGACAAATCATACAGCCAGTTGATAGCTATCAAAAAATTGATGATGATTCATCTTTTTTCATTTATTAAGTTATGAGACATTGGGTTGTGTTCTATTAAAACAGAAAAAATCTTTTTTTTGCTCTATATTAACTGTGATATTAACACCGGAGATTTCAGATAAGAAACCAATATTGGCCTGTGCTTCATCATCATTTTTTCAAGGTGGCAGTTTCATTTCATCTGTTATGAATAGTTCTGACAATGATATGAGCTTTGGTTGACTGGTGATATACGCTATGTAAGAAAATTTTGAACATAAATACGAGATGCATCCAGAAAGTAAAAGTGGCTGCACAGGTGACATTTGTACATCCCATGAAGGTCAGTCTTCTGTAGGTCAAGCGAAATGCAGTTTTGGCTTAGTACGGTGCCATAATCCCCTCACCCTCTTCTTTCATTGTAGTCATTAAAGGTGAGCACATAACACTACCTGTGAAGTACAGTAGGTGATACAATTTTTAAATGCTAATAATATTCATACAGTACAAATTCACAGGCAGATTGTTGAAGTGTATGGTGAAGGTGCAATGAGCGAAGGAAATGTGTGGAACTGGTATCATTTGTTCAAGGAAGGGGATATGTTATAAGCCTTTGACTGTGGGAATTACGTATACTGTTATTGAAATTGGAATTTTATGGAATTATAGGTAAAGCTAATGCTTTGATAAAATCTTATCTAAATGTTAGATATCAGAGAGTTCTGATAAATAATAAATATTCCAACACTACCTTTTCTGGATGGGGATTGGTTAAATAAGGTGCTCCACGGGGTTCAATTCTGGGTCCTTTGTTTTCCTTCTATACATAAGTGACCTTCCAAAAACTATATCTAATATATCTAAACTGGTTTTATTTGCTGTTGATACTAGTATAATTGTCACTAACCACAGTCCTACGGATTTTACAAATGATATTAATAAAGTATTTGGAAATATTAATGACTGGTTTATTATTAATCTCGTATCATTAAATTCTGATAAAACATTATTTACAATTCTTGACTAAAAATAGTCATAAAATTAACATAAACATATGCTTTGAGAACAAACAAATAATTAATGCTTATAGCACCAAATTTCTTGGATTACTCATTGATAGTCATTATCATGGAATAACCATATTGATCCAATAATGTCTAAATTAAGTACTGCATGTTAATGCAATGAGGCCTGTCAAGCCTTTCATGACTCAAAAAACATTAAGGATGATTAGTTTTCTTATTTTCATTCCATATCGACTTACGGCATAATTTTCTGGAGTAATTCATCCTATTGTGATAATATCTTTAAGATACAAAAAAGAGTAGAGTTATTATGAATTCAAGAAATACAGATTCATGTCATACATTATTTAAGAAACTAAATATCTTCCCACTTAAACCTCAATATATATTTTCCCTATTATTATTTGTAGTCAGGAATAGAGAATTAAATTAAATTGTGATATAACTGTATAAAAATTTATAAATAAGAGTAGTTTGTATTCATATAATTTATCAGATTTATAGTTAACAAGATAAATGTATTATTTTATTCTGTTATTTAGCTAGACATATGCTTCTTCATACAAATATCCACATTACATTCACTAATTCTATATCCTATGGTTTTTGTAACCTTGTCCGGATTTGTGGAATGCAGGTAAATGAATAAATAAAGAAGGCAGGACAAATGTGCCTGACAACGAATGAAGTCAGCGCCTGTATTTGGTCACAGATGATTTGAAAGGAAAGTGAGTGCAAAAATTCGGTAAATACAAGTGATTCACAACTTTTGAAATATGCGAACATATTTTGGCTGATTGGGGTCTGAGGAGTGATCAAGTGTCAAAAGACTTGCAGAATTGACTGAAATGCTTGGAGGTGATCTTTTTGACAAAAGTGTACAAAAGTTGGTCCTGTGATGTGACAAGTGCCCTAATTTAATTGGCAGCTGTGGAGAAGTAGTTTAACCCTTATTTGACAGGGCTGGACATGTAAATTTTAGTGCATCATATATGTAAAACGTGAATATTATTTGAATAAAAAACAAAAATTAACTAGGTGTCATTTTATGGGAAATAAAACAGAGATTGCTTAGCATGTCTTAAAGTATTAGTCTGCATTTTTGTTACCAAAATGTATTCAACGACGCCTTTGGGGTGCAATCCTATTTGCGCCATATGTATAGGACGGCGGTAAGGAAAATGTAGGTACCAATATGTTGCAATAAAGATTTTTTTTTACATCTTTCGACGCGTTTTACATCCAACTGGTTCATACTTTTTGGACGCTCCACGTATAATTTTAAGATGTATTCGCCTACGAGTTGCAGTTTCCTGAGCTTAGGTAGCATTTCCTTGCCAATAAAACGAGTATGGGTAATATCTTGTATGGAAACAGGAATTCGGAAGAGGGTATCTTTTGTGTGTGTTTGTATGGGCTACGCAGCCTGTCCAACTGTATCATTGGTTACCCTAATAAAAAACTGCGGCTTTTTTAAACTGTAAGAGGAAAACTCCAGCTTATTACCATGTATCCTTCCCGTTCGTTTCATGCAATGTAAATTTTTATCATGAAGTTCATTTGAAGGGCTGGGAAACGCCAAGAAACATTTACATGAGGAAAAATGGCCCTCACCTTCGCGATGAAATTCGTGGCATTTTCCTACCAGTAACTGCTTGGAAGTGCATGAAGGAAGTACAATGTGTCATTCCTTGTGGTATAGTTCACAGACAAGTACGAGGTATATTGTAGCGAAATGAAAATCGTGGGACACTGTGTTAGGAACGACAAGGGTTGGACGAGTAATCCGTGAAAGTAGAAACTGCGAACTGGGGGTGTTGGGCCGCAACAAACCCGGCACAGACGCGCAAGGTGGGCCCTAAACGGTGGAAACGTCCGCAGACGTAATGGCGGAATAATGGTGTGGCAGTCATAAGCAAAAATGGGTTGAGGAGGTTGGGAAATGAAGCGACATGCATTGTTTTTAAATCTGTTACGGGACTACTATTTTAATAAATATATCAATGACGCAGATATTTATACCACGATATCGGTTAGTGGACGAACCGCCGGGGAAACCTCATTACGTTTATATTGTGGAAGTGCTAGATGGAGATAAGCATCACAGAGTCGAAAGGCGTTACAGCGCTTTCCACTGTTTGCACAGAGAGGTAAACAGAACTTTTAAGAAGTAGTTGATTGTGACTTATCATGTGCACTAGCAATAGAATGTTGAAAATGCAGTTTACATGAGTCGTTTAAAAGGTAGTCATGCCATATTTCCACTCCCAATCTGCAGCCGTGAACGGAAGTAGAATCACGCTGTGTAGAATAATGACATAATGGTGTGCACGATGTTGGAATAATAAACGACGTTCAAGTAGCCTTTGGTTATGAAGCTAGGGAATAAGATAATGGGTTGCTTATTCAGAAGCGGGATTTAGTTTTTGTTAACAGACGATGTATGAAGTTGGAACGCGGTGCCCATATAACGTGTGCACAGCAGTAACAAGCTTGCCTAAGTTTTTGGGAGTTCGGAAAATTTTATTTCAATCCCATTCATGTTCTTTGATTACCAGTTGCGGAAAAGCTATAGTACCCCACTATTTCCACCAAAGAGAGTGCGTAGCAGTCAGCCTAAGGTTTTGGAAAGAAGAAGAAAAAGTCTGGAACAGTATTTACAAGCAATGTTGAAATTTGGGCCAAGCTGCGCTCAAGTACTGGCATTTCTTGGGGTAAAGAAATTGAAGGGTAACCTTGAGTAAGTATATTTTTCATCCTTGATTATTTGTTGACATTCTATGAACTGCACCAATTTGTATGTGTTACTGGTGGTGGTGGTGGTTTGTAGTACTCATCCCGTCATCAGATGTTCGTAAAATACATGTCCTTTTTTATACTCTTTGGGACAGTGTGAAGGAGTTTGATGGGGGTACCTTGAAATGCTTCCTTGTGCCCAAGTAGATACATATTTTAAGAATACTGTTAAATGTTACAGTCACACTGGTGATGGAAAAATGTTATTTTTTTGCACCTGGCAGTTGACAGTATGTTTGCACATGACTTAATCACTGGGACCATGTTTGCAAAAATTTTGAGTTTGCCATTAGAATCAGCATGTTAAGGAACTAACATAAGTGTGGTGTCAGAGCTAAACATTTAACAGACCCAGTAAAGCTGTTATGTTAATGGGTTTGTAGTTGATGCAGTTGAAATTGTGACTTGGGGACAAATCAGATTGACTTTGCATTTACTCCATTGCTGATGTTATGATAATGCTGTCTTGATACAGTTGCCAGACCTAATTTTTGAAAATGAGGTATGCTGGTGCTTAGAATATGGAGATGGTTTCTAGCTCATTGGAAGACACCTCTGGCAATGCGTATGCATGCATAGTATTTATTATTCATGTTTTGTATCAGCAAACTAGACCTAACCAGAACAGTTTGCTGTTGCCTCATAACTTACTAAAAATATGTGACAACCATATTTCATCATATAAGGTCACCAGTCTGCTTTGATAATGCCCTCCGGACTAAAATCTGCAAGATAGTAGCATGCAAGCACATTTATGGTTTGCTGGTTTCTGTATGTTCATTTCCTGTTAGGTCTTTTGTTGTTTGTTTGAGGAATGGTGCTTTGAAAGATAAATTATGTGTAAGTGGATAAATAAATTTATATTTGGCTTTATTTACTGTGTATTTGTGTGGATGCATGTGAGTTTATTCAGGAATGATGCCTGCATCAGTAATTTACATAGATTTGAGTGCAGAGAAAATTTATTTTCTTATGTAACAAACACTAAAATTTTAGGGACTCTGTGGCCATTTCATCAAGTTATAAGTACATATATATGAAAACTGATACTTGGGCAAACAGAATAACAGTTTTCAGTAGCAGTGGTGACCTTTTCTTTGTTTTGTGGGTCATCAGACACATTTTCTTCATACTAGTGTAAGGGACGTGATTGAGATGATGCAAAAAGAGACATCTTGAGACTAACAGTAGGTCACCACAAGGCAACATTGCAAACAATGCTGATATTAACTGACTCACTGCTACAGCCAAATGAGTTATGCAAAATGTACCGAGCGCTGTAACATCAATTTTTGTTACAGGAACTTATCCAGGAAGAAAGAACTGTAAGAAACAAATATCATAAATAAAAAGAGAAATTAAATTTAAGAGTGGGTATTTGTTGACTGGTTTTGCTGAGGGTGTTTGAGAACATGGTTTTGAGGAGAATATTTGGATCTAGGAGGGACGAAGTAACGGGGGAATGGAGGAGATTGCATAACGAGGAGCTAAATGATTTGTACTCTTCACCCAATATTGTGCGGGTGATAAAATCGAGAAGAATGAGATGGGCTGGGCATGTGGTGCATATGGGTGAGTAGAGGGGGTGTATAGGGTCTTGGTGGGGAAGCCGGAAGGAAAGAGACCACTGGTGAGGCCTAGGCGTAGATGGGTGGATAATATTAGGATGGATCTCCAGGAGGTAGGATGTGGATATATGGACTGGATTGGGCGGGCCCAGGATAGAGATAGGTGACAGATGCTTGTGAGTGCGGTAATGAACCTTCAGGTTCCGTGAAATGCGGGTAATTTCTTGACTAGCTGCAAACCAGTTAGCTTCTCAAGAAGGACTCTGCACCATGGAGTTAGTAAGTAAGTGTAATATATATTTATTATGTGTATGGATGAAATATTGCATTGATGATCAAATTCTGGCAGCTGACTGACCTGTTTTTCTTCACCAGCTGTGAATAAGTCAGGGCAAAATACAGGGAATGAATAATTCACTAGCACTGTAGTTTTTTTTCCCCCCTTTCCTGTCAGAACTTATACAGCAGGGCACTTGAAAATCACCAGGTCTTAATTTGATGAGTTTCAACCATAATTCTTAAAAACATTTTATACAAATGGTATGATGTATTCAAGATTGATAGCAGTGTTAGTGACATGTTAAATTGAGATATGAACATTGCTGTGTAGGGGTTATTATTCTTGCTTCTTAAATCTTCTTCAATCTTAACATGACTGGCTAGCATGTCTGAGGTTCCTTGTGGTTTTTGTCATTCCCTTCAGCCCAATGCTGGAAAAGAACCTTAAAATAGGCCATGACTGTTATGTTGTCAGATCCATTCAAGGCATATACGCACAATTCATTTAAAATGTCGATTGGCTTCAGCACGTTTGTTTGTCCACTTGTATTGTCTTGGTTTCCACTGGACAGATTTGCTTCAAATTTGATGTTTCAGACTTCTGTGAAAATATGGTAAAATCAAAGTTTCCTTAAAATCAAATAAATATGAGGCACTTTACATTAAGAGCAGTATACATTTATATTGCTCAGAGCAGTACAAAATATTTTGTAGCTCAACAGTGGTGTATAGGGAATACATTGTTGCATTTCGATGGCAACAGGCATCAGTTTTATGTTGTTGACAGTGACATGTCTCAAAAATGCAAAGGGAACGCATTGTGTTTTGTGGCAGAACTCAACATTTTGTATTGTTCACAGTGATGTGTAGCTCATCCATACAAAGGGAACACATTCTTGCCTTTTCATGGCAACAGCTGTGTTATTATACTACTGTTGACTGACATGTAGCTCACCAGTACACACAATTAATTATTTTTTTCCATGGCAGCAGTGGCTAGATGAACAGACCACATTGTTACATTGTTTGTACAATCCCTGTGTTGTGCAATTTCATCCTCATGGTCTTCCTACCATTTGATACTGTTGGTAATACATTGTTAAATAATGCCAAAAATTGTCTATTTACTTAAGAATTATTTATATTCAAACTCACAAACATGTGACTGATGTTTAAAAATATATCTTTTCATTTATTCATTCTGTGGAATTCTTTTCTTTCTAGGTGCACTGATTTTGCTCTTCAAGATAAAACTCTGGACCATCCACCAATATATAATTATAAGGAGGATCCTTACATGCAGTTAGAAGGAAAGAGTCACTTACCTGATATAGTAATTCAAGGAGTTTTAATGGGGCTGTATGGGAACTTTCAGTGATATCAGATCTGGTGATTGCTAAAACATTTTTTTTAGCTATCCATTATGGCTCGATTGAAATTCCTGCAGGTGTTTATTTTCACATGTGTGTGGGTGCTGTATGCAGCAACATATCTGGTACGTAAACCACTGGGAGCATTAAAAGTGGGTATGAAAGATGATCTGGGGTTCAGCCAGGTGCAACTTGGCTGTCTTGATACAGCAATGTTATTGCCATATTCTCTGGCACAGATGGTACTTGGGTCAACTGCTGATCAAGTAGGACCTCGTTATACTGTGACCATATGCCTAGGTATCGCTGGAATCAGTATGTTTTCTTTTGGGTCTTGGGATAATTTTGGAATTCTTTTGTTCTTGATATTTATTAATGGAGCAGCTCAGGGTCCAGTGTGGCCTGCTTGTTGCAAGTGTATATCAGCGTGGTTTTCTGACCATCAGCTTAATTCTGTGTTTGGCTTTATAAATACATCAGCATATGGTGGGAGCATTATTGCATCTGGACTGGCAGGGTACATTTACAGTGTATATGGCTGGCGCTTTGTGTACTGTCCCTTATCTGTTGTTGTAATGTTACTGGCTGTAGTGGCATGGCTGGTGTTAAAAATGCCAAAGGAGTGTGACGTTTTAATACCAGGCAAAGTGCCAGTGGAAGAAAGAACAGCAGCATCCAATAAGACAGCTTCATTTCTTGCATTATGGCGTTTGCCTATGGTAATGGAATTGGCAATGGCGATGTTGTGTAATAAGGTAGTACGCTATTTTATCTACCTATGGTTTCCTGTTTATGTGATGAAAGAACTGAATCAGTCAGCAGCTAATACAGGGTTACTGGTGTCCCTTTTTGATGTTGGTGGAATTGTAGGTAGTGTGCTCCTTGGAATGGCAGCCGATCGTTACAACTCCCTTGTGCTTACACTACTTGCAACGATTGCTGGAACAGGTGGTTTTCTCCTTTTGAAGTTAACTGTTACCTGGGGAATCATATATAATTCTGTCATGCTAAGTGTTGGTGGTGCCTGTGTGTGTGGTTTGGATGCACTGCTTGGTGGCTCAGTGGCAGTAAAGATTGGTGAGAAGGATGGTGGTAATGTTGGTGCAGCAGTTGCTGGACTGATAAATGGTTTCGGCAGCATGGGAGCAGTAATCCAAGGCCCACTGATAGGATTTGTTTCAGATATGTATGGCTGGAACACTGTCTTCTTGCTTATTGTAGGTTTGCTGTTACTTAGTTCCTTTTTAATTCAGAAAGCAATTTACATAGAAAGAAGACAAGTGGCTGTAAACAAGACGATGCATACAGAAAACTGTGTTACAGTTCATTGAATTTATTTGATAGTGTTCAATGTCTCATCTTTCTAGTACTGACATCCAGGCATCCATTTTTTTTTTTTTTTAATTACAGTAGAACCCCAGTTTAAGATTTGTGTGGGGGGAAAAAAGTGTTTATGCCCGATATCACAATCTTAATTGGAGGTTGTGTCAAAATCAAACAGAAAATTATTTCTGTGGTTATAGAAACATTATATTCACCCTGAATTTAAACCTAATGATGCTTTTCTTGAGTATATTTTATAGGTTTATTTTATGGGACACAAGAAATAAAATTGAAAAGCAACTGAAATTAGGGTTTATAACTGCAAGGACAATTTCTATCAGTGTGGTGTGTGTTAATCCATCACAAGGTAGTTTACATTCATAATCAACGGTGTTCAGTTAGAAAGGTGTATATACGTAAGTGGCTTCTGCCACAAGCTTCCTAACCAACTGCACACAAACACTTGAGAATCGTTAGTACACCACTGTGATAGTTGGCAATTGGTTCTCATACTCCACTTCCATTATGCATAATTATGGCATTATTTATGCAACCCAAATTCCATAGTTGTCAATGCATATCCTAAACTGAGGTTCCAAAATATTGTAGGAACTGAACTGCTATGTCTGAAATTCAGAAAAAAACCTAAAATTGAGCAAAATTATTCTTCATTATTTGGGGTTTTGGCTGGGACCACAAAATTGAACCTGTAATGCTGGAAAATCTTAAATTGGAATTGTACTGTATTTTTATCAACTTTTTTGGTAACATGTGACTGATTTGTCTACAGTGTCTGTGTCTTAGGTATAAAAGATTTACTGTCATATTACTTAATTATTTGGACCTGGTTCTTAAATTTAAAGAACCAGTATTAGGGACTCATGCAGCAGATACCCTTACTAGGAAATGAGTATGTTTGGACTTCGGAAGTGAAACGTTGTAAGGATTGAATGGAAAATACACGTAGTGCAGTGTAAGTAAGTAAAGAAGTTGCCAGCATTTAAGTGTGTGATGTATGGTGTAAATGTGTGAGTGTAATGTTGTTTAATTTTTCTTTGAATGTTCTGCGTGTGAATTCCCGTATTAACTTGATGGAAATTCTGTGATTAATTTATTGTTAAAGATCTTTTGAAATTTTCACTGAAAGAAGAAATATATATATATATATATATATATATAACTAAACCTGTATTACTCATCCAATGAAATATAGAATGATGAAACTAATGCTGAAGTTTTTATTTTTATTACTGATTTATTAGTATCTGTTGGGTTTATCGATCTCTTTAATTACTAGCCTGCAAAAGGAGATGGCCAATAAGGTACATTTCCATTGAAAATAGTGAACCAGTCTGACATGAGTAGGCTGTAATTGTGGCCACAGACTAGACTTTTTATTCATACAGAAGGAGTTCTTTAGGAGGATAAATTTTAATGGTGGCAAGAATTTAGATTGTCTTATTAGTTAATGACTCCTTGTAGCCTCAAGAAGGGTTACCAACATTTTTAAGGAATCTGCTGACTTCTATTCATTGTACAAGGGCATACTGTGAAAGGTATTTTTGTCTTTAGGAAAAGTATGAAAAGTTGCGAAAATGACTGCAGAAATTTCTTGTATTAGCCACAGCACGTGTCATCCCATGAAAGATGAAACCCTGGGGAACAAACCTAACAGGGCCCCTGCACCTTACCCTAACATGTTTAGCAAAATTGCACCACTATTTGGTTATAGGGTCTGTGGAAAGTGGAACATCCCATTCCAGGTATGATTAATTCCGAAGGCAAGAAGGAAGTGCTACAATTACGAAAAAAACATCCAGTATCTTGTGAGAAACTATAACGTACATAAGTACCTAAAAGACTGGAGAAACAATGTTAATGGAATTGATCCGTAGGTATAAATACACATATATAAAAAATTCAGTGGAAGCTGAGAACGTACAGTGGACTGTACTGAGTTATGACAGCTTGAAGGTGAAATGAAGGACCAGAAGTAGGTAAGGGTATTAGTGATAAGGTTCCCACACTTAAAATGTTAAATTAAAACTAGTGTCATGTAATCGTATGTACCGCAGTGTCCATCTGTAACTTTAGTAATGGGGTGGTACTGAAAGTCGACCTGACCCTGAAGATGGAGGAAACTTTCGTGTGAATCTGTAGTACTCCAAGGTGCAAGCCAAGACGACTACAATCGGAATTCTCACCGCTATGGAAACCTGGTAACCTACATAAGATATTTAAATGTAAACAGATCAGCATGTTTAATCATAAAGCAAGGAATGACTATTTCCACGTTATGGCCATTTTAATGTGCAAAAATAAAAAGATGAAATCCGAAATAGACCCCTGTAAATCTTAACGAATGCGGGATATTCAACGCTGAACCGTGCTGCTGTGCGAAACCGATCACGAGTGAACTACTATGCACGTGACACCCGTTTTATAAAGTTCACTGGCAAGTGTGAACCTATACTCATGTAACGTGTGTGGTTGCAGAGAGGGAAGCTGGTTGAGTAACTTTGGTGGTTAATGTAGAAGTGAATTTTTCTTTGGTGTAGACAGTTGTTACGAATTCGTATACGAGTGAATGACTGCTAATATCTTTCCTCCATTAGTGTTCAGCAAACGATCCACTGGCTGCATGTGTCTTAAATGATATTAAAGCGCTTGAATTGCGGTACTGGGAATGAAATAAGTGATAGGAAGCAGCACCAAAAGCAGTCTGTTGAAGAGATCCAATAAGGATAGTGGGAAGGTGTTTTACGTACATATTTACTGTTTCAATAATGGAACGAAAACCGTGTGCCGTGGTAGCAAGCTGCACAACTACCCATCCTCACGAAATAATCAAATGTAATCTTCCAAGTTTTTGACACGCCTACCAGTATTTCTGTGTAGTTTAATTAAATTGTATTTTAAGTACGTTAATGGCTATTTCTTTTATTTCAGTAATACTGGGCGTTGATGAACTTCCAGAACCCACAAAATTTGAAGACGGTATCATTGCTTATCCATGGCATATTGATACCAAATATTACACCGCGGATGTGAATTTATGCTCCCTAGAGAAGAAAACTTTGGGTAGTGAGCAGTTTGCCATGTCTGTTGAAGCAGTTGTTGTACATTTTGATAGTAACAAGGTATTTATGAATAATATGTGTTTGATAGGTGTTGAATTTAGTAAATGTAATTTTGAAACTCCTTGAGCTCTAGGTGTGGTATCTTGAAAGTCAGTAATAAAAATTCATATAGCATTTTTTATCATGCAGACTTGTATTCAGTGATAAATAGGATGTTGGTACAAAGTATAGTAAAATTGCCATCCTTCTCAAAGTTTATTCATTCATTACTACGTTCAGAGTTTTAGTAAATGATATGCTGCTACATAATAGAGTAGCATTTGTGGAAGTTTTAAGACATCTCTTAAGTGTATTTTAATTAATTTATTTCACTCAAAAAGTTTTGGAATATGGGTCTTTGTGTCTGCCTTTAACATGCAGTGCGGTCTTGTGTTCACTGACATTGTTTGTGATCTAACCAGTAAGGGGAATGATCTCACAGCTGTGAAGAAGTTAGGTAGTTAAATAGTAAAAAAAAAAAAGGAAAGTGATTCTGTTACAGGCCGGGTGTGGCCCAGAAGGTGGGTAGAGGTATAGCTGTACTCTTCCATGACCGCGGCACTAGAAGGGGGTGAGTGGTGGTCAGCAGCACGCCCTGGCCGCACTTTGCCCCCGGGAAAGACCCGGTACCCATTTTACAGGAGGCTGGGTGGACCCCAGGGCTGGTCTGAACAGGTGGAAAATCTCATCCCCACCGGGATTTGACCTCAGACCGTCCAGCCCGTAGTCAGTCGCTATACCGACTGCGCTACCTTGCCCACAGTGAAATAGTAATTTATATAATTTCTATTACTTATGTCCTTGCAGGTCACTATAGCCCATTTGGTTATTTATGTTTAATTGTAGAATGATGGGTTAACTGCTGTGGAAAGTTGGCTCTCATTCCTGAAAGAGTTTGAGCCAGAAGTGCAAATACTACTGTGTGACAGATGTCATGAAAACCCATCAATTGGAGTCTGTAGAGTAGCAGGTAACAGATTAATTAACTTTCTAACTTCTTATTTTGGAATCCTCTCCTTATTCACTAACTCTTCCCATTGTGTACCATCATTCCATCATGTAAGTTAGGCAATATACACTCATCATAACTAGTACACTGATGCTAATATAGGATGAAATTGCCCACATTCTGAATTCTGCTTTAGTACACATAATTTAATTTAATTTGGGCAATTTTCAGGTGGTAGTTTATGTTGGCATAAGTGTTGTCAGAGAATGTACAGTAACATTTATGTGTGTACATTCTATATACCTTTTCCTCCAGATGTATAAGGTTGTTAAGTGAGACCAGTGTCTCCCCACATGCTGTTCAGCAGGACACAGTTCCGTGAAGTGAAAATACAGGTTATAATATTTTTGAGTTGCTGCAATCCTAGAATAAATGCAATGATTGTACATTGAAGTTTCATTTTTGATGTGTAACTGTGCTGTTGTAATGTCAGTATCTGTCCAGGAATCAGATGTTGGTGCAGTACTAGGGTTCTAAAATGAGCCTCCCCATTGTGTGTATATAAACAATAGGTGTGGGTATCAGTCAATAACACAACAATATCTAAAAAAGATGTTTAATAAAGGATGACGTAAACTACATGTTTCGGCCTAATGTGGCCATCATCAGTTTTACATCCGAAAGTATGGTGGTATTGCATTACAGGATTGGTATGGATATGTCATGATGGTGAGATCTTGCATCTGTGATGTTTGTTATATGCTATTTACAGATACCCCCCCCCCCCATGCCCCTAAAAATAGAAAAAAAAAAAAAACAAAAAAGCCGAAATCTCCCCACCATGAAAAATCCAAACCAATCCTGTAAAGAAAAACCAACAAACTTTTGGAATTAAAAAAGAAAAAGGCCAAATTAGGCCG
>Ga0131853_10002839_pt1 | contig 31027 bp, 18 predicted proteins | sample TergutLab28metaG_FD_92764 | JGI IMG/M metagenome (GOLD analysis project Ga0131853, IMG submission 92764) | Labiotermes labralis P1 segment gut microbial communities from Petit-Saut dam, French Guiana - Lab288 P1 (version 2) (version 2) | ecosystem: Host-associated > Arthropoda: Insects >... | reverse complement strand
TGGTGGTGGTGGTGGTGGTGGTGGTGGTGGTGGTGGTGGTGGTGGTGGTGGTGGTGGTGGTGGTGGTGGTGGTGGTGGTGGTGGTGGTGGTGGTGGTGGTAGTGGTGGTGGCAGTGGTGGCAGCATATGATTATGATAATGGTAGGACAGCAATGCAAGTAACATCAGCAGTGATTATGTGACAATGATATATTTATCCTTGCAACTTCATATATTCTCCTAAAGAAAAAATTAGTATAACTGAACTAGCGTATGGTGATTGTAATGGCCTTATAATAAATATCCTTCCATCCTCATATCTTCTCTTGGGAAGGAAAATAAATATAATTGAACTAATATATGACGATCATATAACATCCAAGTTTCTGAAATGTGTTCAAATACACATATTGTCCTTAGCATTTTTCATTTCATTAGTTTTGGAGGTAAAAATCTGAGGCAGAAAATTTGAGCTACAACAGTAAGTAGAACAAATTCTGAGCTGCATGTGATGTATTATTTAGGCACAATAGAGAAAATAAATGATTAACATTTATGAGAATATACAAAAATTTACCAAATTATTTACAGAAACATGGTAGCTCTAAAATATTATAATTTTATCACCTTTCACCCAACAGTTAAATAATCCCAATCAAATTAAACACTTTAAAAGTAACAAAATTATAAAGACATACCTTGACAGGATATGATTGGAAGGTTAAAGCGTTTCAACAGATGTAACATTTGTGTTCGTATTTCCTGAGCCCTGTGCAAGCCCTTGTAATTCAAAAAGTACTTCTTGCACCAATCCTGCGACATGTCATGTTTCACATAGGCAGTGTACACATTAAGCAAAGTCATGAGATCACCTTCTTGAACCTCAAATTTGCGTTTTGCAATTCGTGCCTGTATGGCATTCTGTCCACTGCTTGGTTTAATGAAAACATTCTGGACTTGAAGCATCGCTATAATTGATAGGATTTCTTCTGAGCAACCAAACTCACCTGATAAAATAAGCACAATTATTCATGACAGTTCCTGTTTTTAAGATAAAAATGTATAATTAAATGAAGAGAATGTTTGGTTTTAATTATTTCTGTTGCCTCTCCACCCATCCGTGTGCCTGACTGTCCAGTCCACAACGAACAGCCATTCTCTTCATGAAAAAGCTTTGGTAAAATTTTCCTTAATATATTATTCTTGAACATATATTTTATGCACACACACACACACACACCTGATATGAATTTACCTACAGACCCATATATTAACACCTTATTAGGCATTTGCCAGGGCACAGTCACTAAGGTGACTAGGCCAGGGATGCACAAATCCCAGGTGCCAGGTTACCAGGGCAAATAAATTCTGTATGATGGACCTCATATTTGTGGGTCCTTAGTCTGGAACTTGCTCCAAATCACCCTTCTGGTTTTAGAGTTTTGAGGTGGTTCCTAGATTATTATAAAATCTGTGGACCCCTGGACTAGGCTACAGGTTGGAAAACTGAGGAATCATAGTTACATTCCTGTCAATGGCAAGAGATTTTTATCTTCTCCAAAGTGTCCACATCAGTTCTGGTACCCACATAGCGTCCCATTCAATGGGTATAAGGGACTCTTTCCTACGGGTTAAAGTGGCCAGAAAGTAAGCCCACCACCCACCTCCATCTATTGCCAAGGTTAAGACTGAGTGGACCTACACCTCCATTCACTCATACACCTTCATACATAGGTGCCACATCCAGGAGTGCTGAGACAATGTTATACGTTTGGATGCGAGATCTGTGAATATAAATCAATACAGCACTCCAGACATGAATGAAATTTACTGGAACCTGTAACAGTCATTTCAAGAAAACTGCCAGTGTTTCTAAACTTCATGCAAAGTAGTCCTATTCTCATGTCAGTCTGCTCACACCTTTAGTAATCTGTATGAGATGTAACAGTTAACAACAATGAGTATGAAGAAAGTGTTAAAGGAGTCCAAATACACAAATCTGGAATCAATTTTCCCAAATTCTCTGGTCCCAGTATGTAAAACACACTTCTCTTTTAAAATCTCACAATCAGTTCTCACTGTTAAAATATTTCACACATGTGGTATATGTGGCAGGGACTATTTCACAGTATTGTTGTACACACAAAAATGTGACTTATGTAATACAGACTGTACAGGGCATGTAGTTTTTCTATGACATTATCACTACAGTGCACAGCACTGTAACGAGGTAAAAATTTTAGAACTTGAAAGATAGCCCTCTGGTTTACAAAACTCTCATTTACAAGAACATACTTGTAAGTGAATACTTCTTCATCAATACAGTCATACTTAGTGTCTCAAGTGAGTCACTTTCCAGAAACTAATTCTGCATTAGTACAGGCTAAAAGGTGTACTTCAATTACTGTCACCATTATAAGGGTCAATTCTTTTGTTATTTTGTAAAAAAGATAATTTCAACTAAGAGGCTGGATACTAACCAGACACCATGAGAGCCTTTGAGTATAAAGGACTGATTGGAAATTCTGCCATTTTAATTCCTAAAGGTTCGGTGAGCTGACCATCAGAATCAATAGCCCCTAGTGCATACAACAGTCCTAGAGCTGAATGTAAGTTCCTGGCTGGAGGTGGTGATGGAAAATTGAACCTCAAAACATTGTCAATGCCAAGAGCCTTTAGCTGCAATACAGCCATGGAAAGATCAGAACGCTGCATTTCTGGAGGAGTTGACACACTCAGAGTTTTGTAGTCTGCTTCAGAGAACAATCTGTGAACAATAATACTGACAAATAGTATAATGTGGTATTCACTCTGCATAAACAATAAAAACAGTAATGCATGCATATAGTTCAATGTCATTACAATGAACTTCAGACACCCCTTACCCATATTTTAATGTTGTAATAAAAATCCATTAAATTCATAATGTCAGCTGATGACATACAATGAGAATAGCCACTATGGTAAAACAGTAGAAAAAATTATTTCACAGTTATCTGCATAGGAAGTAATAAAAATAAGACCAAATACAGCTGTCTACATCAAAATTGAAGGTACCTCTTGGGAAAAATTCCGTAGAAAGAAGTGTTTTTTTTATACCATAATTGAGAAGAGTTATGCATGGATCTCCAACCCACAACCTGCCAAGCTGTATTATGTGGACCCCCTCCTCATTTGAAAATTATTTATATGCTATAAAAAATACACAATAATTTACATGGTTAGATATACCACTTATTGTTATTTTGCCACAAGCAGCCCATGTGAACAAGCCCACAATAATGGGTGTGGTCCTTTGTCACAAAAAGGTTGTACACCCATGTGTTAATTTAAAATTGGTACAAAGTGTTTACAAAGAAGAAGTAAATGTGCAGCACAGAAACATCTTCAGCGCATGTTCACGCCAGGAGGAGATAAGGATTTGTAGCACATTTGTAGCATATCAGAGGAACACCAGCTATACCAATGGCTGTGACAGCATTCATGAAGATATTTTCTGTTGGTAAACTCAAGGATTCTCTCCATTTTCTATGGGCCACTGGGAGACAAGAGACCATCTTGGGTGCTCAACAGGTGTAGGCTCCAGTAGACAACTGACTAAGAGACCGGATGGAAGTGTTACAGACAGGCATGCATCATAATACTATGGAATGAAAACACAGCATGACAGTACTGAAATATTCACTTCCTTCAATCACTGCTTATTAATTCATTCCTTCCAATGTTGTTTGCAAATGTACAAATTATGTACAGTATAAGTTGGTGGAACTGAGTAAATCAAATCTAAATTCACAATGTACAAACCACAGTAGTTACATACTGTGTTTCACACACTTGTATACATTGGAACTGATTACAGTGTGGGTAAGGTTGAATTGATACAAGGAAGGTTCAGTGACTGTTTGCATGTGGGCACATTTTAAAAATAATTAACAACTATACCCCTCCTACCCATCTTCTGGCCTACAATCAGCAATCTTTATCAAAGTATCCAAAGTATTCTCATACAATTACTGTTTTATTTTATTTTATTTTATTTTATTTTATTTTATTTTATTTTATTACCTGTATGCTTTTCCTGAACATATTCTGCCTGCCCGACCGGCTCTTTGGTCTGCAGATGCTTGAGACACTGGTACAACCACGAGAGAATCAGCATGAGTTTCAGGATTGAACCACCGCATCTTCACAAACCCACTATCAATCACTGTAATACAATCAGCAAATATTCCATATCTCCACTTTTAAAGACAGAACTTATTACAATGGGTGAAAAGCAGTAAAAGTATCCACTTTGAATAAAGAAAAATCAGTCAAAATTACAAATTTGTCCTTCTACACTAACTGCTCATTTTGAAAGCTTTTAAGTAACAACTCTCCATATTAAAAAGGACAAAAAATTAGTGGCCCTTTTCCAGTACATATAACAAGTCTAACTGCAATAAAATCAAGCCAAGCTGTAACTCCTCCATCATCTGCCCCAGAACATAAGCCACATACTTCTACCAGCAACTGAATCATCACCCACTGGTATCAAATTGTCTATCTTCATTTCTGCACTCCCTACTTTCCTTTCTTAAAATAAGAAAGTAGATTTATATGATCACCACACTGCCTGTACGTACGAGTAAGTCAAAAGTCACTGTACATCTACCATACTCAATGAGTATAATCACAGAGTCCCCACGCCTTAATACAAATACATTTCTCATACTTACTTTAGTTACAACAAACGTTGTAAACGGCCACTTTACATGCCACAAATCATATAGTTCATAATACTACGAATTGTATCATTAATACTAAGACTGACACAGTTCTACTGTTGGCAGTATACATGCACACAGAATTTGGCTCACTTGCTATATCACCCCACACCTTTCAACTTTTGAACAAGCTCACCAGTTTTTATGACATTTGATATAAACATCATACTATTGGTAACCACCTCAACCTTGTCCTTCCCAGTTGCCTACAGTCTGTTACAACAACATATTAGACATTCTTCAGCACTTTGATCCAATAAAATTTACCCATAAAGATATTCTTATTTTAGTTTGTTCCAAGCATTTCAGAATGGGCTAAAAATACACTCTTAAACTCTATCCATTGGAAACAAAGTTTAAGAACCAAATTCCATCCACACCATACCCTCAACCAAAACACTGTATAGTGTACTAGACAGTTTATGAGCTATACTCCAAGTGTATTCAAAGCCTTCATAATGCAATATATGAAAACAATGTGATAATGACACAAACTCTGACATTATGAACACACAACAGGTATTTGATGGAGGCTGCACTGGTAAGTTACAAAGCCCAAAGGAGAAATATGGCTGTGATCCAAGACACATTCAGAAATATTGCCATATCTCACACAGCATGAACTGAGTCTTTCATATTCATGTATACATGTACAACAAGAGTGAACATTTTTTTATATATGAGTTGTTCTACAAAGTGTCTCAAACAGAAAAAATGTCTCATTATAACATATTTAAAGTAATTCACTCTTTGCTTCTAAACATTCCTAAATTTCTGTTTACTACATTATACAAAGTAAGAAGACAGCAAAAGAACATAATTTTACTTAAGAAAGAACATATGTTTATACAACCCAAGCAGGAAAGTTAACATTACATAATTCAAGTATGATTCAACTATTACCATACACAATTCCAGGAATTGTAACTGACGTTTCTGCAATATTTGTGGCCACAACTATCTTACGTAGACCTCGAGGTGTGGAACGGAATACTTTCAACTGTTCTGTATTCGGCAGAGAACCATACATTGGCAGAACAAAAGGCTTCACTGGAACATAGAATAATCTGTTTATCTCACTAGAAACATGTTCCCTGCTTCACTTATGATTTAGAAACCTAGCAGTCTTGGAAACAAGTATTTTTTATGTGAAATCGCAGCTACATTGCAAATCCTGATTTTTGTGCCACCAAAATCTTTCAATAGTATAATTTTTATTTTGTAAGTTCCTGCACATAACAGCAACCGTATAATGAGAAACCTCACTAGATCATACAAAAGTAATATTGATAGCACATTTATTTTATTATTAAGTAGGTTATTTAATGACTCACTCAACTGCTAGATACCATATTTCATTCTTTTAATAGTGCAAGTACATTTAAGAGGTATTCCTAAGTCCATTCATGTAACTGCTGGGCTAGTATCTTAAAGAAGACAATGGCCATTTCTAGCTCGTGGATTTTTAGAGATCAATAATTTGCTACATAACCTACAATAACAATATCTGTAAAATTTTTCTCGTTAAAATTTGTTGCACTTGTATGACAGAAACAACCATTAACACATGTCATGTAGAGGATATACTAATACTGTTGACAATAATAAATAATACAATAAATATATATATATATATATGTGTGTGTGTGTGTGTGTGTGTGTAGGAAAAGGAACTTGCAATTGGGATGCTGAGAATAATATCGGAACAAATCTTGGAGATAGATGAGGAACTACATGTTTGCTTCATAGACTGGCAGAAGGCATTTGACCAGGTCAACTGGACCAAATTAATGCAGATCCTAAAGGGAACTGGTATTGACTGGTGTGAAAGAAGACTGATTAGCAACTTGTACATTGCTCAGAATGTTAAAGTACGAATGAACCGAGGGGAGACAAGAAGTGTAAAGATTGGAAGAGGAGTTAGAAAAGGATGCTGTATGTCACCAATTCTGTTCAACTTGTACAGCGAATGCCTTACCAAGGAAGCTCTGGAAGGGTTTGGAAACTTCAAAATAGGTGGACAAATCATTCACACTGTGAAATATGCAGATGACCTTGTGTTACTGGCTAAGGAGGAAAAGGTGTTACAGGACATGATTGATAAACTAATTGAAATTGGAGGATGCTATGGAATGGAAATGAATGTGGAAAAAACAAAAGTAATGGGAATTTCAAGACAACCATTCCCAGCAAAAATTATGATAGACCAAAAACAACTAGAGAATGTGGAATCTTTTAAATATTTGGGTAGCATTTTAACAAATGACAGAAGATGTACTTGTGAAATTAAATGTGAGGTTGCTATGGCTAAAGCTGCACTCAATAAGAAGAGGGTTCCTTTTACTAGCACATTGGATTTGGAAATGAGGAAGAAGCTAGTGAAGTGCTATGTTTGGAGCATAGCTTTATATGGTGCTGAAACTTGGATGCTTCAGGCAGTAGATCAGAAACACCTGGAAAGTTTTGAAATGTGGTGCTGGAGAAGGATGGAAAAGATCAGTTGGACCAATCATGTGAGAAATGAAGAAGTATTACTTAGAGTTAAGGAGCAGAGGAATATCCTACATGAAATAAGTAAATGAAAGGCTAACTGGATTGGTCACATTTTGCGTAGAAACTGCCTTTTACAACGGGTTAGTGAAGGAAAGATAAAAGGGGGGATAGAAATGACAGGGAGACGAGGAAAAAGACATAGGAAGCTACTGGATGACCTTATGGAAAGGAGAGGATACTCTCATTTGAAGGAGGAAGCTCTAGATCACACTATGTGGAGAACTCCCTTTGGAAGAGGCTTTGGACCTGTCGTAAGACAGATTACTAAATGAATGAATATATACATATATAAAACTTTTATTAGTGATTGGAATGATTGTGGCTACTGAATGACACTGAACCAGTCAGGATCTCTAGAAACCAGAATGAATAATCAATCAATAATCAATCATGAACAATCAAACAGATACAAAATAACATCAAAATATTTTATTCATCTTTCATTACACCTGAGGCAGAAAGCAGTGCTAAAATTAGCAACATGGAGTGGTATACCTTAACAGTTGATCATAATGTTTTGAATTACATTTTGTCATATGGCATCAAAATATATATTAAAAAAGCAGCTGACACTGAAACAACTTACAATTGCTTTTGTTATTGATTGCTTGTTCCTTTAATAGACTAACAGCTCTGTCCACTTCTTCCTGTCCAGTGAGAAAGGCCAATATATCTCCCAGTGGTTCATGTTCATGGATTAATGCAGCTGTATCAACTACAGCTTTTACGTAATCAGGTACTGGTTCTGAAATGAAGAACCCAGGCAGAATCAAATTGTGCAAATTACAGAGGAGGATGAGATAGGCAGGGCATATGGCACATATGAAGGAAAAGAGACATGCATACAGGGTTTTAGTGAGGAAACCTGAAAGAAACAGAGATAAACACAGATGGAACGGTAAAACAAATATGGGTTTTAAATAAATAGGCTCAGAGATAAGGATAAATGGTAGGCTCTTGTGAACATGGTAATGAAACTTGGGGTTCCATAAAATGCAGGGAATTTCTTGACTGAGGAACTATTAGCTTCTTAATAATGAATCTGTTCCATAACCTTCAGTTAAAGCAGCAGTGAAATAATATGTTGTGTTCAGTTTTGATATTTGTATACAACAAGCTTGTTACATGTGAAGATACTGTTGTTAAAACAGCATTAATTCCTGAATATTGTGATGTTTATAGTACAAATATATACTTAACAACAATGAATTATGTTAGGAGATGAATTAATACAGCTGAACAACATTCCATTATTTATTCTACCCATTCAATAGAAACAAGGAGACACGCTAACAAAGAATATTCTTTAAAGTGTAGTGTAGATAAACAACAGCAACAAAATTCTGAACATTACTGTTTGTCAAAACAATAACAAAACTTGCACACAATATATACATAAATTCAGCATGTCTGCTTACAATATTACCTTTCACATAGTGTATGTCCACTGGATACAACCTCCCTTCCACACTCATAATAACAGCAGTGTCCTTGCTCATATCATGACTTGAATTTTGATTAAAGAAGTTGTACAACTGTTCAGCATCTACAGTTGCTGATGCAACTACAAGCTTCAGGTTTCTCTGTTTCTGAAACAAATCATAATATAAATCATACATACATACTTAACAAATTTAAGTACTTTAACCTCTGGTATAAAAATATTCACTGCTACTGCCAGGAATATATCACCTCACAACCAGCACAATCATTTTCCACAATTTAGAGCCTATATACACCAGTATTATGAAGCATATCTTAATGGCATACTGCACACAAAATTCTAGAAAGCTACAAATATCTCAGAACATATGCATCAATGGCAAAATAAATGGTGGATCATGAACAGGAATAGCCTGGAAAGGTAACGCTAATAGCCTAAACAACACACTATCCTGAGAACAAACACAAAAATTGGTATCCCATGCACCTCCAAAATGCATGATTAAAGGTGTTCTGTTACATAAACCTGCTCTGTCACAAACAGGTGAATCAGTTGGATGGAAAAGCAAACATGTCCAACACTCATCCGCCCAACAGTTCTACTTCCAAATAAAAGACTCACTTAAAGGAAATGTTCTTCAGAAATATGGCAAAATTCTTATAAAGCTGGTCCTTGTTGTCTGGCATGAATGATGTTCTGGATAAGTCAGAGTAAAAATGATTCTCACTTTTAGTTTTGAGGAAGTTCAGGATTGTTACAGGGGGTTACTGGGAAAAGGGGGTCAGAGCCTAGCACCTGGTTGTACAGCAGAAATATCCAGACTACAAACAACAAACTTAGCATGGATCACTGGCAATAGCAAGTGGTATAGTGTACGACATGTGTTCCACAGCCAGACATTGATACAGACAGCCAAAAACTGATTATGATTTGTTTCAAGTTCAGCACAAATTACATTTCTTAAACTAGGTCTACATATGAAGTACATGTCACCATTAGCATGAGATACACACTTTTACACAGATTACCTAGGTATTCTGTATACTAAATAAACATATGTGTTACAGTGCATAATCAAGATATTTATAGACTTCCAAGTATGTGATCTACAGAATAACTTAACTATATCAAGACTTTTTTACATGAATTATTTAAACTATAGAAAATAAATACACTAATATTTGTCACATTTAAACAAATGACTATTAACATAATTCGTTGCTTTCTTTCTTAAATTTGTGACTACTACTACCACCACCACCATCACCACCACCACCACTATAACTACTACCACTACTACTACTACCACCACCACTACTACTACCACTACTACCACTGCTACCACCACCACTACAACTACTACTACTAACTACCACCACCATCCACAGCACCACAACAACACCCAGCCCCATCACTACCCTATACCCACAACCCCCCCGCGTACCAATGCCACTGCTGCCACGATGACGGCAGCGATGATGACACATTGTTTTGTTTGGTTGCTATTTACGCTTCATCTTAGTTTCAATGGTGCAAGTTTTTGTGAAAAGCATGACTATTTTACACTTCAACTGTCCTGAAATACTTACTTCATGCAATAATTATTTATTCTATAACATAACTAACCACAGCAACAGATTTTCATGACATATGTAACAACAAAAGTCATTGGTGTATGAAATAATACAGAATTACATACTTGAATGGTAACATAAACACAAAACATACAAGCAACATCTCTGTTTTAATAGAAAAACATACCATCTCAATAAATATCACACAACCTTTAATTTTACATGCTAAATGGAAAATAAAGATGACTACCAAATCTGTTCTGTACAAACATATGAGTATATATTGGATTAACAATACACTCTTAATCCCCAACAACAAGGGGCTATATGGGCTGACTCATCTGTAATGTAGTACACTACTCAATAACTACTAATATTGCTACAACTGTAACTTACTCTCAATATTTTCTTCAGCAGACCCATTACAATATCTGTATACAACGTTCTCTCATGTACTTCATCCAGCATGATGACACAGTAATTCCTAAGCAGTGGATCTGCCATCATTTCTCTAAGTAGGATACCCTCAGTCATGTACTGCAATAAAGAAATTATTAAATCAATTAAAACTTGAGAAATACAGACATTTAAGTTTCAACCTTAATAAAATAAAAAATTAACCTTACCTTTATCCTGGTTTGCTCTGGATCAAAGCAATCATCAAAGCGAATGCTATAACCAACAGTCTGGCCCAGCAATGATCCCTTTTCCTCTGCAACCCTTGTAGCCAAAGTAGTAGCTGCCACACGTCTTGACTCAGTTACACCTATAACCTTCCCATCACTACCCCAGCCAGCTTCCAATAAATACTGCAAGAAGTTGAATAACGATTTTATTGTTCAGTTATTCTAATTTCAGACAATAACTACCAAGCAAAATAAAATAATTAAACAATAACTACACTATTTTTTAAGAAGTATAATGTGCTAATTTCTTTATTCATGCAGTTTGCAAACATTTGGAATCAATTTCATCAGTTTAAAGTATAAAAGATTCAATTAAAACAGCCACATTATTGTGATGGCATTCTAGACTGATTTTCAAAATCTGTCCCTCTTTAACTTTAAAATCCTTGTTTGTACCGATGTTTGGCCCAAAAACAGATTAAATATAAGTCTTTTTGCTAACTACTCCATAAAGCAGTCATTATTGAAGTCAATCAGTTAGTCAAAACCTTTCCACCTTTTGTGGGAACCCAAGGTTCATTTTGTGTTTGCTGTAAAGTTCCATTGGACCCTATCATGTGGCAATGTAAACCAGTTAATACTCTCCACCCTATTTACACATCCATTTCAATATCTTATCCTTCCTTCTTTGCCTACATCACATAATATATCTCCTCAGGTTTCCCTGACTGTTCTTCTTCTTAAAGCCCATCTTATTCTCCCACATTGCATTACTGTATTAGGTGAAAGGTGAGTTAGGCCTATTCTGTCCATCCTTCTCTACAGGTACAACCGTCCCTATGCACACCATGAAGACATACATGGGGGTACAGGTATACTTCCATTTAGTCTTACACTGCCACTATTTGGAAACAAGTGGTCAGCTTCATGCCCCAGGGGCAAGGAGCCCCAGTATCCTTTACTTCCTCCACTTTTAAGTTAAAATATTCTTCTTAGGGACCCATTCTCAAACACCCTCCAAAACAAATGTGTTTCTCCACAGTTAACAAATTTCCTTTACACCAACTCATCATCTCCAATCAGACAGAATCTGTTGTGAAGTGGTCAGCTGAACCATCAAGCTAAGGTAAGTGATCCAGCCTATTAAAAGTGTTAATGAGGTACGGCTTGGAGATTAAGCCTGTAACTGCTCAAATCACCCATGATAATAAAGCTTCTGAAAGAGCAGATAACCATACCAGTAAGGAATACTGAATAGTACCATAATAGGAACTTAAATATTAGCCAAACCAGAACCTGGGAAGTATTCAGTGGTATTTATCTGTTACCAAAATAGTGCAATCAATGCCATTTTCTGCCCATCCATAATAAGGATTTCCACCTACCCCACACATCCCATATCTTATCTTCATAAAATTTGACAGTGTGAAGTTCTGTCTTGTGAAAAACCTTTGATCATGGACCACGCAGAAGATAATAAATTTATTTTTTTTTACATAAGTTCACACTATTTTATTGCTAAATACATCATATTTCTAGAAATGGCTGTTTCAGTGCACAAGAATTCATTGATCTTGTCAGTCATTTTGGTACACAAAGTCTGGTCTGACCAAATAACCAAATTGGGATTTTTGTGCAGAACTGCCAACACTGGAGTTGGCACTCCTTGGATCATGTGGCTGAGGCTCAGCATTTCTGTGTCAAACCTTAGTAGGGAATCAGTAATTTATGCAATGTGTCATGAAGGAAGCTAAAGAAGCCAACTTTTTGAGTGGAGAAAAAATGGTGGTTGGCGATAAGTCTTGACATTTCAGTACAACACAGAAACAAATATCAATTTACATTTGCAGTTTTTGGTCTATAGGCCTGAGTCTAGCCAACCAAAAAATACATGGTTATGTTGATCTGCATTGTTAATATCAAAGGAATTCTGCATTATGAATTTGTTTCCTTAAAATAAATGAACATTCTAAATTCACATTTTGGAATTTTTCAGCAATGCTTTCTTAAGACCTACCCTAGGGTCACACAATGACAATAAACTACCTCCCACCCAGCTAACAAAATGGTACTAATATTGAACTTTCATTTTGATGTGAATGAAGCAAATGCAAGAACTAGCCACACCCAATAACACTACTAAGTTATTTGCACTTGAGAGATGCTGGGTTTAAATCTTGGCCAGGACACAACCTAGTCTGAGGTTCTCTTCTTCCAGGCACAAGCTGGTATAGACCTCAGATCATGTCATGACAGCTTCCTTCCACATTCTTTCCAACTGAAGAGATTACCCCACATTTTTAAACACTGCCAGGAAAGCAAGTAGAGTTATTTAAGTGCTGAAAAAATTCCAAGCTCTCAATAAATTTCTAATTTTGAGATTACAAACTAAACACACAAGAAAATGAGTGTGCAAATATTCATGCTCAATGTACTAAAACAAAGATTGGAATGTCCACAGGGCATGGCACTTCCACTGCACACATATTGTCCCTAGATTTTAAATTTGTGATTATAAACAAAAATAATGGCTATATATGATCACAAATGCATGTACATCTTCACAGAAAGTGTCTGTTACTGTTGCCCAAATTTAATGTCAATCTGAGTGAATTGCCCAGTGTTTGTCAAAATTCCAAATATGAAATTTGACCAAAATCATTCTAGTGGAAGTTGCCCTGTTCCGCACTGACTCTGTGAGCTAGTCCCTACTTCCACCAAGAAATGGAACAGTAAAGGATTCTGCTCGCTCTAGATGACACATTTAGCGAACTTTGGCATATAAAGCACAATTCACTTAATCTGGCATCTGATAATTTGGAAATCCTTATAATCCAGCAGTAAAGGAGAGTAGTAACTGTAAGTTTTGCTTTGTAACATAAAGTTTCATCAATGAAATGGGCAGATCTGAGGGATATGTTCAGAAAGGACTCCAAGGTGTCTGTACATCAGCCATTGTGGCATCTCCTGAAACCCTGTCTTCAACTCCTTTGACTTTGTCAGCTATAAAGTCTCCAGAAAACACAGAAGAGGACCCCGATGATGCCGAAACCATAAAATGAAAGAAATACCCAAATGGGATACTTCTCTAATTAGTTGAACAGTGCAAGTATAATTCAAGTAACAAAAAATTACCTGTAAGAACTTACATCAGTATAGGTACCGTCCGATATTCTGGAATAGTCAGTAATTTGGCACCTGTCCGGTCACATGCAAGTAAGATCAAATTAATTTCACTGCATTAGAAAAAGGAGAATTTGGGTATCCATCTCTAGGTGGTGCAAGTTCACACTTGTGAAAAAAAAAATGAGTTTGACAGAAGCCTTCAATTCATACTCATACATCACCCATCACTTGATTCGACAGTCTCAGCTACTGACAGTGTCACTAAATAAACAATACATGAACAAACAACACTGCAGAAGAGTACACAAGGGAATTTCTTGGCATTCACAATCCCAGAATATAAAACAAATACAAATTAACAAAAGGTCTATTTTATCTTCTAAAATTTTAGAATATACCATGTTTACTTCACAAAGCTCTACAAGTTTCAAATTAAATGGGTTCCCATGCAGCAATATTTAAGAACATATAATTCATTCCAGTTTTCATATACAAGCACGTCACAAGTAGCCACAACATTATGCAGGTATCAAAAAAGGCATAAAACTTTCATTAGCCTTGTCAAGCACAGATGGTTGTACAGCATTAAAGTTTGGAAATGGACTGAATTCATGTACATGGCGAATTTGATAAACAACTGGGTTCTAACACAGACAACTGCTCAATTTCTGTAAAGTGCTCCCTCTTATCATTTTCAGTAACTACATTTAGGAAACTGATAGGAGAATCTGTCATTGAATTCTTACTTGTAATTTATATTGTAATTGTTTACATATAATTTACATGGCATCTAACTGTAATTTCTGTATTAAATTCTAATGAAACCCAAAATAAAAATAAATAGCATAAATTGGTACACACTCAACAACAAAAAGACAAAAGTTAATCTATCGTCACAATTATATTTTCCCAAGTGGAAACATACAGCAAGCAATAGAATGACCATTCCAAAATGAACCTGTTCCAGGCATTCGATAGGATGACCATTACTTACTGAATCTGCAGGACAGTTTTTGGGACTTCAATATTCTATCCTCATGAATATTTCCAATCTGTAAAGCTCAGGTTTAGACAAATTAATAAATTTCTTTATATTATTAAATTTAGTTGTCATTAATACATTAAATTTACACCCTCATACTGTTAAAGACCTATTATGAACAAGAAAATTGAGCACATGGCTGTGAAGTCACACTTATGGACTAAAAATCCACAAGGAATCAGCAAGGTTTCAGTTCAACCAAAGCCTTACATTGGCATGAGATTTATGAATGGTCATGAAAACAGTTGTTCAAAATGGGTGGATTTGTTTGTAATTCCTTTAACAATGGTGTCAATAATTCAGACTATATGAAGTCAAAAATGGATGATGATAATAACAAACTGCAAAATATGGGGAAGCTGTCATGGCCTAATTTATGGTATTACCCCCAACATCTGCTTCAAGGAACTGAAAAGAAACCATACAAAACCTGTTTGGAAAGCCAGTACCCCAGCCATGTAACAGGTATTAGAGCCCAAAGAACCAATATTGGTGTTAATGCTCTGTCACAATAACAAGAATGGACAAACCTAAGGATCTGCAACAAAACTTGACTCTCAGTTCAATGTCCAAAAAACATAAATTTTCAGCCCAAGAATTAGTATAGTAAAATAACACAACACTAAAGCCCAGGAAACAAGCAGCACACTCCTACCTGTTTATTAGAGTTTAAGAAACATGTAACATATACATGTCTGAGTCTACACATGCAATGTTGCATGTAACAATATGAAACTAAACTAAAGCAAACTCAGAGTAACTTCAAATTCCACGTCACAGGAAATTCAACTGAAAGTCCCTCAGTTAACTGCTGTTTCTTGTGATGTTGTTCTTCAGTGTTATTCTTAAACTGAGTTCCTAACTTGCTGTCACTGATTGGGTGCATTTACATTCATGTGCATGTAACTACCTGCTGTTACTGATGAAAGTATTATTACACTGCCAATGCATACTTCAGCATAATGCCTAAGCCACAGGCTGGTTGCCCAAGGAATCCTGGTTTGACTCACAGCAGTGGTGTCCAGACCAGCTCTGCTGGCCCAGCCTCTCACACAATGTGTACTACAGGCTCTCTCAGAGGTAAAGCAGTTGAGGCATGAAGCTGCAACATTCACCTCCAAGTAGTGCCAATGCTAAGAAAGCACAGAAGTATACCTCCACCCCTTCCATGCCTTCATGGTATGCACTAGGATAGCTACAGCATTCTGATGAACTAAATTTGCATTTGTCCGTACACATACTGCCATTAGCACTGTTGATCAGGTGCATGGTTTTGTCTGCCCCTTATTCTTTTGCTATCACTTTGCATTCTTTTCCATTTACTGTTGTGAGACAAACAGTATACAGCAGAATACATGACATGATGCCAAAATATAATATTAAGAAAAAAACACATTCCATACTCCAACATTTTATTTGTTAATATATGTTCAGAAATACAATATATTTATATATTATCATGCAAATCACATTGTTTAATGTTGCTGGTAACAGAATCAGGTAGACAGTTCTGAAGTAATGCACTCAGCTCATTTTTATCAAATTCATAATTCTGGTATTCATGTGATGACAAAAATTACATACATTAGCATTCAACATGCTTGTTCAACTGCATGTAAACTCTTCCGACACACTGCAATTACTGACCCATGTCAAAATCGAGAGGTTTATTCAATGGCATTACAATTATGGCTAACTTCATGGCATTGCTAGAATCACTACAGTAAATTACACCACCGTAATCAAGCAGTACTTTACTGCAGGAACTCAACAGTACTTTCACCACGTGTTCCCCTTACAGATATAAAGCCTAAAAAAATAAGCCATAAATTAGAAACAGCCACAAAAATCTTGTCAATGTGTCTATAAGTTAAGACTAGTGCTTATAAAATGCCAAATGATTTTTAAACTGACTTTAACATACTGCATGAACTTATGCATGGAATTCTTTGGTAAGTAATGAAAAACATTCTGCCAGTGATAATAACCTGCCCCACAGCCTCTGCAATTTAAAACACGTACAGTTTTGTTCCTACTGCAACTCTGAATATAACTCACTACTGCAAGAAATGCTGAAAATATCAGCCCTCAACTATCAGAAAAGATATCCCATGACAAGTTCAGAACACATTTTGTAACTGTAACCATGGTACCAGGAATGCTTCCTCCAAATTAATTTGATGTTTGGGAATTTATCTGGTATATTATATTTGTTTATTGTAAAACTAACAGATTCAGATTATGGATCTACAGCTTTACAAATCATGACCTGCATCCTACCCACACATAAGCAGGGACTTTATAGCAGTGAAACTCTGGATTGGATCCATACCATCATACTGGCACTGAACACCATCACTTTCCAGGTTTGAGACAAAGTACCAACACAGTAGGTGATTCCCAATAACATACCTTCCAGAAAAAATAACAATTTTATATATGCATATTATAATTACAGAAGTAATAAACTGCACAACTCCAATGACAAAATGTAGTCTCTCAACAAAACCCTGTCTCAATTACTAACAGGTTTTCTTGACAACAGTTTTGTCCTAACCTTTCAGTCTGTTCAAGAGGTATCCTTCTGTTTGAATTCCGTGCACTTAATTAAACTTGAGTAGCATGATGTACACCGAATATTCCCATGCATTCTTTGTGATTTTTGCATAACCTGGTGGTACTGATCTTCATCTGCTGCAGGTGAAATCTAATAATTACTAACAGTATTAAAACACAGAGAGCAATAAACTACTACCCTTGTGTTTTGTTGCATTCATGCCATAAAGAAAAATGTCACAAATCAAAGTTACATGTAACAACATGCACCCACAGTTTGTACAATGAGTCAATTACCCAAAACCAAAGCCACCTTTTACTTTCATTGGACTAGTATGCTCCAAAACAAGTTTTGCTTGCCAACTTTTATTCTTGATTTCCAACACGGAATTTATAACAGTGTTTGTCACCTTTGTGAGACACTTATGTATATGGTGTGGCATGTTGACAAACATAAAATTACATTTAAATTAGTTATCGATCACTGGACTAATGAAGTCTTGTAGCATATTGTAGTTTCCTCAGGCCAACATCACACATTCACGAATATTAATCTCCTCAGAATATTTCCACTATAAAGAATTTATTCATGAAAAATGCTTAGAAAACTAAAACGACAAATTCCAGAACCTCTTGTGGCCCGGTATAATTGAGGCCAGGGCCTGGTACCGGGCCGCAGCCCGGCGGTTGAGAAACACTGGTTTATAAGACTGTGTGCAGTGTGCTACTTAACTACAATGGCAACTGCTAAGGTTACGTATTATCTGCCCAGCTATGTGAAATAGTTATGGTGACAATATTTACAGAGAAAAAATACATAATTCACTCAGAGAATTTACAGAATTTGTAGATATCAATGGCACTAATTCCTGGTAATTTTAAACTACACTTCCTTCAGGTCTATTGATACAGACTGTGTATGACGTACACATTAAAAAAAAAAGCCTGGTATAAGTCAGAATTCCAAAAGCAATTCTTTGTGATTTTTAATCTCATCAATGACCTTGTGCATTTAATAAAAATACAAGAATCAGCACAGGCAATCAACAGTAGGAACACTATGTTGTGTAAAAGAACAAATTACTTTTTCCGTATACTTCATTAAATACTGCAAACTGTTTCAAGTGAAAGTTACATATATTTACGACAACTGAATATCACACACCAATTTTTATGAAAATATACTTCTTGACAAATCAGGTAAATGTCAACATCATCTCTGTATAGAGGTTAAGAAAATACAAAGTAAGAAATCAATCACAAAATCCAAGGCCAATTCAGTAATGTCATACACACCAATATCATGATTAGTCAGCAGAATTATTTCCAACCCCACAACCACCAAAGTATTCCATGACAAAGCTTACCATACATCCACTTAAAGTGGCTTGATTTAGGACAAAAGATCAGGCATCAGTAGCTGGACCTTTTCATGCAGAAACTGCACATGCCTTCAAAATCTTCAAATGCAATTAGTTTTTGGTCTGTTTGTGTTCATACTCACCAAATGCTTTTAGAAATTAGTGGTTCACTCAAAACTTAAATAGAATACACAATATAAGTGCCAAACACACAGAAATTCTGGACAGATTACCAATATTACACACTTTCAAGATTTTTGTTAGGTCATGCAGTAACTCCTTGTCTTTTTAAGTCAATTAAGTTCCACAAAAGCAGGCAAAATCTGATGCATAATGTTCTACTCCTTTAACCAGTGGGCTATATTCTGAATTCAGATAATAGTTACACTAAACACAAAGACAAGAGACCCTGATTTCAAACATGTCTTACAATTTTTTTGTGACTGACATTTCTTTACCAGTTACAAGTTACAATATTGAAACTGCCCCATTAACTTACATTTCTTTATATTTTAACAGTTCAGTTTTGTAAGTAATATGGTAATGACATTAAACAAAGAAAGTAGAAAATATACAAGGTGATTCCCAGTTCAGTGTCAGAACTTCAAATTTATGGCCAGAGGTCATTCATTCCCAGTCTGAAATGTCAAATGATCATACACTGAATCTCAATGGTTACAGACACCTGAACTTTAAAAAAAGAATATTTGTGAACCAGTAAACCTACAAACCATTACATAGTAACTGCTGAGATTCATACTCATGTCTACAACATTACCAAGTGGAAATGGCATCACAAATAAGCTTCTGAAGTTAAGACACTCCGTCTTAAATCACCCTGCACACCTATGTTATTTGCCTGGTCTAGAAAATTCAAACAGAAAATGTGGATGTGCTGCCATTCCAACTTACAGCTTATCTGATAAGCAACACAAACCACAGATTATGTGGAACACAAATTAAAAATATTCTGAACTGGCAACTAATTTGAGCTCCAAGTATACAAGGCACTAATCAATCTGAATACATAATAACAGGCAAGGATTGTGCATTCAGCAGTCAAAATAGCGATGCATTCTACGTGTCATATTAGTACCATTTCTTGACACATTAGATTTCAATAACTCAAATTCCTTCCCATTTCACTATCATGTGGTAGTTGTACATGAAGTATAGCAGCAAACAAGCACTTCTGTTATCATTTGGTGTGAATACATGTATTAGGTTTTAACTATCTGCACCTTCAGGTTCTAACAAATCTGATGATTACGATGATTATGATGATGATGATGATATAGTTAATGATATAAAATATCACAAAAAAAACACCCAACTAAAATCAATGTGCATTTTGATTGTAAACAATCTCCATGTGAGACTCTGACTGCCTATTTCTTGTGTTACATTCAAGCCGAGTTTCCAATGTTCCCAGTGACCTGCAGTCAGAATCCACTCAGCAGCTGCCTTGAGACCAATATTTGTCAGACACTATCACTACTTGGCATTCTGTACTTCAAAATATCGAAAAAAAGTAAAAGTGGTTTATACCAAAAACTATACAACACACTTCAACAGGGATAAAACAACATAAATTCCCATTTAACACTGTTTATTATTAATACATCCATAGTTAAGTATCACACCACTAATGTCTGTTTCTAATGTAAAAATTGGTACATATTTTTCAATATATATTTCATCTACATCTAGGCAAGTGAAAACCTTTCATTGCCATGAGGGATAAAGTTATCCCCAGACATCATATATAAATCCCAATATGTTAACCGTTACTTTGGCTATGAAGTATTAATTCAGTTACTTATTAATATGTTTTTTTTTTAGTTATTTAACACTGGTATCAGTAGCCCAGACTATATAGTGTCGATTGGAAAGGATGTTGAAGGAAGCAGTCACATCCTAGGTTGGGGTGTTGCCCTGGCATCTGTATGATTACACCAATGAAAATTGCCAGGACTGGTGGCCTCTGTCCTGAGAGTTGCATCAGAAATCTCCTGACACAAAGCACAAGTGGGCACAAACAACTGCATTCTTTGGTACTAACTACTACCAATGGAAACGAAGAAGAAAATTTTTAAAAAGTGGAAGAGCAAACACATCTTAAGTAAAGTACATAGGTTTTCTTCACTTATATATGTATTTACTTACTCATGAGCAGAAACAATAATGAACTGTGTATTATCAATAAATAGATTCCATTTTAATTTGATACAAATCACAAAACACATTCCTGCTAGGAGAACAAAATATTAAGTAAATGAATGGACCATTCAAATGTTAGAACTCAAATACTTCAAAATACAAAAAGGGGATAATACCACACCCAACATAATAAAAAACTGACATAAGTTTAACATCATGTTACTGGAGATGGAAACATCCAACTATAATCACATTTCAACTGAAGAATTTCACTTAATCAGAATTTAACTTACTAGATTGTTGTATGGATTAGTATCGTTACAGTCAAGCCCTGTAAAGACATAATCACATCACAACAAGTATTTTGAAAGTAAATGTGGAAGTAGCCTGGATATTTAAAAAACTGCAACCATGACTGGAAAAGGGACTTTGAAAATAATGTGAAGAAGAATCACACAAAAATAAAACATAAGCTCACTGCAAAGACAATACTGCTCCTACAAACACTATGGTTTTTAATTTGCCAGTTGCCACATGTGTAGTCTCTGGAAGAAAATGTATACTCACAGACACAACAGTGAAATGAAACCCAACCAGTTACATTCATTATATCAGCCACAGTACATGCTAAGAACACAGATCTTTGAAACAGTGTGAACAATACTTTGGAACCCCGCACTGAACAATGAGGTAACAAAGAAACCAGTTGCACATATTTTGCACTGAACAATGCACTAGCACATACCACAAAAAAAAATCAGTGAAGTCTATACACAGTGTGTTCCAGGAACAAAACAGCCAGGAAGGGCCAATGACCATATATGAACAAGTGTCCTCTATATCTCCCAGAACAGTTAGAGGAGGATTTGTATTATGTAAGCCATCTGAAGTTAGGCGCAAGACTTAGAAAGTAAAATGTGCTATGACAGCGTGGAAATCAAAGAAACTTGATCTGCTTTCACTGGCTAGATGGTGCTGTTGGGAAATGTGTTCAAACAGTGTAGGACACCTCACTTACTAGCTGCTGCAGGAGTTACATGGTGGTAACCATTACAGTCAGAGACGAGAATGCAGAGCAGCATAAGTCAAAGAGAAGAAGGAACCAGAGTGAAGATCAAGTCACGTAGCAGCTTAATGAATACCAGTGTTCTCACACCTTTCAATAATCTGCATTTACCTCATGGTGAGCACTGCTGGAAAACTTGCAACAATAGCTGCAAACATCATCAGCGAGTGTCCAAGAAGGTTTATGACATCTTAAGACCAATACCACCAACAATGAGGAGACAAAGATGGTTGAAAGAATAACAGAATTAAACTGCTAAGCAATTTCTTAAGAACAGTATGCTGTTAGAGCAACTAGCTATGGTGCCCAATTCAAACAATGCAGAAACCAACATCATTTGGGGCTTGGGAGAATATATGCTGCTTGAAAATTTATCTGAATAATTCTGGCTGAAGTGTGGTGTATTTTCCTTGGTGTGGTTTATATTACCACATGGTCAGTCTTAATCAGCACCCACAAATACTAATAGATTCAGCCAGTAATATATTATTCATGAAACCTATTCACAGTAACTGTATTAGAACCATTATCCTACTGGGGTGGGGATTTAAATGTTAGTGCACCACTTATAACAAACATATTATTTGAACACAATACAATAAAATTATATAATAAATGGCATTTTGTGGTACAGCAAGTCTTAAAAAATACACGAAATTTAATTGTTGCATAAATATATAAAACAGATTTCTATGGGTGTTTTCCTATGTGCATTCCTGTATGCAAACATTGGTATTTAAAATGTTAACTCAGCATAAAATTTGAAAGTGGCTCCCACTTCACGAAAACAACAAAATGATTTCACTGATAACACTGGAAACAATAAATATACAGCTACAGTTCAACCCCTGGCATTAACAGTCACATGTTACCACATAACCTCCACACAAACAATAAAACAAACAGGTTCTTATGTGTGGGTATGTATGTACATATGCATTTATGTGTGCGTGTGTACGTATGTACATACATACGTACGTACGTATGTATTTATGAATGTATGTATGTATGTACATACTGTTTAATGCTCATAATACAAATTTAAATGTACACACCAATTTCACAACACACAAAACCAGAAATTACACTTACAACAATCATAACACAGCATAAATGACAGGAAGTTGCAGGAATAAATAACTTCAAAACATTTGATCAAAGGGAAAGTAATTTTGATTTAAAAAACTGAATATATATTCAGTAACTAAAATACCTAATGGCCCTTTATATTAATCAGCAATAAAACTCCATAACAGTGATAATGTAATGCTGTCTCACACTCACAAATAAATCACATACCTGCACACGTAAGTGCCAGTTTCTGCTAGTTTTCATGGCACAAGAAACAAAATGTTTTGTCAATTCAAATGGAACAGATATGCTTTCTAAGGGCATCATGAAAGCCAGTCTTGTACATATATGTCCAGACAAGCCCACACAGTCATCCTAAACTTATTCAACAGACCTGTTGCACTATACTGTCAACTGCCACAAACCCCAAGAACTCCTGCTAATATAAAGTTGTACTCTTCCTACAATAGCAGTTACAACCCACATATTCCTTGGTCAACAATTATCAAATTTTCACTGCTGGTTTTCATAAACATGTCCTGGACCTTTGACTAGTACATTCCAGAGATCCTTACACAACACATCTGTAAGGCACACATGCATGTTACGGATTGGCCCATTCATATCTAATGAGAACAATGCTGCTCTATTTCCAATATTGTAGTTGACAGGTGTGATAAATACACACTGAGATGTTACAGGTGAGGCAAAATGAACTGAGCATGATCGCTATTCATGAAGAAACCTACATTGACAGTCATCCTGCAAGAAGAGTAAGGAGATGATGACAGCATAAAACTCAGGATGCTTCAGTTGGATAGGAAGAAACTATTCAAAGAAATGTATACATTAAAACAGACAAAGTCATTACTTGACAAAAACTTAAAACATACAGTGCCCATTAATAAAAATCCTGATGCTAGGCTTAAACACAAAACTCCCTAACACCTTGAACATGAGACCAGGGTTTCAAAACCATCTGCATAAACTGCTAGAAACGTGAAGAACTGAAACCAATCAATGCAACAGTAGTGCATAAATTTAAGCCACACCTTCCTGCCAAAACAGTAAACTTCAGTAAACGAAGAACCAAAAGGAAATAATCAAATGAAAGTGTTCTGTATACCTGAAGAATTTCAGTGTACAAAAGAAAACTTGTTGTGGAGTTAAGAGGAATGCATGCATATCCAAAATCTGTGTATGTTTTATCTGCAGCATGTTTCGGCTGCAGCTTCACCTGTTTGACTGGGGGACCATCTGACACTTCTTCCTCAAAAATTCAATAATTATAGCCAAGTTCGCAGTAAATCTCAGTGTTCCTGTAACGCTTAAACCAATAACAGTAATGAGGTATAATCATAACATGACTACATTGTTGTGATGTGAAACTTAGCACACACATATTTACAGTACAAGAGAAATCTACATTAATGATAATATATACTTTAATGGAAAGACTGATCACAAAAACAACAAAACCATGTCACATATAAGACATACAAGAATTTGCCTTCCAAAATTTAGAATATACCCATATCCATGGACTTCACAATTTCACATCCTTACCATAATATAAACAAGTAAACATACACAACCCCTTATAAACACAACATACACAAACAGAAAACCAAAGAAGTCGAATTTACAATTCAACATTATCACGTAACATCTACTGTACAGACCTAACATTACATTTCAATACTTATTACACGGTATAAAATGCCACACAGATATTTTTATTCCTGATAAACCATAATTTCAGTCAACTCATATTATTTCAGTCTGCTGTTACTACACACTGCATTTGGCTTCCTCATCCTCTACTACATGAATCTACACTAGCTTATACCCTGAGTGCTGAAATATACAACTGTGGATCACGGAGGACAAGAAAATATGGATAATATGGAACTCAGATAGTTACAAAATAATTATACTTTCAATACCACAAAGATCTGAATATCTAAGTCCACTTCATAAATGCTTTAGAATTTTGTGTTGATAACATCCCAATATTGAAAGCTTTTAACTAAGGTCTGCGTGTAAATACCACACAGTACCAGAGTTTTTAAAATTATTTTTCAGTATATCATGAATAATGTCATGACACAACCACAACAAACCCACAATAAATGTTATGGATCATCTTTGTATCTAATGGACAATGTCATACACTGGCAAGATATAGTAGTATAATTGGAGGACACTGGCTATATTGACAATGAAACTAAAAAACACTATTGTATCTATATAAACTGTGTGTACAATTAATTCTATATCACATACAGGACTGCCTCAACAGCATGCCATTTTCTTCAACTTACATTTTTTAACATGCTCCTTCAAATTTAGACAGTTGAACTATAGAACGTAATTTCTGAACTTCCACATGTTTTATGTTGAAAACACGAAAAATTCATTTCACAAGTAGAACAGCTAATACACACCCTAATAAGGGTTCTGTTCATTGGAGTCACTCGACACTCATGGGTTCTACTTCTGCCCAAACACAATGCTCGTTCAAAAACTGGTATGTATACATCAACATATATTTCATATTGAATATCCATAACAGAAATGCAAATCACAAGCGTATATTTTCTCAGGCAAACACAAGCTCTGCAGTCCCTTTCAACACTGTGAGGTAAAAGTCATTCTCATAACATGGCAAAGACACTAACCCAAGGTAGGTCCTTCAGTACAGGGCACTCATATGATTGTTTCAGTTTCATATGACTTATATTCATTGTTTCAATCCTCATTTCTAACAGAAATACTCCTTTGGCTGCACAGCTTTGGTATAGCTGTTCACCAAAACTAATGCATACGGAAGAACAGGAATTGAGCCTCTAACACTGCTCCTTATGACAGAGATGGACAAATATATATGATATACACATTAATACGAATTTTAAATTGGATCAGTCATCTGAAGAATGGGCAAACCAAGCTCAGGGCATGAATGTGTCTCTTGAGACAATTTTGATTAGCATCAAATACTCTGAGAACATATGAAACACTGCAAATCCCACGTCCCAGTTTTCAGATTCCCTTTCAGTGCTTCTTTGGCAAAGTTAGTCCACCAGCGCATCAAATACTCCATGACAGAAACCATGCCAGAGAAAATAATTAATGAAATAAATTGTTTCTTAATAATATGAAGCTAATAACGGTATACATAAACTTTTAAATTTTAAAATAAGAAATGCGTGAAATTAATAAAGCAAACACCTCCTATGTTTTTACACACTGGTTATTGTCCATGGCAAAATATATACTTAGAAGTGTTGTGGGTTGTAACACCACACATTACTGGTGTCTGCATTACACAGTTTCATCAAAAGAATCCTCCTCACTTTGGTAAAAAAAATGACAAATGGGTGGTCAAATCACACGCTATGATTCCTCCATATATAACATAGCAGATTTCATTCAGGTACATCTGATCATAACATCTATTTAGAAATCTTAAGTTATATTTTTAACTCATACAGTGAGCCAACAGAGCTGAAACAAGCAGTGTGAATGACAAAGCATTAGCTTAAACAAAGATATAGTCATAAGAATTCCACTAATAAAGCATATACATGAAAATAATGCAACCAGAAATTTTAAAAAATCCTAAAGTATTTGCCCAACCCCGATTTAGGTAGAAAAAAAAATTTCACTGTTATTCTTCGATGAATCTTGTAATAGGCTCATCCTTCCCTATGCCAGAGAGCTTATGAATTTACAAGACATCATATTATCTAAGCAGAGCCCTTCTGCAATTAAACAAAAGTTGTACTATTTTTGTATTATCACAAACTGATAGAAATGCAGACTGCACTCTGGCATACCAGATGCTTTGCTGTTTTCACTGTTAATATGTGGCACTTTGAATACATACTGACACCTATTAAGAGAAAAAATCACCTTGATATCAAATTAGTGACCCACAAATTAATATGATACAGTATCACAATTAAAGAGAAATCACAATGGACACAATAACACATTTTAAGTTAACAGAAAATCCACAACAATCAATGGACTGTAAGTATTAACTTCCTGAATTATGTACTTATTCAACATCATATTTAAGTTTTTCAACACCACATTCAAAAGAAATTGATATTAGACAAGGAAAAAATGCATTCTTTTCTGCAGACAGAAAAATCACACACCTCTTCATAAAAAATGAAATAATCAGCAAGCCTCTATGTAACTATAAATGAGTTCTTGTTTCCATTTTCAAACTAGTAAGATTAAAACCATCTCCATCAAACACAGTTACACTTATTCTACCACAGTTCTTCATTACAGTCATTCAACTGTAACGCTATGGCAAAGCAGGTGGATTAAATGCACACCAATCTTCTTATCAATCCTTTGAAATTTTCAACACTAATCACTAGATATAGAATTACTAGCTGCCTCAGATAATCTCAGGATATGGAACACATCACATGCCATAAAATAAGTGGGTATTACATGCTAACAAGAGTGGAATATAAGACTACAGAAACAATAAATTATAGAAGATATCAGAATCCATAATATTCTGACAACATAATTTCCCTGACACAGGCAGCCCTTTTGCTCTCTCTCTCTCTGCTGGAAACTTATTACACACACAAAAACACACGCGCAACCATTCACATTACTGCACGTCATTAAGGAATAGCATGTAACGGGTGTCTCAAATTAATTTTGCAATCTGAACAGTTTATGCTCACCACTTACAGCCATAATATAAATGGCCCTATGCACCAAAAGCCCCCCCCCCCCCAACCAGGAGATATTCCTGTACTCATTTCTAGGAAAGGCTAAGTTGGCCCCAGGGCCATAGTGCGGCCAAAAGGATTAAGTCAATAAATATTCCCAATGACCACATTGGGAAAATATCAGAAGCACTATTACCAATTATCAAAACCTGAAGCATGAACCTTGGAAAATATAACTTTAATCATTATATCAAAAACATACTTTTCAGCAAAAATGTAGCATCTGAGGTCCAACCACCAAGCCTGTAAAAAATGCTGCTCCTTATTCTGTACTGAAGTTGACATTCCATTTACTATTATATTATTTCATATAAATTTCACATATGTGATTCATATTCACACTTAAAATCTAGCCTTCTTTTGTGATTCTGATGCACTATGAACACATGACAAAATTAATTTTACAAGTACAAATGGTAGATGAAAGGACTGTTCTTGCCAGAACAATTCCACAGACACAGTCCCCCTTAATATTCTCACCTGCTCACTTACAGACTGAGTAATGATTCTTCAATTGGTAGATGCCACAAAATGCAAATTTTTGAAACAATTTTCTGTGAGGACAATTTTAAGAAGCATCCATTGTGTTTATAATATACAGCATTTCTTGAAGTCAAAGCAGCTTGGGTTTATACCAGTTTTTGATGTAGCAGCCATGCCAAGCAAATTGAAGTGAACGTACAAATGGTGTTCCACGTGCCTCCATATTTGTATTTTCACTCCCAGACAAGGTATCTTTGTGATACAAAACACGAAATATAGCCCAGAATGTGCACTTTGTTACCCTATCTCATTTTTCCATTTTTGTCTCCCTCTTGTTCTATACAACACTGCCAGCACTGAACAAGTTTTTTTTTTAACCGGTCACTGCACAACTAGTAAGGCTGTTCTCAAAACCATTTTCCTGCAGCAGCTTCAGCTTCTTCATCACATGTGTAATGAATTCCTTCAGAGGTTCCTGAGAGCTGCAAACAACCAGAAGTCTAATGGTACCAAATCCAGACTGTAGGGAAGGTGGGCACAACTTCAAATCCATTGTTCTCTATCACAACTGAAGTGGCAACACTAGAGTCAGATCTGGAGCGATCAAGTTGAAAAAGCATCACTTTTCCACGAAGAACGCAATCGATTCATGGTTTTGGTCTCTTCTGAGTCTTCACATAAGTTCTGCATTCAATTTTCTTCAATATGTTTGTCGACTTTTAGCCTGTTCAAAACTTGAGTTGTGGTAATAGGCCTCCAAGTTGTGTTGACAGGCCTTCCAGACCACAGCTGGTCATTCCAAGTTGAAATATCCCGAATTATCCCCCCATTTTCTCATCCAACGATGCACAGCACTTATGTCCGTGGTACCTTCACCATAAAAAGCCAATAAAAGTCAGTGAATTCCAAGGAAAATTTCATTTTCGTACAATAAAACCTAAGAAACCACTTGCTGTTTGAAGCACTTCAACATGGCTGAAAGTGAGTCATCCATTTTTAACAGAATACAACGCAACTACTAAATTTGGCAACTGAACCTCAAGGAACAAAAAATTTGACACTTCCAGGTGACATCGCTGGTGTGCGATACTTATGTGGTGGCATTACTCCAATATGCAGTAGAGATAACCTTGCAGATGCATCTTAGACCATCACTGTTATTTTTGTCACTATGCCAGTAACAATTTGGACAAACGTGCACTTGTGTTAAGATTCTGCTATCAAAACGTATTAAATGGGCAAAAATTTCACTGTGTCATGAAGTTCTCATGCTTCTTTGGTGAAAAATCCTTTTAGGCTAAACATGTATTATGAGTGCAACATACAAGTCTACCATATGGGAAAATTTATGTACTAAATTATTTTGACTTCTTTGCACAGAAAACATTTTAAGCAGGGATGTCTTAACCAGGTATTTACTGTAGATGAGCCATACAATGACACCCAAAAGGAGTAATAATACAAGGGGTGGCTCATTCATAACATTTGCAGTGCTGCAGTCCTCTTAGAAATTTTGGGAAAAAATGAAACTAAATATCTAGATTAAAGTTTATGTTAGGAGATACGTACTTGCTTTAATAGAACATGAATAAAATCAGTTTAAATTACAATACTCGTAATGAACTCTAAGCACTGTGGAAAGCGAGCATTCGGTGCCATGCCCAGATGTTGCATGGTGTGTCAACACAGTCAGGCTGAGTAAGGCAAGACAGGGGCAGCTATGTTGCAAGCTGAGAGGGTTTAAAGGAGGACTCCATATTATCTGAACACCTTCTCAAATGTTCAAACGCTGGAATTTTGTTAATCATCTTAGCCTAGCTGTTTTCAAAGCCATGCTTTTTAATGTTTTTATTTTGGTAGTTTCAATTTTAGAATAAACATGAACAAGAACAGTGTGAAATATCTGCAGGGCATCAATTTTCCACCATTAACTCTCACCAAGGTGACTCAAATTAAGAATTCAGATAGTGCAACAGCTGATTTAGGTATTTCTTAGTCATCATCCAACACAATACAATAAAATTTAACCCTGCTATAGCCGCTAAACATAAGGGGTTAAGTGTCTGTGCTGAAAGAAACACTCTACTAGGCCTTCTCCTTAATTACACAACAATCCTAGTCCCAGTCCAACAACAAGGAAGTTCCATGAGGTGTCACTGTACAATACTATGAATATCACTTATCAATAGCAAACATATATCATTTATAATATCAGCATTAAGGATTTCAAATTCCACTAAAGGGTGACTAAATTTAAAAAATCATAATGCTGACACTACTCAGTAATTTTCTAAAAGCAATTTGTGAAAGAAAATAAAAAATAGCTGATAGTTGAATAATTGAATAAAGGTTGACCAACTAGATGACACTTGCTTTATTATATATTGCTCAACATGTTTCAGACGTTAATACGTCCATCTTCAGGAGCTAGCAAGTACTTGTTGTGTTGTGTAG
>Ga0131853_10002838_pt1 | contig 31035 bp, 32 predicted proteins | sample TergutLab28metaG_FD_92764 | JGI IMG/M metagenome (GOLD analysis project Ga0131853, IMG submission 92764) | Labiotermes labralis P1 segment gut microbial communities from Petit-Saut dam, French Guiana - Lab288 P1 (version 2) (version 2) | ecosystem: Host-associated > Arthropoda: Insects >... | reverse complement strand
GTCAATGTCAATGAAGAAACCGATATTTATAATCATAGCACTCCTGTTGATATTTATCAAAGGTTGCAACAGTGATGATACCACCACCAATTGGGATGACCTAGCTATGATATCAGAAGAAAAATTTAGATATGTTGAAGAGATGAGGTTTCATACGAGAATAGTTATCGATGGCGAGGTAATTACCCCCTATGCAGCTTTGGATATTTCAAGAAGCATCAACCCATGGAGACCCACCTTCAACCCCTTCTACACAGACCTAATCCTAGTACACAATGCAGAAGAGGCTGAAGGCTTTCCGGATAACATCATACTAGCCTGGCCCAGAGATAATGATTGGACACAGGGGTTGATTGATGGGATACATTGGGCAGTAAATGAAGATGAGTATGGACTAATGTTTCAAGGGGTTCCAATTAGAGAGCCTTTCACCTTAGAAGACTTCGGTCTAACATATCCAATAACAATCACTGACCTGGTTGATAACTGGGAGAAGGTTAATGCTTTATGGAGAGCGTTTACGCTTAGTGAACGAAATACAATCCGTCGGATTGCAAGTGGCTATGCTCGGCCAGCTGTTACTACTACTGAACCAGCTGTTGCTAATATCCCAGAGGAAAAATTCATTTATATACGGAGTATGGGATTTGACACGAGAATAGTTATCGAAGGTGAGATAATTGCCCCCTATGCAGTTTTGGATATTTCAAGAAACATCAACCCATGGAGCCCTTACTTCAACCCCTTCTACACAGACCTAATCCTAGTACACAATGCAGAAGAGGCTGAAGGGTTTCCTGACAACATCATACTGGCCTGGCCTAGAGATACTATACAAACACAGATATTAGTTGATGGGATGAATTGGGCAGTGAGTAACGATGAGGCTGAACTTTTATTTCAAGGGATTCCGACACGAGAACTATTCACACTGGAAGATTTCGGCCTAACCTATCCCATAACAGCTACAGACCTGGTTGACAACTGGGAGAAGGTTAATGCTTTATGGTGGGCATTAACGCCTAGTGAACGATACACAATCCATTTTTTCTTTCTGGTGGAGAGGAATATTTGGGCTAATGACGCCGAGTCAGCTGCTGCTAATTAAACCATAAGGCAACAGTCAAAACCAAAGATAGATTGACAGCGAAAGGGGTTGGCAGCTATGAATAGAACCCTACAACAAAGAGCCCCCATCATGGAGGCCATGGAAGCACTACGCGCAAAGCGTGTTGTGCCTTTTGACGTGCCTGGCCACAAGCGCGGCAAGGGCAGCCCGGAGCTTATGCAGTTTTTTGGCGAAAAAACTATGTCCATTGATGTTAATTCTATGAAGATGCTGGACTTTTTGGGCCATCCAGTTAGCGTTATCAAAGAGGCCGAGGAAATTGCGGCAGATGCGTTTGGTGCGGCCCATGCCTTTTTGATGGTAAGCGGCACCAGTAACAGCGTAATTGCAATGATAATGGCTACTTGCAAAAAGGGCGATAAAATAATTATGCCGCGCAATGTGCATAAATCTGCACTTTCGGCACTGGTGCTGTGTGGCGCGGTGCCTGTGTATGTAGACCCCGGCATTGGCAACAATCTAGGTATATCCATGGGTATGCGTGTGGCAGATATACAGCGCGCCATTGACGAAAATCCGGATGCCGCGGCAATATTTATCAACAATCCCACATATTACGGCATTTGCTCTAACCTGCCTGCTATTGTGAAGATGGCGCGGGAGAAAGATATCGCCATATTGGTGGATGAGGCACACGGCACGCATTTTAATTTTGGGAAAGATATGCCAATATCTGCTATGGAGGCCGGTGCAGATATGTCTGCGGTATCTATGCATAAGTCCGGCGGCTCACTTACGCAAAGCTCGTTTTTGTTGCTGGGTGAAAGGGTAAACCCGAACCATGTGCGCCAGATAATTAACCTAACGCAGACCACATCCGCTTCATACCTGCTCATGGTGTCGCTAGATATATCCCGCAAGAATCTTGCACTTAACGGCGAGGAGATTTTCAAAAATGTGGGCAATATGGCCAATTATGCCCGCGATGAAATTAACAAAATAGGCGGATATTATGCGTACAGCAGGGAAATTATTGATGGCGACGCCATCTTTGACTTCGACCATACAAAGCTGTCTGTAAATACCCTGAAAACGGGCATGGCAGGCCGCGAGGTATACGATATTTTGCGAGACGAGTACGATATTCAAATAGAAATGGGCGACATAGGCAATTTTTTGGCGTATGTGTCTGTTGGTGATAGGCTAAAGGACATCGAACGGCTATGCTCTGCCCTGTCAGAAATTTACAGACGATATGGCAGTGACAAGAGACCCGTGATAGATTACGAATATATCCACCCCGTTGTTGTTGCTTCGCCCCAAGAGGCCTTTTATGCTGAAAAGGAGCTACTTTCCTTGCAAGCTGCCAAAGGCCGCATATCCAGCGAGCTGGCAATGTGCTATCCACCGGGCATACCTATAATTGCGCCAGGTGAGCTGGTTACGCAGGAGGCTATCGACTATATTCAATATGCCAAGGAAGTGGGCTGCAATGTATCGGGCACACAGGATGAGGATGTGGAGCAAATATATGTATTGAAATAGGAGCAAGGAGCATTCACTAATGACAAAACACGAAAAGATAGCATATGCAAAAGAAAAGATTGCCATATCCATAGGGCGTGACGCTGATATTTTTGAGCAAGGTAAAAATGTGTTTATTGAGAGCGGCGATGATGATGACTTTTTCACGTTCATTCATTTCGATAGCAGCAATGCTGTATTTATAGCGGACAAGGCCATTTTGGGATGGTGCATTGAAAATTTTACAGATGTGCCTGGCAGCAAAATTATGAAAGGTGAACATTTCTGTGCGCTTGATGCAAAATTGCGTGAGCATGGAAGAAGGATACCGAATGACTATAAAGATATCTCCTTCATGCGCCTTGAGAAAACCGTTGGCAATCTTACAACAAAAGAATATTCTGAATACGAATTTGAAATCTATGAAAAGAGCAAGCTCACAGAGCTTGAAGAGCTTTACGATGCAGAAACATTCTCCCAGGCCCTTGATGAAGACCGCGAAGAGGTGCTTGCAATTGTTGCCCGCAAAGATGGTGAGATTGTTGCAGTGGCTTCATGTAACGAAGGCTACAAAGGGGCTTTTTGGTGCATTAATGTGGATACGCTTGCCGAACATAGAGGCAAGGGGCTTGCCACTGGTCTTGTAGCAAAAATCACGACAGAAATTGAAAATCGCGGACATATACCTCTTTATACAACATGGGAAACAAACGTAGCCTCAATGAGCGTTGCCGCGGCCACCGGTTTTTCGCCTGTGTGGTTGTGGTGCTGGGCGTTTGATATTGAGCAGAGGGATTAAAATGGGCAAAATCAAGGATTTTACAGAGGAATATGTGCGGATAAACAATGACCTTGACCAATATTTCCTGCATTACCCCTCGCCGCAAAAAGAGGTAGTTATATTTTTGCACGGCGGGCCTGGGTCTTCAACGGCACTATTTGCGCATAATCTAAAACAACATTGGGACTTTTGCAGCTTTGTTTATTACGACCAGCGCGGAACAGGTAGAACGCTCAAAAAGAACAAGGCAAGGGCAGAAGATTTGACACTAGACATCATGATTGCCGATTTAAAGGAAACAATAAGCTATGTAAAGAAAAAATATCAAACGGATAAGGTTATTTTGCTGGGGCAGTCGTGGGGTTCTGTTTTGGGCACGCAATATGTGCTTAAATATCCAGATGATGTCATCTGCTATATAGGAAATGGGCAGGTTGTTGACATACGCCGCGAGATGAAGGTTTCGTATGATAAGCTAAAAGAAACCCTGGAAAACAAAGGCGCGAAGGGGGATATTAAGAGGCTTAACGCCCTGGGCGACTATCCCAATGTTGATATTGATAACTACACCAACAGGTTAATACGTTTTCTAAAGTTGCAGTCAAAGCACGGACAAGCCCTTAACATACCGAAAATAATGAAAACCGTATTCAAAAGTCCAATCTTTAAGTTTAGCGATATATATTATCTGGCCAAAGGTTCAAAGCTAAACACTATGCTTGGTGAAACTTTGCTGGAGTATAATATCCAGAATATAACCGAATATCCTGTGCCCATGTACTATGTCTTGGGAAGAGATGACTGGCAAGTGCCAAGCACGGTAGCGGCAGAATACTTTGAAAAAATAAATGCCCCGCAAAAAGGGCTGTATTGGATAGAAAATGCCGGGCATGTTACGGATGTGGATAATACAGCAGACTTTTGCAAGGCTGTAAAAGAAATTATCATGCAATTATGATATCAATTCTAGTTAAACATCTGCTCAACCTTCGTCTGCAAACGCGCCTAGTGCCGCGCGTTTGCGACTTTGGTTTCGCAGTGCTTAACTTTGAATTAATGGGGTGATGATATGGAACTTTGGTTTACGGAAAATCACAGCGAATTTGCACGTATGTCCATTAAGGTCGGCGAGCATATATATGGCGAACAAAGCGAATTTCAGCGCATAGATGTATTTGATTCGCCGGAATTTGGACGTTTTTTGACACTGGATGGCCTGATGATGATGACCGAAAAGGATGAATACGCATACCACGAAATGATGGTGCATGTACCAATGGCCGTCAATCCGTCTATATCTAAAATACTGATTATAGGCGCGGGCGATGGCGGCGTGGTGCGTGAGGCCGCCAAATATCAGGGCATAACCAAGATGGATATGGTAGAGATTGACGAGCAGGTCGTGGATGTGTGCAGAAAATACCTGCCGCAAACGGCATCTGCTTTGGATGACCCGCGTCTGAATATATATTTCCAAGATGGTCTGCGCTTTGTGCGCCAAGCTAAAGACGAGTATGACCTTATTATAGTGGACTCTACAGATGCCGAGGGCCCAGGCGAGGGGCTTTTTACCCGCGAGTTTTACGGCAATTGCTACAACGCTTTGCGCGAAAACGGCATATTGGTAAACCAGTTGGGAAGCCCGTATTATGAGGCAGATGCCAGAGCAATGCTGCGGGCGTATGGCAAGCTGCAACATGTGTTTAGCGATATTCATGCTGCATATCAGGCGCATATTCCCACATATCCGAGCGGACATTGGCTTTTTGGATATGGCGCAAAAACAATGCAGCCAACGGATGTTTCACCTGAATGGGAAAAGCTTGGCATAGAAACCAAATACTACAACACAAATCTGCATCGCGGCTCTTTTGCCCTGCCAACATATGTAAATAAGATGCTGGATACAGGTAAAGGCCAATGATGAAATCGGAGCTTGCAAGCAGTATAAAATACGGCCTATCAGCCGGAAGCAAGATATTTACGGGCATCACGGTGTGGAATATGCTAATGAATTTCATTTCAGGCGGCGATGCCGGTGTATTTAGCCAAGAAACGCTGGACAAGCTGGTATTGACCTTCATTTGTATTGGCTCGTCCCTGATGTTTGATAAGCTGAAAATAAACAAATGGGTAAAATATGTCATATCATATGTATTTGTTCTTGCGATGGTTATGATATATGTAACGCTGGTCAGTTACTTTATCATGGAGATGACCATAAGCCAAATGTGGCCCAATTTATACCTGGGCATGCTGCAGGGTACCACAATAATCTTTCTCATAGTTACGGCTTTTGAGGAAATGACTGACCGATATAAGTCGAAGAAGAAGGTGGCAGAACCAAAAGGAGATGAAGCTCCGTGAAAAACGAAGCAATGGGATATTTGAAAGAGGCCTTGACGCTAAGCAGTAAGATTTTCACCGGAATGACACTGCTTAATCTCGCTATCTCCGCATTTACAGGCAACTTTGACGAAGCGGGCGAATATATCCTGCATAACCTTGTTACAATCGTTGTTTGTGTTACATCGCTGGTCATTGTAAATAAATTGAAGATGAAATTATGGCAAAAATTGCTGCTATCCTACGCTGTTATCATATCCATATTACAGGGCTATACATGGCTTACAGGCCAATTGTTTGGAGAACTGCCGCCCGGCGCACATTTAGGGGCTTTTATATCCCAGAGCATCATTTTTGTGATTATTGGGATGGCGAGCGGTGTGGGCATATATATAAAAAGCAAGAAGGGACAAAATGATGAACAAACCGAAGGATAGCAAGAAAGCTTTTCAAATTGCGGTGAGAGCAGCATTGCTATATGGCATATTTTTCTCGGTGACTACAATAGTTAATAGCGTATTGGCTATGGTTCAGGGTCATACCTACGGCACTCACGAGCATGTGTTAACGCGGGCGGCGGTTGTGCTTGTTGCTGTATTGACAATTGTTATTGCCACAATTATGAAAAGCATCAATATATGGTTGCGATGCTTGCTGGCATATGCCGTCGCAATAGCGCTGATTTGGGGATACACCTGGCTTAGCGGACAATTGTTTACAACATTGCATCCTGATGCGTACCGTGATATCTTTATTAGTGTTTCGCTATTTTATGTGCCATGTGCTGTTGGCTATGCAACTGTAATTACTGTGAAAGAAAAGAGGAAAAATGATGTCAATAAATAAATCCGGCAACATACAAAATTTCATTGGCTGCGATGCAACATATGATGACGCTAATGTCGTGATATTTGGGGCACCATATGATAGCACCACATCAAATCGGCCAGGCACGCGCTTTGCGGCGCAGACCGTGCGACTTGATTCGTGGGGCCTGGAGACATATTCGCCATATCAAAATATGGATTTGGAAGATGTGCAGATATATGATGCTGGCGAGCTGGAGTTGCCGTTTGGTTGCCCCAAGCCCGCGCTGGATATGATAGAGACCGCTGTCGCTCAAGTTTTGGCAGATGGCAAAGTGCCTTTGATGATAGGCGGCGAACATCTGGTAACGCTGGGCGCGGTGCGCGCCGCCGCCAAGAAATATCCAAACCTGCACATAATCCACCTTGATGCGCATACAGACCTGCGGCAGGATTACCTGGGCGAGGAGCTATCCCATGCCACCGTATTGCGTCGTTGTCATGATATTTTAGGTGATGGGCGCATATTCCAATTTGGTATACGTTCCGGTACGCGTGAGGAATTTGAATGGGCTGCAAGGGGCCACACGCATCTGCAAAAATACAATCTTGATGGTTATGCGGATGTTATGAAATCTATTGGTGATGCTCCCGTGTATTTTACATTAGATTTGGATGTGCTGGACCCATCAGCCTTTCCTGGCACGGGCACGCCAGAAGCAGGCGGCATAAGCTTCACTGATTTGCTGGGTGCCATCATGATGCTGAAACAGCTCAATGTAGTTGGCTGCGATGTGGTGGAACTGGCACCAAACTACGATACCAGCGGCATTAGCACCGCCCTTGCGTGCAAGGTGATTCGCGAATTATTATTTACAATAGGAGGGAAATAACTATGGGTAAAGCTTTAATTATCGGCGCTGGTGGTGTGGCGGGAGTTACGGCGCACAAATGCTGCCAAAACAGCGATGTTTTCAAGGAAATTATAATTGCCAGCCGCACAAAATCACGCTGTGATGCACTGGCGGAAAAATTAAGAGCAACAGGCACAAAAACCATAATATCCACCGCCCAGGTAGATGCGGACAATACCAACGAGGTTATTGCTGTAATTGAGCAGTTCAAGCCTGATGTGGTCATAAATCTTGCACTTCCATACCAGGATTTGACAATTATGGATGCTTGTCTGGCTACGAAAACCAATTATCTGGATACTGCTAATTACGAGCCAAAGGATACCGCAAAATTTGAGTATCATTGGCAATGGGCGTATCAAGACCGCTTCAAAGAGGCAGGTATTACGGCTATACTTGGCTGTGGCTTCGACCCAGGCGTTACAGGCATCTTCTCGGCATATGCGCTGAAGCATCATTTTGACGAGATTCATTATATAGACATATTGGATGCTAACGGCGGCGACCATGGATATCCTTTTGCCACAAATTTCAACCCGGAAATCAATATCCGTGAAATTACTTCTAACGGAAAATATTGGGAAGCAGGCAACTGGATTGAAACCGAGCCGCTGGAAATAAAGCGCGTGTATGATTTCAAGGAAATTGGTGAAAAGGATATGTATTTGTTGTATCATGAAGAGCTGGAGTCGCTGGCAAAAAACATTACCGGCATCAAGCGCATACGCTTTTTTATGACGTTCGGTGAAAAATATCTTACGCATCTGCGTGTGCTGGAAGGCGTCGGCATGACATCTATAGAGCCGATAGAATTTCAGGGCCAGCAAATTATTCCGCTGCAATTTTTGCAGGCCATATTGCCTGACCCATCTTCCCTTGGGCCGCGCACCGTGGGCAAAACCAATATAGGCTGTATTTTCCAAGGTGTAAAGGATGGCAAGCCGAAAACGTATTATCTGTACAATATCTGTGACCATCAAGAGTGCTATCGTGAGGTTGGTTCGCAGGCAATATCATATACTACCGGCGTGCCGGCAATGATAGGTGCAATGCTGCTGATGAAAGGCACATGGGGTGGCGCAGGAGTATTTAATGTGGAAGAACAAGACCCGGACCCATTTATGGATGCCCTGAATGTGTGGGGACTGCCGTGGAAAGAGGATTTTAACCCGGTTCTTGTAGATTAGTATATATAGACTAGGAGGGTCAAATATGAAAAGATTAATTGTGATTTTGATTGTTTTGATTGTATCAATGGTGTTTTTGGCGGCCTGCGGCGGTGCAGGAACATCCACGCCCACCCGTGGCCAATGGGATGGCAATACCTTTACTAGCTCATTTTTCGGTCTGCACCTTGATATTCCGGACGACTGGACAGCTATGACGGAAAGTGAAATACAAGGGGCCTATCAGTTTTTTGGCGTTGATGCCATTGCGCCGGGCGAGGCAGTGACGCCTGAAGCCTTTGATAATGCCGACCATACCAGCATGATAGACATGATGGCTGTGGCTGGCGAAGGCGGCATGGTGATGGTGGGTGACATGCAGAGCATGATTGCACTTTCTATTAATCTGTTGACTTCTGACGAAGTGAATATGAATGCAGACCAGTGGTTGGCTCATATCATGCAAGAAGCTGGCGCGCCACGTAGGGTGGGTGAGGATGCCGTGCGCATTGGTAGTCTGGACTGGTACTATGTGGACAGCGTTATCGCTGGAACAACGTCTATGCAGCGCATGTTTGCTAATATCGAAGGTAGGTTTGTACGTCTTATTACCATCGGCTATCAAAATGAAACCCAGCTGAACCAATACATGGGCTTTTTTAGGTCATATTAAGCCCCGAAAGGAACTAATATGAAACGACTGCTACACATAATTACATTGATTGCACTAACAGCAATGGCAATCCTCGCGGCTTGCGGCAGCAGCGCAGATACCGAAACACCTAGACGCGGTAGGTGGAATGGCAATACCTTTACAAACGAATTTTTTGGCCTGCGGTTTAACATGCCAAACGATTGGGTAGCTACAGACGAGAAAGAGGTTGCCGAAATGTTTGCCGGTATAACCGAGCATTTTCCGCCAGCTGGTGCCGAAATAACACCGGATATGTATCAACTGGCAATGGAAATAGGCATTTTTGATATGATGGCATCGGATGGAGATACAGATGCTTTTGCAGATGATAATGTGCATATTGTTATGTCTATGGTACTGATGTCCGCCGAAGATGCCCATATGACCGCGCCGGAGTGGATGGCGCACAGGATGGAAGTGCTTGGCACGCCGCATATACTTCATGATGGCACAGTGCGCATTGGCAGCTTGGATTGGTACTATATGGACTTTTCTCCCGGTGGTGAGGTGCATAATCGCCTGTATTTCAATGAAGAGGGCTATTTTATCAGGCAAATAAACATCGTTTTTCGCGCTGATGAGCATTTGAACCAGGCCTTGGGTATGTTTAGAGCATATTAGGAGTGATTAAGCATGAAAAAGAAGATATCCGCGGGACTGCTCGCGGTATTAACTATATTGCTTGCTTCATGCGCCACCGAATACCCGGCAAGTCCGCGCTATTCTTGGGTCGGTGGCGGCGCAATTGCCACCTTCGTCATTGAGGACCTTGGGCTACGAATTGAAATACCACACCAATGGATAACGCGAACAACAGTAACCGATTCCATAATTCTTTCGGAAGGCTGGGGCATCGACCCGGACTTGCATCCCGACTGGGAATATTTACAGCAATATGCAACTGCTATATCATCTTCATGCCTATTTGTGCTTGAGACATTTCGATATGATGCTGATTCCGACGAGGTAGCTCGCATGTTTCTATTGCGCGTAACTCGCGATTTTAGTGAGCCAGAAACGTCTAGCGAAGTGATGATGCAGCTGGCCGGGATGGACTGGCGATATAGTGATACATCGGGCATATTCACGCTATTCAAGGAAGAAGAAGGTAGGTTATTTACTGTCATCACAATACATTATCAAGATGATGAAGAGCTGCAAGAACAGCTGGATATGTTTAGAGCATATGATGAACCGGCTGTGGCGGTCTCTGTCGAGCCAGAAACATATATAGTACCCATGCGTGGTATTTGGGATGGTAACACCTATGCTAGTGCGTACTTTGGTTTGCGATTTGATATGCCGGAGCATTGGACAGATAATACGGGTGGACGTACAGATGTTATGAGCTTAACACTGGGCAGAGACGGCATATTTAGAGAAACACCCGTTTATCCATATGGTGCTGTTATTCCTTGTGAAACGATTGAATTACATGGAGCCTTTGCAGATTTGTCAGTGCATGACGGAGAGTGGGCAACACGAGTGCATTTGGTTATTAGTCATGGAAAAATGAATCCTTTTGCGCCTCCTGTGCGCAGTTTTCACAGCAGCTTTGTTTTTGATGACATTTATGATACTGTGTTTCGTGACGACATAATGCGCATAGGTAATCTGGACTGGCAAGTTGTAGACCGCCTTGACAGAGGCGATGGTGAAATACGTATGCGTCACATGGGCAATATGGATGGCGATTTTATGCGGATGATTACCATTTTTGTGCAAAGTAGCGACCAACTGGATGATATACTGAGTATGTTCAGACCATATTAAAGCTTGGCGGTGATGATATGATTAACTTCGACATAAACACACTAGAAACCCCATATTTCATAGTGGATGAAAACCTGATTATCAAAAATCTGGAGATATTGGCACGGGTTAAGCGCGAGGCGGGCTGTAAGATACTGCTGGCGCAAAAGGCCTTTTCGATGTATGCGCTGTATCCGCTTATCAGCCGGTATTTGGACGGCACATGTGCCAGCGGTCTGCACGAGGCAATGCTTGCCAAGGCGCATTTCCGCGGAGAAAACCATGTGTATAGCCCTGCATATGCCGCACGGGAATTTGGTGAGATTGTACGGGTTGCGGATTATATCATCTTTAATTCATTTGACCAGTGGCAGCGATACAGGGATGTAGTGGGCGGAAAAACCTGCGGCATACGTATTAATCCAGAATTTTCCACTCAGGAAGGGGCCATATATAATCCCTGTGCGCCAAATTCGCGCCTGGGCGTGACTTTGGCCAATTTCCGTGCGGATATGCTGGATGGAATAAGCGGATTGCACTTTCATACGCTGTGTCAGCAGGGCGCGGATGCGCTGGAAGCCACGATGGATGTGGTGGAAGAGAAATTTGGTAAATACCTTCATCAAATGAAATGGATAAATATGGGTGGAGGCCACCATATCACGCGGGATGGTTATGATGTGGATAGGTTGATTGCCCTGGTAAAGCGCGTAAAGGAAAAATATGACATAGAAGTATATCTGGAACCCGGCGAGGCGATTGCGCTGAATGCAGGGTATCTAGTAGCCGAAGTGCTGGATATTGTGCAAAACGACGCAAATATCGCTATATTGGACACATCAGCTGCATGTCATATGCCGGATGTGCTGGAAATGCCGTATCGCCCGTATGTGGTAGGTTCAGGCCAGCCGGGGGAAAAGGCGCATACTTATACCTTTGGCGGCCCAAGCTGTTTGGCAGGGGATATCATCGGCGATTACTCATTTGATACACTACTTAAAATCGGTGACCGTCTGGCATTTACTGATATGGCAATATATTCTATGGTGAAAACCAATACTTTCAATGGCGTGGGCCTGCCTTCCATTGCATTATTGCGCAAGAATGGGCAGATTGAGGCTCTGCGGACTTTTGGGTACGAGGATTTTAAAATACGACTCTCGTAAGGGGTGGGTAGGTGTGACTATGCAAAAACCAATATTATATATAGTGGTACCGTGCTACAAAGAGGAAGAGGTGCTGCCGGAAACTGCCGCACGCCTAGCAGAGAAGCTAGTAGGCATGATGGAGTATGGTCTGGTTTCTATAGATTCGCGCATAATGTTTGTAAATGACGGCTCCACGGATAGAACCTGGGATATCATACGTGAGTTGTATGAGGCCGACCCCATATATGGCGGAGTTAATCTTTCGCGCAACCGCGGACATCAAAACGCGTTGCTGGCGGGCTTGATGGTGGCGAAAGAATATGCTGATGTGACGATTTCGATGGATGCTGACCTTCAAGACGATATTCATGCCATGGATGAGATGATGGAGAAATACCACGCGGGCTGTGATATAGTGTATGGTGTTCGGAGCAAGCGTACGACGGATTCTATATTTAAGCGCAATTCGGCAAATAGCTTTTATCGTGTTATGCGAGCGCTGGGTATTGAGGTGGTGGATAATCACGCGGACTATCGCCTGATGAGCAAGAGGGCCGTGGAAGCCCTGGCCCAATTTCGCGAGGTGAATCTCTTTTTGCGCGGCATCGTGCCCATGATAGGCTATAAATCTGACATTGTATACTACGAACGCGCCGAACGCTTTGCCGGCGAGACAAAATATCCGCTTAAAAAGATGTTGGCCCTGGCCTTTGAGGGCATCACATCGCTAACTATACGCCCAATACGCGTTATATCCGTTATTGGTTTTCTGTCTTTTCTCGTCAGCATTGTCGCGCTTATTTATCTGGTAGTAGACTTTGCGCGCGGTGGCACTGTGCAAGGCTGGGCATCCACTGTATTTTCCATATGGGCCATTGGTGGGCTGCAACTGCTGGCCATAGGCATTATTGGCGAATATATCGGCAAAATATATTTGGAAGCCAAGCATCGCCCGCGGTATATTATTGAGCAAACGCTGGTAGATGCGCCGGAGAGTGCCCCTGAATTAGATATTGACAATCAGCCGAAACTGTGATATTATAGGCTTTGCGGGAGGTATAGTATGAAATTTGAATACAAGAATCTCAAAATTGCAAAAGGTGTCATTTTTAAATCTAAAAATGACCCTACCATAAATGTTGGTAATCCCGAGGAATTTGAAAAAGCCTTGAACGAACTTGGCGCAGATGGTTGGGAGCTTATCCAAATCATTGACCCTAGAGGCTATATGGGCCTGGGCGATGTTGGCTACTGCATGTTCAAGCGGCAAGTGGATTGACTTGCCACAAGGGCAATTAGCTCAGCTGGTAGAGCACATCCTTGACGTGGATGGGGTCAGCGGTTCGACTCCGTTATTGCCCATTGATAAACCGCCTTTTCCCTAAAAGGAAGCAAGGCGGTTTTTTGTATGCAAAAATGCTTGACATATGTATACCCCCTTAACTTAAAAAATCCCACACAAGGCTTCCATAAAATCATCATGCTCTGGTAATATTTTTCTCAACCTGCTTTTCAGCCAAGCCCAGTATTTTTCGATTTTGTTAAGGTCTGGAGAATAGGGCGGGAGAAAAATAACTGTGTATCCCGCACTTTGGGCTAACTCGTGAAGTTTGCTCTTTCTGTGAAAAGCGGCATTGTCCATGATGCAATATGAGCCCTCGGGGATTTCTTTTAAGAGGGCGTATTCAAACCAATGCTCAAACAAAGCGGCATCGGTAGTGCCGTCATAAATCATAGGGGCGACAATTGAACTACCACACTTGGCAGACACGATGTTTGTGCGTTTGAACTTCTTGCCGCTGATATTGCCGTAAACTTTGATTCCTCGTGGAGCATAGGCGTGTTTACGATAAATGTAGGTATCTATTCCACATTCATCAATGTAGTACAAACGATTTTTAGACAAAGTGCTTATCAGCTTGCGGAAAACGTCCCGTTTGACTTCACATCTGCATAGTCGAGCAGTAAATGCGTAGCATTTATGACCAGACCACATATCGCTTAGTTTTTTTTACGCGTTATTTTAAGGCGTTTTCTCGCCTTAAAAATCGCGGTTGTTGAGCAACCAAAGTGCTTGGCTGCTTCAGAAAGATAGCTGTCTGGATTTTCTTTGTAGTAGGCTGCAAGTTTAACAGGGTCAATCTTTTTGTGCCACTTCTCCTTAGGGGCATCTTGCAAACTCCCTGTTTCCTTACGTAGCTTCCGCCAATTCGTGATAGTTTTAGCGTCTACTTCAAAAGTCCGTGCAGTTTCTCTTATGGTGTGTCCTTTGTCGATGTGGTTAAGGACAACTTCTCTAAATTTAGTGTCATATGCCATAGGAGTATTATAGCATGAATTGTGGGATTTTGCAAGTTTAATTGCTATATTGTGTTCATGATAAAATAACAGTGTTATATTTAATAACACTGTTATTAAGAAAGGGGGCATATTGTTTGCCTATGAAAGCACGTCGTGAAAAAGAAAAGAAAGATATGAAAAACGCAATTTTGGATGCTGCATCGAAAATAATAGCCGAAGAGGGCTATGATAAGCTATCCATGCGCAAAATAGCCGATGTCATTGACTATACGCCAACCACAATTTACAGCTACTACAAAGACAAGGCAGAAATTGTAGATGGTATCTCAAGGCGAATACACGATAAAATAATGCATGATGTCAAGGTGGCTTTGGATGATAGTAAGAGCAGTTCGATTGACATACAATTAAAATTCATGTTTATGGCCTTTCTTTACAGCATTGCGAACAACCCTGAGATGGGTAATGCAGTGATAAAAAGCGGAACCGGAATTATATTTGGGCCAAGCGATGATGGCATATCTCAAGAGAGAAACGGCGTTATGATGTTACGTAATTTTTTAGCGCAAGGACAGCAGAAAGGGGTATTTCGTGAGCTGGATGATAATATGTCATGGATGCTAATTACCGCTCTTGTTGGTTTTTCGCTAAATTCTATTGAAAATCAATTATATCTTGATGAGAGCTGGCCTCATCTGGTTGAAATCTATGCGGACATGTTGGTGAGGGGTTTATTATTAGGGAGGGCAGAGCTATGAAAAGAAAAAGGAAAATTATCATCGCAGTATGCATTGGTCTGATTGCTGCGATATCAGTAGGTATGTTCGCGCTTTCGCGTGGTCTTTCATACATGGCAGATATTGAGCCCAGCGGCATAAGTCTAGACTATATCAGAGATGGACGATATACTGGAACTTTTGAGCATGGACGTTTTACAAATACCATTACAATTCAAATACAGGGCAATAGAATTGTGGAAATTATCATTGATAATGATGTGTGGGCCGGCGGGGTACTGGATATTTCTGATGAAGTGTTTGGCAGGGTCATTGACGCGCAGGACACAAAAATTGATGCAATTGCCGGGTCAACCATTACCACAACTGCATACTTAAAGGCGATTGAAAATGCTCTTGCAGAAGGAGAATAGCGATGAAAACATTGATAGTTTATGCGAGTAAATATGGATGCACAAAGGACTGCGCCAAATATCTTATGGACAAAATATCGGGTGATGTAACCCTTGTTGATATAAACAAACCGGCCGGGAAAGTCGAAATAAGTGCATTTGACAAAATTATCATTGGTGGCTCGGTTTATGTGAGCAAGATATCAAAGAAGCTTCGCGACTTTTGCGAAAGCAATCTTGATGTGCTAGTCAAGAAGGATATAGGTATTTTTCTTTGCTGTGCGCTCCATGAAGAGATGGAAGAAAGCTTGAAAAATAACTTTCCGGCGGCACTGCTACAGGCTGCCCGGATAACAAAATCATTTGGGAGCGAGGCGCGGCTGGATAAAATGAGCTTTGTTGATAAAACGATAATAAAAGCTGTTACAAAAGGTGATTTCAGCAGTTTTAAGATTTCAGATGAGCGCATGGATGAGTTTGCAAAGGTAATGGGACAGTGATTTTTACTGTCCCATTACATTGCTCATTACAAGGGCCAACACCAAAATAACTACGATGGAAATTAACGTAAATGGGTTAAGTTTTGGGCGCGCACTGCGGCTCCGCTCTTCTTCTATGCGCTGCATGCGGCGGCGTATGCGGTCGGCGGAGTTTTCGTTGTGTTGGCGGTTATCTCTGCGGTTGCTCATAGAACCTCCCGGACAATGCGGGCGAGCTGAGCTCACCCCTACGGATTTATTATGTTATCAAACGGATACCATTTGACATGCTCTTTCGCTAGATGTTCGCTCATCAGGTGGGAGAACATCTCGCTTGAAGCTTCTTCGTCATCGACGAAATATATAGGATGGCGCTTGCCGCTATATTCAAATGAATTGGATGATGCCAGCCATCTGGTTCTGCTTATGCCGCCATCTAAAAAATACAATCTTCCAATGCTGTTATATGCAGCCCCGCCGGATGAAATAAAGGTTCCGTCATATTTCAAGGCATTTAAACCACGAAAGGGAAATCCATGTGCATGTATTGTTCCGTTTTCGTAATGCAAAACTATACGCTCTCCACCGGCTGATAACTGAAGTACAACTTCCGGCACGCCATCACCATCCATATCAACAATTGAAAACTCTTGGATGTAAACTGTATATTCATCATCCCAGGAATATCCTTTTAGCAATTCGCTCATAGTAGTTTGGGTGATGCCCGCATGTGTATGGCTATAGAAGACTGCATTATTTTTCAAGATATCTATAAATCTATCCAATGCTCCACTATTATTGTCTTCGTGACAATCTGTGGAAAAGCTGCTGCAAGCCGACAAAATAAGAAGCGCAGATAATATAAATATGCAACTAAGCCTACGATAGCGCATATACCCTCAATCCTTTTCTATTGGAAATAAACCCATCTGTCCTCGCAAAGCCGAAATTTTCATATAGCCTGCCGGCAGCAGAATTTTCATCATAACATGCAGTCTTAATGGAACAAGCATCGCCCCATGGCTTGGACTTCATGAAATCCAGTATTTGCATCAATGCCAATTTTCCATACCCTTTGCCTTGATGTTTTTCGTCAATCATCAGCGCGTCAAGATAGTATGTATCTTCGGAAAAATCAAATGGTTCAAGACCTTTTGGAACATACTCTATTTTGGTAAAACCAACGATTTCTTCGTTGTGGCATATAGCAAAGCATGAATCGGGGTGTCCGGATTTAAGGTTGACATATGCCTGGGCCATAAAAACAGTATTAGTCGGCAGGAAGTCTTTTTGAAAATCCGAGGTTTTAAGATTCACAACATCCCAAAAATTATCCCAAGTTATGTTTTTCGGCTTAATCATTTGTGATATCTCCTAAGAGCCTATCCCTTAATAAGCACTCTCGCATATTTTCGGTGTTATTAAGGGATAGGCTCTAAAACGGTGCATATCCGGAACTATCCGATTGCTCCAGATTTTTAAAGCGCACATAGTTACCCTGGTATGCCAACTCTACAGTGCCGGTTGCACCATTTCTTTGCTTGGCTATTATAACCTCGGCTATGCCGATTTTTTCGGAATCAGGATTATAATATTCGTCGCGATATATGAAGCATACCAGGTCGGCATCCTGCTCTATTGCGCCGGATTCGCGCAGGTCGGAGAGGATGGGGCGGCGGTCGCTTCGGGATTCGGGCGCGCGGGAGAGCTGGGAAAGAGCTATTACCGGAGCATCCATTTCTCTTGCCAGTGCTTTTAGGCTTCGGGATATTTCGGATACTTCCTGCTGGCGAGATTCAAAGCGGCCAGAGCCGCTGCCCGCCATAAGCTGGATATAGTCTACTACAATTAGCTTCAGGCCGTGCTCCAGCTTTAGCTTGCGGCATTTGCTGCGCAGCTGTGGCATGGTAATGCCTGGCGTATCATCAATAAATATGGGTGCTGTGGATAGTGGTCCAAGGGATTCTGCTATAGCGGCCCAATCGGCAGGGTCTAGCTGTCCATTGCGCAGTTTACCGGCATCTATTTGCGCCTCAGATGCAATTAGGCGGTTTGCCAGCGATTCTTTGCTCATTTCCAGCGAAAAAATTGCGCAGGGTGCTTTATCGCGTATGGCTGCATGGGCCACCATATTTAGGGCTATGGCGGTTTTGCCCATGGATGGACGTGCGGCTATCAATATGAGATCAGAAGGATGGAAGCCCGCCGTTTTCATATCTAAATCTGTGAAGCCGCTTTGTATGCCTGTTATCTTGCTGCCGGCTTTGTACGCCTTTTCGATGACATTGATGGAAGATACCAGCGCCTCATTGATATGCGTAAAGCCCAGCGTGTGGCGCTTTTCGGCGATGGAGAAAATTGACCTTTCGGCATCGTCCAATATCAAATCCACGGGCTTTGTACCCGCATAACTCTCGTTTTGAATATCACCCGATGCCAAAATAAGTTTGCGCTGTATGGAACGGTCCAGCACAATGGTTACATATTGCTTGATATTGGCCGACGTGGACACGGAAGAGGCAATAGTGGCCAGGGCTTCTGCCCCACCGATTTTATCGAAGGCTTCGCGCTCTTCCAGCTTGGCCTTCAATGTAATTAAATCTACTGCCGTGCCGGTGTTGTGCAAATCCAGTAGGGCCTGGAAAACCAGCCGATAATCCAGCCGGAAAAAATCCTCGGGCCGCACAAATTCTGACCCTTGTATAAGGGCCTCGCTGTCAAACAGCATGGAGCTTATTATGGCCAGCTCTGCCGCCTCGTCGCGGGGCATGGGGCGGGCGGTTTGAGTAGCTTGGTTAATATGGTCGTCCATTATGCTCCTCTTCTTCCTGTGTTGTTAGAACCTGTCGCATGTCTTTCCTACTTCACTCTTCTTGATTGGTGGAAAATCAGGCTAGAAAATCCGCTCAACCCATTATTGAGCACAGGTTCTAAATTTACAACTGCTTTTTTAACATATACAACTTGATATCGTCCGGAAATCCATCTATTTCACCACAAATGGTATACCCTTGCTTTTGATAGAACAAAGGGGCTTGAAAAGAGTATGTTGTAGTATGAGCAAAATGGCATCCCAATGCCTTTGCTTCATTTTCGATTTCATTTTCGCGCGCTACTCGAACAATTTCGGCATCAGGAACCTTAAGCTTTCCACCCGTTTTATCCATATTATATTTCAGTAAACCGTTGATGCGGACAATATCTTTAAATTCCTGTTCGTCATAGCAATTTGATATAATGATATCTGCCATTTATTTATGCTCCTAAAGACTCGAAATCTCCAGCTTCAATCCGGCTGCTACATCTGTATGCAGCCGCACATCCACGGTATATTCGCCAACCTTTTTGATAGCTTCAGGGATAGTTATTTTTTTGCGGTCAATATCTATACCTTCTTGCTCCAGCAGCATTTGTGCCACCTCTTTATTTGTAACGGAACCAAAAAGTCTGCCGCCTTCACCTGTTTTTTGCGAAATTTTTATAACCTTCTCTTCCAGCACGGATTTCATAGCCCTGGCATCTTCCAGGTCTTTGATTCTTTGCGCTTCGACGCCCTTTTTCTTCTTATCCAGCATATTCATATTAGCCGTGTTGGCCTCTACTGCCAGCTTCTTAGGAAACAGAAAATTGCGTACATATCCATCGGCGGCATCAATTATTTGGTCTTTTTTGCCAACGCCCTTAACATCTTGCAATAATATCACTTTCATATGCTAACCCTCCCTAATATTTCCATTTATACTTGTAATTTCTTCGCCTTTTTTGCACAATATGCCTTCTAACCAGCACTATAGCCACAATAATCAAAACTAGCACGGAGCCGCCGGCAATCCACCACGGCCTGTTTTCTGTTGAAAAGAAAAAATTGTGTATGCTCTCCATGCGAACCTCTATATCGCTGGCGGTGGTGCGCTCCGGCACATAGCGCACGGCATGTATGTCAGTGGTGAATACATGCCTGCCGTCCAGGTAATAGCTAACGGTGCCCAGCATATCATTTTCGTATATAGGTGTAACAAACATTTGACCGTACTCTTCTGTATATGTGACCACACCTGGTGCAAATCCTATGTTTCTTTCCAGGCGGTCTATTTCGCCATCGTTCAAAAAGAGCATACCCGATGCTGCTGCAAAAAACTCCAGATACCCCGGGTCGTCAATACGTGGGTCGTATATTGGTAGTCCATCTATTATCGCACCTTCTTGCAAAAAAACACGGTGTGCATAATTTGCAAAGCCGTACTCAAAAAGCCCGATATTATCCTGCCATCGCGTGGGTTCGTATATAAGCTCGCCATCTTCGTCAATCTCGACGGCTATTTCAGGCGAATTGAATGTAACTGATATTAGTGTGATGCCATCACGTGCAGCAGCAGATACCAGCGAATCTCCTGCCTGATTTGTCCTGCCGGTTCGCAGGCCAATAGCATATTCATAGTGAAAATCGCTGTTTTCATGCAGTAGTAGGTTGGGAGAGCTCCAATTGCGGCTAAGCATTGTTGCCCCTTCCGGCACGAGGGTTTCGTCATCGCCCCACATAGGCCCAAAATAGCTGGGTAGCGCCAGAATTTCAGCTAGTTCCGGCAGGCTTAGAGCATGCAGGGCAATCTGCGCCATGTCGTATGCAGTGGTAAAATGGCTGTCATGGTGGTATCCATGGGGGTTTACGAAACTGGAATCTAGCGCACCAAGCTCCCGTGCCCTTTGCGTCATCAAATTTGCAAAAACAACCTGGGCATTGAGAAAAGAGATATTTGGATTATCCGTGGTACGCCGCGCTACTTCCATGGCCACGACATTGGCCGTATCGTTACCGGCGCCAATAAGCATCCCGCGCAAAAGATTGGCACCTGTAATGGCCTCGCCTGTTTCGTGCCAATTGCGGGCAGACCCACCAGGCAGGGCATGTATCTCGTTGCCAACTACTATAATTTCGTCCATGCCTATGTGCTCATATGCCAAAATGGCCGTTAAAATCATTGTTGTGGCGGCGGGAAACATGCGGCGATGTGCTTGGTATTCGGAAATAACGCGGCCACTTTCTGTTTCAATGAGAATATATGCGGCGGCATGCACATCTGGTCTTTGTGCGGCATGAGAACTGATGGGCACAACTATGGCGGCCAGCATTATCATGGTAATGGTGCTTATGCATATTCTTTTTAAAGTGATACCCACATTGCCGACCTCCCATAATCACTGTCTTGATATATTATACACAATTGCGGAAGAATCTGCAATAATTTGTTGCGGTGAATTAAAGCTGATTAAAAACCTGTTTACCATCTCCACTCCAATGCCTTTTCGGCTTATTTTCTGCTAGAACCCAGCACTTCAACTTCTATTCACCATACCACAATTTGCCCATGTGATGCAATAAAAAACTGCGCCCGAAATGAAATTCGGACGCAAGAGATATTGTAGATTCAATTGTATGTAGAAATTACTCTAGTTCTTGTGGTTTTTCATTCAGCTCTGTAGCTGCGGCCTCTGCCGGATACGCTGTAAGTTCATATTTTTCCAAAACGGCATTTTGTATGTGCTCTCTAGCCTCGCTAGTTACGGGATGAGCGATGTCGCGAAAGTCGCCGCTGTTGGTTTTTCTGCTTGGCATTGCAATAAACAGGCCGCGTTCACCTTCAACGATTTTTATATCGTGAACAACGAACTCGTCATTAAATACAACGGACGCAACGGCTCTCATTCTGCCTTCCCTGTCAACCTTGCGTATCCTAACGTCAGTAATCTTCATAATTCCTCCCATAGCTCATCAGAATTAGTAACTGTGTGCATAAAACTACACATGGGGTATCAGTAGATTACTATTTTATCATAGGTGGACACAAAACGCAATACCCTATATTACAGAACGTTGCTTTTGACTTTACAAGACGCTGTTTTTCATAATAATTTTTGGATGGCCGGGTGTGCCTTTTACGGTTATATTTCCGGATAACGTAACATCTTTGTCCAAAATGGCATGCTCTACAACACAGCCCTGACCAATATTGCAACCTTCCATGATTATAGAGCTTCGCACCTCTGCATTTTCGTCTATGCGCACACGCCTAAATAGCACAGAATTCTCTACCAACCCATCAATTATAGCGCCGCTTCCCACCAGGCAGTTTTTCACCACGCTACCGGCATTATATTTTGCCGGCGGCTCGTCTTTGGCCTTGGTTTCTATATATGGTTCCTGCATGAAAAGCGCGTTGCGCACATCTCGCCGCAAAAAGTCCATGTTTATATTGTAATAACTTTCAATGGAGTTTATGGAAGCCCAGTATCCGTCATACATGCAGCCATATACCTTTAGTTGGTTGCGATAGCGCACAACAATGTCTCGCACAAAATCGTATCGGCCTTCGGGTATTATGGTTTCCAAAAGCTCTATAAGCAGCTCTCGCTTCATAACATATATGCCCAGAGAAATTGTGCTGGAAAAGGCATCTAGCGGCTTTTCTTCAAATTGCTCCATCCTACCTTCTCCATCCAGCTTTATAACGCCGAAATTGCACACATCCATACCTGCAACATCTTTGCATAATATGGTGATATCCGCTCCTTTTTCAATGTGGGCATCAATTACGTCGTTATAGTCCATTTTGTATATTCCATCACCGCTGGTGATGAGAACGTAGTCTTCGTTACTTCGTTGAAGAAACGATATGTTTTGATAAATCGAATCGGCAGTTCCTCTAAACCAAAAGTTGTTTTGTTTGGACAAAAACGGAGAAAAAATGAACATACCACCCATTTTGCTGCCAAAATCCCACCATTTTGATGAATTTAAGTGGTCGTGAAGCGAACGGGAATTATATTGCGTTATAATGGCGACCTTGTTGATGCCGCTGTTTGACATATTGCTAAGCGAAAAGTCTATGGCGCGATAGCAGCTGCCCACGGGCATTGCAGATGTTGCCCTGGTTTCTGTAAGTTCGCGCAGCTTTTGATTGTTGCCGCCCGCCAAAATTACTCCAACAGCTCTCACAATATCACCTCGCTATCCAGTTCTATGGTTTCGCCACTTTCCAGGCTCATATTCTCATAATGCTCTTCGTTGGTTATTCCGCATATTACACAATTTTTGCCTATGGTAACGCCACTGGGTATGGTGGAGTTTTCACCAATAACGGTTATGCCCGTGTCATAAATATGCGGCTTGCGCTTGTTAGGCACATTCTCGCCCATACCTATTTTTGTGTTTGCTCCTATCACACAGTTTTCGTCGATAATGCAGCGGTCTATGAAAGTACCCTCGCCTATCACACAATTGGCCATTATAATAGAATCGCGAACCTCTGCGCCATTTTCTACAATAACATCCGGGCCCAGTGTGGAATTATATACGCTGCCAAATACCTCGCAGCCTTCTGACAACAGGCTTGTTTTCACATCGGCGTCAGCCCCGGTAAACTGGGGCGGCTGGTGGTCGGATGATGTATATATTTTTGCAAAATCTTCGTATAGGTTAAATTCCGGGACGGCCTGCACCAGGTCCATATTTGCGCTCCAATATGAATCTATTGTGCCCACATCTTTCCAATAGTCTTTAAAACGATAGGCATATAGAGCCTTTCCGCCGCTTAGAAACATAGGAATGATATGCTTGCCAAAATCCAGGTCTTCAAATTCCTCGTTGGCTTTTATCAAGGCCGCGCGCAGCTTGTCCCATGTGAAGATATATATGCCCATGGAAGCCAGATTGCTTTTAGGGTTGGGTGGTTTTTCTTCAAATTCATATATTTTGTCATGCTCATCTGCATTCATGATGCCAAAGCGACTGGCTTCATCAAAAGGCACTTCCAACACGGCGATAGTAGCATCGCAACTGTTTGTCTTATGAAAACGCAGCATCTTTGCATAATCCATTTTATAGATATGGTCGCCCGAAAGCACAAGCACATAGGTGGGGTTGTATGTGTCTATAAAATTGATATTTTGATATATTGCATTGGCTGTGCCGCTGTACCAATGCCCCTCTTCGCCATCCTTCACATGAGGTGCCAATATTGTTACACCGCCTTTTTTGCGGTCCAAATCCCATGGTATGCCAATGCCGATATGACGATTTAGCTGCAGGGGCTGGTATTGCGTTAGCACGCCCACGGTGTCTACACCCGAATTTATGCAGTTGGACATGGGAAAATCGATAATACGGTATTTTCCACCAAAAGTAACGGCTGGTTTGGCCTTAGTTTTGGTTAAAATACCCAAACGGCTGCCTTGACCACCAGCCAAAAGCATAGCCAACATTTCCTTTTTGCGCATTTTAATCCCCTCCTAGCAAAGTGTACAACAATTGAGTATATGGGCTTATAGTAATTCAACTTAAAAATTGCCTCACCTCGCACGCGGCCCTGCGGTTTGCCTGCGGCAAACTGGGCGAAACCCACTTTCGCAAAGCGAAAGCGCAAAGGTTGTTTTTAAGTAGAATTACTATATATCACAATTTATTCCATATTATATCTATTCTACCATAATTCTCACAAATAGTACATACTATTTTGTGAGAATTGGTGAAAAAAATTTGTGGTTTATTTTTTTCCTGAAATGCCATATAATTGTAAGTGACATTTCAATATCAGGGAGGAACATATGAAAAAATTAAATATACTTGATAATCAAAAAAACTATCATTTTATAGGCATTGGTGGCATCAGCATGTCTGGCCTGGCAGAAATTTTGCATAATGATGGCTGCGTTATAACAGGTTCGGACAGAAGCGATTCTAAAATCATTTCTAACCTATTAAATAAAGGAATAGATATAAAAATAGGACATGATGCACAAAATTTGGGCAATGACGTCCAAGTGGTTATATATAATGCTGCTGTGCCCGCGGATAATCCTGAGATTGTGGCGGCAAAAGCACGCGGCCTGCGCCTAATGGACCGCGCAGAGCTCCTGGGCCGCCTAATGCAAAATTACGGCACCGCTATTTGTGTGGCCGGCACACATGGTAAAACTACCACCACATCTATGCTGGCCGAAATTTTCATGGCGGCCAAGAATTGTGACCCAACGGTAATGAATGGCGGCTATCTGCCGACAATGGCCGGTGCGGTGCGCATTGGTGGCCGTGAACACATAATAGCTGAAGCCTGCGAATATCACGATAGCTTCCTTAAATTTCATCCAACCATTGGCATCATTCTGAATGTGGAAATGGACCACAGCGACTACTTCAAGAATGTGTACGCCCTTCGCGCCTCTTTCGCCTCTTTCGCTCAAAGAATATCGCGCGATGGCTTGCTAGTGATAAATGGTGCAACATCAGGCCTGGGCCAGCTAATTAGTGGTCTTGATTGCGATGTTGTGGTGGTTGGCGAAAATGGTTCAATACGCCCGGAAAATATCCATTATGGCAGTGATGGATACCCCATATTTGATGTATTTTCTAATAATGTCAAGCTTGGTGAAATTAATCTTAAAGTTCCTGGCGACCACAATATTCAAAATGCTATGGCTGCAATTGCCTGCGCTCTGCACTGTGGCATAGAATTTGGGACTGTATCAACTGCGCTATCACGCTTTTATGGCGCGCATCGTCGTTTTCAGCATATCGGCATTTATAATGGCGCAACCATAGTAGATGATTATGCCCACCATCCAACAGAAGTGGGCGCTACAATAGCCGCCACGAAAGATATGCCTCATAACCGCCTGTGGGTGGTCTTTCAGCCCCATACCCGAGCCCGCACCGCCGAATTTCTGGACGAATTTGCTGCGGCGCTTGCTAATGCCGACACACCTATCATTCTGGACATATACAATCCTGCTGGCCGCGAGGAAGAGCAATATAATGTTCGCTCTAAAGACCTAGTAGATAAAATCGACAACCCCAATTGCCAATACCTACCAAGCTTTGATGCTTGCATAAGCCATTTGCAACGACATATCGCGCCAAATGATCTGGTAATTACCATGGGTGCGGGTGATGTCCACAAGATAGCTGAAATTCTATGCCAATCTCGCAACTATACTCAAATAACTGCAAAGTAGTAACATAAAAACGCAGGATTTTTGTCAAAATGCAAAATCATTTGTGACAACGCGTGCCTTGAGGCACGCTAGGAACAAATGATGAAGCAGTTTGATAAAAAGACAAGTTTTTGTTACTGGTTTGTGGTTATTTGAGTATAAAGGGAAGATGCATCATCCATCCTCATTTGTAATGTTTATCTTATATTTGCAGACAGGGGCAGAATATTTGTTCCTGTTTGCAAATATAAAACTTTCTCTGGTTTAACCACACGAGCTACACCAAAATAGAATCACGCTCACAATACAAAAGCGCAGTCATTCACCGCATCAGTGCGAACCCCCAACCTCACCAGGCAACACCAACAACTCCCTATCATAAATATGCATATCAAGCATTTGCAGCAATCCTTCCAAAAGCTCTACATCGTTCATGTCAAAAGCAATAATGTCATCGTTTATATCAAAGACATTCCTTTCATCCATTGGAACTATTCTTTCATCCATTGGAGCTATAAACATCTCCGGCAGTACACCACCTGCGCTTACAAGCACAGGACTATGGCGGTCAATTGTAGTACCATCACCAATTATTCCACCATCTGTATTTGAGCCCCATCCCCATACACTGCCATCTGTTCTAAATGCCAATGTGGTATGTTGAATACCGGCAGAAACTTGAACCACATCATCCATTATCCATACAGGACTAAGCCTACGAGCAGTAGTGCCATCTCCAATCTGACCGGAGCTATTCCATCCCCAAGCCCATAAGCTGCCATCTGTCCTAATAGCCATTGCATACTGTCCACCGGCAGAAATCCAGGCTACATCATCCATTATATGTACAGGGCTTAATCTTCGCTCAGTAGTTCCATCTCCTACTAATCCGGAACTACCCCATACCCATAAGCTTCCATCGGTTCTAACTGCCATTGTCATGCCTAATCCTGCAGAAACAGAGGCTACATTATCCATTATATGTACAGGGCTAAGTTCACTTGTGGCTATACCAATACCCAGTTCACCATTCATACCATGACCCCATCCCCATAAGCTATTATCAGACCTAATAGCCATTGTGTGTGAGCTACCAGCAGAAACAGAGACCACATCATCCATTATCCATATAGGGTTACGTTGTTGGTTCATGGAAGTACCGTTACCTAATTGACCTGACCAATTATTTCCCCATCCCCATAAGCTATTATCAGACCTAATAGCCATTGTGTGAGTGCCAAAAGTAGAAACATAAACTACATCATCTAATATTTGAGCAGGTCTAAACTGGGTTTGATTTGCTCCGCTTCCTACCTGGCCTTCCGGGTTCCAGCCAAAACCCCATAGGGTTCCGTCAGGCATAAGTGCCATCGAATGAACTTGTCCGGCAGATATAGCTACTACATCATCCATTACCCATGTAGGAGTTAAGTGTATCATGCCTGTGGCTATTCCTGCTTGACCCCAGTTGTTCCATCCCCAGGATAGGAGGGAGGTGGTAGTATTATTGCTATTGCTGTTATTGTTGGTGGGGAAGATTGCTAGGGCGTGGGTTCCGCCTGCTGTTATTGTGGGGAGGCGGACGGCGGACGGCGGCGGTGGGGTGCCTGAAATCAGGGCGATTATTTCGTCGCGTTGTGATAGGGGGTGTAGGCTGTGGCGGGAGGTGAATGTATAAAAATATGGGTCATCTGAGTATATCGGTGTAATTGAGATAATATGCTGCTCTCCAGGGAAGACCGTATCGGCAAAGAAGACCACCCGGACTGCATCTCCAACTTGCATGTTGCCCTTCAACACATCTACGACAGTAGTGTAATAAATGTCAGTTGACACTAAGCCTGACTGCACCCCTTCACTTGCCATGCGCCAAGGTTCATTTACATCAACAACCAAAACATACGGCGAACCTTCAATGATGCCTTCCAGGTTCTCAGACCTAATAACCTCTCTTGCCGGAATATTGCTTTGCGTTAGTGTGCTGACATATGAAACTATCGCATCTCTCGTAAGGCTTCTACTGTTAAAATTCATACCAGTAGAGTGAAGCGTCAATGGCTCGTTGTACATTGTGCTACTTGATGGATTATCTAAGTCAAAAACAAGGTCTGTAAGAAATGTGAACCCATCTTCGTGCATGAGGGAATAGACATCAGCAATTTTCATTAAAGGTAACAAATATTGTGTGCCTTCAGTGAACTGTATTTCATCAGCCGTATATGAATGCCCTGATGCCATGAGATTAAATCTTGCATCGTTATGTACATAGATAAATATCCTATCAGCTGCATTGCCAAATATTCGATCATGTACAATGAATTCAAATTCTGTTGCAACTCCCTTAAAAGGTCTCCGCTCTACAAACTCTGCAACTACTACATCGGTAGCTATTTGCATAACATCTTCAAAGGTTAGGTTCGTTGTTAAACCCATGGTTCCTCTGACACTTGATGCTGCTGTCGAGCTACTTACCTCAGTCTGTACATTAGACACACCATAAGCAGCTAAAAATATAGCTGCTATAACTAATATCATTGTTATTGATGAAGTACGCTTTTTGTTCATTGTTGTTAACTCCTTTCAAAACCAACTTGATATCTTAAATCATCTGGACGATGGTGGGGTGGTGCCTGAAATCAGGGCGATTATTTCGTCGCGTTGTGATAGGGGGTGTAGGCTGTGGCGGGAGGTGAAGCTGTAAAAGTATGGTGCAGCTGGGTCTCTTGGTGCCATTGAGACGATGTGCGTCTCTCCAGGGAAGACCGTATCGGCAAAAAAGATTACTTGGACTGTATCTCCGACTTGCTTATCGCCCTTTAGTACCTCTATGATGGTGGTGTGGTAAATGTCGGTTGACATCCAATCGGTAGAATTTTGCTCATGGACCAGGCGCCTAGGTTCGGTTATTTCAACAATTAAAATATGAGGCGAGCCTTCAACGATATCCTTTAGGTCATCAGACCTGATATACTCTCTGGCAGGAGCATTATTTTGTGTCAATGTACTGATATACGAAACTATATCGTCTCTCGTTAAGCTTCTGCTATCAAAATTCATGCCAGTGGAGTGCAATGTCAATGGCTCGTTGTACATTGTGCTACTTGTCGGGCTGTTTAAGTCAAGCATGAGGTCTGTTATGAATGTGAATCCGTCCTCATGTGTGTTGGCGTAAACGTCGGTAAGCTTTTCTAATATCAATAAATATTGAGTATTTGACGTGAATGGTCGATCGTTATTCATGATTGAGCGCTCTCTATCAGATACATACACAAATATCCTATCAGCGGCATTACCAAATATTCTTTCGTGTACTACAAATTCAAATTCTGTCAACCTCTCTCCAAAGGGTCTTCTTGTCACATATTGCGCAACTACTATGTCTGTAGCCATTATTGTTGCATCTTCGAGAGTTCGGTATATTACCGATCCCATGCTTGACCTACTGCCTGATGAAATTGCTGTCGAGCCACTTGTCTCAGTATGTACATTAGATACACCATATGCAGCTAAAAATATAACTGCTATGACCAACATCATTGTTATTGATGAAGTACGCTTTTTGTTCATTATCGTTAGCTCCTTTCAAAATCAATTTGACGCTTTCAATCGTCCGTTTTTTTACGTATGAGGCAAATCAATTTCTGAAATTTAGATATATTTGTCTTAAATGATGTATCTCGGCTGGGTTTAGTGTCACGTTGGGGGTCGATGATGGCGACCCTGTCATAACATCATTTGAATTAGGGGAATGCCCTATATATCCTAATGCATGGCCTAATTCATGTATGGCTGTCATTGTAGCAAATTCAATGTTACGTTCGGAATGGCCAGTCATATTATGTGTAAATACCCCTATCAAGAACGCATCTCCACCGGTGCCGTAGAGTCTATAGACAGGGCGTGTAGCTCCACCTGCTTGAATTGTGCCCACCGACTCTCTGCCCTGTCCTGCCAAAGGAGCAATGGCAACACCAAATTGCTGATTAAAACTAAATGGCCATTGCATTGCTGTTTGAACCGCGGCCCTAGTCCCTCCATATGCCCTGATATTTGCATTCTCTGAATATGAGACATCATTAAACGTTATATCTAACACATCCATCCATGCATTGCGTGCTATATCCATTCTCTGAGTAAAGTCGAATCCGCTAGGCTGATTTGTTCCGGCTGTTCTACTGCGAATATTAATCACTCCGTCCCAAAAACCAACCCAATCATAGTCCGAATGCCAAAGGTACGTCCACGGCTGCACCACGGTAATATACGCAACCACACCAGGCATATCCCGTGCTGCAACTCTTATATATGCAGTACGAGGAGACATTGTGAAATTTGCCTGTGCGCGAATAAGAATAAAGCCCCTGTCTATTTCAATGCTTAGCCAATCTTCTGTACCACTCTGCAAAGTTGCCGTCCAAGCGAACCCCGTAGGGCTGGTGTCAATTCGGATATTGTAGCCGCCCGCAGCACCTGTGGTAGGCCGCCATTCACTGGAAGAGGGCGTTATTGTATGCGTAGTAATTACCCTTCGCCAAGCAGCATAAAAAGTAGTAGCTCCACGCAAAACATGGTCTTCAACATCTATTGGACTACTAAAAGGAGCGAAGGCTAAACCAATCATCTCATTCGTCTGAACAGGCATCGGCTCTAAGAACCACCCTAAGAAATCATATCCATCTCTCGTTGGGTCTTGAGGTCGTGAGCCTATTGGCAACCCTATTGGTCTAAGCAACCATCTCAAAATTGTCTGGAATATACCTTCGTCTGCCAGCCTTCCGCCATTAGCATCCCATGTCACAGTTGCAGTATCCCCCGCCCCCTGCACAACCCTAATAACCCTATACACATTATGCATATCCCTAAGCCTCACAGTAACCGTAGCCTCACGTGTATTATTAGGATTAGGGTTTTGCGTTGCTGTTATTGTTAGTATATTGGT
>Ga0131853_10002836_pt1 | contig 31045 bp, 36 predicted proteins | sample TergutLab28metaG_FD_92764 | JGI IMG/M metagenome (GOLD analysis project Ga0131853, IMG submission 92764) | Labiotermes labralis P1 segment gut microbial communities from Petit-Saut dam, French Guiana - Lab288 P1 (version 2) (version 2) | ecosystem: Host-associated > Arthropoda: Insects >... | reverse complement strand
CATCACCGAGCAAGACCTGACACTAAGCAACTTAGAAAAAGTCAAGATCAAAGAAGTGAAAAGCATCTTCGTGAGTAAGGTGATTGCTGCTTATGAATACGGCATTCCTGTCACACTAGAAATTGAAGACGAGATCACGCAGCTGAACGTCAATACCGCTTCGCTGGTTCGAATGTTGGGGATTATTTTGGACAACGCCATTGAAGAAGTGAATGCCCTAAAAACAACCAACTCAACGGCAGCGATTACGATCTCCCTCTTTAAAGAGGTCGCAGGAACGACCATCATCGTCTCTAACCATTGCTGTTCCAACGTGGAGAACCTTCATGTTCTTAAAAAAGAAGGTTATTCCACCAAAGGGGAAAATCGCGGCTTAGGATTAAGTAATTTAGCAGAATTGGCTCAAGAAGAAGAACAGGTTTTACTTCAAACGTTAATTAGCAATGACACCTTTACACAAATCATTACCATCGGGAGGTAGAAAATATGTTACCGATTTTTATCTGTGAAGACGATGCGATCCAACGTACCACCTTGGAACGCTACATTACCAACTACATCGTCATGGAAGAGTTAAGCATGAGAATCACCCTTTCAACGGACGATCCCGAGGCGATCCTTGAATACCTCAAACAAAACCCAAAAACCATGGGGATTTACTTCTTAGATGTGGATCTAGGTCACGCCATGAATGGGATTGACTTAGCCGTTAAAATCAGAGAGGTTGACCCCTTAGGTGCCATTGTTTTTGTGACCACCCATAGCGGACTGGCACCCACCCTTTTCAAACATCGCGTCGAGGCGCTTGGCTACATCACCAAAGACAACTTACCAGAAGACGTACAGCGAGAAGTAGTCGAATGCTTACAAACGATTCAAAAACGCTCGATGGGCTCTTCTTTTTACGACGAAGTGCGCTTCAAAGTGAAAATCGGTAGCCAAACCCGCCTCTTCCCCATTGCCGATATCCTTTTCTTTGAAACGTCAACCGAACAAAAAAAAGTGATCATGCACTTAAAAGAAGGTGAGGTGACCTTCTTCGGCAAACTAAAAGAAATTGAGGCTTTCCATCCCAATTTCGTTTTCATCCATAAAAGTACTGTCGTAAACATTACCCACATCAAATCCATTGGCATGAACCAAGACTTCACCGCGTACTTTAGTAACGGTGATCAGCGTCCCGTGGCCACCAGAATGATGAAAAGTTTGAAAGGGAAGATCCACGGGTAGATTGTTTATTGCATCTCTCCAAGATTGCGATCAGAAAAAGAAGAGGCGATTTTGTCGTGCACCTCGAAGTTAGAACCAAGTTCTATCATCGGAGGTGCATTTTATTATGTTTTTCAGGCGTTTGTCGTGGGCTGAAATGCTAAACGAGTTGTGATGCTATGTAAATGATCTTCGTTAGTTGAGTCATTCTCTTCAATGTAGTGAGATAGCTCCTCTGAAGCAGCAAAGCCGTTTAAGTTTTCATCCCTTTGTGGTAAAATAGGACCTAGGAGGTTATCCTTTATTTTTTAGTTCAATGGACGAGATAATTAAGGATCTACCTAATCATGGCTTTCGTTAGTCAAAAATTTAAATTGAAATAAGTCTAAGGGAGTGAGTGGATTGGGAAAACACACGAGTTTTACTTTGGCAACGTTATCGATGGTCTGGATGATTTTATCAGAGGATATGAGCTGGAGAGGATTAGCTATCGGTCTTTTGGTTGCCATGGTTTGCATGCATTTTTCAGCTAGGTTCTTACCTTTTAAGGAAGTATACGACATCAATTTTTATAAATTAGTGAGGTATCCGCTTTATTTGTTGTGGCAAATCTTTCTTTCGGGGATTGAAGTAGCTAAATTAGTGTTAACCGATTCTGCCAAGTCAGGGGTTGTGGAGATGCCCATTCGTCTAAAGAGCGAAACGTTACGTGTCATGTTGATGTATAGCATGACTTTGACACCGGGAACGATTCCATTTGACATTGAAGGAGATACCATTAAAACATTATGGCTTCATCATAAAAAAGTGCCTAATGATGGTAAACTAGCTAACGATATGACAAAGGTTGACATTGAGAATCATTTACTGGTTGCCGAGCAAATGGACGTTGTTCAGGAATGGATTTAATCGTAGGAAAGGAGTCTAAGGATGTTTTTAAACGTTGTGTTTTGGATTTTGTTGGCATTGATTGCCTTTTCTTTTATAAGGGCGGTCACGGGACCCATGTTATGGGATAGACTACTGGCGATGAATCTAATTACCGTTAAGGGAATGTTAGTTATTATTGTTTATGCAACACTGGAAGAGGTGCATGGCTTAATTGATGTGGCATTGGTTTATGCTTTATTTAGTTTTATTGCCACGATTTTTTTAGCTTTATTTCTTTCAGAACATAAAGCAAGAGGTGAAAGAAAGTGATCGTAGAGCTGATTAGCAAAGGGTTTATTGGATTAGGTGTTTTCTTTCTTTGTCTAGGTGTGTTTGGACTGTTTAGATACAAGGATTTTTATACGCGAATTCTTGTCGCTTCAAAGGCGGATACTGTTGGTTTTTTATTGGTTGTTATCGGGCTGATTTTACACCATGGATTTAGCTTTTTTAGTGGAAAGCTAGTCTTAATTGCCATGTTGATGATTATTTTGAATCCATTTGTTGCTGCGATTGTTGTGCGGTCAGCTTTTTCAGATAATGCTATGAAGCATCCGGAAGGAGCAGAAGCAGAAGATCTTCCACTTAGTGTGGAAGAACAAGCACAAAGCTCCATTGATGGACCGTGGGTTTAATGCGGATATAAATAAGGGAAAGAGGTATTTGATGTGTTAGAAGCCATGTTGTTTTTCTTGTTAGTGATTGGAATTCTTATCGTTCGTGAACGTTCTACCATCCGAACGGTAATTTATTTGGGTATTTTTTCTTTGTTCTCAGCCATTGTTTATCTTTTGTTAGGGTCGCCAGATGTAGCTATGGCAGAGGCCATCATTTCTGCTTTTTCAACCATTTTGTTTATTATTTGTATTGAAAAGTATTACGAGCGACGTGCTTATAAGGAAGGAGAGCGTCCACGGTACGAAGATTGGAAGTCTTGGCTTAAGCGCTGTCTCGTTCCTCTTTTATTCAGTGGTTTTTTATTTCTAGGTGTGATCTTTTTCATACCAGACATAGAAGTTTCTGCTTATTTACGAGATTTATATTTAAATCAAGCGTGGCGAGACATTGGGGGAGAAAACGTGGTTGGTGCCATCGTTTTAGGCTATCGCATGTACGACACACTATTTGAGGCTTTGATTTTAATTATTTCCGTGGTGGCTATCGGCCACTTGTCTTGGTATCATCTGGATTCTACGACAGATGGTTCCCATAGTCGAATCGAACGTTCACCCTTGGCCATTTTTTCTATCAAAATCATTGCACCTTTGATGCTTGTTTTTAGCGTGTATTTGATTTTAAACGGACATATTTCGGCCGGGGGTGGCTTTCAAGGGGGAGTGGCAGCAGCCTCTTTTTTTGTTTGCCGCTATATGGTATATAACATTTATGATCTTTCAGTTAAGAAAGTCATGAAGTTTGAGGAACTCATTTTTATTACGATGGTTGTGGTTGCCATTTTGGCCATTTTTGTTGGGGCTTTAAGCCAATTGTTAGTGAGGCACGTCCCACACTTTCAAGAGTTCTATCTGATTGCTATGAATGCCATGATTGGATTAAAGGTAGGCTGTGGCTTCTTTTTGATGTTCTATCGTTACGTTGCCATTGAAAAATTGGATACAGGTTAAGTATGAGGTGTTAAAGCAAGTTGTAAATTTTAATTAGAAAAGGAGACCATTATGAACTTACCTTTTGGCTTATTACACATTTTTTCACCTCTTCTGTTTTTTATTAGTTTTTTTGGTATGATTACAACGCGCAATGTGATTAAGGTCATTGTTTTCATCATCCTTATGCAGACGTCGGTTGTTATTTTTTGGTTATCGGTTGGAGCGAGTCATGGAACGACGCCACCCATTCTGTCAATCGAGCAGGTAACTACTGGGCAGCTAGATGGGGTAGCAGATCCGTTACCTCAAGCACTTATGTTGACAGCTATTGTTATCGGTATTTCTGTCACTGCCATTATTATTACCATGTTAAATGCGTTGTTTCGTAAATATTTTTCAACGGATTGGGGGACGTTGAAGCAATTAGCTACGTCGACTGAGGCTTCGTCTGAAAAGGAGGAACCGTTATGTTAGCATTTTTTGTTATTATTCCATTGCTCATTGCTGTTTCTTTGTTTGTTTTCTCTAACAATCATACAGCAAGGGTATTGGCCATTGTCTTCCAAAGCCTTTTTGTTCTGTTTTCATTTTATTTGTTTCTGAGTAGTTATAGGCAAGAGGTGACTACGCGTATTGGGGCTTTTGACGATTTCCTAGGCATTCATTTGCGTGCTTATAATACGTCGGCTATTTTAATTTTGTTAACCACCCTCATTTTTCTCGCTGTGGCTATTTACAGCTTTCATGAGACGACCAGTCGTACCTTTTGGTTTCTGTTGTTTATTTTGGAGACGACTTTGATTGGTTTGTTTTTAACACGGGATCTATTTAATCTTTTTGTGTTGGTTGAGGTAGGGACCATCATTATTACGATGTTGTTGATGTACGACAAAAAGAAGCGCAACATGTATCATGGCATGGTCTTTATTATGATTAATGTAGTGGCAATGCTATTTTACCTTTGGGGATTAGGTTATCTTTATTCCATGGTTGGCGCCTTTGATATGGCGGTTGTTGCCCAGCGAGTAGCCATTATTGAACCACGTCAGCTTGTGTTGCCTTATTCGTTAATGTTAACAGCCTTGGCCTTCAAGTGTTCATTGATTCCTATGTTTAGTTTTACACCGAAAACGAACCTTTACGACGCAGCACCATCGGCTGTTGCTGCTATTTTGTCAGGGGTTCAAATTAAAACGAGTGTTTATTTGTTTTTTAGAATCCAGGAAGTGTTCGGTGATTTTGCTGCCCACAACTTTTTCTTGATCTTAGCGGTTGCTTCTAGTCTGTTTGCTGTTTTTATGGCCATCACACAATCGAACATTAAAATGATTTTAGCTTATCATACGATTTCTCAGGTAGGGTTGATTATGATTGGTCTTTCTTCAGGAGGAGAATATTCCATGTTAGGTGGCTTGTATCATATTATTGCTCATGGTATTTTTAAGTCAGCCCTCTTCCTAACGGCTGGGGTCATTTATCGGACTTATGGTACCCGTGACGTTTATAAAATCAGGGGTGTGATGAAACGAATGCCATGGGTAGGAGTAGCCATGTTATTTGCTGTTTTAGGTATTATGGGGGCACCTTTATTCATTGGTTTTACGTCTAAGTATTTAATTGCTTATGATGTGCCAGGGTGGGTGAACGTGGCGACCATTGTGATTAGTTTAGGAACCATTATTTCGTTTATCAAGTATTCAGGCATGCTGTTTGGAACTTGGGAGGGGGGCGTAGACTATGGGGTAAAGGAGGACACATGGCGTTTAGCTCCTTCTGTTTTCTTAGGAGTTCTTTGTCTACTCGGTGGTGTGTTTGGTGTCTTTATGGTTAACTATTTGTTTTATGGCAGCGTCTATATTGGCTTTGCTGGCTATTTGGAAAAGTCAGGCATCTTCTTTGCGAGCTTTTTGGTTGGCTACGTTATTTATAAAAAGGTTGTTGTGGGTAATGCCCATTTGAAAAACATCTCAGGAATTAGCTTTAATTTTAAGCAAGTGTGTGTTTCCATCGGTGTGTTATTTGGGTGCTTGCTTGCGGTAACAGGTTTTTTTAGTTAAAAGCTTTGTCAAACTTGGTTGAAAAAAGTCGTCGTTGTGGTAGAATTAAACCGAACGATGACTTTTAAGATGAAAAAAGATCAAGGAGAGGGATGCTTTCCATGAAAAAGATAGAAGTTATACCAGGTGAAACGTTTAACCACTGGACGATCATCAAAGAGATAGAAAAAAATTGCCACGGACATCGGGTTGTCCAGTGTCGTTGCCAATGTGGTGAGATAAAGAACATTGTGTTTACCCGCGTTCGTACTGGGAGGAGCACCTCCTGTGGTTGTAGGATTAAAACACATAAAACGTGTGAGTTTGTTATTCCCGGTAAAAAGGTTAATCACTGGACCGTGATTGAAGAAGTGGAAAGAAATCCAACTGGTCGCCGCCGTGTAAGATGTCGTTGCCAATGTGGAACGATACAGGTACTTGCCTTTAACTCTCTTCGTACGGAAAAAGCTCAATCGTGTGGTTGCACGCGTCTACTCAAAGCAGAAAAAGGGGATGTGTATGGCGGGTGGACGATTATTGAAGAAATTGAAAGGAATCGCCACGGGCAACGGTTTGTCAGGTGTCTTTGCCGATGTGGCGAAGTAAATGACTTTTTATTTAGCAACCTTCGTAATGGACGAGCAAAAACGTGTGGTTGTTACCGGCGAGAGAGAAAAATTCTCGCTGCAAAAAAAGACGAGAAGAAAGTAGAGCAACAGAACCATGAGAAGGTTGAGGAACGAAAGCAGGTTCCTTCTTCCGAGTGGATGGTTAAGATAGCAGACGAATTTAACCATTGGACGGTCGTTAAGCACGTGAGTGGTAGTGGAGAAGAGGCCCTTTTTCTATGTGAATGCCGTTGTGAAACGAAAAAAAGGTTCTATGGAAAGGACTTGATAAATAGAGTCAATCTCTCTTGTATTTGCCAGCAAAAAGAGTCGGGGTTAGCCTCAGGAGTGAAAATCCACCATTGGACGGTTCGACAGGAGAAAGGGTGGGATAGTCGAGGTTATCAGCTGCTTGAGTGTAAGTGCGTTTGCGGAGAGGTAAAAAACGTCAGAGCGACACATCTTCGTAACGGGACGATGAAATCGTGTGGTTGTCGCGGATTGGTCGCTAAGGTGGGTGAGCAATTTAATCGCTGGACCGTTATGGACGAAGTTAGAAAAAATCCGAAAGGGGTTCGATGTGTGAGATGTCGCTGTCAATGTGGGACAGTGCAAGAAGTACCTCTTGATGAGCTTTGTACTGGAAAGAGCCAATCCTGTGGTTGTTACAGATCAGACGTCAAGGTAGGTGACCAATTTTACCGTTGGACGGTCGTTGAACATTTGAGTGGTAGTCAGACAGAAGGCCTTTTCTGGTGTCAATGTCTTTGTGGAACGAAAAAAAAGTTCGATGCAAGCGACATTATCGACAAAGCAAGTATGTCTTGTGGGTGTCGAAAAAGAAGAAACAGTCAGGGGGAGATTGTATACATCAGAGAGATGGATTAAAGTAGGAGTTGGGAAGAAGTGAGATTACGAAGAATACCTCGTGCAGGTGCATACATTGCAAATCATCCTGAGTTAGCAGTCGTTGGCGGGGAAGGTTTGAAAGGGAATTGGCAGTCGTTGTTTGAGAAGCAGCAACCGATTCACATTGAAATTGGGATGGGAAAAGGGGGCTTTATTACTGAAATGGCGCGTCAGCACCCAGACGTTAACTTTGTCGGTATCGAGGTGTACGATTCGGTGTTGTTAAGGGCACTTGAGAAATTAGTAGAAGATCCCTTACCGAATTTGCGCTTGCTTCATGGCGACGCAGCTAATCTGGGGGAGGTTTTTGATTCAGGAGAAGTAGCGAAGGTCTATTTGAACTTTTCAGATCCATGGCCAAAAACCCGTCATGCTAAGCGTCGTTTGACACACGTTGGGTTTCTAGAAATTTATAAAGAGACGTTGATTGACGGTGGTAAATTGCAGTTAAAGACGGATAACTCGTCGCTATTTGAGTATTCCTTATGGAGCTTTAACCACTTTGGGATGACCTTTTTAGACGTATCGGTTGATGTCCATGCCGACCCAGAGCGTTACCCTGAAAATGTGATGACCGAATACGAACGAAAATTTCATGGGTTAGGGCAACCGATTTATTTACTGGAAGCAAGCTTTTAGAAGCTTGTTTTTTGTTACCCATTTATTAATTCAACACCACGTAGGTAATGTAGGATACGTACAAGATCACTAGGGTTAACCCTTCGTAACGTGCAATTTGCTTTTTGGTTAAAACAAAGACGAGGAAGACGGAACTACCAAAGAGTAAAGCGGCAATATCAAACATGAGGCCGCTATCGATGGCGAGGGGAAGAATCATCCCGGAAACCCCGAGGACAAACATAATGTTAAAGATACTTGATCCAATGATGTTTCCGATAGCCAGACTGTTTTCGCCTCTTCTAGCCGCAGTAAAAGAAATGATGAGCTCTGGTAAGGAAGTCCCAATCGCAATAATGGTCAACCCAACCACACGTTCTGAAATCCCGATGGTATGGGCCATTTCAACGGCATGGTGAACGGTCATTTCACCACCTACAATGATCAAAGCCAGTCCCAACAAGGCGAACAAGGCGTTACGCCCCAATGGAGTCGCTTCTTCGTCTTCCACTTCTTCCACGGCCGTTTCCCTATTTTTAAGGGCCTGCTTAACTACCACGAACACATAGCTGATAAAAATCATAAGCAGGATCGCCGCACCGAAACGTGGAATGGTATCGTCAAAGAAAAACATCATCAAAAGAAGTAAAATAGGCCCGACCATGGCTACCCAATAATCCCTTGCAATGTCTTTGAAATTGACGCTCATAGGGCGAACCAAAGCACAAAAGCCAATAATAAAAATCAGATTGAAAATATCGGCACCAATGGAATTCCCAATGGCGAGCTCGCTAGAACCCTCGAGGGCAGCTGAAATCCCGATCACAGCTTCCGGGGCGCTGGTTCCAAAGGCGACAATGGTTAAACCAATGACCAAGTTAGGGACGTTTAGATTTTTAGCAATCCCTGCACTAGCATCCACAAACACATCGGCACCTTTTATCAAAAGCACAAGCCCAACAACGAATAAGAAAAGCGTTAAAACGTTCATAAACCAAACTCCTCACATAGGTAGTATTAAGATGGCTTTTTCAGTCTTCAACATACAAAAAACGAGTCTTAATTGAAAGAAAAAGCTTCCAATAAGTCTCGTTTTTAAATTCAAGGCCAGAGCAGATACCCTCCACTCGGGGATGTTGACCTTGATACACCGCAACAACATGCGGGCAACTACTCCCTTATTTGAATTAGATCTTATCACCTATGCCCTTTTTTGTCAACGGGATCGATTTAGGCGGTGGTGTTGTTCAAATGTTAATGAAAAGTGACAAATTTTTAAGGAATGCAAAATGAAAACTATCAGGTTTTCGAAAAGTAAACCCTTTACCTGATATTTTTTCTACCCAAATTCTGAATTGAAGGACGAAAAACATCAATGAACCGCCAAAATCGTGATTTTTTAGTGTTTTAACTCCTCGATAGGTTGAAAAACTCTCTGAAACTATCAGGTTTTCGAAAAGTAAGCTCTTTACCTGATATTTGCCTCCTTAAGAATCAACAGTCTTGATAGATTTGTTTATCAACAAACCCTATCAAAGCAAGATTGGGACGGCCTCAAAGATCCTAATCACAACTTACTTGCCAATGGCGATCAGTTTTGGGACATTTTAACTTTTGATTGACACGGGATCGATTTAGGCTATTCTTATGGCGTAAAATATGATAAAATTAAGCGACTCAAAATAAGGTGATGTTTTGCTTAAATCGAAGTTTATTTGGAACAAAGTTGAAAATAGTAACGATGAGCCAATGGCATGTGACTTGCATCCAGAAATCCAACGGCTCTTTTTAGCGAGAGGTTTAGGTGGAATTGAAGCGTTGAAAGCCGATGCCAAACCATCTCTTCCTTGGCATGATCCAAACTTGTTTAAAGACATGGCAAACTGTCTTGAGCGAATCAAACGTGCCATTGGTGCTCAGGAACGGATCTTAATCTATGGGGACTACGACGCCGACGGGATTACGTCAACGGTGATCTTAATGCGAGCGATTAAATCCATGGGAGGTCAGGTTGATTACTACGTTCCTCATCGTTTTTTCGAAGGTTATGGACCTAATGAAGACGCCTTTATGAGCGCCGTCGGTGAAGGTTATCAATTGGTTATTACGGTGGATTGTGGGATTGCCAGTATCCTCGAATCTCATCTTTTGAAAGCCCATGGGGTTGACTTGATTGTGGTGGACCATCACCATTGGAAAGAAGAACTTCCTGAGGCGGTTGGCATCGTTCATGCTGCCTACGATGAAAACTATCCGTTTGATGATTTAGCGGGGGTAGGAACGACTTTAAAGTTGGTGGAAGCCTTAAAAGAAGGGAAACTAGATGGGGACGATTACGTGCTCGCCATGTTAGGGACCATTGGTGATGTGGTGCCATTGACCGATGAAAATCGGACCTTGGTCATGGAAGGGCTGAAGGCCATTAAACAGACGACCTTGCCTGGCTTGCTCGCTTTACTCAAAGTAGCTGATTTGAATCCATTCGATCTGGATGAAACGGACGTTGGCTTTTCCATTTGTCCCAGGTTAAACGCACCGGGGCGGATGGACGATGCCAGCTTGGCCATCGATTTACTCCTTAGCGACGACGAACAGGTAGCGGAAGCTTTAGCCAAAGAAATAGAGGGGCTCAATAACGAACGGAAGAGCGTGACAAAGACCCTCATTGACGAAGCCATTTCCCAAGCAAAGAAAAAGTTTGTGGCAGGTAAGAAGGCGTTGGTATTATACGATCCCAATTGGCACGAAGGCGTGCTAGGGATTGCTGCTTCTAAAGTGGTGGACACCTTTGGTACGGCCGTGGCTTTATTAACCGATAGCGAAGAGGGCTTTGTTAAAGGGTCAGCAAGGGCACCTGCTGGTTTTGATCTACTCGGTGCTTTGGAAGCCAATGCCGATTTGATGTTAACCTTCGGTGGTCACGCTGTTGCGGCAGGTCTATCTTTAGAAGAAGAAGCCATCGAGCCTTTAGAAGAAGGCTTGAATGCCGTACTTGCTAGTAGCGAAGTGGCAGGTGAAATGGCAGTTGATTTAGAGCTATCCATCTCTGAGGTTGATTTAGACTTTCTGAGGCAGATGGAAGTGCTGGCTCCTTTTGGTCAAGGCAATAAGCGACCCGTTGTCAAATTGACAGATGTTGAAATTATAGAGGCACGCCGCATTGGAAAAAGTCACGAACATTTGAAGTTTGTGATGAAGGAAGGGGAGGCGAAGCTGGATGCGGTTTTCTTTGGTGGGGCAGGTGTGACGGTTTATTTAACCCCCGATGCGCGCTTTGATTTACTATGTGAGTTAGATGTGAACGAGTGGAACGGGAATCGAAAGCCGCAAGCGCGGATCGTTGACATGAGATGCGACCATGCCCAGTTGCTGGATTTACGAAATCAGAAATTGGCCAATGAATTTGCGGAGGTGGCGTGCGGGGCTTTTGTTGTGGATGACCACTTTGAATCAAAAGCGGCCTTGAAGCTGGCCTATCAGGATTCTGGCTGTTGTAACGTGGTGTTAAAGAAAGTAGACGCTTTGATCCTGCCGACGCGGGAGCAATTCGGCTTGCTATTTAAAACGTTAAAACAACACGCCCCTTTTCGTTTAAATCGTGAGGTGATCGCCTTTTTTGAAAGAGGTGGCGTGCGAGAAGCTACGTTAACGTTTATGGTACAAGTGTTTGTCGAGGTGGGGATTGTGACCGATGAAGCGGGACAAGTTGCTTTGCGTCAGGTGACAGAGAAGGTCGCCTTTACCGATTCCAAGACGTATCAGACGCATGCTTCCAAGGTAGAGGTTTGTGAATTCCTTGATTTAGCCGATCGAACAGAAATACTGGCCTATTTATTGGGTCAAGACGAATAAGTATAAAAGAGACATAGGAGCGATTAAGATGGATTTAAAGAAACACATTGCAGAGGTTATGGATTTCCCAAAGGAGGGCATTAGTTTTAAGGACATTACGCCTGCTCTGCAGAACCCAGAAGTTTTTAAGTATGTGGTAAAAGCCATTTCTGACTATGCCAAAGAAAAAGGCGTAGACGCCGTTGTGGCGCCAGAAGCACGCGGTTTCTTATTTGGCGTGCCGGTTGCTTTGGATTTAGGCGCTGGATTTGTACCGGTTCGTAAACCAGGAAAATTGCCACGTCAAGTGGAAGTGGCCGATTACGAGTTAGAATACGGAACGGATTCCCTTTGTATGCACCACGATGCCATTAAGCCAGGTCAAAAAGTGTTGATTGTTGATGATTTACTAGCCACCGGTGGAACGTTGAAGGCGACCATCGAATTAGTAGAGCGCCTTGGTGGCGAGGTCGTTGGCTGTGCCTTTTTGATTGAATTGTTGGATTTACCAGGACGTGACGTCTTAAAAGGTTACGAGTTAATGTCATTGGTCAGCTATTAACCAGGCATTTAGGATAAGGTAGGTGGAATTGTGAAACCAATGGTCGCAGGGAAATACGTGTTGAAGACGTTAGAGGCTTCTGGGTACGAAGCTTATTTTGTGGGCGGTATGGTTCGTGACTGCTTGCTAGGTTTACCCGTTGCCGACATTGACGTGACCACCTCTGCTAAGCCAGAAGAAGTCGGGAGTCTGTTTGAAAAAACCTATGACACAGGTCTTCATCATGGAACGGTGACCGTTTTGGTGGATGACGTCTCCATTGAAGTGACAACGTTTCGCATCGACAGCGACTATCTGGATAGCAGGCGTCCTGAAGCTGTCACCTTTACGACGTCGCTAGAAAAAGATTTGGTGCGTCGGGATTTTACGATCAATGCCATGGCCAAAGGAGTAGACGATCAAGTCCATGACTATTTCGCAGGACGTGAGGATTTAAAAGCGAAGGTCATTCGTGCCGTCGGAAAGCCAGAAGAAAGGTTTACCGAGGATGCGTTGCGTATTTTACGGGCCATTCGTTTTGTGTCTAAACTAGGTTTTTCCATTGAAGAGGAAACCTTAAAAGGAATGGAGCGTTGTCGACATTTAATGGCCAACCTCTCTTTTGAACGCATTCATTTGGAGTTAGTGGGCATTCTATCTGGTGATTACAAAGCCCAAGCACTGGATGTTATCGTGTCTCTAGAATTATTTGAATACGTTCCCTACCTTCATGTTTTAACAACCTTTGATGCCCTTGATCAGATAAAGGATCCACTGATGCTCTATGCCATGACGGCTCTTGAACTTAAGGAGCCAGAGACGTTTTTAGCTGACTATCCGCTTAAAAAAGAAGAAAAAAAGGTCATCCAAGCCCTCCTTTCCATTTGGCAAGAAGAGGTCGATCAAAGGCTTCTTCAGTATTATTTTGGCTTGAGGACGGCTCGTGTCTATCACGACGTCAAAAACGTTTATCGTGGGACAAATGCTCCTTTTAAACCAATGGAACTAACGATTACGAGAAGTCATGATTTGGCTTTAAGGGCTAGCGATTTATTGGCAATCTTTGAGCGTGATCCTGGTCCGTGGATCAGTGAGGCGATCAAAGCATTGGAAGTCGCTGTGCTCGTTGGAGACGTCAAGAATGACCGTCATGATTTACTACAATATTTGGAAAATAGAGGTTTAGATTCATGAAATTTAAAATGAAGCAGATAAAGCCTAAAATGAAACAAATTTTCATGGTCACAGCAGTGGTTGCCATTGTTCTTCTGATTTACGCTACCTTGATCATGAGGGTTGCCAATAGCGAAGAAGGGGAGTTGGCAGATTACGCCCAGTCCATTGCAGAACTATCTGAAGTGGAAGAGGTCATTAACGTTCACCGCTTTAACGGGATAGAGTCTTACGTGGTGGCACATGTGTTGCTTCGGGACGGCCAAGAATTCTATTACTTTGTTAGAGAAGAGACAGTTAAACATTACGTCGCCAGCGATGACCTCCTGGAAGAAGAACAGGTGTTAGCGATCATGCAACGCGCCATTCTTGATGACGAAGAAGATCGGACGGAAGTCGAACTGGTGGCGATCCAACTGGGTATACTTAACGATGACGTTGTTTTTGAAGTACGAGTTAGACTTGATGCGCACATTCATTACGTGGTAATAGACGGCCAGAACGGTGACGTGTTGTTGCATTTTAACCATTAAGAGGATGATCGAATATGTATGAACTATGGAAGCAGGGGCTTCTCAACTTTAGTGAAATTTTAGCACTCGTCTACAAGAAGCTTGGGCTTGATGAAAAAGCCTATGCTTTTTTAGTCATTTTTGCACGGGTGGTTAAGGAGAAGCCTACAGGTTGGACCTTAACGGAAGTACAGGAATTAATGACACTCGAAGTAGCAGAATGTTCACAAATTTTTTACCAGTTGATCACCGACGGCTTTCTATTAGTGGAAAGTGAAATCGATGCGACCGGTAGAAGAAACGAGCGTTACTCTTTAGCTCCCCTCTTTCTGAAAATGGAATCTCAGTTAAAAAAGGAACACCAGGCAAAAACAGCTGCCGATGTGGAAGTGTTATTCAATAAAATGGAGCACGTCTTTGGTGTCTTGTCACCACGTGACATTGAACGGGTGCGCATGTGGCTAGACGAGGACCGATTTGATGTGGTTTTAATTGAATTAGCCTTATCGGAAATGCAACGCCACGATGTGAGATCCATTAAATACATCGATGCGATTTTACTGGATTGGAAGCGAAAGAACATTTACACGGTGGACGAAGCGAAAAGAAGTTTGATTGACTTTCGTAACCGAAAAACCATGGGGCAGAAGGCAGGAATAAAAGAAGCACCGACGACTTCTGTTAATGCCTCAGATTATCGCGATTGGATTGGGGAAATAAAGCAAAAGCTTAGGTGAGACAAACATGATATCGAAGAAGCGAGCAAAAGAAATCATTCAAGTGATTTGCGATCTCTTTCCGGAAGCACATTGTGAGTTGAATCATAAAAATGCCTTCGAGTTAGTCATCGCTGTGTTATTATCGGCACAAGCCACCGATAAAAGCGTCAATAAAACGACGGTTAACTTATTCAAAAAATACAAAACCCCGACCTGCTATTTAGGGGTATCTCAAGCAGAGCTTGAAGGCGACTTATATACCATCGGGTTGTATAAAACGAAGGCAAAGAACATCCAAAAATTATGCCAAATTTTAATGGACGACTACGAAGGGGAAGTGCCCGGCAGCTACGCCGATCTGATCAGATTACCTGGTGTGGGACGGAAAACAGCTAACGTGGTGTTATCGGTTTGGTTTGGTGTGCCACGCATTGCTGTGGATACCCATGTGGAACGGATTTCTAAACGCCTTCGATTTGCACGAAAAAAGGACAGCGTCATCGAAGTGGAAGAACGACTGATGTACTTGTTAGATGAAGACATGTGGAGCGATGCCCACCATGCGTTAATTTTCTTTGGACGGTATTTTTGCACGGCGCGTAACCCAAAATGTTCAGAATGCCCGTTATTTGATGCTTGTAGTGAAAGAGAAAAGAAAAAAAGTTGATGCTAAGGTTTACGATTAGTTGGTGCATCAACTTTTGTTTTGTATTCGATTTTTAAATTGCCTTTTTCGGATAACATCTCACCAAGCAACGTCACTTCTTTCCCATAAAGGGGATGACCTGGATCAAGGTTGGTTAACCTAAACGATACGTCACTGGTTTTAATGTCGATCGATTGGAAGGCAACGATCATTTTAGCAAGAGGGAATCGTTTGATGCGTCGGATGGATTTAATGGCAATGTAGGCACAGGCTGTGGCATCCTCTAGTGCGTCGTGATGATTTTCTAATGAAATGTCAAGGGTGTTGGAGCAGTAATCAAGGGAGCTTTTTTGATGGCGAGGATAGGCAGCACGAAAGAGATCGATGCTATCCACGTATTGGAAATGAGGAAGGGGAAGTTGATAAAAATGGCAACAGGCCACTAAGACAGAGATGTCAAATTTAGCTGCGTGAGCAACGAGTAAGGTGTTTTTAATCAATGGTTGAATTTCTTCCCACACTTCTTTAAAGGTAGGAGCATTTTTAACCGTCTCAGCATCCAATCCATGGATTTTTGTGTTATAAGGGGCAAAGTCAACGGGTGGCTTGATCAGATAGTATTTTGAGTCCACTACTTTTGACCCTTTGACGAAGACGAGACCTAAAGAACAAGCACTATGGTGCTCGCTGGTCGCTGTTTCAAAGTCTAAGGCAATAAAATCATAAATCATTGTATCAATTCCTAACTAAAGCTTGGTGTTCTTTCATCGCGAAGTACTACTATTACACCTGTCGTGCTTATCTACGGTTGTTAAGGCAACCTAGGTTCGCTACGAGTGGCATTAAGTAGTACTAATCGCTTTTTCATCGCGAAGTACTACTATTATAACACGTTCTTGAGAATATAACAGGGTTTTGGTATAATTCGTCTAACTTAACGGGAGGTTTTATTGTGGAAAACTTGACTGATTTACGTGACAAAATTGATAACTATAACGTGGCCTTATTGACCTTGTTAAACGAGCGAGCCAAAGTTGCCATTGAGATTGGAAAAAGGAAAGAAGCGATGGGAATTCCGACGCACGATCCAGCGCGTGAAACTAAAATTTTACAGCAACTAGCCGATCTGAACGAGGGGCCGTTAAGCAACCTCATGATTGAGAAAATTTTTACAGAGATCATAAAAGCAAATCGCTTGATACAGCAACGTTAATTGTGATTTTTGGAGCAAAGACGAGAAAAGGTGAAAATTTTCAAAAAAAGTTGATTTTTTAAATAATATCGGTTACAATATGGATAGTAATATGTTAATAGCGCTATATTTCGAAAACGCTATTCTAACTTAAGGAATGAAGGAGTTGAGCAGGATGTCAAACACTAAAATAACCATTTACGATGTGGCACGGAAAGCGGATGTATCTTTAGCAACGGTATCACGCGTTTTAAATAACCCGAACCGTGTAAAAGAAAAGACAAGAAATCGCGTTTTAGGTGTCATTAAAGAATTAGGATATCGACCAAATGCTATTGCACGAGGATTAGCTAGTAGAAAATCAACCAACGTGGGATTAATTGTTCCAACCTTTGCCCGTACATCGATTTCTGAAATGGCAAACGGAATTGCTGACATTGCCGATAAGTATAGCTACTCGGTATTTTTAAACGTCACCCATAACGAACACAAATTACAAACGGACTCGTGGGAAAACATGATTGCCTCACAAGTAGATGGTGTTCTATTGGCCAGTGACCAAATGAACGAAGAAGAGATTGACCGTTTATTGAGTGAATCGGTTCCAACGGTTCTTCTTGCTAGTCGTGATAAGCAAGGACGTGTGCCTGCTGTTTTAATTGATTACGAAGCCGCTGCTTACGAAGCGACAAAGAAGCTCATCGATTCTGGAAACAAAAACGTTGCTTTTTTAACGGGAACCGAAGGGTACATGAAAGACAGCATGAAAAAAGTTGGTTATGAAAAAGCGATCAAAGAGGCCAAAATGACACCAAGAATCTTGGCGTTTAATGACAAACTAGATACGCTAGTAGAGGAATTCAGAACCTTTTTCAACAAAGAAGCAGCGCCGGATGCCGTGCTTGCTGATCGTGATTCATTGGCCATTATGTTTATGAATGCTGCCATTGATGCAGGTATTAAAGTACCGACGGAACTAGAAGTGATCGGATTCCAAAATACCCCGACGACACTGATGTCAAGGCCTCAACTGAGTACCGTTATTGCTCCTACTTACGACATTGGAGCCGTCGCGATGCGATTATTAACGAAGTTAATGACCAAAGAAGAAGTGGAGGAAGAAGAAGTTATTCTGCCGCACTCTTTTGTATGGCGTGGGTCAACGAAGTAATTTAAACGAGAAATATACCATCGAAAGCCTGTACGACAGGCTTTCGTTTTTTTTCAACATTTGCTATAATGGTGAGAGATCAAATGAAAACTTGATGGGAGTCGGTTAAGATGAAAAATGAACTATTAAAAGACCTACAGTGGCGAGGATTGATTAACGACTGCACAGATTATGAGGGGTTAGAAGTGGCGCTCGATGAGAAATCGATTTCGCTCTATTGTGGAATGGATCCTACAGGAGATAGCATGCACATTGGCCATCTTTTGCCATTTCTAGTGTTAAAAAGATTCCAAAACGCAGGCCACAAACCCATTGTCTTAGTTGGTGGTGCCACCGGGTCAATCGGTGACCCAAGTGGGAAAGCATCTGAACGTCAAATGCAAACGATGGAGACCATTGCGCACAATGTAGCTTGCTTAACGGCGCAATTGGAAAAGCTATTTGGTGATTCCGTTACCTTTGTTAACAATTACGACTGGACCCACGACGTGAGCATCCTTGATTTTTTAAGGGATTACGGCAAAAGCTTTAATGTGAGCCAAATGATTGCGAAAGACATCGTCAAGTCGCGTCTTGAAACAGGAATTTCTTATACGGAATTTACGTATCAAATCTTGCAAGCCATGGACTTTAATCACCTGTATACCAATTACGATTGCAGGATGCAAATTGGTGGGAGCGACCAATGGGGCAACATTGTCTCTGGTCTTGATCTCATTCGTAAAAAACAAGGTCACGAAGCGAAAGCATTTGGGATGACGCTGCCACTAGTAACCAAGTCCGATGGGAGCAAGTTTGGTAAAAGCGAAGGGGGCGCCATTTGGTTAGATGGCTTAAAAACGAGTCCTTATGAAATGTACCAGTTCTTTGTGAACACGGCCGATGCCGATGCCGTTAAATTTTTAAAGTTATTCACCTTTTTGACCCAAGAGGAAATTTTAGACATCGAAGCTAAATTTGAAGCCGCACCACATGAGCGTTTGGCACAAAAAACGCTGGCGTATGAGGTGGTTAAGTTGATTCACGGTGAGGCGGCCACCCTCCAAGCCATGAACATTACAGAGGCTTTATTCTCAGGGAACATTGCCCAGTTAAGTAGCGATGAAATCGCCCTTGGATTTAAAGACGTTCCAAGTGTGACCATTACGGAAGACTTAGGATTAGTTGACCTGCTGATCACGGCTGGTGCAGCTACTTCCAAACGGGAATCCCGGGAGTTCATTACCCATAATTCCATTTCCATTAATGGTGACAAGCAGACGGACTTAGAATTTGTGGTAGAAGCTAAAGATGCCATTGACGGGAAATTCACAGTGATTCGTCGTGGGAAGAAAAAGTATTTCTTAGTGCAACACGGTTAAAAAATAGAGGGGGGACTAGGTCATGCGAGTTAAAGTGAAGTTATTTGATGAAGAGCACGAAAAAGATTTAGAAGAGGGGATTAACAAGTTTTTAGAGGAAGAAGACGTCCATAAGCTGTTGGACATCAAATATCAAATCTCGCATTTTAGTGATGGACCAGGGCAAATTTATTCTTACTCTGCCTTACTCATGTACGAGACGAAAGAGTAAAGAACAGTAAAGAGAGGTGTTAAATCATGGGAAAATTTAAAGAATTGGTTTTAAAAAACCGGACGTATCGCGGATACGATGAGTCTTTCACCCTTTCTAAAGAAGAATTGATTGACTTAGTCGATCATGCACGCTTAATGCCAAGTGGAAAAAATCAGCAAGCTTTAAAATATTTTTTAGCCTACGAAAAAGAAGTGGTTGAGCAAATTCAACCCCATACTAAATGGGCTGGATCGTTGCGAGAGTTAGGGTTACCCTTTGAAGGGACGAGACCAACAAACTTTATTATTATTTTACACGACACAGACATTAATCCTAACGTGACATATACGCAAAAAGACGTAGGCATTGCTGGCGCAGCGATTACATTGGCGGCAGCTGAAAAGGGGCTTGGCTGTTGCATGATTGGTTCTTACAGTGGGACTCATTTAAAGGAAATCATGAACGTGCCAGAAAACTTAGTTCCTGTTTTTGTCATTGCTTTAGGGAAACCGGCCGAAGAAATTGTTTTGGTTGAGGCGATTGATGGTAAGATCACTTATTATCGAGATGAGGCAAACGTCCATTACGTTCCGAAGCGAACCATTGAAGAGATCGTTGTAAATTAGGGTTAGAAGGTGTTATAGATGCGGCCATATTCGAAAAAAAAATTCATCCGGCTAAGGATTTTCTCTTTAGGATTAAGTCTAGCGATCCTGATTGCCATTGCCTTTTTTCTCTTGGGAAATGGCTCACATCACATCCCCAATTTTCATGGTTGGACGGTGCAAGACGTTTTGGATTTTGTGGAAACCAACGACGATCTCACCGTTCGCTTTGATCTTGTTTACTCTGAAGAAATGGTTCCGGCACGGGTGGTTAGCCAATCCTATGCACCAGGGACCACCATTACGGAAGGCATGAGGATCAGGGTGGAAATTTCAAAAGGAATTGAGGTGCCTTAATGTTTCAAACATCAGAAGAAGTGATCAAATGGTTGGAGGGCTTTGGCTATAGCCAAGGTGTAAGAACACTGGATCACATGAAAAGGGTTCTTGAGGAGTTAGAAAATCCCCATTTGCAACTTAAAACGATCCATGTGGCTGGCACCAATGGCAAAGGCTCTACGGTTGCTTTCTTACGAGACGTTTTAATGGCAGCAGGGTACAAGGTAGGAACCTTCACGTCGCCTCACATCACAGCCTTTGGAGAACGCATGTCCATCAATGGCGAGCCGATGGCCTCAGCTGATTTGATTCGCTATGCCAATCAACTGTCTGTGGCACTTGAAGCGTCATCTGATTTAAGGCTCCTTGCTACCTTTGATGTGATCACCCTTCTTTCTTTCCTGTATTTCAAAGACGTTGCTAATCTAGACGTGGTTTTGTACGAGGCAGGCATTGGTGGTCGTTTGGATTCGACCAATGTGATTTCTCCAATTGCCACGGCGATTACGAACATTGGTCACGACCATGCGGAGATTTTAGGGGCGACCAAACTTGAACGAGCACGGGAAAAAGTAGGCATTGTAAAACCAGGCGTCCCGTTATTTACAACCGAAGTTGACCCGATCCTGTTAGCTGAATTTAAATCGATCTGTGGGCAAAAAGGGGCCCCTTTTCATCAACCCTTAGATCAAGCCACATTATTAGAAATGAATGGGGATGGTGTGACCTTTAAATGGGGAGCTTACGAAAAGGTTCAGCTTACCATGCATGGGGAGCATCAGTTTAAAAATGCGGTATTAGCTCTTAGCGTGGTTGACGACTTACACAACAAAGGTCATTTAAAAGTGGATGAATCGGCGATTTTGGAAGGATTTACCGCTACCCGTTGGCAAGGTCGATTTGAACACATCCAACATGACCCACCGGTTGTGTTAGATGGTGCTCACAATTTAGAGGGGATGGCAGCACTTATTCAGACCCTGATCAACGTTTATCCAAACCGTAAGAAAAAGTTTATTTTCAGTGCCCTTCAAACGAAGGATGCAAAAGAAATGATGGCGATGATGGGAGAGGTAGCCACCCATGTGATGTTTACAAAAGGGAGCCATCCTCAGGGACAGGCAGGAAAGGTGTTACACGACGGTTACAAAGGAGCTAGCTCTTTTGATGAGAACCATCAACAAGCCATCGAGGGTTGCATGTCAACGCTAGCAAAAGGTGACGTTCTAGTCATTTGTGGGTCGTTGTATTTTATTTCCGATGCCCGGGCTCATTTATTAGAAAAGTAGAAGGTGATGTTATGAAAAAGATGGTACTTGCCACAAAAAATGCAGGAAAAGTTCATGAATTGAAGGCGTTGTTGAAAGATCATGATGTTGAGGTGCTGTCGTTGTTAGACCTTCATTACGAGCCAGAAATTGAGGAAACGGGAACGACCTTTGAAGAAAACGCCTTGATTAAGGCACGTGCCATTGCTAAGGAGTATGGTCTGCTCACCATTGCTGACGATTCAGGACTTGAAATCGACGCCTTGGATGGAAGGCCTGGTGTGTACAGTGCCATTTATGGGGGAGAACCTAAGGACGACATCGCCAACCTGAATAAAGTATTAAGTGAAATGAAAAACGTTCCTGAGTCAAAGAGGACTGCTCGCTTTCGTTGCACCTTAGTGATCATCGATGAAGCGGGTCAGGAACAGCTGGTACACGGGAAGTGTGAAGGCTTTATTCTAGATGAGGCGCGCGGTTCAAATGGACACGGTTACGACCCGATCTTTTACGTACCAGCAGTCAATCAAACGATGGCTGAGATGACGAGCGATGAGAAAAATACCTTGAGCCACCGAAAAAAAGCCTTCGACCAATTGGAGCAAAGGATTGAAAGGCTATTAAAATCTTAAGGAGGAAAACCCATGGAAATGATCATTGTTAGTGATAGTCACCGCAACCTTAACGGACTCTATTTCATTACGGAGCGCCACCCCGATGCTGACCATTACCTTCATTGTGGGGATTCAGAATTCCCTCTTGATGATTGGGAAAGATTTAGTGTGGTGAGAGGAAACAGTGACGGACCCTTTTGTGATTACGAAGACGATGTCCACTTAGCATTGCCGACGGGTGATCACGTCTGGATAACCCATGGTCATCTCTATGCTACGCGACTTAACCTGAAGCGAATCATTGGAGAGGCGAAAACCTTCGATCCTGTGCCAACCATTGTTTGTCACGGTCATACCCATCGCGTCGATGTGAGACAAAAAGGCGGGATGCTTTTAATTAACCCTGGTAGTGTCCAAAGCCCTCGCGATGGACGGATTAAAACCTATGTGCGACTAGTGATAACGCCTGAAACATATGATGTTCAGGTATTAAGCGTTATCGATGGAAAAACACTTAAGGCGTATCAATTTCCAAGATAACTTCGCCTTCTGAATTAAGCCCGATGACCAAAAAGTCTTCACCAGTTAAGTCAGAAGACGCAATCATAAAAACAGCTGTCTCGTCACAGGCTGTTTTTTTTGCATGGGCATGGTGGGCAATAGGTGAACCAGATTCCATCACTAAAATCTCGTGTAAATCAGGATTTCGACTGATAACGGCATGGGTCGTAAAAGGAACGTCTAGGTTTGAAGCAAGAAGGAGATGCGACGTTTCATTGTCAGCGGTGGTGCTAATGCTATCCACATAGGAAAGGCGATCGATCTGACGGTTAAAAAAGGTAAGCGACAACTCGTTATAGGGATTAGACGTAATCATTAAATGGCCAACGGTGGTTTGATGTTCAAAAAGCACATCGTTAATGTCAAAAACGGCTGTATCTCTCGGTTGATTGAGCTGAGTGAAGATAAGAAGCGTTAAGGCTGTTGTTACTGTGAGGAATAAGGTTAATAGATGTTCCTTTAGCATGTTTTCACGACCTTTCCAGTGCTTTTCTAAGTATACGAATACGGGCTTTGTTTTAGAACGCGAAGCCATGGATCAGCGCTTTCATGTAATGTGGGGTTGAATTTTGTCGTTAAGGATGCTAGAATAACTCCAATTGAATATGACGTAACGTAGTGGGACGTTCCCATTGCAATCTCTTTGATAAGTTAGAGGCGCGTGATTTATGAGTAGTAATCCGGAGGGTGACACCAACGAGGGATGACGAAAGGAAATCATGCCGAAGTAAGTTGTAGGTCAGATGCAGCTTGCTGGGGTCATCGTTAAGAGCGATGGCACTGTCACTGAAACTTGATGTTTTGGTGGAGCACTTGCAAATCGGAGAGTTAAATGAAACACTCTCTTTTTGTATGATCATGCGAAACGAGTGGCGTAGGACATTTAACTCCTGTGCTGCTCGTTTTTTCGTTGTCAATGTTCAAGCATACAAAAAGGAGTCGATTTAAAATGGAACAAAGTCTTCAAAAAAAATACGGTCTATTAACGGCCATTTGTTTAGTAGTAGGAGCGGTGATTGGATCGGGAATTTTCTTTGTGAACGAGACGATCTTTGGTCGCGTAGGGGGAAATTTAATGGAGGCCGTTATGGCGTGGTTAATCGGTGGTGCCATTATGTTTGTCATGATGTGGGTTTGGGGGAAGTTGGCCAGTGAAAAAGTAGGAATGGGTGGACTGCTTGAGTATACGGACGATCTTCTAGGGAAAAAATATTCTTATTTTCTCGGGTGGTTTCTAGGAACGATTCTTTATCCAGCCTTTGTTGCTGTCCTAGCGTGGGTAACGGCCAGGTTCACTGCGACGTTATTTGGGTGGAACATGGTGTTTACTAGCGGAGCAGTTTGGATGCTAGCTGGTGTCTATTTGGTAGGGATTTACGTGATGAACGTGATTTCACCGAAGCTTGCTGGCTTTTTTCAAGTGTCAACGACCTTTATCAAAGTGATTCCACTTATTTTGATGGGGGTGGTTGGGATCGTTGTTGGAATGACCAATGGACAGACAGCTGAGAATTTAACCTTCGTCGTTGATCCAAGCTCACCACTGGCTGTTTCTAACCCACTGTTCTATGCTATTTTATCGACGGTATTTGCTTATGCAGGCAGCGAAGAAGTTTTGATGATGAGTAGTGAGATTAAAGACCGCAAGAAAAACCTACCTAAAGCGATTATTATTGGATCAATCATTATCATTGCTATTTACGTCATCTATACCATTGGTGTCTTTGGTGGCATTGATGCTGGAACCCTATCTAGTTCTGGTGGAGTGACAGCAGCTTTCCAAAATGTCTTTGGTCAATTTTTGGGTAGTCTGTTAATGGTCTTTGTTATTATTTCTTGCCTTGGTGCCATGAACAGTGCCATGATGGCTGGAAGTCGTGCCTTTTATGCTTTGGCGATTCGTGGAACAGGGCCAGCACCTGAGTACGTGAGGCAAGTCGATGCTAAAACCGATATGCCACCAACCAGTGCCGCTATGTCATTGCTGTTCTGTGGGATTATTTTCTTCATTGTTTTTGCTAATGCCCAAGACATGGGAACGTACAGTGCGTTGTATGAAACCAATCCGGAGCTATTAGCCGAATTTCCACAACTCTATCATCGCCGATGGTTTGGTAGCATTAACTTCGCGGTATCCAGCTTGGCTCCTGTCACGCTAATGGCGCTTTATGTCCCTGTTTTTGTTACCATCATGATTAAGAAAAAAACGTGGAATGCTTTTAACCGCTTTGTGATGCCGATTCTGTCGATTATAGGTGCTTTAACGCTGATTTACATGGTGTTTTATAACAACTCACCTTACAGTAACTGGTGGCAAGTCTGGTACGCACCAAGCGTTTGGTGGTACTTAGCCTTCTTTGGTGTGATCATGGGAGTTGCAGCGATTTTCCTAGCCTTTAATGGGAAAACAGAGGGTGAGAATTCTTAGTTGAGAAGACATAAAAAAACGTCCTAGGCCTGTGCAGGCTTAGGACGTTTTTTACTTCTATGTCGGCGGCCACCTTTTCGGGGAGGTTTGGGCGCCGTCGTTTTCTCTAAAATATAATGTGGGCACATGTAATTACACGATTCGGTGATGTATTTTTCAATGGCAGACTCTTTAAGTGAAGCTTCCACATCGCGACGTCTATTGTAATAGAAACCTTTTAATCTTAAGTGTTCGTCTGCGTAGTCACCAACAATAAAATCGTACTTTAAAAGAACGTGGACAATTTTTTCATTGAATTGTTCCGCGTTAAAAACCGTCTTGAATTCTTTTAAAACCGTGTAGTTTTCGCTTAAAGTCATACAAACACCTCTAACTTAACGCGTCATAATTACTTCGACTTTGTATCCGTCTGGATCAGTAATGAAGTAGTATCTAGTTGGCTGACCTGGCAACCCTTTTAGGTCGGTTACATCAAAGCCTTTTTCTTTGTGAATTCCGTGTAGTTCTTCTAAATTGTCCACAGCGATGGCAATGTGTCCATAGCCGTTACCTAAATCGTAACCTGGATGGTCGTAGTTATACGTCAATTCAAGGGTATAATCGTCACCTGGTAAAGAAAGATAAACCAAAGTGAACCCATGATCAGGAAAATCTTTGCGACGGTTTTCTGTAAAATTAAACGCTTCTTGATAAAAGGCCAATGATTTTTCTAAATCTTTGACGCGATAGCATGTGTGTGCCATTTTCATAAATAAGCCACTCCTTTCATGTTTAAATGATGTATTAAAACAGTACCATATTCACGAAGATGACGTCAAGGGTTAGATGTGTTTCTCTTGATTTTCAATGCTCTTTTTTTGCAACTCCTCTTTGAAGATCGCCATGTCAACACGTAGCTTGGCACGATCTAAATGTGCAGCTGCTAATTTAATGCGGTGCTCAGTGTTAAAACGAGCCATGTAAAAAACCTCCATTTCTTTTATAACTAATTTTGCCAATTTATGGTATAATTATACCTATTCGTGATCAACGATACTAGACGAGCACTCGTTAGTTAATCTACGAGTGGCATCAGAGGAATTGGATCGGACGAGCATCTGAAGTCTTGCTTGATGTAGCAGGTTATAATTTGAATGAGAATGGAGAAGGATTTGATATGTTTGCATTTTTAACAGGTGAGGTGTCTTTTATTAAAAAGGACTTCGTTGCTATTGATGTGGCAGGGATTGGATATAAAGTGTTTTCGGCAAACCCCTATGAATTTGAAATTGGGAGCCGTTTAACGGTTTACACCCATCAAGTGGTGTCAGAGAACGATTTAGCTTTGTATGGATTTAAGACCACAGAAGAATTAGATTTATTTACCAGCTTAATTAGTGCCCGCGGCATTGGTCCAAAAACGGCTTGTGCTATTTTAGCGACAGGTGACATGGTAGGCTTAGCGACTGCCATTACCGAAGGCGATGCCAAATACTTGACCAAGTTCCCAAAAATTGGACCCAAAACTGCTAGTCAAATTATTTTGGACTTGCAAGGCAAACTTGATGTGTCAGGGATGCCAACGTCATCGGTGATGTCAAAGAATGGTAACTTAGACGAGGCATTAGAAGCTTTAGAAGCCCTCGGCTACAGTGCAAAGGAACTGAAGAAAGTCCAGACTGCCTTAAAAGGATCGACCGATTCTGTCGATGGCCTAATTAAGCAAGGCTTGAAGCTAATGATGATGTAGGGAAGTTGAGGGGCGATTAGAAAAATGGTATGATGAGGGGTGGAGACGATTAAAGTTTAAGGAGTTAGAACATGACATTTAATTTTAGAAAATCCAGCTTTTTATTAACCTTGATGGTACTTATAACGGGGCTGTTAATTGCATGCGATGCAAGTTCCCTAGATTCTTCGGGGCGGCCAGTAGAGGAACTAGAGCCAAATCCAACCGAATTGACGCCTGGACAAATAAACGATTTAGCAGTGATTGCCAATGGCGTGGAAGGATTCCAACTGTTCTTTGACCCCGTTCATGGGATGTTTGTTTTCAATCCCGAACAACCGAATCTCTCTTCTTGGCGTGACTTGATGGAAGACAACCCAGAAAACTGGCATGGGATCGCTGAGTTAATGGAAGAGCTTATGAGTATCGGTTTTTTTGCTGATTACCCAACGATTATGTTGAGCCCTTTTGATGCTACGTTGTATTGGCTTCGAATTGAAGAGGGACGGATCGTTTATAACGTCCTTGATTAAGACATAAGAGCTGCCAGATTCGGTGGCTTTTATTAGAAGGTGATGAAAATGGAAGAAGAACGTTTAATGGATGTCACGGAATTACAAGAAGATGAATCACAACTTAGTTTACGACCAGAACGACTGGGTGAATACATTGGTCAATTGGCTATTAAAGAAAATTTACAGGTCTTTATTGCGGCGGCTAAAAGCCGAAATGAGACACTGGATCATGTGTTGTTGTTTGGACCACCAGGACTTGGAAAGACGACCCTTGCGACGATCATTGCTAACGAAATGGGCGTTAACATCAAATACACCTCTGGTCCCATGATCGAACGGGGTGGCGATTTAGCCGCGATTTTGTCCGTATTAGAGCCAGGTGACGTGCTATTTATCGATGAAATTCACCGGATTCCCCGTCAGATTGAAGAAGTCCTTTATCCTGCCATGGAAGATTATGTGCTAGACATTGTCGTTGGAAAAGACGAAACGGCACGCTCGGTTCGGGTTGACTTGGTTCCTTTTACCTTAGTCGGAGCGACGACGCGAGCAGGGGACTTATCGGCTCCATTGCGGGATCGCTTTGGTGTGTTGAACCGGTTAGAATATTACAAAGAAGAAGAGCTAAAATTGATTGTCCAACGGACGGCCGATGTATACGACGTTGCGATTGATGAGGATGCAGCCTCAGAATTGGCACGTCGCTCTCGTGGAACGCCACGGATTGCTAACCGCCTGTTTAGGCGCGTTCGTGACTATGCCCAAGTTAAAGGCGATGGCATTGTGACCCGTGAGATTACAAACCTGGCCCTTGGGAAGTTAGACATTGATCACCTTGGCTTAGACTATATTGATCATAAATTTTTACGCGGCATTATTGAACGTTTTAACGGCGGTCCATGTGGGATTGAAGCCATCGCTGCCTCTATTGGTGAAGAATCCCAGACCTTAGAAGACGTTTACGAACCGTATTTATTGCAGATGGGCTTTATTAAACGAACGCCACGGGGGCGTGTTGTGACAGCAGAAGCTTATAAACATTTAGGAATTCCGTTTGTTGGCTAGCGAGGAGATTTCATGAGTAGAAAAGCGTTAAAACAAATTAAACGTAGAGTCACGTCACCAACGAGACAAATTATTTTAAGTTTTTTAGTTGTTATTTTAATTGGAACGGTTCTCTTATCGTTGCCCTTTGCTAACCAGAATGCACCGCTCCCTTTTATGGAGGTGTTGCTTGTATCCACATCTTCCGTTTGTGTAACCGGCCTTTTTCCCATTCCCATTGCTTATCAATACACCATTTGGGGGCAACTGGTTATATTGATGCTGATTCAAATCGGTGGATTGGGCTTTTTGACTTTTTTGTACGTACTACTGAGTAAGGTACAAAAAAAGTTGTCTTTAAGGCGTAAAATGGTGTTGCAAGAAATGTTAAATCAATCGTCCATTAGTGACTCCTCCTTAATGGTTCGTCGCATTTTATCTTATACTTTTGTGGTTCAGGGGGTCGGTTCGCTGCTCTTTATGTTTGTTTTTATTCCTGAATACGGTGTGCCTCGAGGGGTTTACTACAGCATTTTTCATGGGATTTCTTCTTTTACTAACGCCGGCATTGACGTATTCGGAGCTAGTTCTCTAATGGTTTATCAAAGTCACTTTTTTGTGCTTCTTGTGACGGCGGTCTTGATTTTTTTAGGTGGAATCGGCTTTATGGTCTGGTTTGATGTACTAGAAAGCTTACGGTTGCAGCGGCAGTCGGCTTATACTTTTAATACACGGCGCTTCTTTTCGAAGCTCGGCCTTCATAGTAAGATTGTTCTGACCATGTCTGCCTTTTTAATTGTTAGTGGCACGTTACTCTTATTTCTAAGCGAGAGAGGCAATCCGTATACCATTGGTCAACTGTCGATGTTTGATCAACTACAAAATAGCTTTTTCTTATCTATTTCTGCGCGTACTGCAGGATTTATGACGTTTCCAGTTGAGAACATTCATACAGGAACGCATTTGATTTTATGGATTTTCATGTTTATTGGTGGATCACCGGTGGGGACAGCTGGCGGGATTAAGACAACCACCTTCTTGATTTCTGTGTTGATGATTTACAACATTTACAAAGGAAGAAAAGGCATCCAGATTTTTGATCGTAAGATTCCAGAGCGATTCATTATTCGTTCCTTTGCTATTTTATCTGTGGCACTTGCCACCATTTTTGTGGCTCTCATTGTCGTCAGTTTTAGTGAAGAGGCGTCTTTTATTGATTTAGCAGCAGAAGTCATGTCGGCATTTACAACGGTCGGATTTGGTCATCTAACGTCGACCCTTTCTCTCATTGGAAAGACCACGATTCTCATCCTTATGTTTTTTGGTCGTGTGGGACCGATTACGATGCTTATTTCTTTTGCGAGTAAGTCACAAAAACAAAAAGAAAAGAAAGAAGTTGGCTACCCAGAAGGCGAACTTTCATTAGGGTAACGAAACAAGGAAGTGAAAGAAATGAAAAACAAGGGAAATAAACAAAGCGTTCACCAGAAAAAACAATATGCGATTTTTGGATTAGGTGTTTTTGGGTCAACCGTCGCGGAAACGTTGGAAGAGTATGGCTGTGAAGTATTAGCTGTTGATCAAAACATGGTACACGTAGAGCGAATCAGTAAAACTGTAACGAAAGCCGTGGTAGCAGATGTTACCAATAAAGAAGAATTATTAGCCCTTGACATTAAGGATGTTGATGTGGTGGTGGTTTCGTTACGAAACCACTTAGAGAGCGCAGTCCTGTCCATTATGCTTTTAAAAGAATTAGGGGTGCCTTACGTCATTGCAAAAGCTAAAAATCATCAACACCAAGAGATTTTAGAGCGGGTTGGAGCGGATAAAGTGATCCGTGCTGAAAAGGAAATGGGAGAACGGATTGCAAGAAGCCTGCTTCATAAAAGCATTGTTGACATTGCAGCGTTGGACGATCGTTATACCGTGTCTGGAATTGAAGCGCCTGCCTCTTGGTGTGGTAAAACTGTGGTGGAATTGAACGTTCGCCACGTGTATCGCATGAACATTTTAGGGATTAAATGTGGTGGCCAAGGCGATTTGTCTTTAAACATTGATCTTGATTACAAGATTCAAGCAGGCGACACGTTCCTAGTCATTGCCAAAGTAGAAGACATTGAAAAATTTGATTACTTACACTAAGAGGAAGTGAGAAGATGACCCAGCAAAAAACCTACCAACTCGGATCCTGGAACGTCAACGGGCTGAGGGCCTGTATGACCAAAGGCTTCATGGACTTCTTTACAGAAAAAGACTTTGATACCTTAGGCCTGCAAGAAATTAAAATGAACAAAGAACAAGGTGACTTTGATTTTGGTGACCACTTCGATTACTGGAACTCTGCTGAGAAAAAAGGCTATTCGGGCACGGCTGTTTTTAGTAAGATTGAGCCTCTAAACGTAACCTACGGCATTGGGATCGACAAACACGATCAGGAAGGTCGCGTGATCACAGTAGAATACGATGACTTTTATTACGTGACCGTTTATACGCCGAATGCGAAGCGGGACCTATCGCGCCTTGACTACCGGATGACATGGGAGGACGATTTTAAAGATTACGTCACCAACCTCAATAAGGATAAAGGCGTGGTCATTTGTGGCGATCTCAACGTCGCTCACACTGAGATCGACCTGAAAAATCCCAAATCCAATCAGAAAAATGCCGGTTTCACCAAAGAAGAACGCGGTAAATTCACCCAACT